>Ga0265320_10000020_pt1 | contig 182857 bp, 163 predicted proteins | sample 4827metaG_FD_202087 | JGI IMG/M metagenome (GOLD analysis project Ga0265320, IMG submission 202087) | Rhizosphere microbial communities from Carex aquatilis grown in University of Washington, Seatle, WA, United States - 4-8-27 metaG | ecosystem: Host-associated > Plants > Roots > Rhizosphere...
GGGGGCGACATGCGGCGCGCCCTCGCTCGTGGCAAGGATGGGGCAAGGGCTGCGGGAGAGGGCGAGCAGCGCGCAGTTTCCTGAGTAGTTCCGTTAAGTTATTCTTGCGTCCCCAGGGGGAGTCGAACCCCCGTTAGCGACGTGAAAAGCCGCGGTCCTGGGCCTCTAGACGATGGGGACGTAACCGGGCGGCTATTACCCCGCAGACCACCGGCTTGTCCAGGACGCGGCAATCCGCTTCGGAAAGCAACCCGTCACCGAGACTTCACAAGATCGTCTTCAAGCGGACGCGCGAATAGCGGTAGAGCTGCCCCCGTGATGTCGTCCCCCTGGAGGTCCAATGCGCGCGCGTAGTGTTCTAGTCGTCTTTTCGCTCCCGGCGCTCTCGGCCGTGTTCGTCGCGGGTTGCGGCAACGGCGACGATAGAACGCTCACCGCTGCCACGGCAGACGCGAGCACGAGCGATGGCGCAGGAGGCGACGGCGCGAAGGGCGACGGCGGCTCAACGGACGCCGCGGCGTCCGATGGCGACGCAGCGGCCACCGACGATGGCACCGGCGACGATGGCACCGGCGGGGATGACGGCGCCAGCGATGCGACGGGCGGGGATGACGGCGCGAGCGACGCGACCGGCGACGCAGCCACTGCCGACGGTGGCGACGCCAGCGACGGCTGACCCGCCGGGCGGCAGCTTCAGACCCTGGGGCAGGGCCGCGCGCGAATGCGGCCCTCGCCCTACGAGGCCTCTAGGCGGCCGGTGCGCCCAGCTTGTGCACGAGCGACGCCAAACGCGAGACCTTGCGCGAGGCTGCCTCTCTAGGCAACGCACCCTTGCTGGCGGCCTTGTCGAGGGCGACGGTCGCTTGCAGCAGGGCTTCGCGGGCCGCCTTCTCATCTTTCGCCGCGATCGCCGCGCGGACGGTTTTGATGTGCGTTCGGACAGCGCTGTTGATCGAGCGGTTGCGCAGGGTGCGCTTGACTCGCTGACGGTTGCGTTTTTCTGCAGACGGGTGGTTCGCCACGGGCACCTCGAAATGTCGAGCGGCGGGAGCCTAGAGGACCGGCCGCGGTTGTCAAGGCGCGTCACTCGCCGCGCACCGGAAGCACGATGCGAAACGCTGCTCCGCCGAGGTCGCCCGTGTCGACGGCCACCGAGCCCTGGTGCGCCTCCGCGATGCCGCGGGCGATGGCCAAACCAAGGCCCGCACCGCCTGCGGCGCGACCGCGCGCGCCCTGCCGGTAGCGATCGAAGATGGTACTTCGCTCGTCCGGCGCGACGCCCGGACCGGTATCGGCGATCTCGAAGACCACCTGGCGATCCGCTCGCGAAACACGCACGCGCACCCGGCCCCCGCGCGGCGTGAACTTGAGCGCATTCGCGACTAGGTTGTCCAGGGCTTGGCGGAGCTTTTGCGGATCGGCGTACAGCCGCGTTCGAAGATCGCCTTCGAAGACGAGCGCCACGCGGCGGCGGGCGGCCACGGGGGTGAAAACGGCGAGCATCGGCTCGACGACCGTCGCGACGCTCACCGTCCGGGGCTCCACGGAGAAGACCCCCGCCTCGAGTCGGCTGGCCGCCAAAACGCTGTCGACCAGGCGGGTCATCTCGGCGCACATCCCGCGGATCTGCAATACCGCCGTGTGCCGCTCGTCAGGGGGAAGGTCCTCCGCCTCGAGGACTTCGGCGATCAGGGCAAGCGAGGAAAGCGGGTGGCGCAAGTCGTGGACCAGCATCGCGATGTGGTCTCGCCGCTGCGCTTCGAGCATGCGCTTCAGGCGAAACGACTCGAGCGCTGCGCGAACGCGAGCGAGCAGCTCTCGCGAATCGATCGGCTTCGTCAGGTAGGCGTCCGCGCCTTCTTTCAGCCCCGCTTCGATCGCGTGCGGCTCCCGACGCGCCGCGGTCAGCATGATGACCGACGGCCCGCCGCCCCGTCGCGCGCGCAGCCTTCGCAGCACCTCCACGCCGTCGAGCCCGGGCATCGAGACGTCGAGGAGCACCAGCTCCGGCTCGTGCTCGTCCACTTTGCGAAGCGCCTCGTCGCCGCCCGTGGCCGTGCGCACGAGGTGCCCGTCCTCCGCGAGGATCGCCTCGTAGAGAGCCAGCGTGTCCGGGAAGTCGTCGACGATCAGGACGTTTCCGCACGCGTCGCCGAGCGCAGTCAGCGGGGCGGCGTCGCTCATGAGAGCGACCCGCGGGAACCGTCGGCCTGGGGCGGACGTTCGACGGTGACCAGCGCGGCGATCCGCGGCAAGACGAGCGTGAACGTCGACCCCTCTCCCTCGCCCGATCGCACATCGATCTCCCCCCCGAGCGCGCGCGCAAGGCGCCTCGACAGCGCGAGCCCGACACCGGTTCCGTCGTAGCGGCGCCCGTCGCCGGCCTCCAGCTGGTGGAACTCTTGAAACAGCTCTTTGATGGCGTGCGCCGGGATGCCGATCCCCGTGTCGCGCACGGCCAGACGGATCTCGGTGGCCGTCGCGCGAACACTGAGCACGACTTCTCCCCGGTCGGTGAACTTGATGGCGTTCGACAGAAGGTTCAAAAGGATCTGCCGAACACGCTTCGCGTCGGTGACAGCCTCGATCGGCGCCTCGCCGACGTCCGCGACCAGCCGCACGTCCTTTGCCGTACTCAGGCTGTCTACCTCGGCCACGCAAGCCCGCGCCAGCTGCGGCACGTTCACCGGTGCGAGGCGTACTTCGATGCGCCCGGCATCTGCCTTGGCCAGGTCGAGGACGTCGTTGATGAGGCCGAGCAAGTGCTCCCCATTGCGCTTGATGCGCTCAAGCGATTCGCGAGCACGCGTCGAGAGCTGCTCCTTCGGTGACGTGATCAGCAAGTCGGCGAAGCCGAGGATCGCCGAGAGCGGCGTCCGCAGCTCGTGGCTCATCGACGCCAGAAACTCGGTCTTGACCTTGTTGGCATGCGTGAGGCGCTCGCCTTGCTCGGCGAGCGCGATGCTCTTGTCGCGCATTCGGACGTGCGACCAGGCGTTGTGCAGCGCCACGGCGAGCTGCCGAGCCGCCTCGCGAATGAACTCCACGGCATCCGCCGCCGGTTCGACGATCCCCGCGACGACCATCGCGCCGGCCCCTTCGTTTCCAATCGCGACCGGGTAGGCGAGGACCCAGCGCAGCGGAGCGCGGCCGAGCCCGAGCTCGAGCGCGGGCAGGGGCTCGGCGAGCGACTGCGCCTGCAGAAAAAGCGGCTCGCGCTTCTCCATCACGCTTCTGGGCAGCCCTTCGGGGCTGAACATCCGCGCGTCGATGGCGCGGCCGTCGATGGCGACCCCCTGCACGGGGACGAGGCGGCCGGCATCGTCGAGCAGGTAGACCACGCCGACCTGCGCGTCGGACAGCTTCACGAGCGTTTGGAGCCCACCGGTCGCGAGCGCCCCGACGTCCAGCGTCTTCAGCTCGCGGACGAACTCCGCGTACGCGCGCGCACGCGCGTCGCGAAGCGCCAAATCTTGGTTGGCGCGCGTCAGCTCGGCGACCGCCCGCTCCCGATCGGCGAGCGTTGCCCGCAGGCTCCCGTCTTTCTCCAGCAGGAGCGCGTTCATTTTCGCGAGGCTGTGCGCCACCGCCCCGAGCTCGTCGCGGCGAAGGGGCGCTGGCGGCAGCGCCTCCAGCCGGCCCGTAGCCGCGAGGGCCTCCTCGATCTGCGCCGTCGTCCCCGCGATGTCGCGTGCAATCCAGGCACCGCTCCCGAGCGCAATGACGATCGCCAAGACCAGGACCGAGCGCGTGGCCCGCTGCGAGTCGTTTGCGGACTCGAAGGCGGCCTGCTCGCGCGCGTCGGCCTCGTCGAGCGCGTGTTTGCGCAGGTCCGTCAGGATGCTGCGCATCTCGTCGGTGAGAACTTTTCCCTCGTCCGCCAGATGCGGGTCGGGGACCTCGTGCTCGCGCGCCCGGATTTGCGGCTCGCTCACATTCTGGATCCACTCACGAACCTGGCGTCCGAACGCGGCGACGCGCTCGTCCTCCATCCCGTTTTCGGCGACGGCTTGCGCCTCGGCGAGCAGCCCCTCGAGCTCCTTCCGTGCCTGCTCGTACGGCGCGAGAAAGGTGCGGTCGTTCGTGAGAAGGTACCCGCGCTTCCCTGTCTCGAGGTCGACCATCAACCGCAAGAGCTGCTCGGCGTCGTCCGCGAGCTTCAGGTCGTGCTGCACCAGGCGCTCGAACTGCTTTTCGAGCTCTTCGTGCGCAGCGTTCGCGCGGAGCAGACCCACGCCGAGCACTGCGACCACCACGAGGGAGCTCAGGAGAATGCGCCAGAAAAGGGCGCTCTTGAGGATACGCACGATGGGAGACCCGCTGGAGCTTAGCCCGGATTTCTCACCCGTGTTCAGGCCGAGCGACCCGCCCACGCTCCCGCGCAAGAGAGCACCCACGCGATCGGCGAAAGGGCCAGCCCGAAGACGACGGTGAACGGCGCGGCGAAGCCGAGGGCCACGAGCGTGACGACGAGGGCCACGACGGTGGCGAGCGCCGGCTCGAGCAGTGTCGGTACGCCCGCGGCGCGCGCGATGAGCCAGCCGCTGGTCGGAAAGGAGGCCAAGAGCCCCACGCCGAGCAAGAGCGCCGGCGCCGCAGCGCCGACGTCGTGCTCGTCCACGGTCGACAGATCGATGTGGAGCAAGCGGGCGGCGAGCACTCCCGCCGCCAGTCCCGTCCACATCGCGCCGATGGTCACGAGCGCGCCGAAGAGGACCCAGCGGACTTTGACCGGCTGGTCGGCGTGCGTGAGCGCCGCACGAACTGCCGCCAAGCTCGGGGGCTGCGCGACCGCCGACAGGCGGGCCCACCGGCTGGACGGAGGCATTGCGAACGCGGATTGCTGGTGTCGAGCGCGCAGGTCGCGCCACAAGATCAGCGCAACGATGCCCATCGCCGCCAGCAATGGCGACACCCCCAAGAGGGCCCCTGGCCCGCGGCCGTAGACGAAATACGCGTAGAGGCCGCGCGCGACAATGGACGTGACGAACGCCGCCGGGAAGATCGGCACACGCAACTTGCCGTGCTTGGCGCGGCCGAGTGCATAGCCCCACAGACAAGAGAAGAACACGTGCGACGGGAGCGCCACGAGGGCGCGAGCGACCCAGATGCCGCCGGCCGGATGGGCGCGCAGCAGTTGCCCGCTCTCGATGGCGGCGAAACCGAGCGACGCTGCCGCCGCGTAGACGACTCCGTCGTACGGCTCGTCGACGTGCTTGGAGAGGAGCGCCGGCCACGCGGCCGCAACTTTCGCCACCTCCTGGATCGGCGCCATGACAAAAAAGATAAATACGAGCGCCCCGCTCTCGCCGGCGGCCGATACGCGGACGTCGAGGCCGGTCAGCGTCGCCGCGCGCCGGGTGACCACTAGCGCCAGGAGCGCGAGCGCCGCGCCGAGCACGAACGTGAGCGCGACCAGCCAACGCGGCTCGCGGCGCGGGTCGGTGCGCAACGCGAGCACGGCAAAAAGAACGGCCGGCAGCGCGGTCGGAAGGAGCCAGCGCAGCGAGGCGAGCACGGTGGGTCGTTCAGAAGTGGATGCCGAGATGGGCCGTACCGGTCACGCCGAAACCGACGCTCGATCCGGAACTCTGGTAGAGCGCCCTCACGTTGGGCGGGAGAATGTCGACCGTGACCCCCGCCGGAAGGGGCGGAACCGGGCGCTGAAGAAACAGAAACTGTGCGTCGACATCGGCGCCGAGCGAAACGAACTTGGCGAGGTAGAAATCGATTCCCGCCATTGGCCCGATGTCGAAGCCGTGCACGCTCACGTCCGAGGGCGTGCCGCCGGTGGCGACTTGCACCGACTCGGAGCTGAGGGACCCGACGAAGTTGTAGCCGCCCCGAACGCCGAGATACGGGTCGATGCGCCAGACGCGCGTGTGCAGGGCCGCCTCGGCGCTCAGCTCCCAAAGGTTGCCGATCGACGTCAGCTGAAGGTCGCGGACGCGCGCGCCCAGCGTGAGAAAGAGCAAGCGCACGCCGGCGGCCACGCCGAAGACGGGTCCGCCGCTCTCCGTCTTCTGGAGGCCCAGGTTGCTCGTACTGAGCGATTGCATGTTGACGTACGCACCGCCGACCTCGGCGTTGATCCATACCCACTCGAGGCCCAAGCCGCTGTCTTGACGTTCGTCGGCGTACGCCGGGGGCGGGGTTGGCGTGTTGGGGAGCGCGGCGGGTGGCGGGTAGCTGGGCGACGCGCCAGACATGGGAGGCGGCGGGTCGAGCGCCTGCGCCAGGGCCGGAGAGCCCCCCAGGACGAGCGACGCGGACAGCAACGCGGCGGGTGCCATAGGAGCGAGCCGACGTGTCATACCTTGTCCTCGATCTCGGGGTTCGGCTCCGAAGATTCGGAATCCGGGACGCGGTACGCATCGTCGAGCCACTTGCCGAGGTCAATCAGCTTGCAACGTTCGGAACAGAACGGAAAGGACTTCTTCTGCGCGCTCGGCGCCGCCGGGCGAGAGCAGATCGGACACGGCGACATCTCCGGCAGCATAGCTCACCGAAGCGGCCGACGACCCCCCTTACTCAGCCGTGGCGCCGCTCGTGGGTACGAGCGCGGCCGGTCCGTCGACGGCGAGGCCGTCGTCCGCGCCGCCCGCACCGGCTGCCGGGCCAGCGCCCACCGACGCTTCGAGGACGTCGCATGCGCGCTCGAGGAGCTCCACGACGTCGAGCTGCCGCACACGGTCTTCGAGGTTCTTGCTCTTGATCCCATCGGTGAGCATCGTCATGCAAAACGGGCACGCGCTGGCGATCGTGCTCTCGCTCCCGGCCCGGCTGTCGCCGACGCCGAGCGCGTCGACGAGCTGCAACGTGCGCTTGACGTTGACCCGGTCCTGATTCTGCTCCTCCATCCACATTTGCGCGCCGCCTGCGCCGCAACACAGCCCGCGCTGCTTGGTCCAGTACTCGGCCTCCACGAGCTCGACGCCCGGGATGCGCCTGAGGATCTCGCGGGGCGGATCGTACACGCCGTTGTATCGCCCGAGGTAGCAGGAGTCATGGTAGACGACGCGCCCTTCGACGGGGTTCTTCGGTACGAGCCTGCCTTCCGCGACGAGCCCGAGCAGAAAATCGGTGTGGTGCACCACGTCGACGCTGAGCCCGAAGTCGGGATATTCGTTCTTCAGCGTGTTGAAGCAGTGCGGGCACGTGGTCACCACCGTGCGCACCCCGCCGCTCTCCTTGTACGCGTTGATCACCGCCGCGTTTCCCTCGGCCAGCGTGGCAAACAGGAACTCGTTGCCCGCGCGTCGCGCAGGGTCTCCGGTGCAGTTCTCCTCCTGCCCCAGGATGGCGAAGTCCACCCCCGCCAGCACCAGCAGCTTGGCCGTCGCACGCGCGATCTTCTTCGCGCGGTCGTCGTAGCTGGCCGCGCAGCCCACCCAGAACAGGACGGGGGCGCCCGGCTTGTCTTTCATCATCGGTACGCCGAGCCCGTCGCTCCACGCCGATCGGTCCATGCGCGAGAGGTTCCACGGATTGCCGTTGGATTCCATTCCCTGAAATGGCTTCGCGAGCTCGTGGGGGAATTCGCCTCGCACCATCACCAAGCTGCGACGCATGTCGAGAATCTTGTCGACATACGAGATGAGCACAGGGCACTGCTCCTCGCACGCGCGGCACGAAGTGCACGCCCAGAGCACGTCCGGATGAATCACTTCGGGCACGAGGTTGATCGGCGACACGCCGAGATGGGTGTCGCTCGCCTGCTCCGTGATGAGCTCTTCTTCGCGCGCGTAGAGATGATCGCGGAGCGCGAGCGTCATGTGCTTGGGGCTGAGTATCTTGCCCGTACGGTGCGCCGGGCAGTTGTCCGAGCAGCGACCGCATTCCGTGCACGTGTAGAAGTCGAGGAGCGCCTTCCAGGTGAAGTGCTCGATGCGCGCCACGCCGATCGGCTGCGCCAGAGGGTCGACCGACTCGCCTGCGGCGCCCACCGCTTCCATCAGCTTCTCGGCGGTGTCGGCCAACGGCGCGAGGCGTCCCGCGGGCTGCAAGCTCCTGAGGAACACGTTCGGGATCGCCGTGATGACGTGAAAGTGCTTCGAGTACGGTAAGAGGTTCAAAAAGAGGAAGATCAGCACTTCGTGCGTCCAGAATGCCGCGTGGGCGATGGGCACGAGCGCGCCGGGCGAGAGCGAGTGAAAGAGCAGCGCAAAGAATGACCCCGCGGGCGCGGGCCAGGCCGCCCACTCGCCCTGCCATTGCTCGCCGCCGAGCGGCGCGACAATCGTGGCGATCGCCGCGCATTGGCCCGGTGTCCCAGCGCGCACCAAGAGATCGCAGAGCGGCCCTTTCCGCGACGCGAGCACCAGAGACGCGCCGTCGTACGCCATGTCCGTGATCATCAGCATGAAGATGATCGCGATGATGAGAACCCCCTCGAGGCTGAGGGCCATCCGCTTGGGCTTCGCGACCAGGCGGTAGTAGAAGAACACGCACGTACCGGCGATGACCGCCAGGCCGAGGCAGTCCTTCACGAACTCGTAGGTTTGGCCGAGGGGCTGCGCCGGGGCGAGGACCCAGAGATTGAACGGCGCATAAAAGCCCCTTCCCCAGAGGACGATCTCGCGGAAGTTGAGGAGGACGAAGCCGGTGAAAATGAGCTTGTGGGCGATCCCGGCCGGGTTGTAGTAGTCCATCTTTTCCTGGCGAAACGCGAAACGCCACGTTCCGCGCAGGCGCGTGCCAGGGTGGTCGACCGCGCTCTTCACGGGTCGGCCCACGAGCAAGAGGTGCCAGCGGCGACTCGCGGACCACGCAAACATCGCGAAGGCCGCGAAGATCAAGATCAGCATGGCCGTGGGGCTCATCGCGGGATGTCTCCCATGGTCCCGCGTTCTATAGGGCGGGGGCCGATCGCGTCAAACAGGCAGAGCCTCTCCAGGACGGTGTTGGGTCGGGCCCAAAACTTGAGTCGTCAAACGGCAGCCGTTCTCCGCTAGGATGCGGGCCGCACGTGGGGCAGCCGAAGACGATCGACTTCTATCGCTGCTTGCGACCGGTTCAGGATCGGTTCGTCGACGCGACACGCCTTACGGCACCTCCGTCGCCGCTCCTCTTTCGGAGCGCGTCGCGCCCGACCGCGTGGATCCTGCTCAGCGCGAGCGCCGTGCTCGTCTTGGCGGCGACCCTGGTGCTCGTCAAGGGATGGGGAGACATCGCGAGCCCCCTCGCCTTGCACCGAAAGGCGATGCTCTGCGTCGACGTCATACTCTTTTCGGCGGCTGCGTACTGTTTCGTGCACGCGGCGGCCGTTCTCCGGGCGATTGAAGCGCTGCCGTACCGAGCGGGAACGTACGTGTTCCCCGCCTGTGTCGTCGACGCGAGCGGCCCGGTCTTGCGGGTGTGGTCGCTGGTCGACGCGGAGGGGTTCACGCGGCTTCCCCGGCCGGCGCTGGCGATTCGGATGCGCGACGGCACGCGGATCGTCGTCCCCGGTCCAGCGGACGCGGTGGAGCACGCGGAGGCCGCGCTGGCGTCGCTGCACCCCGAGCTGACCCGAGCCCTCGCCGAAGAAGACGTGGACATGCTCGCAGAGCTCGATCCGCTGCATCACACGCGGGTCTCGAGCCCCATCTCGTCCACCGAGGGGATGAAGCCCTTCTCGCCCATGTGGATGCGCTTCGACTGGGTGCTGGCCGTTTCGATCGGCGTGACGCTCGGGTTGGGTCTCGGGTCCATGCGCAACGCGTCGAGCGACGAACGAATGTACCGAACGGTCGTCGCGGCCGCGAGCGTCCCGATGTACCAGCAGTACCTCGCGCGCGGCGGGCAGCACGCCGACGAAGTGCGTGACGTCCTCCTGGCACGCGCAGAGCTCGCCGATGCGCAGCGGAAAGGTACGGTCGAGGACCTCGCGGCGTTCGCCCGCGCGCACACGGGCTCGAAGATTGCCCCGGAAGTGGACGCGGCGATGCGGCGCGCGCTGCTGGTCGAGCTCGACAAGGCCAAGGCGGCGGGGACGGTGCTGGCGCTCGACGAATTCGCCAACAAGTATCCGGACAACCATCTCGACGCCGAGCTCAAGTCGGCGCGTCACCTGCTCTACGCGCAGGCCCTCGCCGCATGGAAGAGAAAGACGCAAGCGGATGCCTCGACCAGCGCGTTCATCGAGCGTCTGCTCGCGTCCGTAGAGAAGAATGGTGCGGCCTGCGACGTGCGATTTCGGTTCAAGCCGGGTAAAGCGTTGGAGGACGCGGACAAGCGCGTCGCGAAGCACGCTTACTTTCCAGGGCCGGACGCGCTGCCCTCCCATTACGTCGGAGCGGAGGCGATGCGTTCGCGGGAGCAGCGCGTGGCGCAGGCGGTCGCCGACGGATTTGCCGCCGCCTTCCCCGCCGACGTGCTCCACGTGCGCGCCGGCGATCCCCTCGCCCCCGACGCGCCGGTACCCAGTGGAGCGCCCGTATTCGTCGTCGACTATTCGAGCGAGTGGTCCGGTGCCCTGACCGCGAGCGCGAAGCCGCGCACCGTATTCGCGGGCATCCGCTTCGATTTCGCAGGACGGTTCATCCTGCCAGAAGGAGCTCCACTGGTGCTTTCCGTCAGGTCGTTGCGCGCGGCAGAGCTCTGGAAGGTCAAAGGCGCGATGACGCTCGAAGAGTTCCACCGCAAAGTCTACGACGGAATGATGGACCACGCGTTCGACGAGTGGCGCAAGAAGGTGACGGATACGCTGTTTCGCTGAGCCCACGGGGGCGCTCGCAGAGGGCCCGCCGGAGGCTCGAAAGGTTCGGTTCGCGCAAGCCGGTGCCCGGATGAGGGGAGGCATGCCACCCAATGTTGGCGAACCCAAACGGCCGGGGCGCGCGTACCAACAGACGTCGTGGCGAATTCCACCAGCGGCCTGTACACACGGAATCGAGGCACGCCGGCGTTTGCCCTCGGCTTGACGCCCGCCGCGCCTGCCGGCCAGAGTCGGGAGAACGTTTCGTCGAGTTCCATGGGCCAACCGGGCGCGAGAGCGGTAGTTCCAGAGAAGTCCCGAGCGGTCCCCGCATCGGCGAGGGAGCCGCGCGACGCCGCCGCGCGCCCCCTGGACGAAGTCATGCACCGCTACGCTTGCGGCGAAGACGGAGCGCTCGATGAAGTCTACCGCCTGGGCGCGCCGCGGGTCCGCGCCTTTTTGGCCCGTCTGTGCGCCGACTTGGCCTTGGCCGACGACCTGACCCAGGAGGCATTTCTTCGCGTCTATCGTGCGCGCGGCTCGTTCGCCGCGGGCGCTTCGGCGCTTCCGTGGATGCTGGCGATCGCCCGAAACGCGTTTCTCGATCACATTCGCCGCGAGCGCGTTCGACGCGACCATCAGGCGACGTCGGCGGAGGAACAGCGGGGACAGCCGGTCGCGCTGGACAACGGCAGCGATCGCGCCGTGATGGCGCGGCAGATGCTGGGCGTTGCCCAGCGGGCGCTGATGGAGCTGCCGGTGCGCCAGCGCGAGGCGTTCGTTCTCATGCGCTTCGAGGGGCTGAGCATCGACGAGGCCGCGGAGGTGCTCGGCACGACGCAGGCCGCCGTCAAGATTCTGGTACATCGGGCGTGCGTCGCCATCCGCGCGGCGCTCGATCGCGAAGACACGGGGCGCGTGGGCCCCCGCGCAGCGGCAGGGCACGTCCGATGAAGAACGACTTCGACTTCGGTCCGGTCGCCGATTTTCCCGATCCCGTGGCGGGCGTCGACGCTTTGCCCCTTCCGCCGATGCCGGCCGCACCGCCCGTTCGTCCACGGACGCGGTCGCACCTCAAGACCCTCCGGGCGTCTGCGCTGCTCGGGGCGTTGGTGTACGAGGGGGTGTGGCTGGTCGTCTTCAACAAGCGAGACGACCTCGCGGTGCTGCCGCGAACGACGCTGCTGGCAGAGGTGGCCATTCCCGTTGCTGCCGCTTGGCTGGCGCTGGCAGGGGCCACCGCGCCGGGTCCGCGGGGGATAGGGCCGGCCAAGGGTCGCCTCGCGACGTGGGTTCTGCTGTCGCCCGCCGTATTCGTCGGCGCGACCCTGTTCGCCGGGCCGGACGACGTGGATATCGAGTCGTTCTGGCGCCACGCCGTGCGTTGCTTCCTCGTTACGGGGCTGCTCGGTTTGGGTCCGCTCGCGCTGGCCCTGTGGGCGTTTCGTCGATCGTTCGTCGCGGCGGCGCCATGGAGAATGGCGGCTCTCGGGATGGGATGTTCGGCCGTCGCGGCCGCGAGCATGACGTTCCTTTGCTCCGTGGGAAGCCCGGCCCACGTGCTCGTTGGCCACGGTGGTCTGATGCTCGTCGCCGGCGTGGCTGGCGCGTTGCTGGGCCGAAGGCTCGGCGAGGCATGAGAGCGGGGTGAGGCGCCCGCGCCCGATCGGGCGCGTGCAACTCGGTGCTCAGCGGACCGTCGGGCACCCATCGAGGACGTGCACGGTCGGCGCGGTGTCGCCCCGAACGGCTCCGCAGGCGGCACCGGAGAGCGTCACCGTCTGCCCGTGAATGGCCCACCCGTTCGGGCCGTCGCTCGGCAACAGCGTCCCGTCGACCGCAACGTTCACCTTGTTCGGGTCGCTGGGGGCGCGTCCGAGGAGGAGCGTGCAGCTCTTCATCGCGTCGGCGGCGATTTGCCCGAACGCGGCGCCGAGCGCGGTCGTGTCCGGCGAGTCGACTTGGTAGTAGAGCGGCTCGCTCGACCGGGCCGTTCCCCCGGCCATCGCGACGGCGTCGAGCACGGCGGTGTAGGGCGCGCTGCCCGGTATGCCCATCACGTAGGTTTGCACCCCGGCGTCATGCAGAGCCGAAACGGCGGCCGCCGTGGCAGTGCCGTCGAGGCAACCGAGGACGTCTCCTTGGGGCGCCGCGCAGCAGTTCGGACCGGCGGTTGAGCACATATTGGCAAGGTCGATGTTGTTCGTGCACTGGTCGGCCGAGCATTGCCCGAGGCTCGCATCGCAGTTCGGTCCCCCATCGGTCGCCAAGATGACGAACGTGACGCCCGGCAAGTCGCGAAGCTTGGGCACCAGCGCCCGAAACGTGGCCGCCGTCGGGGTGCCGCCAGCGGGAGTGATCGCAGTGGCGTTGATAAACGCGGTCTCGGTGGTCCCGTTGGAGTCGCCGAGGCGAAGCGGCATCACTTCGACGCCCGCCGTGCACTCGCTGGTACCCGGAGCGGGGAACACGGTAACGCCGAACTTGGCGCTGGCGCCGAGTTGTTGCACGAGCAGGCGCGCAGCCATCCGTACGTTGTCCCATTTGTTGTCTTCGAGCATGCTCCCGGACACGTCGAGCACGAAATACAAGTTCGGCACGTTGGGCTCGAGAGGCACGTCTTTCCCCTGGCACGACGCCCCGTCCCCCGTGTCGATGGCGTCCGACGGCAGCCAAGTGCGCGCGCCGCACGCGATCGACAGTGTGCCGCCGAGTGCCAGCGCCCCCGCGAGCCGCGACAAGCGCGCCATGCCCCGCCATGCCTGCGCTCTGCATTTCCGGGGCATGCTCACAAGGCGTAGCAACCCGCGCGCCGCCGCGCCAGAAACCACCTCCATCTCGGGGTGTTTTCAGCACTCACGGTGTTTTGAGAGCTCGGTCCCCAGGCCCATCGCTGTCCTCGCTCTCCTCCTCACGGGCCAGGACTTCGAGCGCGGCCGTTGCCGCCGCGCGCTCCGCCAGGCGCTTGCTCCGGCCCTCGCCCCGGGCGACCGAGCGATCGTCGACCATCACCTCGACCTCGAACACTTGGTCGTGAGCGGCGCCGCGCAGATCGACGACGCGATACGTGGGTGCGGGTCTGCCACCCGCTTGGACCCTCTCCTGGAGCGCGCTCTTCGGGTCGAGGGCGCCCAACGCCTCGGCCTGACCGAGCAGATCCCCCACCATTTCGCGAACGAGCGACCGCGCCCCTGAGAGACCGCGCGCTTCGTAGACCGCCGCGACCAGTGCTTCCGCGGCGTCGGCGAGCACGTTCGTTTGCTCGCGCTCACTGCCCAACTTGGCGCCGCGCCCCAGCGTGACGCACGCGCCGAGGTCGACACGCCTCGCCCACGCCGCCAGCGCCGCGGCGTTGACCAGGGCGCTGCGCATGCGCGTTAGCTTTCCTTCGTCTGCGTCGGCGTGGGCCATCGCGAGCATTTCGCTCACGCACAGCCCGAGGACGGCGTCTCCGAGAAACTCGAGGCGCTGGTTGTCCGACACGCCCGCCTCGTTGGCGAAGCTCGGATGGGTGAGCGCCTCCTGGAAGCGTGGGATCGGGCCCGGACCCACAATCGCCTCGATGTACGCCCGTAGCCTGTCGGTTCCCGCAGCGAGCGGCTCGCCGTCGGTCATCCGAAAAGCTTGTCGGTCGCCTCGGCCGCCGCGAGGTCGAGCTCGGTGACGCCCCCCGCGTCGTGTGTCGACCAGACGACCCTCGCCCGCCCCCACCCGAGCTCGACGTCCGGGTGGTGGTCGCGCTTCTCGGCGTAGCAGCCCACGCGGACGACGAACCCGAGCGCGGATGCGAAATCGGGCAGCTTGTACGGCTTTGCAATGGCGCCCGATTGGGTGCGCTCCCAACCGGGATGCGTTCCAATCCAAGCGTCGACGGCACTCGGGTCCAACTTGGTCGGGCGGGGCATGGGTGGAATCCTAAGCTATTACTGGGGCTAGTGGCGCTTCTCGCGTGCCCGTTCTGTCATGAGCTTTTTCCACCGCGCGAGCGCGGCGCGTGCCCGGTGTGTGGAGTGTCGCTGGTCGCGTTCGACAAGCTGCCGCGCTCGGTCGAAGGCGAGGACAGCACACCGGAGGAGCCCGAATGGGAGCCGCTGCCGGCGGCCTATCTGCGGCGCGGGCGCGGCGCGCTGGTGGCGCTGGGGGTCTTCGGCCTCGCGGCGTTCGCTTGCCCATGGGTCAGCCTGACGATGCCCGACGTCGTCCAATACTCGGGCTTCGACATCGCCCACCGCCTCGGCTGGGCGTGGGCGGCCGCTGCGGCCTGGTTCGTTCTGCTCCCGATTGTGCTGAGCCGGCGCAGCATCATGCAAATGCGCGGCGCGCGCGTCGCGGTCTCGTTTCTGGCCGCCATCCCGGGTACGACCGCCGCGCTCCTGCTGACTCGGCCCCCGCACGGCTCGTACGGGGTACCCCTCCACTTCACGTTCGCTTGGGGGATCTATGCCACGCTCGCTGCATCCGCGGTGGCAGTAGGCGTGGCGTTCGTTTTCGGCGGCCGCATCGACGACATCCGCGTGAAGCGCGGGACGTCGGCGGGACGCGTGGTGCATTAGTCTCGCGCGCCGTCCACTGCGCCCGGGCGGGCGGGCCGTGGTGGAGCCGCGCTTGGGACTGGTGCTGCACCAGGGCGAGCTTCGTGTCACACTCCAGTAGGGACGTGTCTCATGCGGATCGCGCGTAACCAAGAGGCGGAGGGGCGCGTCGAGAGCGAAGAGCTCGCCGACACCGACGTCCCCGCGGCCGTCGTATGCGCGCGTTGCGGGAACGCCGACTGCCTAGGATGCCTGCACGAGCTGACGCGCTCGGGGGTGGTTTCGGTGGTCCCCTGGGAGCGGCCTGGGGCGACCGCGATCGCTCGGCTCTGGGCGACTGCCCGTGCGACCACGTTCGACGCGGATCGCTTCTTCGAGTCCTTGCCCGACGGCCCCATCGCCCCAGCGCTGCGGTTTGCGCTCGTCAGCGAGGCCATTGCGGCGGGGGCGATGGCGGTCGTGGCGCTGGTTGCGCTCGCTGTCATCGCCCCGTCTTGGGTCGCGCACCTGGTCGTTCGCCAAGCGGGGACGCTCGCGCGCTTCGCGGCCGCAGGCATCTGCGGGCTCGCTGCATTGCTCGTGGCGGCGCACGCGGCCCACGGTTGGGCGCTCGACGTCGGCGCCCGCCGCTCCGGGGCGCGCCGCGCGACCAGCAGGGCGCTGCGTTTCGGGCTGTATGCCGCGGGATGGGATCTGGTCATCGGGCCCCTCGGCGCGCTGGTCGTCGCCGTGAAAGAGGGGGGCCACGCCGCGGTGTCGATAGCCGGGGTGGGGGTTGGTTTGCCAGGGCGGAGCGCCCGCGCGTTCTTGCGCGGCTGCTACGGCCTCGAGGGGAAGGCGGCCGGCCCCGCGATGCGCGCTTCGTGGGTCGCGGCCGCGGTCGCGACGATGGCGGGCGCCGTCGCTGTCATTGCCGCTTTCCTCGCTGCCATTTTCCATTGATCCGCCGATTTCGAAGGATGTTACGGCGCGCGGCCATACACTGCTGAAATGGGTTTGCGACGACACATCATGCATCGCTGGACGCGGCGGCTCCTTCTCCTCGGTCTTTCGGGTGCCGCTTTGCCCGTCGTCGCAGGATGCGCCCGAAAGGGCGCGACCCTCGGCCAGTTCGACCTGCCCGATGCGTCCGACCTCTCATCGATCCCGCCCGGCGGCAGCGGCGGCGGTGGTGGTGGTGGTGCCCCACTGGGAGCCGACGGGGCGGTTCAAAGTCTGTTCACTTTCGATGCGTCCGCGGTCAACGACGGCGCCCGTGATGGCGCGTCCTCCGACGGGGCCTGCGACGCGGACGTGTGCGACCTGGCTCCCGTGGCGGTCTGCGGCGACGGCGTCATCAACGGGACCGAGCAGTGCGACGACGGCAACACGACACCGGCGGACGGGTGCAGCGCGTCGTGCCGGCTCGAACCGGGCTTCGCGTGCATGACGGGCACGACGGTCCCCAACTCGGTCTGCCACAAAACGACGTGTGGCGACGGCGTAAAAGAGGGATTCGAGCAGTGCGACGACAAGAACCTGATTCCGTACGACGGCTGTTCGCCCACGTGCACGATCGAGCCGAAGTGCAACGGAACCGGCGGTTGCACGGGCGTATGCGGCGACGGGCTCGTCTTTCCCCCCGAGGAGTGCGACGACGGGAACACCATCGCGGGCGACGGATGCAGCGCGACCTGCACCCTCGAGCCGAGCAAGGGCTACACGTGCACGAACGTCGACTCCCCTCCCGCCTCGACACTGCAAATTCCGGTTCTGTATCGCGACATGCTCTATCACACGTCGCCCGCCCCCCTACCGAACCCCGCTCCCACGGGAGGCGGGCACCCCGACTTCAACTACGACCCGTACAACCAGGGGCTCGTCACGCAGCTCGTCGTGTCGCCTCTCGGCACGGACGGTGAGCCCGTCATGCTCTCGGTCGGCACTCCCCAGGTGCTCACGAACGCCGCGGACTTCTGCTGGTGGTACCACGAGAAAGGCTGCGCCGGCGCGGCGAGCGTGAATCCGTACGACAAACTGGTCTATCTCGACGCCACGGGAAAGCCGACGACGCTCACCCTCACGCAAACGGCGGCGGGCTCGAACATCTACAAGTACGCCAGTCTGGCGTTTTTCCCGATCGACGGCCTCGGCTGGAACGCGGGGACCAACCCGCAGGTCGCCACGGCGCTCGACGGCACGACGGGGCACAACTTCTCGTTCACGAGCGAGCTCCACTACGTATTCACGTACCAGGCCAGCGTCGCCGCGAGCGCCACCCCCACGGTCTTCACGTTCACCGGCGACGACGACGTCTGGGCGTTCATCAACAATCTGCTCGTCGCCGACCTCGGCGGAATGCACCTACCGGCGACCGCGAGCTTGACCCTCGACACGATCAACGCCGACAAGCTCGGGCTGGTCGACCAGGGCTGGTATTCGATCGACCTCTTCCAGGCCGAGCGGCACACGTTCGGCTCGACGTACTCGCTGACGTTGGGCGGGTTCGTGCATACGATCACCCAGTGCAAGTTCGTCTGCGGCGACGGCATCGCCGCGGGCACCGAGCAATGCGACAACGGGGCGATGAACGTGCCCGCGGGGTCGAATCCGTACGGGCGGGGAGTCTGCACGGACATGTGCCTGCTCGCGCCTTACTGCGGAGACGGCATCGTTCAAATGGAGTTCGGTGAGAAGTGCGACGGCGGCCCCAACTGCGATTCGACCTGCCAGCCGAAGAAGGCGATGTGACCTCGGGCCGGCCTAAAAAAACACCCCCGCTTCGAGCGATACCGTCCACTGCCTGGATCCGGTGATTCCTAGGTTCGCGTTCTCGGTGCTCGGGTCCTCGAGATCCATCGCGAGCTGACCGCCCAGGTAAAGGACCTCGTATCGGTAGGTCACTCCTGCGATTCCGCGCCAGCGATGCACACGAGCCTTGTCGAAGGTGACGTTGTTGTTGAAGTCGTTGTTGTCGTCGATCGCGGTGTTGGGGCCGGTCCGCAGCTTGTTGCTGCAAACGGGCGTACCGGACTGCGGGTCTTGGCCCTGATACCCGCACTGCTTGAGTGGGTCGACGCTCGGCGTGAGATCGACCACGGTCGAGTCGGCGAAGATGATGAGCCGCTGCGCGCCGAGGTACGGCGTGATCACAGCGCTGTCAGCGAGCGTGAATGGTTTCGAAATCTGGGCGTCCATGCCGACGGTCGTCAGGAAGAATTTCGATGAGCCCATGAGCGTGCGAACGCCCGCGCCCACCGCGACGTCGGGTAGGTAGCCGAGGAGCCCGGTGCGGTACCCCTCGAGGAGCGCCCAATGCACGTCGGCGCCGCCGACCCACAGCGACGTGCTCGCGACGAAGCCGACGACGCCCGCGATCTCCAGGCCGAACGGAAGGCCCTTGCGTGCCTTGAGAGCGTAGATCTGAACCAGCGAATCGGGGTTCTTGTTGATCACCGAGAACTGGTGGGTGCTCGGGTCGACCGGACCTTGCGTCCCGGCGTGCCAGTACTGCGTCTTGGTGCTGTCCACCGCGTCCGCGTTGACGTGCGCGAAGCTCGCCTCGACGCTGAGGGCGAAGCCACCGAAGCCCGTCGTGCGGGCGGGGTGAAACGCGCTCGGGGCGAGCGCGTACCCCAGCTCGCTCATCATGTTCGCCCACGCGACGTTGTTCGGCAGGCACGCGAACGAGTTGGGCGACAGGCCGGGATGGCTGTCGACGAACGCCTGGGGGCTCTGTGCGATCGCCTGGCACGACGTGCCGCTGGGGATCCCGGGCGGCTGCAGCATGAGCCGCTCGGGAGCAGGGTCCATGTCTGCGGCGCGGGCCGGGTGCGGCGAGGCCAAGACAGCGGATGACGCGACGGCGAGGGCAACCTTCCAATGGCGGCGCAAGAGGGCTCCCGTGCGTTGCTTTCTCAACCGCGAGGCTACGGTTTGCGCGCCGCGAGCGTCAAGCTCGTGTCCTTCCGCAGCGGCGTGTGCGATGCCTTCGCACGCATGCCCCGCACCTCATCGTCGACCCCGCGCCTGCGTGCCAAGCCCCTCGCTCGCCCACTTCACGTCGTTCTCGTCGAGCCCGAAATCCCGCCGAACACGGGAAACGTGGCGCGGCTCTGCGCCGCCACCGGCTCGCCGATGCACCTCGTGGGAACGCTGGGCTTTCGCATCGACGAGCACAGCGTCCGGCGCGCCGGCGTGGACTACTGGCACCTGGTGGACGTGCGGCAGCACGTGGACTTCGATCACTTCTTGGCGGCGTGGCAGGGGGAATCGACGCAGGGCCGCTTGCACCTCTTTAGCGCAATCGCGAAGACGAGCTACATCGACTCGGGCTACGCGCCCGGCGATGCGCTGATCTTCGGCAAAGAGAGCGTCGGCCTCTCCGAGCAGCTCCTCGCGCGCTTTCCCGACCGCGTGGTCGGCATCCCCACCTTGGGCGCCGTCCGTTCGCTCAACCTCGCCAACGCCGTCGGCATCGCCCTCTACGAAGCGCTCCGGCAGCTCGGGGCGCTCGCAGAGACCTTTCATGGTTAAGCCGAGCCCTCACCCGGGCGGGGAAGCGCCCGCCATCTGCAGTGCGCGGCGCGGCTTGTCGAGAGGCGCGAACGCATTCGCGTAGGCACGGAAGGACCCGCCGTGGTCCACCGCGTCGATCACCGCGAGGCCCTCCTGCTCGCCGCCTTGCGCGAGGACGTATTCCACCCACGCCCATCGGGCGCTCGTGGCGCGCACGTCCGCTCGGCCCTTGAGGCCGCGGCGCAACCTCGCGAGGCGCGCGTCGACGACGCCGATGCCGGCGAAGGGCTCCCCGTGGAGAGGCGTGTTGCGCTTCGCGCAGAACGGCGCAATGCCCAGGGCGACCGGAACGATGCGCGACAGCTCCGTCGTGAGCGCGACGCATTCGTCGACGTCGGCATCGGTCTCGCCCGGAGTGCCGATCATCAAATAGGCTTTCAGCCGGTCCATCCGGTGCTCTTTCGCGAGCTCGGCGCACCGCAGCAAATGCTTGGGTCGCGCTCGGCGCTCGAGCGTCTCGCGGATCCGCTCGCTCGTGCCATCCATGGCCGTGGTGAGCGTGCGGTAGCCGACGCGCGCGAGGGCGGCGACGAAGCCTTCGTGCTGCGCGAGCCTATCGGGACGGAGCGACGAGAGGCCGACCTCGCACCCGCGATCGGCGAGCGCATTGACGATCGAGACGACTTTCGGGTGGTCGCTGACGGCGGCCCCGACGAGACCCACGCGCCGAGCGTCGCGCGGGATGGTCCCGAGGACGACCTCCTCGGGCACGATGCGCATTCCGCCGTTCGTGCTGCGCCGCATGACGCAATACGTGCAGCCGCGCGAGCAGCCGCGCTCGGTCTCGATGAGGAACATGCCGGAAAGTTCGGTGTTCGGCGTGCGGATCGCCGAATAGGCGGGAAGGACGGCGTCGTGCTCCGCGCCGACGGGAGGAAGCACGGCGTGATGCGTCGGGACGAATACGTGTGGGATCTTCGCGAGGGCGTCGAGCTGGGCCGCACGCGACGGCCCCTCTTGCGCGGCGCGTACGACGTCCACCGTGCGCGTATCGGCCTCGCCGACGACGATCGCGTCGACGATCGCCGCGAGCGGCAGCGGATTGGAGAACGTGAGGGGCCCGCCCGCGATCACGAGCGGGTGACGCCCGTCACGGTCCAGCCGGCGCGGGGGGATGCCCGCTGCCTGGAGCATGCGCACGACCCCCGCGATCTCGAGCTCGTAGGCGACGCTGAACGCGATGACCGGCAGCGCATCGATCGGGCGGAGCGACTCGTAGGTGATCGGGTGCTCGGCGGGGCGCGCGGCGTCGTCTTCGCACTCGTCGTCGAGAAACGCTCGTTCGCAGGCGATCCCGGGCGCCTCCATCAGCGCGCGGTAGATGCGCTGGTAGCCAAGGGAGCTCATCCCGACGCGGTACGGAGATGGATAACAGAGGGCGACCGTGAACGGCGCCTGGCGAAGCATGCGACCCGTTTCGTCGGCCAGGCGCCGGCGGATGCGCTCGCGCAGGATGGGGGTCGTCACTCGGGCGGTATGGAATGACTGGATTTGGCCCCGTGCGCAAGCCTTGAACTGCCGGGCACGGTCCGGCATGCCGCTCGCATCGTCCACGGCATGGCCACCCAATCCCAACCGCAGGGCAATGGACAGTTCTTCGACGTCGAGCAGGTCCGTCGCGACGCCGAGGACTCGATGCTGAACGGCGCCGTCACGGCGGACTATCCGCTCGACCTCGCCCGAACCTACGAGCTGATGAACCAGGCGCTCGCCAGCGAGATCCTATGTGTCCTTCGCTATCGCCACCACCAGGTCATCGCCAAGGGCATCAACTTTCCTCAAGTCGCCGCTCAGTTCGACGAGCACGCGACCGACGAGCAGGAGCACATGATGACCATCGCCGCACGGATCGATCAGCTGGGCGGCGATCCCGACTTCAGACCGTCCACGGTAGCGGCGCGCGCGGCAACCGAGTTCGGCGAGAGCGACGTCCTCTCGGAGATGATCAAAGAAGACCTGGTGGCCGAGCGCGTCGCCATCGAGATTTACCGCAAGATCATCCAGTGGTTCGGCAACGCTGACCCGACGAGCCGCCGGATGTTCGAGAAGATCTTGGCTGACGAAGAGGACCATGCCAACGACCTCTCCGATCTCCTGACCGTCGTCGAACCCGGCCCTCGGCGCGCGTCGCGATGAGGCGGCGCCGCGTGCCGGCTCGGCTGCGGGGCATGGCCACCCTCGCCGCCGCCCCTTCTTTGCGATTTATCGGGGAGCTTGCCCCGCGGCGGCCGCCTGGAGCTTCGAGTGCTTCCGGCCGTACCCGAAATAGATGAGAAGCCCGATCGCCATCCACACGAAGAGACGGACGATCGTCGCCGTCGTCGCCGTGTACATGAGAAGGCCGGAGGTGAGCGCCCCCATGATGGGCACGAAATACGGGCCGCCGGGGACTCTGAACGCCCGCGGCAAGTCGGGGCGCTTGAAGCGGAGGATCATGACGCCGATGCTGACCAGCACGAACGCGAACAGGGTGCCGATGCTCGTCAGCTCGGCCAGGATGTCGATGGGAAGCAGCCCGCCGGCGATCGCGCACACGACGCCGGTGATGATCGTCGTGACGTACGGCGTCCCGAACTTGGGGTGGACCTTCGCGGCACCCGGGGGCAATAGGCCGTCGTGCGCCATGGCAAAAAAGATCCGCGGCTGCCCGAGGAGCATCACGAGCATGACCGACGAGAGCCCTGCGATCGCTCCGACCTCGACCGCCGTCGCCAGCCAGAGCTGGCCGGTGGCCTCCACACCCAAGGCGATCGGGTGCGGCACGCTGAGCTTCTGGTACGGCACGACCCCCGTCAGGATCAACGAGACGACGATGTAGAGCACGGTGCAAACCGCGAGCGACCCGAGAATCCCGATCGGCAGATCCCGTTGGGGATTTTGCGCCTCTTGCGCCGCCGTCGAGACCGCGTCGAACCCGATATAGGCAAAGAACACCATCGTCGCGCCCTGAAGCACCCCCGAGACCCCGTAGCGGCCGAACGTGCCTTCGTTGGCCGGGACGAACGGGTGCCAGTTCGCGGGATTCACGAAGCGCGCCGCGAAGGCGATGAAGAGCAGGACCACGATGACCTTGATGAACACGATGACCGTGTTGATCCGCGCGGACTCCTTGATGCCGCGCACGAGGACCGCGGTGACCCCGAGAACGATGAGGACCGCCGGGACGTTCAGGTGCGCTCCGGTCCAAGCGAAGCGCTGGCCCGCTTCGTTCCACACGACCGGAGCGCTGGTCCAGGCGCTCGGGAGATCGATGCCGAACGTGTCGTGCAAGAACGCGACGACATAGCCCGACCAGCCGACGCTCACGGCCGACGAAGCGACCAAGTACTCGAGGATCAGGTCCCAGCCGATGATCCACGCCACGAGCTCGCCCATCGTCGCGTACGAATACGTGTACGCGCTGCCGGCGATCGGAATCATCGAGGCCATCTCCGCGTAGCAGAGCCCCGCGAACGTCGACGCGACGCCGGCGACGGTGAAGGACAACGCAACGGCGGGGCCCGCGTTGGCGGCGGCCGCGCGCCCGGTCAGGACGAAGATGCCGGTGCCGATGATGGCGCCGATGCCCAGCATCACCAGGTCGAGGGCGGTCAGCGACCGCTTGAGCCCGTGGTCTCTCTCGGCGTGCGCTCGCAGTTCGTCCACCGACTTGGTGGCGAGCAGCTGCTTCATCGCGTCACCCATCGGGGGACTCTTATCGCATGGAATCGGTGCCGCCCGCTTCGATACTGGGCCGGACCGCCGCCGAGCCGCCCGCGAACACCCGGACGAACGACCGGGGCGCGCGCTTGCGGCGCAAACATCGGGTCGACGCCGGCATGTAGGCCACCGTGAAGGCACGGCGCGGCCGCCCCGTGGCGTTCACCCCCGAGCGGTGCCAGAGGTAATTGTGGATGAGCAGCACCTCGCCAGCAAGCGCCGGCAACGCCAGCCTTCGGCCATTGGCTCCGGCCCGCTCGACGATCGCGGTCGGAATGTTCCCGCCGAGGGGCGTCGCCAGCCCGCCCGCATGGCTCGCGTCGAGCACTTCAACGCACCCCGACTCGACCGGGACGTCGTCGAGCGCGGTCCAGATCTGGAGCTCCGGATCGCGGTCGAGGCCCCAAAAGCTGCCCCCGTCTTGATGCCACGGCAGCTCTGTGCCGCCCTGCGCGCTCTTCGTGAAGAGCGATGCCCGGTAGAGCGCGGCCTCGCCGCCGACGACCGCGCGCACGACGCGCTCGAAGACCGCGTTCTCCAGCCAGTCCCGAAAGAGCGGGTCTCGCTCGAGCTTCTCGATCTTTCGGTAGCACGGGCTCGGCCCCTCCCAGCCTCGCCCGAACGCGAGCTCGCCGTAGTGCCCGCTCGCGGCGTCGTGCTGGAAGAAGAGCCCTTCGTGCACCACCCGCCCGAACATCAGGTCTTCGCTGCGCGTGCGCAGCCGCGCGAGGCACTCGTCGCTCGCCACTCGTCCAAGTCGCGCCCAGCCGTGGGTGCGAAAGTGCGCGACGGCGGCTCCGACATCCAACGCTTCGGCGCGGACGTCGAGCATCATCGGACGTAGGCCGTGTCGGTGCCGCTCCACTCGCGCCCAAGCTCGTCGATGGACGCGAGGGCCTCGGTTGAAAGCGGCCGGGCCACGGCGTCGATCGCTTGATCGAGCTGGTCGACGGTGGCAGGGCCGACGAGGATCGAGTCGACGTCCGGTCGAGAGGCGACCCACGCGTACGAGAGGTCGACGAGCGATCGCCCCTCGCGTTCGGCGACCTTGCCGAGCTGCCCCGCGCGATCGAACATCGCGCGCGTCCAGTACCGTCGGCGGTACATCGTGTTCTCGTCGAATCGCGAGCCTTTGCCCGGCGCCTCTTCGAACGTGTGCTTGCCGGTGAGGAGGCCTCCGGCGAGGGGGTTGTAGACCGTCGTATGGATCGTGTGGCGCCGCGTGAACGCGAAATACTCGACGTCGAGCTGGCGGTGCAGGGCATTGTAGATCACCTGCGACACGACGGGGCGCGCGAGGCCTCGCGCGTCCGACAGCGCGTGCATGTCCAAGATCTGCCACGACGCGTAGTTCGAAACACCCCAGTGGCGCACATGGCCCGATGCCACGAGCGCTCGCATGCCGTCGAGGGTGCGCTCGATCGCCGTCGCGTGATCCGGCGCGTGCAGATAGTAAACATCGATCGCCGCGACGCCGAGTCGCTCGAGCGACCCGGCTAGCGCCCGCTCCATCGCCTCGGGCGCCAACCCTTCGACCGCTCCCCCGACGCGGTTGAAGCCCACTTTCGTCGCCAGGACGACGCGGTCGCGGTCGCGCCCGAGCGCACGCCCGAGGATGCGCTCGGACTCGCCGGCGTTATACACGTTGGCGGTGTCGAAGACGCGGATCCCCCGCTCGAGCGCCCGCCGCACGATGCGCTCGCTCTCCGCCGCCGGGGTACGCTTTCCGAAGTTCATCGCGCCGAGCGCAAGCGCCGGAGGCCGTCCGGGCGCTCTCTTGGGCATGGGATTGTCGGTCATCGTGCTGTTCCTTTTGCCACGTCCGGCGCGCGGGCACACGCCCGGCCTCAGCGTGGCGGATTTCGACGTACGCGCCGACGGCCAGGTCGAAGGCCGGCTGACGTTCGCGAGCGCCGAGCAGCTCGGCGGTCTTTCGCTCGACCGCGACGGCGATGGGGCGGTGACCGACGACGACCTGGCGGCCGCGCGCGAAGACTTGCGGGCGTTCGTTCTGCAGGGAGTCGGCGTCGACGCCGACGGGGCCACGTGCCCGGCGGCGTTCCTCGACGCGGAGCTCACCGAAGCCGACGGATTGCTGCTCCGGACGAGCTATGCGTGCCCGAGCGACGCGGCAGACATCGAAGTCACGCTCTATTATCTGAGCGGAACGCCGGAGGGTCGACCCGGTCGTCCATCGTACCGGCGCGGGATCGCGCGCATCGAAGCACCCGACGCGACGATGGAGGCCGTGCTCACGGGCGAGCATCGGGCCATCGCGCTCCACAGGACCGGCAAGGGCGGCGTCGGGCGGCGCAATGCTCGGCGCGCGGCCGTGCTCGTTGTCGCGGCGATGGTCGTCGCGCTCCTGGCATACGGCTCCTACCGATGGCGGTCCGCTCGCGCCGCATGGCAGAATCCCACCCTGTGAAGCAAGACAAGAAGCTGGCCATCGTCGTCGCGGGCGGGCCCGCGCCGGGCATCAACAGCGTGGTTGGGTCGGCGACCATCCTTGCGTGCGTGTCGGACGTCGGGGTTCTCGGCATCCAAGACGGGTTCCAGTGGCTGATGGCGGGCGACACGTCGCGCGTCGTGCCGCTGACCATCTCGGATACCGGTCGGATTCACTTCCGCGGCGGCTCGTTTCTCGGCATCTCGCGCGCGAATCCCACGAAGAACCCAAAGGACCTGGCACGGGTGCTCGATTCGCTCGACCGCCTCGGCGTCGGGATGCTTCTGACGATCGGCGGCGACGACACCGCCCTGACGGCCTACAAGCTCTCGCAAGCCGCGGGCGGCGCGCTGCGCGTCGCGCACGTTCCGAAGACGATCGACAACGACCTAGACCTCCCGCACGATGTCTGGACGTTCGGCTACCAGACGGCGCGTCATGTCGGTGTCGAGATCGTGCACAACTTGATGGTCGACGCCACGACCACGGGGCGCTGGTACTTCGTCGTGGCGATGGGGCGCAAGGCGGGGCACCTGGCTCTGGGCATCGGAAAGGCCGCCGGGGCGACGCTGACGCTGATCCCCGAGGAGTTTGGCGCGCGCCGGATTCCTCTGAAGACCGTCGTCGACACGCTGGCGGGCGCGATCTGGAAGCGCCAGGCCAAGGGCCGCTTCGACGGCGTGGCGGTGCTGGCCGAGGGGCTCGCCGAGATCGTTCCGGAGAACGACCTCGCGGAGCGCCAAAGCGCGGAACGCGACGAGCACGGTCACCTGCGCCTCGACGAGATCAGCTTCGGCGACATCTGCAAACGCCGCGTGCGCGAGCGCCTGGCCGAGCTCGGCCTGAAGGCGACGATCGTGTCGAAGAACATCGGCTACGAAGTGCGCTGCGCCGACCCGATCCCGTTCGACCTGGAATACACGCGCGACCTCGGATACTGCGGGGCGCAGTTTCTCATGGAAGGAGGGACGAACGCGCTCGTGTCGATCCAGCAGGGTCGCTTCGAGCCGATCCCTTTCCAGCGCATCATGGACCCGGCGACCGGCCGGATGCGCGTCCGGATGGTCGACGTGACGAGTGATCGCTACCGAATCGCCGACTCGTACATGACGCGGCTGCGGCCAAGCGATTTCGACGATCCGCAAGAGCTCGCGAAGCTCGCGGCGGTCGCGAAGATGACACCCGAGCGGGTGCGGGCCGAGCTGGGGTATCTCGTCGCAACGTCGTAGTGGTCGGAATTACGGTGACGCCTAAGCCCTGGAAGGCGTTGGAACGCGTTCTAGGGAGTCGAAAACTCGGTCGAGAGCGGAATATGGAAGCCCCACGAGAATCCGATTTCCTGGACTCGGGTCCCATGGAAGGTGGGTACGAAGTCGCTATGATCTGTGCGTAGGAATGCGCCCCCCGCCACTTCGGAGACCACGATGAAACCGCTTTCGTATCTGGCCCTGGCTTCGTCGCTGGCACTCCCGTTGGCGTGTTCTTCGTCGACGGGCCCGGACCATGCTGGCTCCGGCGGTGGACAACCCTCCGGCTCGGGCCAAGTCTCTGGTTCCGCCCAGGGCGCGGGCAAAGCGCAGGGCGGCTCGAGCTCGGGTGGAGCGCAGGGCTCGGGCAATGGCCAGGGATCGAGCGGCGCCAATGGCTCCGGCTCGAGCTCGGGTGGAACGCAGGGCTCGAGCAACGGCCAGGGATCGAGCGGAACCCAGAGCCCCGGGGGTAGCAGCGGCTCCGGCAGCGTTCCGAGCTCGGGGGCCACGGACGCCGGCGGAGGTTCGGGCTCGCCGGGGGTCGCAAGGGCCAGTGACGCCGGACCATTGACCTTTCCGGATGGCGGCGCCTGCCCCGCCCTCGGTGTGCCTCCGACGCCGAGCACGACGACGAGACAGATGTGCCAACCGGCAGACGGCGGCATCGCTTGCCACTTCGGCGGTAACCCGGGAAACTACGATGTCTCTTTCGCCCTCGGTGGTGCGGCCGCTGGAAAGACCGTGGTCCAGGCGGAACGCCAGCGTGAGATGCTGGCCGAGGCAGATACGGCCGCAAGCCAAACGCCCACGTATTCGATGTCGGTCAACGTCCGCCAGCCCGAGGGACAACCCGACTGGATGATGGCTTCGGACGGAACCCCGGGATTGGATATGTACTTCAACGGCCCGTCGCCGGAGCTGACGTCAATCGCCTTCGCACCGGCAGCCGCCACCGATGTCGTCTTGTACATCGTAACCGATTCGACCGGTTGCGACCAAGACAGCGCCACCACGGCGGGATGGGGGCAGTGGCTGCCTCAATTCTTCGGCTATGGCCTTTCCGTGGCAAACTATGGCAACTCCGGCGCGCTGACGGAATGCTCGGCCGCGACCACTCCGTGCCAAACGGACGCTCCCTATTACAGTTTCTACGACAATCCAAAGATGTGGCCAGCCGTCAAGCCTCTACTCAAACCGGGGGACGTCGTATTGATCGAATTCGCGCACAACGACAAGGTCACGCCGAAGGCACAATACGAAGCCAACCTGAACACCTATATCAGCGAAACCAGGGCAGCAGGTGCCATCCCCGTACTGGCGACTCCCATCCCGCGCAACAATTGGACGAGCGCCACGATGATGAACCCGAACCAGCTCGTCAACAGCGCCGGCGTCAATCTCCCTGCCTCCATACGAAGCGTAGGCGCTGCGGCACACGTTCCCGTCATCGACATCTTGGCCGACACCCTCGCGGCGTTTGGCGCTGCAGGGGAAGCCAAGGCTGCTGCTTACTACGCCGACCCGACGACACACCTCAGCACCATCGGCGCGAACATCGTGGCCGGCCTTATCAAGAACGAGATTGTGAAGCTCAATATCTTCCCGCTCGTATGCTACCTGCGCTAGCAAGCCGTTGAAAAGCGAGAGATGAACGGCCGGGACGCCGGGGACGCCATGCGAGAGTTAGAAACCTGCTAGGTAGAGCTCCTTCATGATCCGAGTGCGCGTCTTCGTCCTCGTTGGCATTCTCCCGGTCGCAATCGCCTGCGGCAGCAGCCGTCTCGGCGACGGTGGCCCCCCCACGGGCGTGTCGAGCGGGTCCAGTGAAGGGGGCTTGGGCGGAGACGGCGGGAGCGCGTGCGTCCTGCCGAGCTGCCTCGAGAATCTCGCCCCGAGCTGCGTTGGAACCGGAACCTGCGCGACGATGACGAATCTGGTGACCGACAACTACAATACGTGCTTTCCCAACGGTGTCATCGAGAGCGCCATCATCGATCAGACGTCGAACAACACCACTCTGACGGTCAAGCAGCGCAGCACGACATGCTTCTCCACGACGTTCAACTACAATCAGGCGTGGAGCGGTACCGGTTCAATCACGGTTGTCGATGCGTCCGGCAAGACGGTGGCGACGGTGAGAATGGACGCCGCGGACAACCTGCGGAACCACGTCACGTGCACGGGGGGTCAGGAGGTTGCGCTCGACTTGAGCTGCGGCAACGTGTGGCCCATATCCGCGCTGACTGGCTCCAAGTGCAACGAAGGCGGCTGTTCACCGTGACGTGGGGCAGCGCTGCCGCGCGAGCGAACAAGGCCAGCTCGCGCGGTACGTCGTCTATGCGCACCCCCGCATCCGCCAAGGGCTATCCACGATCGCTACGGGCTGTATCCGGCCAGCGCGGCGCGTATGCGCGCTTCGTCCCCTAGCAGGCCGAGCACCCAATTGGCCTGGCAGTGCTCTGCGAAGCGAGTCACTTCCCCGGGCTCCACGCGCTGCAATCGCTCGGGGTAGCGGTCCAGCGTCTCGAGCGGCCAGCCGAGGTTCCACGTGGACGCGATCCGCGCGGCGAGCTCGCCGGTGGTGCCGAACGAGAAGTTGAACTGGCGCGCAGCTGCGGCGCGCCCCTGCGCAAGCTCCTCGGCGCCGAGGACCGTCCGCGCAGGCTGCTCGACAAAGCGGCGAAGGGCGCTCACCGCCCGTGAGAGGTGGGCTTGATCGACATCCGCGCGAAGCGTGAAGACCGCCGTTCCCCCGCGCAGCAGCTCCGTATTCCCGAAGACGTCGTACGAGGCGGCGGCCCGCTCGCGGAGCTCGCTCCGAAACATGCCTCGGACGGCCTCGGCAAATACCCAGGCCGTGCCCGATGCCTCGCTATCCACCTGCGGCAATGCGCATTTGAAGGTCATCACGGCGTCGTCCGAGCCATGTCGGTCTTGCACAACGAGCCGACCGCCGGGGGTGGCCGCCGACCGCACGAAGGGCGGAACGTCGGCGATTTCGGTCGATGCGGCCGGCGCCTCGCCGCCGCCCGTGTCGCCGAAAGAATGGGCCACGAGATCCGCCGCTACGTCCGGATCCACATCGCCTACGACGACCACTAGCCCGCGCTCCGGGCGCCGGATCGCGTCGAGAAACGAGTACACATCCTTCGGACGTACGGCACGAAGCTCATTGCTGGTCGTCGTGCGACCATACGGGTGCGCGCCGTAAAACGCGGCAAGCAACCGTCGATGGAAGACAGCGTCCGCGGACTCGTCTTGCTTCTCGTAGGCTTCGATCCGGCTCGAAAACTGTACCGGCGGCCAGAACACCCGAAATGTGTTCGCCTTGTCGAGCTCCCTCAGCGTGAGTGCGAGATCCGAGCCCGTGGCGCGAAGGGTCTGCGTCGTCATATCGGCGCCGACGCTATCCCAGTACTCCACCCCCGATCCCCCCGCCGGCACGTATGCCATGGTCTGCTTTGCCCACAGGGATGCTACCCCAGCACCCGGCTTGCTTTCGTCCGCGCTCCCGCCGCGGTACGCGACCACCACCGAGTGAAAAGGCGAGCCCGGGCGCGCGAGCACCACGACCTCGAACCCGTTGGGCAGGCGCGCGTGTCGCGCATTGGCGATCCCCGGAGCTCGCATCCAGGGCCGGACGTCAGCAACGCTCGCCGGCAGGGGGTCGCGGTCTTGAACCCCGGACACGTCGCTCCCGCCCTTCGCGCTGGCCTGCCCATCGCCCGACATGGGTCGAACGAGGACCACGTGGGAGAGCTCAGCTGCGAGGTAGCGATGATAGAAGTCGGCGACCTGTCCGGAGGTGAGGGCGATGAGCCGTTGGGCGCGCGAGCGTTCGTAGATGGGGACCCCGGTGAACGCCAGCGACTCGCCCAGGTTCAGCGTCCGCGCGACGATCGGCTCTTCGGAGGCGACCAGCTCCGCTGCGACGTTTCGCTTGAAGTGCTGGAACGGTGTCGTCTGGTACGTATCCTCCCCCAGACCGCGAAGCAGGGTCCGAACGAGCGAATCCGCGCTCGACTGCGGATCACGACCCTCGTTGAGCGGGGCCTCCAGATAGAGGAGACTCGCCGCATCACCGAGCCAAACCCCCGAATGAACGTAGGCGATATCTCGATCGCGATCATAGACGTGGCGCGCAAAGACGGAATTGATCATCCGGGATACGACGAGCGCGGCGTCGGCCTCGGGCGTGTTGCGTGCTGGGATCGGCCACCCGACCCATAGCGTCGGAGTCGCGACGGGAAGCTCGTGCGCGACCAACCGGCCGGACGGGCCGCTACGGGCGAACCGCTCGTCGCCGTGGGAGCGCCCGAGCGCGCGCGCCTCTGCATCCGGCCAGCGATGCGCTGATTCGACCTTCGCCAAGAGGGCCCTCTGCGCATCGAGGGCGGTCGGGCTGCTGATTGCGAGGGCCGACTGCTCCGGGCGATAGTGGAGCTTCGCGAACGCCCGGGCATCCGCGAGTGTCAGGCGTCCGAGGCTCTCTTCCGTCCCTACGACCGGGTGGGCGTACGGATGTCCGGCAGGGAAGACGTCGGCCGCGAGCAGGCCGATGGCCTGTTGCGGCGTGCCGTTCTCGGCGCGTGACCGCATCTCGTCTCGTACGACTTGCCTCTCATGCTCGAACACCACCTCGTCGACCGAGGCGAGCGGATCGTCGAGGAGATCGGCAAAGAGCGTCGCAAGCTCCGACAAGCTCGCGTCGGGAGCGAACGCGAAATACGTCGTTTCGTCCCACGTGGTCATGCCGTTGTAGGCGCCGACGCCCAGGTCGAGGAGGCGATTCCTGAAGGTCGTCTCCCCGTGTCGCGCATCGAACGCCAGGTGCTCGACCAGGTGCGCGAGCCCAGCCTGATCCGGGGATTCGTCGGCCGAACCAGCCCCGACGACCAGGACGATTCCGCCGATCCCGAAGTCGGGTGCGGCCTCGAATACGGCCCGCAGCCCGCTCGGTGACATCGCCTGCGAAATCGGATAGCGAACGTTCGCGCCCGTTGGCGGAAAGGAAGCGGGCGAAGCGATGCAGGCCGCCAGAAAGAAAATGGCAACGGCCGCTGCCTGTCGCGCCGAGTCTCCCCTCACCCAGGCGAGGATAGGCCGAAGGGCAACTGCTCACCACAGCATTCTTGCCGCGAGCTCGCTGGTCCCTCGATGTGAACCGCGCCCCGCGCATCGTGGGGCGGTCGACGAGTATTTGGCAGCAGACGGCAGAGGGCTCGGGGGTTCAAGCAGAGATCGAAACACGGTTCCCGCCGCACGGTATCCGAGCGCGGCTTCTCCGGTTCAAGCAGCGTCCGCATCGCGATCGATGGCGAATCGGACGGGGCCATGATTCGTTGTCGCGATCGAGAGGGTATGGGTCGCGATCCAGAGCGGATGAATCGACGTCCTGAGCCTCTCCATCGCGTTTCAGAGCGGATGAATCGAGGTCCTGAGCCTCTCGATCGCGACCCAGAGCGGATGAGTCGAGACCCTGAGCCTGTCAATCGCGATCCAGAGCGGATGAATCGACGTCCTGAGCCTCTCGACCGCGATCCAGAGCGGATGAATCGAGGTCCTGAGCCTCTCGATCGCGACCCAGAGCGGATGGACCGAGGTCTTGAGCCTCTCAATCGCGACCCAGAGCGGATGAATCGAGGTCCTGAGCCTCTCGACCGCGATCCGAAGCGTACGAGATGCGATCGTGGGCTTCTTGATCGCGCCCGCGAGCGTCTGGACCGCGCTCCGACTGCGCGCGGTTGGGGCTCGTGCCCCAGCAAATGCGACTCGGGCGCGGAGAGGGCTCGGCCCGCATCCGGGTCCACGGACCCTACAGCCGAAGAAGTGAAGTCCGCGGACCGACATGCCCGAGCAGCACTTGGTGTCGCGCGCGTGTGATCGCCACGTACAAGGCACGCCGCGACGCAGGCGTATCCGGGTATTCCGCCGCAGTCGCGTCGGGGATGATGACGAAGTCGAACTCCAACCCCTTCACCTCGTCGACAATCGTCACTTGCACCGGTCCCCGCGGAAGAAAATGCCCATCGAAGACCAGGCGCGTCGGAACCTCGGCCTGGAGCGCGGCCGCCAGCCGCCTTGCGGTCAGGGGCGAACGGCACACCACCGCGACCGACGCTCGGCGATCGCGCCGGCTGAGCAGTCGGATGTCGGCGCCGATCTGCGCCACGAGCGCCCGCTCGTCGTCGTACGCGACGCACTCCGGGACGACGCCCCGCCCCGGCGTCGTCCCCTCCTTTCTTTCCGGCTCCCCGTGACCGAGGACGGAGCGCGCGAGCGCCGCGATGCCCGGCGGGCACCGATACCCGATGTCGAGACGCACGGCCTCGTAGTCGCCCGCTCCCAGGTCGGTCATCGCCTCCGACCATCCCGGAAAGCTCGTCGTCGGGTCGGTCTGCTGGTCCATGTCGCCGGCGACGATCAGCGTGCCCCCCGCGCGCAAGCTCCGCCCGAGGAGCACGAGCTCGAGTCGTGCCAGCTCCTGGGCTTCGTCCAGCAGCAACGCGTCGTAGGCGCGGGGCGCGCGGGGGGAACGGCCCGCGATCGCCGAGCGCAGCCGGTCGAGCTCGAAGAGCACGGCGTAGTCTTCGACGTCGACGCGCCCTGCGCTCGCGGTGCCGGTTCCTTCGTCGAGTGCGCGGCGGTCCACGGCGACCAGGCGCTCCCGGTCGAGGACGTCGGCGTACTCGTTCTCGGTCGTGAGCCGGAACTGGAGCCGGGTGTGATCCAGCGTCTCCTCGATGGCCCGCCCCGTGAGCGCGCCCGACGACCACGCTACGGCCTCGAGGAGCGCACGGTCTCCGAACAGGTGTTGCAGGTCGCCGCGTCGCGCGAGCGCGCGCGAGCGCAAAGGCGGCTCGTCGGCATCGTCGTCCACTCGCCCCGGGGGCCGCTTGGCCAGCTCGGCGAGCGCCTCGCGCAACGCGGCGTCGCGCTTCACGCGCTGCACGAGCGGGGGCGTCAGCTCCGTTTCCCGGGGCAGGTCTCGGAACACGCGGCGCGCTTGCGCGCGGGCCCATCGGTCGTAGGTCACCACCTCGACGTCGACGCCCAGCCGCGTCAAGAGCGGCTGGAGGAGGCGCGCGAGCCCCTCGGTCGGCACCACTACGGCCGCTCGCATCGGCGCCTTCGACGCACGCCACACGTGCGCCAGGCGATGCAACGCGACCGTCGTCTTGCCGTGACCCGCCTCCCCCAAGACCAGGACCGCACGTTCGGGCGACCGAGCGACGGCCTCCCGCTGCGCAGGGTCGAGGCGGACGTCGACGAGCGACGGCGCCCGGCGCTCTTCGGGCGGTCGAGGGACGAGCCGCGTCATCGTCGAAGGCCGCGCTGCGGCGATGCGGGCGCTCGACGAGAATCGACCCGAACCGAATCCGAGCGCGCCCGTTCGAGCTCCGCGTTGACCTCCGCTCCCACCGCGAGCGACAGGGTCGTCAAGTACAGCCACACGAGCAGCACGGCGACCGCCGCGAGGCTTCCGTAATAGAGCGCATAGGCGGAGACCGAGACGACGTACGCGCCGAAACCCCATGACACGACCAGCCAGCACACGACGGCGGTGAGGGTGCCGGGCCAGATGCAATGCTGCCCGCGACGCGGATGCTCGACCGCGAAGCGATAGAGCCCGCCGAGCAGGGCTGTCCCGACGACGAGCATCAATGCTGCGGCGATCGTCTGCCCGAGCAGCGCGTGGAGGCCTTGGGGGCCGGCATGCCGGGGCGCGCCGGCGACGTGCTCGCCAGCGCCGCGGGCGTGGCCGCGAAGCACCGAGTCGATCGCCACGAGAAGCCAGGCCAGAAGGCACGTAACGCAGAGGCCGAGGACGACCCATCCGAGCGCGATCCCCCGTTGCTTCCACCACGGCCGGCGCTTTCCCTGAGCGGCGGTCTCGAAAAGGTTCATCAAGTTGTGCAGCCCGGACGACGCCGTCCACATGAACCCTGCGACGCCCACCGGCGCGAGCGATGACGCACTTGCGCGAGCCATGCGCCCCACCTCGTCGCGCACGAGCCCCTCGGCGGTGGAGGGAACCACTTCGAGGAGGGGGCCGACCAGCACGTTGATCCCTCGGGTGCGCGCGACCTGTCCGACGAGGAACCCCGCGAGCACGAGCAGCGGGACGATGCTCAGAAAGAACCAGAAGGCCACGGCGGCCGAGGCTTCGAAGGCGTTGTGAACACTCATGGCGCGCACGACACGCGCGGACAGACGAAACACTCGCTCTACGAGTGGCCGGGTCGCCACGATAATGGACGTGACCACGCGCGCGGGGTGCAGGTCAATGTGACTTCTCGCATAATGTCCCGGTGCATACCGACCTGGGCCACGCGCTCGCCGCGATCGCCGTCGCGTCGTGCACGCCGGTCGGCGGAGGAGTCCCCGAGCCGGGCAGAGTGCCCGGAGCACTGGACGCGCCCATCCACCCGGACGCCGGGTGCCTGGTCACGATCGATTCGCCACCCCTCCTGCCCGCGACCCACGTCGGCATCCCGACGGACATCCAATGGGACTCGAACCCCCCTTCGAGCGGCTCGCACTATCCGGTATGGGCGGCCTTCCAGGCGTACTCGGCCCCGGTTCCGCGCGGCTACTACGTGCACGACCTCGAGCATGGCGCCATCGTGCTCCTTTACAACTGCGGCGACGCCGGGTGCCCCGACACCGTGGCCGCCCTCCAGGCAGTCTCCGACGCGATCCCGACCGACCCCCTATGCACGAACGAGGGCGTGCGGGTGCGCACCGTGATCACGCCCGACCCCTTGCTCGACGTCCCGGTCGCCGCGGCGGCCTGGGGTTGGACGTACACAGCGGCGTGCGTCGACCTTCCGACGCTCGAAGATTTCGCGCTTCAGCACTACGGACACGGTCCGGAAGCCCTCTGCAATCCCGGTACGACTTCGTTTTGACACGTGCCGGGCACAAGGCCCGCCCTGGGTCGACAGCGCGGCGCTCGCGAACTAGGTCTCCGGCTGGTCCCCGGCGATGAGCTCGACCCAGCCCCTTCTGTTCTCGGTCGCCTTTCGAAGGAAGATGGCCGAGCTGTCGCAGCGCGAGCGGCAAGAGTGGCTCGCATCGCTGGCTGGGCAGCTGCGATCGACGGCGGGACCCGCTGGGAAATCGGTGCTCCGGCAAGAGCTGCGCGAAGTGGCGCGCGGCTGCCGGCTGTCGCTCGTCGAGTCCATCGAGAAGCACCTCGGCCCGTTCGACGCGCGCTACCTCACGGCGCTTCTGGAAGTGCCACGCGAGCGCTTCGTTCGTCCGGAGGACCTGGAGCGGAGCGCGGAGGACACGCCGCTGCCGCTCGACGGCGAAGGTCTCGCGACGATCAGCGCGCCGCACGCGTACCTCCTGTCGTTTCGTCCGCTCGCGCTCCAGCCCGACGACGCGCTCGTCGAGCTCGGCGCCGGCTCCGGCTACGGTGCGGCCCTTGCGGCGTTCGTGGTCGGACCCCAGGGCAGCGTGGTCACGTTCGAGATCGACGAGACGCTCGCCGCGTGGGCCGCCCGCAACGTGGTCAGCGAGACGAACGTGCGGATCGTGCGCGCCGACGCGATGAGCAGCGCGCCGCAATGGGGCCCGGCGAAGAAGGTCGTGGCCACGTTCGCCGTGCACGAGCTCCCCGCGGCCTGGGTCGACGCACTTCCCGAGGGCGGAAAGCTGGTCGCTCCGGTCGGGCCGCACGACCGAGACCAACAGCTCGTCCTCGTGACGCGCCGCCACGGGCGCGTCGTCGAAACGGAGCACGGGGCGGTCAGGTACGTGAAGAATCGCTCAGGCGGTTAGACGCGCAAGGGCAACGGCGCATCCAGGCTTCGGCCTGCCGCCAGGAGCTGCGCGCCCGTTCGCTCGTCACGAGGCCCATGTGGTCCGGCGGCGGGCTGCCGTCGTCGCTGCGCGCGACACGCAAGATCTCGTGCGGTCCGCCGCAGTGCGCGACGAAGCGTGCACCGCACTCGGGCGAGCACTCGAATCGATCGCCATCGCTCAGTATCTGCAGCACCGGAACGTGCACGCGAGCGAGCGACGAGAGGTAATCGACGCGACCGTCCGCGCTCGCCCAGCGCCCCGTGCGCGCGAACCGCTCGATGTCATCGAAAAATGCGCACGATTCGTCGTCGCTGCCCAATCGAAGCGCGCGCGCCGGGAATCGACCCAGCCGGCGGCCGACGGTTCTCGCGACCGACAGCGACGCGCGCTTGATCAGCCAGCGGAGGCGGGAGGGTTCGAGCTCGCGGAGCCAGACGTTGCCGGCCACCAGGACCAATCCGTCGAAGGCGACGAGCCCCGCCGCCTGCGCAGCGAGGGCGGCGTGCCCGCCCAGCGAGTGACCGACCAGAATGACCGGGCGCTTGCGTTGGCCGCGGGCACGAGCGAACGCGTGAACGGCCGGGAGATCCCGGGTGACGTAGTCGTCGTACCCGATGTTGGCCCCCTCTCGGGGGCCAGGTCCGCTTTCGCCGTGGCCGCGGAAGTCGAAGGCCACCACACGCCACCCGCGGTCGACGAAGAATTGCGCCAGACCGGCCCCTCGCGGGCGGTCGAACTCCGTTCGGCGCGCCATCAGCGCATGGGCAAGGACCACCGTCCCCGCCGCGGCGAGCCCCGGTTCGTGTACATCCGCTCGCAGCGACCAGCCGTCGCTCGTCCGAAGGTCGATCGGTTCGCAGCGACGCGCCGGCGGCCCCTTGGGCTCGCGACCGCGACGCGCCGGCTTCATCCTGCCATCGTGCCACATGGGAGGGGACCGGCAGCGCGCCCGTCACGCGAGCGGGAGCACCCAGACGTCGTCTCCCACGACGACTCCGAGGCGGTCGGCCGACTCTTGGGCGATCCCTCCCCGCGCCTCTTCGCCACCGGCAGACTCGCGCGACACGTTCCACGGCACGCACAAGCAACGAAAGAAAGGGGGGGTGCCGGTCTCGATCGCCGCGAGCGCGCGAGCCTTCGGTACGTCGTTCGAGCCCAGCAGCTCGGTCACCCGCGCCCGGTACGAACGGCTCACCAGGGTCACTTCGTCGGTGGGCGCCGTAAAGTGAGGACCGCCGTCGAAGGGGTCGACGCGCCCCGCATATCGGAAGCCGACACGCCGGAGCATCCTCTCGACTCCCTTCGTTTGCACGCCCACCTTGCCGATGACTTCTTGCGCTTGGACCGGCAGGAGCGACGCGTAGATGGCTCCCTCGGGAAAGAGACCCTTGATGAACTCTTTGTTCTTCTTGGAGAGACGATCGGCTTCGGCGTACGTCATCCCGGTGAACTTGCGGCCGAGCGCGTCCCACAGATGCGACGTGCCGTCGGGCTCGAGCGGCGGCAAAAGCTCGGCGAGCAGCTCGTCCTGGAACCACTCGCGGTGCATCTTGACGAAGAGAAACCGCACGTACGAAATCGCCAGGCCCAGCCGTTCGGGCTTCTTGCGGTACTCGGGGCTCACGATCAGGCCGCCGATCTCGGTGGGGCCGTTGAACGAGTAGCCAATCTTGAGCACCACGTGCCGAAAATGCCGGTCGAGGGTGGCCGAGTAGCGCTCTTCTTCCGACGCGTCGACATAGATGTAGGGCGCGTCGCGCCGCCCGAGCTGCCCGATGATCATCGACGTGCCGACGATGCGGTCCTGCTCGCGGTCGACGAGTACGAAGACGTACTCGCGGCGGCGCGGGTCTCGGATGGCGCCCGAGAAGCTCGCCTGCGAGTGCTCGAGGATGCCGCGGATTTCGTCGCGATCCGCGGGCAGGTTCACCGTGTTCAGGTGGCGTGCGACCTGCAGGAGCTGATCCTCGTCGGCGAGGACCGCGCCGCGGATCTCGAAGGGCCAGAGCATGTGCGAGCTGTCACTTCCCGATGAGTAGACGAAGCACCGCGTTCGCGGTGCGACCATAAGGCGGTTGCAGGAGGCCCCTCGAGCTGAGGCGCGCCTGTCGGAACACGGGCTTCTTCTTGGTGAACGCGTCGAACCCATCGCGGCCGTGGTAATGCCCCATCCCGCTCGGGCCGACACCGCCGAACGGGAGGTCGTCTTGCGCGAAATGCAGGAGGGTTTCGTTCACCGTCACGCCGCCGGAGACCGTCTCCGTGAGGACGCGATCGATCGCTGCGCGGTTTCGACCGAAATAGTAGAGCGCGAGCGGCCGCGGGTGATCGTTGACATAGGCGATGGCCTCGTCGAGCGTCCGATAGGTCAAGACCGGCAGGATCGGGCCGAAGATCTCCTCTTGGAGGACGTGCATCTCCTCGGTCGGGTCGAGCACCAGCACGGGGGGCATCTTGCGCGTGCCGTCGAGCGTCTCGTTGGCCGGATTGAGCTCGAGCACCCGTGCGCCCTGCGACCGCGCGTTTTCGACCAGCCGTTGCAAACGCTGCAAGTGCTCCGCGGTGACGATCGTGCTGTAGTCCGGGTTGTCGCGAAGCGTCGGGTACATTTTGGAAACGGACGCTCGGCATGCCTCGACGAACGCGTCGCGCGCTGGAGCGGGTAGCATCACATAGTCCGGGGCGATGCACGTTTGCCCCCCGCTGAAGAGCTTCCCGGCCATGATCTGCTTGGCCGCGAGACGCAGCGAGGCGTGATCGCCCACGATGGCAGGGGATTTGCCGCCGAGCTCCAGAGTCACGGGCACGAGGTTTTCGCTCGCCGCGCGCATCACGAGCTTGCCCACGCGAATCGACCCGGTGAAGAGCAAATGATCGAACGGCAGTCGCGAGAAGGCGTCGCCGACATCCGAACCGCCGATCGCGACGCAAACCTCGTCCTCCGCGAACGCCTCGCCGAGGAGATCGCGCAGCGTCGCCGAGGTCTCCGGAACGAGCTCGCTCGGCTTGATCATGGCGCGATTGCCCGCCGCGAGCGCGCTGACGAGCGGTGACAGAGCGAGCTGCACGGGGTAGTTCCAAGGGGAGATGATGCCGACGACCCCGAGAGGCTGCGAAATGACCTGCGCGGTCGACGGCAGAAAGACCCAGCCGACCTCGCGCTCCTCGGGTTCCATCCACTCGCGCAGGTGCTCTTTCGCGTGCTCGATGGCATTTCGCACGACGAAGATCTCGCCCACCAGCGTTTCGTGAGTCGAGCGGTTGCCGAAATCTCTCGAGATGGCGGCTGCGATCGCATCCTTGCGGCCGATGAGGGCCCGTTCGAGGCGACCGAGCGCGCGAACGCGCTCGTCGGAGCTCGGCGCCCCGTGCTTGCGCTGGGAGTCCTTCATGCGGGCGAGCATCGCGCGCAGATCGGTCGTCGGCGGCGTTGCCATGTTCGTGGACGGAGCAGCGGTCGTCATGGTGGGCGCGCAAGAGAATAGCCCGGGCACGACCCGCGAGCATCGCACCGCGCGGCAGGGCCGCCCAGCGCCGGGCCTCAGGCGGGCGTCACTCGGTCTCGAACACGAAGCACGCGCCGCCACCGGCGCGATTGAACACGAACGCGTCCCCACCGTGCGCCCGAGCTACCTCGCGACAGAACGCCAACCCGAGCCCGAAGTGCGACTGTGCGCCATCGGGGTCTCGGTGGCGATACGACTCGAAGATCTCGTCGCGAGCGCTCTCGGGCACCCCCGGACCTCGGTCGCCAATGGCGAGGGTCATGCGCCCACCGTGCGAGGCGTACGCGACTTCGACCGTGTCGCCGGCCTGCGAAAAGCGGAGCGCGTTTTCGAGCAGATTGACGATCACTCGCTCGAGGAGCTCTGGCTCGATCGTCGCGCAGGCGTCTTGCGCGCCTGCCACCGTGATCCGGACCTGTCGCGCCTCGGCCGCCGGCAACATGCGATCGACCGCGGCCGCGACGATTGGCGACGCGCGCAAGGTCGGCGGCTGCGTCGGTTGGGGCGAGTACCCTTGCAGGCCGGCGAGCGCCTCGCGCAGCAGCCCGTTCAACCGCCGGCTGCTCTCGTCGATGTCTTCCAGCGCGTCGGCGGCGCCGCGAGGAAGGGGCATATTTCGGAGGGCCCTTCGCAGGACGTCGAGGTTGGCCGAGAGGACGCCCACCATGTTCTTCGCGTCGTGAATCGCGTAGGCAATCGGGCTGGGCTCCGGTCGAAGGGAGGGCCTGATTGGCCACACGTCACTTCTCGTCCCTACCTGGCCCTCGCTCGCAGGCGAATCGTCGGGTCGAGAGCTCAATCGAACCGCCATCTCGAGGGAGGGAACGGCAGCCGCAGTGGAAGCTTCACGGCGGGATCGCAAAGGATCGGCCGGAAGACATCGCCCTCCTAGGCGGCGTCGGGCGGCTTTGGCCCCTCCGGGGACGGCGGCTCGTCCTTGCCCGCCTCGGGAGGCGCGGCTCCAGCGTCCTTGCCCGTGTGGCCCGGCCCGCCCCGCTTTCCGAAGACTTCGCGCTCGATGGCCGACGCGACGTTCTCGATAGCGCGGCCGACCTCACGCGCGCTCGTCGCAACCACCTCTTCGACGCCGCCGGTTGGCAGCTTCTCGACGGCGGTCTTCGCCGCGCGAAATAGAAGGCCCAGCCCTTTGCGCACGTCTTGCAGCGGTGTCGGCTTGTTGTCGTTCATGGCAAGACAAGCATGCGCACGTCGGAGGGCTCTGTCGAGATTCGCTCAGCGTTTGGAGCTGCCGGCGGCGGGCTTGCGACCCGCCCGCCAGGCGGTGCAGCGGTTTCGTCCAGACCGCTTGGACAGGTAAAGGGCGTCGTCGGCCGCCTTGAAGAGAGCCTCCCAGTCGCCCCCCGCTCCAGGAAAGGTCGCTACGCCGATCGAGCACGTGACCGAAAATACCGCCGCCGCGGCGCGGAAGCTCGTCTTGCCGAGCTCTTCGCGGATTCGGTCCCCCAGCAGCATCGCGCCCGGCTCGTCGGTCTGCTCGCAGAGCACCACGAACTCTTCTCCGCCGAAGCGCGCGACCACGTCGGTCGACCGCTTCTGCCGCGTGAGGATGTCGCCGAGCCCCCGGATGACCCGGTCGCCCATGTCGTGTCCGTACGTATCGTTGACCTTCTTGAAGAAGTCGATGTCGACGACGAGCAGCGCGAGGGCTCGACCGAAGCGCGCCGCGGCGGCGATCTTCTGCGCTGCCGCGTCGAGCATCGCGCGCTTGTTCAAGAGCCCCGTCAGGCCGTCGGTCGTCGCCATCGTTTCGAGCTTGTGCACCATTCGCGCGTTGGACAGGCTCACGGCAAGGTGGCTCGCGAGCACCTCGAGCGTCGGTCGCACGGAATCGCCGAACGCGTGCCTTCGTTTGGCGCCGAGGATCAGCGTGCCGAGCGCCCGATCGTGGATGAGCAAGGGCAGTACCAGCAGGCTCGGGTGGCTGGGCCATGGCAGGCGCTTGCTCAGGACCACCTGCCGCGCCGTCTCGTAGTCGCCGCGATAGGGCAGAGGGCAGCGGTTTTGGACGACCATGGCGACCAGCCCCGCGTTGTGCGAAAAGCGCGTACCGACGAGGTCGTCGATGTCGCCGCCCGCGCTCTTGGCGGCGACCACCTCGTGCATGCGCGTCGCCTCGTCGAAGACCGTGACGGCCGCGAGGTCGAAGCTGGCGATTTCACGGGCGGCTTGGACGCCCGCGTCGACGACGTCCTTCTCGCTGAGCGCTGCACCGAGGGCCCGCGCGGCGCGGTAGAGCTTGCCCTCCTCGACCTTCGCCCGTTCGAGCTGCAGAAAGACGCGCTCGTTTTGGATCGCGCGCAGGCAGAAGCGCGCCGCCTGAGCAGCGATCTCTTCTTCGTGCGGCGAAAAGGGCAGGTCCTCCACGCGATCCACCGCCAGAATGCCGCGCAAGGCTTGCCCCTCGAGAACGGGGATGGCGGCCAGTGCACGCACCGGACACGGTCCGACGTAGTACGGCACTTTGTAGGACGGTTTGAGGCCCCGCAGCGAGACGCGGGCGCGCTGGGCGAGGACGGCGCCGAGGACCCCGTCGCCCGCGGGGAACGGCGCGTCGTGAACGTCGTCGGCTCGGGTAGAAATCTCGCTGATTCGCAGGTGGGTTCCTGCGTCGTTGACCCAGAGCAGGACCGCGGTATGGAGATCGAGCGAGCGGCGGAGAAGGTCGAGCGCGTAGTGCACCGACTGATGGATTTCTTCCACGCTTGCGCCGGCGAGCCGCTCCCCATGAGCTCTGTCCCGGTCGCCCGCGTCGCCCGCCCCGAGCAGGCGGTAGCTGCGAGCGTCGTCTCGAAGGCGGGCGAGCTGCAGCTCGACGCGCGCGCGAGCGGTGGCGCGGACGCGAGCGAGCTCCGCCCGCAAGAGTACGAGGTTGAGGAGCGCAAAACCGGTCGCGAAGCCGGCGTGTGTGGCGAGGCCGGCCACATCGGTCTCGCCCAACGTCACGAACCGGAGCGCTGCTTCGAGGCCGATGGCGAAGGCGACGACGACCAGCCCGGCGAGCGGGCGCGCAAAGCCCGCGACGAGCGCGACGAGCAAGTAGATCGCCGGTGAGAAGCGACCGCCGAGCCCGCCGTCGAAGCGGACGAGCGCGGCCTCGAGCGCCACGGCGAGCAGCACGCCCACCTCGACGTCGAGCAGCAGGGGCGCGTCGGCTTTGGCCTCACCCAGTCGGCGTCGCACGCGGGAGCCGAGCACGATGGCCCACGCCGCAAGCGCGGCGCCGTGGGCGACCCCGAAGCCCCCTCGCAGATTGCCAAAGACGACGTACGAAGCGATAGCCAGTGCAACCAGCAGTCCCTGGGTCCGGCGCTGCAGGCGTCGAATGGCGAGCGACGCGCCGACGAGCCAATCCATCCCACGATGGGCGTATCGAAGCGCACGGGCGCGGGCCAAGAAACGTGACTAACCGCACACCTGCCGCAGGCTCTCCTGCAGCGCTCCAGTCGCGGACGGAAGCGCTGCGCGCGCCAGCCCCATGAATGTCGAGCCGCCCGCCGCTTTGACCGCCGCGAGCGCCGCGGCCCGGTCCACCGGTGCCCCGTATTCCAGCACCCCGAGGACGAGCTCCGCCGCCTCGACCGTGTCGACGTGGGCGAGCGCTCGAAGCGCCGCCGCGCGGACCCCGGCTTGCGGGGCTTCGTTCATGATGCGCGACAGCGGGTCGACGGCGTGCGGAAACGAGAGCGATTCGAGGGCCTTGGCCGCTTGATCGACGACGACCGGATCGGGGTCGCGGAGCCCGGCGCGCACGGTGACGAACGTTCGCTTGTAGCAAAACGTCCGCAACGCCTGCAGAACGGCGACCTTGATGCGTCGCTCGGGACGAGCGAACAGCTTTTCGAGGGGCGACAGGAACACATAGAGCTGAAGTTGCGAGAGCTGCTCGGTGAGGAGCACCCTTCGACCGAGCACCCAAGGGCTCGCGTCGTCGGGCGTGGCTTCCACGTCGAGAGCGGTCAGCCGCGCCACCATCGCCCTTCGACGAACGAGGTCGTTCCATCGCTTGTCGAACAGCACGCCGGCGCACGCCTCTGCGGCGCTGCCCCGCCGCTCCCACTCGAGAACGTCGACGTGCCAGACCTCCGCGTGGTGCGATTCGCGTCGCAGCGCCGGGGGATGGGTGGCGGACTTTTCGAGGGGTTCGTCGCTGACCTTCTCGTACCGCCTGGCCGCGCGGGCATAGTGCGCCCGGCGCAAGGGCTCGAGGTCGAGCTGCGCGAGCTCGGCGAAGAGGCCGCCGACCCGCGCGTATTGATGGATCTCGCCGAACGCATGGATCGCCGCCAGGAGGGAGTTCTCCGCCACCTCGGCGCGGGCGCCGGTGCCCATTTTCTGCTTGGTCTGCTTGGCCACCGCGCGCCACAAGTCCGCCTGTCGAAGCGAATATCCGGCGGCTGCGTGGGGCAGCCCGATCGATCGCGCGTACTCCCCGGCCTGGCGCGCAAGAGTGGCCGCGGCGCGCGTCTCGCCGCACTCGGTCGCCGCCGCGATGCACTCTTCGAAGAGCTCGAGCGCAAACTCGTATTTGATGTGGTCTTCGCGCAGAATACGAATCGAGTTGACGAACCCTTCGAGCACGTCTTCGAAGGCGCCGCTCTCGCGTCCTATCTGTACGAGCACTTGAAAACAGTCGAATGCTCGTTCGCGCCGCCCGATCGACTCGAAATAGTCCGCCGACTCTTCCAGCAGACGCACACTGGCGACGATCGCTTCGCGTGCCTGTCGAGCGTCGCCGCACTGCCTGGCGCAGCGCGCCAGATTGAAGCGCACGAGCGCCGTGACGTACGCATCGTCGTCGTGCTCGGTCACGTGAACGAGCCGCGACCAGAGAGCGCGGGCGGCAACCCAATCCTTCGCCTTTTCGCGGTAGATCGCCGCGGCGGCGACCTGCCCCGCGTTCTCCGTCTCGCGCGCCGCGTCCGCCATGCGGCCCTGCGCGGCGAGGACCGGAGCGCGGTCGACGGGGGGAACCTGCGGCATCAGGGCCTGCGCGCGCTTGTAGGCAGTCGGGTCCGCCGACGCCAGATAGGCGAGCACGTTGAGCGCGCCTCGGGTGTCGCCTCGTTTGGCGAGCGCCTCTTCGAGATGTCGCAGCACCGCGGTGTAGTCGTGCTCGGCGACGTGCGTCTGCCCGGCGGCGGCGAGCAGAGCCGCGATTTCATCGTCCAGGTTGCCTCGAGCCGCCGCGGCACGCGCGCGGTCACGCAGGGCGTACAGGTCGTCGAACATAGGGTGCCGGGTTTACGGTACGGGCGGGAGCGTCGGCCGCGGCCCGGCCTGGCGCCGACGAGCGCGCCGGGACAGGGTCAACGCGCTCTCGACGAGGCCGATCACCACGTAGCACGACAGGAGCCACACGAGCACGAACGCCGGGCGCGTCTGAAGGCTGACGATGGCGCTCGATCCCACGGCAAACGCGACGAGCAAGAACGTTCGCGCGTTGAGCCGCAGGTCCTTGAAGCTGCGGAATTTGATCGTCGAGACCATGAGGCAACTCAAGAATATGGTCAGCGCGACCATCGCCCACACGTACTTCGGTCCATGCAGGCGAAGCTCGTCGCCCATTGCGTGGTTGGCGAGCACCAGCGAGATGAGAATTCCGGCCGCGCCGGGGACCGGAAGGCCGACGATGTACTTGCCGGGCTTGGTCGGGGCCCCCTTGTCTCCCATCGACAACACGTTGAACCGCGCCAGGCGCACGGTTCCCGCGGCGGCAAAGAGGAAGGAGGCGATGAGACCGGCGGTCGGCCTTTGCCATAGCGACCACTTGAAGACGAGGATCGCCGGTGCGACGCCGAACGAGATCGCGTCGGCGAGCGAGTCGATTTGCAGACCAAACGCGCTTTGCGTCTTGGTGAGCCGCGCGACACGACCGTCGAGCATGTCGAAGAAGAGCGCGAAGACCAGGAGCAACGACGCTCGGTAGTAATCGTCGTCTCCCGTTGCGGTCGCGCTGATGCGGATAGAGTCGAACCCGCAGAACACGCTCGAGAGCGTGATAACGTTCGGCAAGAGGAATAGCGTCTTGCGAAGGTCTAGCTTGCGGGGCGGCGGGGGCACTTCGGTTCCTCGGTCTCGTGTGCGCCCCGACCATGGCGGCGCTCGGGCTGCGGGCGACACCGGCGGACGGTCATCGTGCCCACAGAATGGGGCGGGGGTAAAGATATGGCACGCCGTGGACGGGGCGCGAGCCAGCCGGGAAATTGGCCGCGGCAGGTCCGGCGCAATACGCTGTCTCCTGCGCATGAGATTACGCGCGCTTTTGGCCCTTCAGGCGTTCGCCCTGCTCGCCAATTTCGGCTGCGGGCGCAGCGCCGAAGAAAGGCAGCTCGACTCGATGCGTGACGAAATCGACCGAATTCGCGACGGCCGCGACCGCGCCGCGACCGGCCGGGACGCGCCCGACCCGTCACTCGTGGTTCCCCAGGCCTACACGTCGGCAGCCCCGATGGGGCAGCCGCCGCCGGTCCTTCAGATTGGAGATGGGCAGAACGGGGCGGACGATAGCGCCGAAACCGCCGACCCCCAAGACACGACTCCGCGGCCGACCATCCGCGTCTTCGGCTCGGCGCGCGGCGCGCGAAACTCGAGGCGAGGGGAAGACCAGATCGAGCAATCGGCTACCGACGAGGGCGAGGCCTCAGCCGAACCGCCTTCGCGAGCAAGCGCCTCCGCCCCGTCGCCGCCCCGCGATCACGAGGGCGCGCTCGACCCGGAGGCGAAGCGCGCGTACGACGCAGCGCTGTCGCTGGTCAACACGAAGCGATGCGACCAGGCCCTCGACGCGTTTGCGGCGTTTCTCGTCAAATGGCCGGACCATCCCTACGCCGACAACGCGATGTACTGGCGCGGCGAGTGTTACTTCGCGCGCGGCGACTATGTGCACGCATCCGAACAATTCGAGGGAGCCATCAAGCGCTTCCCCGTCGGCAACAAGACGCCCGACGCGCTCCTCAAGCTCGGCATGTCGCGTGGCAGACTCGGCCAAACGACGAAGGCCAAAGAGTGCTTCGATCGGCTCGCGCGGCAATACCCGGAGAGCGACGCAGCGCGCCACATCCCGGCACTCTCCGGCTCCGCTGCAGATTCGCCGAACCCTATCCCCGAGGAAGGTCGATGACCCAAGCGAATCGCTGCGGCGCGATCGCAGCCGCCTCTCTCGCCATGCTCGCGTGGCTCGTTCCCCTGGTTGCACGGGGGCAGACGGCCCCTTCGCCCCAAGGCGGCGCGGGGGGCGTCCAGCCTGCCGGCCCGCTGGTTCCACCGCAGCCCGGGACGACGTACGCGCCGCCCGCGAGCAACTACGGCAATCCGCAGTCGCCCAGCGGGACCATCGGCGGCGGCAACGCCACCGAGTCGAGCTCGCACCCGGTGACGGGGGAAGAGGAAGACTCGTTCGATCTCGGCCCACGGTCGAGAGGGGGCGGCATCGCGCACGGCGACAGTACCGGCCCGGTCTTCGCCGGCAGCCCGAGCTTTACGGGCGGCGAAGTGCCTGCGTCGCACGTCGTGCGGCAGGGCGACACGCTTTGGGGAATCTCCGATTACTACTTCAAGACCCCGTACCAATGGCCGCGCCTCTGGTCGTACAACGCCGACATCAAGAATCCGAATTGGATCTACCCCGGGGACGAGGTGCACCTGAGAGCGGGCGGCCCCAACGATACCGCCACGGCGACCGGTCCCGGCGTGCAGCCGACCACGCCGCAAGGGCAGATGACGTTGATCGATCGACGGCGGCGAGTGCCAGGGGACACGGTCTTCTTGCGCGACCAAGGCTGGATCCGCGACGACACGGACGAAGTCTGGGGCGACGTGACCGGCGCGGCCGAGGACAAGATGTTTCTCTCGGACTTCGACGAAGTCTACTTGCACGTCGGGGCTGGCCACGACGTCCACATCGGTCAAGAGCTGACGATCTTTCGGCCGGTTCATCCGTCGGCAGCGGCAGGGACCATCGTCCAGATCGAGGGAACGGCGCGGATCGACCAATGGAACTCGCGCGATCGGGTAGCGCGGGCGCAGGTCATCGAGACGCTGAACGTCATCGAGCGCGGGGCGAAGGTCGGGCCCCTCGGCCGGCGCTTCCAGATCGTACCTCCGCGGCGCAACGACGGCGAAGTGCAGGCTCACGTGCTGGCCAGCGTGCACCCGAACGAGTTCTACGGGCAAAACCAGGTGGTCTTCGTCGACAAGGGAGAATCGGGGGGGCTCAAGCTCGGCAATCGCTTGTTCGTCGTGCGGCGCGGAGACCCGTGGCGTCGCAGCCTGGTCGAGCCGAGCGCGGGCGATCGGGTGTCGCCCGACGACGAGAAGCCGTTGCCGGCGATGGAGCGAACGCCCGGATCGGCTCGCGACGATCGCACGTATCCCGATGAAGTCGTGGGCGAGCTCCGCGTCGTGGCGATGAAGAGAGACAGCGCAACGTGCGTGGTCACCCAGTCGACGGTGGAGATCGAGCGGGGCGACCTCGCGGTGGCGCGAAAGGGCTACTGACGGTACGCCTTGCGTAGGCGCTCGTGGGCCGTGTCATTCGCTCCGCTTCGTGTCTGCTCTTCATCGTCGCGTCGCTCGTCGCGCTCGGGGGCGAGCGCGAGGTGGTCGGGAGCTCCGCAGCGGAAGTGGACGTGGTCGGGAGCTCCACGGCAGACGTGGAAGGCGTCGATGAGCCAGCGAACGTCGCGGCCGCGCTCGCCGAATTCGACGGCGGAAAGCCCAAGCAGCGCCGCGGCGGCTGCCCGTCCGGCATGGTGCGCGTACGCGGCTTTTGCATCGACCGCTTCGAGGCTCCCAATCGCCGCGGGGCCAAGCCGCTGGTGATGCAATCGGCGAACGATGCGCAGGCATGGTGCTCGGCGAGGGGCGATCGTCTGTGCACGGAAGACGAGTGGATGGCCGCGTGCCAGGGGGAGGAGCGGCGGGCCTATCCGTACGGGGACTCCCACGTCGACGGGCGCTGCAACGACGACCAGACGTGGCGCACGGTCAACGAGGCGACGTTGGCCAGGTGGCCGGCCCCCGAGGCGAAAGCCCACGTGGAGGAGCTCTACCAAGCGGCGGCCAGCGGAGAGAAGCGGCAGTGCGCGACGCCGAGCGGGGTGTACGACCTGACGGGGAACGTCGAAGAGTGGGTGGTGCGCACGCGCGAGCATGCCAATGCGTGGCCGTTCGTTCTCATCGGGTGCTACTGGGCGGGGTGCTACGGCGGCAACAAGCCGACCTGTCACTCGACGAACAACGCGCACGGGCCCGAGTTCCGGTTCTACGAGACGGGGTTCCGGTGCTGTCGGGATGTCGAGGCAGGAAAACAGGGGGCTCGGCCGGGCGCGGGGACCCGAGGGGCGGTGCGGGTACAGAAAAGCTCGGAAAAGAAGGCGGCGCCGGCCGGGTTTGACCGGGGACGTGTCGGAAGGAGCTTGTAGGCGCTCGTCGCTTCGGCTATCGACCGTTCCGCGCGGTGGAGCAGCCTGGTAGCTCGTCGGGCTCATAACCCGAAGGTCGAAGGTTCAAATCCTTCCCGCGCAACTAAAAACAAGGGGTCCGGCGTTGGTACGAGCCGGGCCCTTAGTGCATGCGCTTGGTACAGGGGTTCGTAAGGAACCCGCGCGTTCTGAACATTGGGCCGCTCGCTCCGTACGATGGACGCGGGACGCTCGCCTTCGACACCGAGCGCGGCCTCCGCAGCGAGGATCGCGCTCGGGAGCGATGGCTCTAGGGCCCCCGCGTCCAGTCGAAAATAGTGGCGCGGCCTGTCGGCCCGCCCGAATGCTTGTCCCTGGCAGAGGAGGACTCTCGATGACCATCACCATCACCGCCTTTGAACGATCACCCGACGGTGGCAAGGGCCTGGCGCGTGACACGCGCGTCCGCTGGGCGCTCGAGGAAGTGGGCCAGCCCTACAAGGTTCGCCTCGTTTCGTTCCGCGCGATGAAGGAGCCCGCACACCTGGCGGTTCATCCGTTCGGCCAGATCCCGACCTACGAGGAGGGCGAGCTCGCGCTGTTCGAGACGGGGGCGATTGTGTTTCACGTCGCCGAGCGACATGCGGGCTTGCTGCCGGGCGATGCCAACGCTCGGGCGCGCGCGATCACGTGGATGTTCGCTGCAGTCAACACCGTCGAGCCGCCGATTCTCGATCTCTCGACCGCCAAGATCGTGGAGGGCGACAAGCCTTGGGCGGCAGAGCGCATGCCGCTGGTCAAGGATCGCGTCCGCGATCGGCTCGGCCGACTCTCCGCTCGCCTGGGCGATGCCGAATGGCTCGACGGCGCGTTCAGCGCGGGAGACTTGATGATGGTCTCGGTGCTGCTCAGGTCGAGACCGTCGAGCCTTCTGGACGAGTACCCGAACCTGGCAGCCTATGTCGCCCGCGGCGAAGCGCGGCCCGCGTACAAGCGAGCCTTCGAGGCTCAGTTGGCGGTCAATACCGGGAAGCCGTCGAGCCCATCGTGACAAGACGCTACGAGAGGGCCGTCACCTTGAGGACCTTCACGCGAGCACGAGCCCCTCCGGGTGCCCGTCTCGATGTGGCGGTTGTAATCGCGTCTTGCATCGTGATTTGTATGGTTTCCCCCGTGCGCGCCCAACCCCTCATCAACTGCCGTGACGTTCAGGCCTCCAGCCGCTGGTACCAACGACTTCTCGGATGTGTCGGCGGTCATGGTGGGACCGAGTACGAACGGCTCTGGGATCCGAGCCTGCACTCGAGCAAGTGGGGCTCGGACGGTCTGATCCTGCAATTGCACGCCTGGGAGATCGACCACCACCATGGACCCATGGGCGACCCCTCACGCGCCGTCGGCAACGGCATGCTCCTCTGGTTCGAGGTGGACGACTTCGACGCCGCCGTGGCGCGTGCACGCGAGCTCGATGCGCGCATCCTGCTCGACGTTCATCGCAATCCGAACGCGAACCACCGCGAGCTCTGGATCCGCGATCCAGATGGCTATACCGTCGTCCTCGCATCGCCCGACGGTGACGCGAAGAAGGCGTAGGCGGTCCCATCTGCCCGGTCGTGGATTTCGAGAGTGTTTCGAGTGCGGGTCTGGAGTCGTCGCCGGTCGCTCCCGCCCTCGCGGGGTCGCGTATGTCTTCTACGAGAACGGGCTGTCGATCAACGGATGTACACGCTCGAAGACGCCGGCAAGCGGGCCTGTGGGGTTCAAGCTCTCGGACGGGATGGAGGTCCCGACGGAGCTCGCCGAAGGCTTCAAGTTCGCGAGGCAGAAGTCGAAGCTGGCCGGCACGATCCGTGGCTCATTCTTCGTCATCAAGGGGCGGTGGAAATACTGACTCCGGGCTGAGGCGTCGACGCTTGCGAGTCATGTGGGTCACCCAGCGTCTGGCCGTCGTGAGCGTCCAGGCGGTCCATGAGCTTTCGCCGCCCCGCCTGCTTCACCGCACGGCGCGTACGAAGGCACCCGGTGTCACGCCAAGGATGCGCTTGAAGTGGCGGTGCAGGAGGCTCTGGTCGAAGAGGCCCACGGTCGTCGCGACCTCGGCCTGCGGGACGCCACGCGCGAGCAGCGATTGCGCGCGCGCCACGCGACGATGCGTGACGTACGCGTGCGGCGGCAAGCCGACCTCGTCGCGGAAGGCGCGGCACAGCTGGAACTTGTCGAGGCGAGCGTACGTCGCGAGCTCGTCGAGGGTGACGGTCTCCGTGAAGCGCTCGTTGAGGAGTGCGCGTGATCGGGCAACAGCCGCGCTGAAGGTGAACGACCTTGCGCCGCAGGGCTCGCACGTGAGGTCGACGAGCGCGGTGAGCGCCGAGCACACGACCTCCTCGAGCCCTTCGTCGTCGCCGGTCAGCACCTGCCGATGCAGCTCGGAGAGCGGGAGGCCCCTCGCATCGCGGCTGTCGATGGCGCGGTGACGTGGTGCGAGGATGGGCCCATCGAGCGCGACGCGTGCCTCGTCGACGAGCGCAGCGTCGAAGAGCACGACCTGTGACTCAGGCGAACCCACGCGCGCGTTCTCGACGGAGACCTCGCCTGGCACCTTCACGCTGACCGTGCCCGCGACGCTCGACCAGCGCGTGCGCCCACTCGTCCAGTGCGAGCTGCCTTGGAGGTGCAACATCGTGCCATGGTGCTCGGGGACGGCGCGCACCAGAGGTCCGCCCGAGGAACGGGCGACGATGACGCCGGGAAGTGGTCGCCGGACGACGAGCCTTCGGAGGCCCTCATGCTCACGTGGAAGACGCACGCACCGAGTCTAGCCCGCGAAATTCCTCCAAGTTCGTCCAATCGCTTTCACGACGCGAGGGGCACGTTCGGGGCATAGGAGACAACCCCCATGAAAGCTCTGATCTTCGACCCCACCGCACCAGGCGGACTGCGCGTCGGCGAGGCCCCCGACCCTGCGCCGAAGCCCTCACAGGCGCTCGTCGAGGTGCACGCCGTCTCTCTCAACTGGGCTGAGGCTGCAGCGCTCGCTCGCCTGTGCAAGCCCGGCGACGTACCCGGCTGGGACGCCGCGGGGGTCGTCGTATGCGCCGCGGAGGACGGATCGGGCCCGCTCGTCGGCACACGCGTGAGCACGTTTCACTGGGGCGGCGCGTGGGGTGAGCTGCGCGTGGCAGAGACGGCCGAGATGGGTGTCATGCCCGCCGGGGTCGACTTCGCGGCGGCGAGCGCGCTGCCCGTCGCGGGCGTGACCGCGCTGCGTGCCGTGCGTGCGCTCGGCCCGATCCTCGGCCGGCGCGTGCTGGTCACGGGCGCGTCGGGGGGCGTGGGGCGCTACGCTGTGCAGCTCGCGCGGCTCGCCGGAGCGCACGTCATCGCTAGCGTGGGCGCGCCCGAGCGTGGCGCCGGCCTCGACAAACTCGGCGCCGACGAGGTGGTCGTCGGCGTGGAAGGCGTCACCGAGCTCGTTCACGGCGTCATCGACAACGTCGGCGGCGAGCTTATCGGGCGGGCGATGAGCCTGCTCGCGAGCGGCGGCGTGATCCAGAGCGTGGGCGTCGCCTCGGGCGCGCCGAGCCCGATCGATCTGCAGGCGCAGCGGCTGCCGAACGGCATGCGCGCAGGCGGCCGCCGCGTAGAGGTCTTCATTGTGGGCAGCGGCCTCGGCCCCGACCTCGCCTACCTCATGTCCCTCGTCGCGAACAATCGCCTCGATGCGAGCGTGGGCTGGCGCGGCGGCTGGGACCGAGCCCGCGAGGCCATGGACGCGCTCCTCGCACGACGGGTGGAGGGCAAGGCGGTGCTCGAGCTGCGGTGACGCGCGTTCGACCGCTCGCTTCCCAAGGCTGCGCGTGGCCGCGTCTCCGCGGCGCTATAGGCAGGCGCGCCGTCCGGCGTTTGGGCGCGAGCAAGGACCTCGCAGGGTGTGGAGAGATCCGCCAGGACGACTCCGTCGAAGGCGAGGACAGCGACGAGGCGGGGCGTGGAGGGCCGGCGTCGCTTTGGCGTAGATCTTTCGACAGATGTCTTTGTTGCCACTCGTCAAGTATGACCGAAGTTGTAGATCTGCAACATGCATCGCGCGCTCCCGACGCACGCGGCGGACTACTTCGGCCCCGTCGCAGGGGACTCGTGTTCGTCCTGCTCATGTCGCTCCTGAAGGGGCCGACGCGCCGGAACTTCAACGCCATCTTCGTCGGTGGAGCGATGGGGGCGTACATCAGCGGGGGGACTCGGGTTGTGGGAGCTAGCCTTCGCCGCTGTCGGAAGCTTCGTCGCGTTCCGAGGTCTCCAAGACGCTCGCTACATCGGCGTCGCAGCGACGGCCCGTTCAAGGCGCTCGACTTTCAGGAACCATACCTCCGCGCGATTCTCGGCTTCATCGGTCTAACCGATGTGGAGACGATCCGCGTCGAAGGCCTCAACATGGGACCCGTGGCGGCGGCGCGACGCGTTGCCAACGCCAAGGCGCGAATAGCGCGTCTGCTTCCGGCGGTGGCGGCGTGAAGCACAACGACCCTTACTTCGACTCAACCTTCGCGATCGGGTGGTCGCCGCCCTCGAGGGCCGCGACCGCGCCGGCCCAGGCGGTGTCGCCGGGATACAGCTGCGATCGGAGGTACGCCCATACGAGGGCCCGCAGAGTGGCGACGCGTTCGGGGTTCTCATCCGACGTCTCGGCGGCGTCGTAACCGGAGATGCCCCCGAACATGTGCTCCGCTCCGAAGAACGTCAGGAGCGTCTTGGGCGCAGGGGCGCACGTGAAAGCGTCCGACCGGTAGCTGAGCCGGTCGGAGAACATGGGGTTGAGGTCCTTGTCACCCGCGATGACCAGTACCTGCCCCGTCATTTTGGAGAAATCGACGAATCTCAGCATCGGATAGTTCTTGGCCGCCTTTGAAGCCAAGTGCGTGTCTCCGATTCCGGGGGCGGCAATCACGACCCCTGCCTTGATTCGGGGGTCGGACAGGTTCTTTTCACGCGGGTCGTCGGGGTCAAGAACCTGCATGCCGAGCAGGAGAGTGACGGTCCCGGCGCCGAGCGAGTGTCCAACCGCGGCGATGCGGTCGCGGTCCATGCGACCGGCGAGACCAGGCACGGCCGCCCCGAGCTCGTCGAGGTGATCGAGGATGTAGTGCATGTCCGTCGCCCGGTCGCGCCAGAAGAGGGGCGCGTCGGGCAGGTCCATCTCCCGCAGTCCCAAGACGGTCGAGTCAAGGTGCGTGGGCTGGATAACGACAAATCCGTGCGCGGCCCAGAAGTTGACGAGTGGGCCGTACCCATTGAGGGACGAGAGGAAGTTCGCCTTGCCGTGGCCGTGAGACAGCAGGATGACCGGCAAGTCGCTCCCCGCCTTGGGGATCGAGACCTTGATCTCGAGCGGCACGGGACGGCCCGGAACGTCAAAGACCACCGGACTGTAGGTGACGACATCGCTCGGCGCATTTACTGGAATGTTTGCAGCGTCAGTGTTCGCCCTCTGCCCACGTATGGGCGTGGGCGCCGCCGCGCCCCCGACGCCTGATGAGCGAATGCGCATCGGAGTAGAGACGGGCTTGGTGGTGGCTGCGGTCATGATCGCTTCTCTCCGATGTGGTGAACGGGTTCTTGCTCGGTGGCGGTGCAAGGGTTGAACCACGGGAGCCAATCTTGCAGCGCCCCATCGCCAAGGACTTCGTCGCCCACGCAGCTCCGCTGACCGGCTCTGGGGCGGACCAGATTCGCGGCCGCGGGGCGCTCAACGGTTGGGTCAGCGGCATCCGCTCGGTCATCCCGGACCTGATGTTCACCATCGAAGTGGGGCCCATCACCGATGCCGATCACCTCGTGATCCGGTGGAGGGCCCAGGGGACATACCGAGGTGGTCTGTCAGGCACGGGACCAGAGTCGGTCGGCAGGAAGGTCAACTTCACCGGGACCGATACGCTGCGGGTCGCCGACGGCATGCTCGCGGAGTACTGGGCCAATGCGGACAGCCTTCTCTTCTTCCAGCAGCTTGGAATCAAGCAACTTCAGTAGAGCCGACTGTCCTTCCGGTTCGGTTAGGGAGTGGGCCCGACCTCTTGATGACCATCGCGCGCCTTCTGCATTCAAGCGCAGTCTCCCGCGCAAAATCACCGTACGCGCGTGGCGCGTGCCCAAGCAGTCCGGTCACCGCTTCGAGGTCGCCTTTCCCCGCCGTAAACCCGCGTTCGAGATACCCCTGGAACATCATGCGCATGTCGAACGCCGCCCACGAGGGTCCGGTTTGCTGCATCTGCCGCTCGAAGGCGTCCATGTCTTCCCCTACATAACGGGAACTTTCATGTAGTAGGCTCCTGGCCGCTTGCGGGAGAGCAAGTTCGGGGCCCGGCGCGCCACCTGCGTAGCGTCCGAGATCTTGGCGATTCGCCACACCGACGCTTCGCAAAACGCCACACCGAGGGCTTCTTTGCAGCCGCGAACATTCTTCAGGACGCGTCCGTATGTCGCGCGATTCGACTTCCTCGGGTGAGAGCGGGGTTGGTGCCGCGCCGCACCTCCTCGCGCTCATGAAGAGAGGCGACGACGCCTTCAACGCCCGGAACGTCGCAGGGATGGACGCCGTGCATCATCCAAACATGATCGCGTACGTCACCGGGAACGCGGAGCCAATCTATGGACGAGCCGCGCATGCCGCCGTGATGAAGCAGTTCTTCAGCATCTTCCCCGGCGTCCACGTGCACAACGACCCGTACCCGGTCCAGTTCGGGAGCGGTGACTGGATCGCCGTCGTCAGCCGCATCACTGGGACGTTCACCGGAGAAATGAAGCTGCCGACGGGCAAGGTCGTCCCTCCGACGGGAAAGGCGTTCGACGTGGAGTTCGCGCAAACCGTCAAGTGGGACGGCGACCTGCTCATCGAGCGACTTGTGGGCCTTGAATCAGGAACTGCGACGTTTGGGGGCGCGCGTGTCCCAGAACAACTATGTCCAGGTGGTCAACTACTGAGATGGCTCTCCGCTCGAACTCCATCGGGCGCGGAATCGCCAGGTCGAGCTGTGCTTCACGCCGGGCTCGCGACAGGCGAGCGACGTTGCGATCGCGTCGCTCGACCTCGTCGTCGACCCGCGTGACTGCGTCTTCCGCGAGGATGCGACGGACGGCGCGTACCGACACGCCCGTGCGCGCCGCAACATCCGCTTGCGCGTGACCGGCGCGAGGAAGGACCTGGATCTCGTGACGCAGCAACATGGGGATCATCTCCCCCGTCTGCTCTCCCCGCTGCCCGCTCATTGTCGCCGCGATCATGCTCCGCGCTCCCGTCTGCGCGAGCGGCCTCTGGCGCCCTTTGACCGGCGTACCGCGCTGCGTAACGAGGGGGTCGGTGGGGTCGGTGTGTAACAAGGCGCCGTCTCAATTGAGCGCAAGGACTCATGACCTACGGGAATTTCCAAGACTCCGGGCTCAGTTGCTGCGGCTCTTTGCGAAGGTAGGGCTGGAACCATGCAGCCGAGGGTCATCGCTTGGGCTGCAGGCTTGCTCATGCCGCGGCGTGTCTCCTAGTGTCTCTGCGCGGCTTCCGCCCGGGCAGCGCCATCGCCAGCCCAATCGGAGAGCCCGCGCACGCCAAATGCCCTCAAACCGCGTCGAAGAAATGGGGTCGTCGGCCGGGCCAGCTCCCGCGGGCTCCCGCGAGCTCGACGCGTTCTTGGCAAGGACCGAAGCCGACTATCGGAAGCTCGCCAACGCCCTACCTCACATCATCTGGACGTGTGACGCCCGGGGGCGCCTGGAGTGGGTCAACGATCGATGGTTGGATCTGACGGGTCTGAGCGCGGAAGAGTCGCTCAGCGACAAGGGGGCCCTCGTCGCCGTGCATCCCGACGATCGCGAGGAGGTCCAGGAACGCTTTGGTCAAGCCCTCGTGAGCTCTGGCGCATGTGAATTCGAGTACCGGATCCGCACCAGAGAGGGCGCCTATCGCTTCCACCTCTGTCGCGTGGTGCCTGTCCGCAATGAGGACGGCGTCATCATCCGCTGGGTGGCGGCCGCCTTCGATATTGACGATCGCCGAAAGGCAGAGGAGGCGCTTCGGGCGTCCGAGGCCGCCTTGCGGCGTAGCGAGGCACTGGCACGAGCGCGGGCCGACGAGCTCGCGGCCCTGATGGAAGCAGTGCCCGCCGCCGTGTGGATCGCTGAGGACCCCGCCTGTCGCAAGCTGCGGGGCAATCGAACGGGGCACGCGCTCCTGCGTACCGACTCGGGACAGAATCTCTCGAAGACGGCGACGACCCAGGGAGCCACGCGACACTTCAAGGTCTTCGCGAACGAGGTGGAGATTCAGCCCGAGGATCTCCCTCTCCAGCGAGCCGCACGGGGCATCGAAGTAAGAAATCATGAAGAGCAGGTTCACTTCGACGACGGGCAGGTCATTCACCTGTACGGCAGCGCCGTCCCACTGCGGGATCCGAGCGGCGAGCCGCGGGGGGCGATCGGGGCCTTCGTCGACGTGACGCGGCTCAAGCAGGCCGAGGCAGCCATGCGCGCGGCCGATCGTCGAAAGGACGAGGTTTTGGCGATCTTATCGCACGAGCTCCGTAACCCGCTTGCACCGATCGTCACCGCCGTTCAACTCATGGAGCTGCGGGGCGACGTGGCAACTCCGCGCGAACGAGAGGTGATCCTCCGTCAGGCAAGACACCTCCAGCAGCTCGTCGATGACCTGCTCGACCTTTCGCGCGTGGCGCGCGGGAAGGTCACTCTCCTGACAAGACCGCTCGAGCTGGGGAGCGTTGTCGCGAACGCGGTCGAGGCGACTGCCCCGCTGCTCGAGCAGCAGAAGCACCGGCTGGAGCTGGCTGTCCCACCAGAGGGCCTCCTGGTCGACGCGGACGAGGTGCGGCTCACTCAAGTCGTCAGCAACCTGCTCACGAATGCCGCACGCTACACGCCTCCCGGCGGGCGGGTGGTGGTGACGGCTGCGCGCGATGGAGACGACGTCGTCCTGCGCGTTCGCGACAACGGGATTGGCATCGACCCGGTCCTGTTGCCGCACGTGTTCGAGATGTTCGTGCAAGGTCAGCGCAGTCCCGACCGCCCGCAAGGCGGCCTCGGGCTCGGGCTGTCTCTCGCGCGAACGCTCACCACGCTGCATGGAGGGACTGTCAGCGCACACAGCGACGGGCTCGGTCGCGGCAGCGAGTTCACGGTACGGCTGCCGGCGTCGTTGCCGAGCCAACACTCGGCGCCCGCGCCGCCGCCCGTCAAGTCACCGAGGGTCGCCCGCGTTCAGCGAATTCTCGTCGTCGACGACAACCGTGACGGCGCCGAGATGCTCTCCGCCCTTCTCACGGGTCATGGGCACGAAGTGCAGATCGCCAACAGCCCCTCGGAAGCGTTGTCGTTGGCGGGTGACTTTCGCCCTCGGATTGCGATTGTCGACATCGGTTTGCCGGTGATGGACGGCTACATGTTGGGCCGCGAGCTGCGCACTCGGCTGGGAAGTGCCACACCGGTTCTGGTCGCGCTCAGCGGCTACGGCCAGGAGCAGGACAAGCGCCGCAGCGAGGAGGCGGGGTTCGCCTTGCATCTCGTGAAGCCGGTCGACGCCGACACCCTCGCGCTTTTCATCGACGCGATCGGCCCCGACGAGTACCGTTCATGAGGCGCCGTCCCGAGACGCCTGTGCGTTACTTCGAGGACTCGGACGTCGACGTCGACCGCCCAAGCAGCGCGGCGATGGCCCCGAGAAGCTGCTGGACGTCGACCGGCTTCGGGACGTGCACGTCGAAGCCCGCTGCGAGCACCGCGTTGCGGTCCGGGGGACTCACGTAGGCGGTCAGCGCGACAGCGGGGATGCCACGCGCGCCGTGCCTCTCCCGCAGCTCCCGGAGCAAAGTGAGGCCGTCTTCGCCCGCGAGCCCGATGTCGGAGACGATCACCTGGGGCCTCGTGGCGCGCACGTGTTCGATCGCCTCCGCGCCGGTAGCGGCCGCGAACACGCGCGCGCCGCGCGACTCGAAGAGCTCCACGAGCAGGGCGCGCGAGTCGGCCTCGTCCTCGATGATCAGGACGGCCACGTCTCGCAGCTCGCCTTCGCTCTGCCGGTCGGCCGAGGACCCATCCGGCGGCGACTCGCCGGTGGGGAAGGGTCGCGCTGGAAGCTCGACGACGAAGGTGGCGCCGCGCCCCTCACCTTCGCTGTGCGCCTCGATGGATCCGCCGTGCAGCTCCACGATCCGCTTGGCGATCGTCAGACCGAGGCCCAGGCCTTCCGTCGGTCGTGCGAAGCCGCCCTCCGCCTGCCGGAACGGCGTGAAAACGTGGGGCAAGAACGACGGGGCGATGCCCCGTCCGTGGTCGCGGACCACGATCGAGACTCTTTTCAGCGGATCGTGCGCGACGGTGACCTCGAGGCGACCGCCGGTCGGCGAGAACTTCACCGCGTTCGCCAGCAGGTTGGTGACCGCCTGCTGCAGCCTGGCAGCGTCCCCGCGCACCGGCGGCATGGGCCACGCGTACGAGGGGACGACCTCCAGCCGCTTCGCCTCCGCCGCCGTGTGCACCGACTCGACGGCCATCTTCACGACGTCCACGGGGCAGAAGTGCGCCGACTCGAGGGTCAGGCGGCCTGACGCGATCCGGCTGACGTCGAGCAGCTCGGCGATGAGCTTCTCCTGATTTGCGGCGTTGCGCACAATGACGTCGAGCGCGTGCACGTGACGCTCCGCGGGCAGGGTGCCCGCCCTGAGCATCTTCGCCCAGCCCGTGATGGCGTTGAGGGGGTTTCTGAGCTCGTGGCTCACGAGGGAGAGAAGCTGGTCCTTGAGGTGGTTGGCGACCTCGGCCTGCTCGGCCGCCTCGCTCGCCTGAGCGTGCGCCGCCTCCACGGCCGCCCGGGCTTGGCGCTCGGCGACGAGGAGGGCCTCCTGCTTGCGGATTTCGTCTTCGAGCCGCCCGATGAGAGTCGTCACCGCCGAGGCGACCACGAACGTCATCGCGAGGTACCCGGCGGCAAGCCGAACCCAGGTGCTCACCTTCGTCCAGTCGAAGGTCGCGGCTGGATCGGGCTGGTGCAAGAGACCCGCCGCGCTCGCGACTCCGATCAACACGATGCTCCCGGTCGTCGCGATGGACGACAGCCAGACGATCCTCCTTCCGAGAAAGACGCCCACGAGCACCATCGAGCAGCTGAGACCGAGCAGCACGCCAGGGGTTGCGCCGATCCGGGCTGCGAGCACGATGCACCCGAGGACCAGCGTCAGGACGAGCGCGATGGCCAGCGGCCGGGTGCGGCGCGGATCGCGCGAGAGCACTCCGATGGCCACGAACGAAAGGCTCATGGAGAGCACCAGGACGCGGTCCAACGAGGCGTAGGGACCACGACTCAGGGCGATCAGGACCAGCGCCGGCGCGGCGAGCGCCACGAGCACGCGCGAGAGTCTCTTCAGCGTGACGGCGCGCCAGTCCGCGAGGGCGCGGGAATGGAGGTCGCCTGCGGGGAGGATCATGGGGTTGCCGGTGCGGGTCAGGGGTGCGGAGGCAGCCTATCCGACCTCGTGTTTCGCACCGTCGGCGACGCATCCTCGCGCGCCTCTCGCGGGGGCGTGCAGGCCATTCGAGCTTATCGCCGGCGCGCTCTCGCCTTTCGCCGCCTTCCCCTTGTTGGCGTCGCGGCAGGCGCCCACGACCGTCGCGCCCAGCTGCGCGAGTCCGGCGACCGTCGCCTTCCCTATGCCGCTGTTGCCGCCTTCGAGTTTGCGCGCGAGGAAGCGGTCGAAGACCAGAAGCTGGCGCCTGCGTGCGAAGTCGATCCCGCTGGACGACGAAGAGCGGAGGCGGGTCTCAACGGCCTGTTTGAACGCGGCGGCCGTGGCATAGCGGATCACGCAGCTCTCCAGCGGGCGCGAATCGCTTCCACGTCGTCCTTGTCGAGGAGCCCACGTGCGCGTGCCTGTCGAGCTGCCACCTCGATGAACTCGGGCGATACGTGCGCCTCCACGCAGTCGGGCAGCGTCCGAAGCACATTCGTCACGGGGACCGCGCCAAGCTCGACACGCTCCCCGAGAGCTACCCTCCGTGCGCACAGGACGGTTGATTCGCCCGGTTGGCGAAGCGGAGCTCCGGCAACCAGCGGGGGGTTGCGGCGCAGCAACAGGTCGCGGGCTGCCCGATGGCGGCGCGATCGTTCACGAACTGCGCAAGGAGGCAGCGCGACACGAGGACCCAGGACTCGCCAGCTCATTTGGGCGACCACGTTCAATTCAGCCGCGAGCGGGTGCTCCCTCAGGACGCCGCGCTCAAGGGGGTCGCGGAGGAGAAGTCGACGCCGGAGACCTTGACGACGGCCTGCCAGGCGGCTTCCTGGTTGGCGCGATCGTGAAAGTGCGGGTGACCCATCGCCTCAATTGGGCCTGTGAGCTTCTTCGGCGCCGAGGCGAAGAATTGCCCCGAGACGTCGGTTCCGAACTCCGATGCCTGGAGGTATCGTCGAGCCGCGGTCTCCGGCGTCTGGGACATGCCGGGAATGAGCTTCACGATTGGGATCAGCAGCCACTTCAAGGCCGGGCCAGCGTTACGCACCGCCTTGGTGTCGGGCGCGCTACCGGGCGACACGGCGTATACGGCCATGCCGGAGGGTAGCCGGCGCGCCAGCGCCGCGACCCACCAAGCGATGATGAGCTTCGCGTCGGCATACGCCCGGTTGGGCACGTACTTCACGTTCGGCCCGTTACGCAGCAAGGCTTCCACCGCGGCACTTCGGTCACCCTGGTGATGCATGGCCGCGAAGGCCGCCACGTCGGTGAAGCTGAACAGGGGCACGTCCCCTCGGGCAGGTTCCGCGCCGGAGATAACAATCCGCGCGCCAGGGCTCAGCAGGTTGGCGCGGAGCAAGCCGACAGTCAGTTGATGATGGCCGATGAGCGGGGCCTGAGAAGCCTCGACGCCCGCCGCAGTGAGCACGCGCTTCTTACCTCCGACCAACCCTGCATTGAGCAGTAGGAAATCGATCGTCCGACCTCGCTTGACGAGCTCGGCGAGGGCAGACTGAACGCTGGACGGCGTGTCCAGATCCAGCTCCAGCGGCGTGAAGACCTGGGTCTTGGTCTCAGCCGCGAGCTGAGCGGCCGTTTCCTGGACCCGGGCCAGGCTGCGCCCGGTGACGATGACCTGGCGGCAGCCCTCGGCGGCGAGCATGCTGGCCGCCGCATAACCGAGCCCGGAGGTGGTGCCGGTGACGAGAGCGATCGAATGTCTCATGGGTGGTTCCGTGGTGTGGGGGGGAGGGAAGATCGAACCGGGAGTTCCAACACGTCGGGGCCGGTCACCTTGCCGATTTCTGAACTGTTCGGTACTGTAATTGGGGCGAATGGTCAGGCGCAAGGAGTTTTGAACGGAATGATTCAAAAGACCACTAGGCCGCGTGGACGACCGCGCGGCTTCGACGAGCTGGAAGCGCTGGAAAAGGCGACCCAGGTGTTCTGGTCGAAGGGCTACGACGGAGTGACGATCGACGATCTCGTCGCCGGGATGGGTGTTGGTCGGCCGAGCCTGTATGCCGTCTTCGGGGACAAGCGGACGTTATTCCTGCGCGTCCTCAGGGCGTACGCAGAGGAGAAGGGCGCTCTCGCTGCGAAGGCACTCCTCTCGCCGCAGGCTCTTCGCGCCTCGCTCGCCAGCTTCCTGAGGCACGCCGTCGAGAGTGCGACCGAGGAAGGCTCGGCCGCGGGTTGTCTACTCGTGTGCGTCGCGCCGCTTGTGGACGACGCAGAGGTCCGGCGGTTCCTACAGAACGCTACGGCTGGCGGGCTGGCGATGGTGGAACGTCGTTTGCGCGACGGGATCAGCGCGGGAGAAATCCAATCGGACTTTCCTGTAGCCGCGCGGGCGAGCCAAGCCATTGACCTTGCCCGTGGTTTGACCGTGCGTGCAAAGATGGGCACGCCGCGCAAGACGCTTCTCACGGATGCCGAGGAAGCGGCTGACTTGTTGGTGCTTCTGCCGCGGGAGACTAACCACCGGCCGAGCGGCAGCGCCCGGAAAGTCCGTACGGTTCGGGGCTGACTTCCACGTCCGTGGGACAGCAGATAGCGCAAGGACGTTTGGCTTCGTAGAATCAGCGCCACTCACGGCGAGCCCCCCCTGGCCGAGCAAGCTTTGAAACAGCGACGCGAGCGAGCGCTACCCTATGAGGATGACGCGAATCGTTGCCGCGATGGCCCCTCTGGCAGTGGTTGCCTGCGCGGCATGCAACAACGATACGTGCAGCGCTGCGGGGGGCCACTGCGAGCTGGGGGCACCGCGTCCCGGGTGCTTCCTCGGCCCGCAGACAGACTGCAATTCGAACCCGCCCAATCCCGGCGGAGGACACTGCTGCCTGCCATGCCCCGCCGGGACGGTGCCCAACGACGGCGGCAGCGGGCCGGCATGCGTCGACGTGGGGCGCGACTAGCGTTACAGCGCGGTCTGCACCGCCATGTGCTTGCGGGGGAGGCCCGAGAGCGAGAGTTACGCCGCGCGGGCGAGCGCCCTTTGCAACCACACGCCTCTCTTGGTCAGCGCAGCTGAACCCGGCCGAGCGAAGACAAGTTGGAGACCGTCTCACGCGGCGATGCGTGCCAGTTGCTCGAGAAGAAAACGAGATTGACTGCGCGTAGGCAGTCCGATCTTCGATCGAAGCGGCTCCGGAGCCTCCGCCTCATCGGCCCTGAGTTCTCCGAACGCACGGTCTCGCACGGCCGCCACGCGTGCCTTGGTCGCGCGTTCCAGGCGCCCGCGAAGCCATGCGTCCACCTCGAACGCGAGCGCCGCGTGGCGCGTTTCGTCGCGCGCGATGCGGGTCATGGCCGCGCGAATCACGGTGTCCATCGCGGCGGCCGCCTGCCAGTGAGCGACCAGCGCGCCGAACGCCTCGCGAACACAGCCTTCGACGGCGTTTTCGGCGGCGATGGCTTCCAGGCTCCTCCGGACAGGCCTCGGTTCCACCTTCGCCATGACGACCCCTCCGCCGTAGCGCCTGGCAAGCGCGCGGGTCATCCTGGCGTGGCGGATCTCGTCTCGGGCGGCCCGCCCGGCCGCTTTGACAAGGCGCCGGGGTGCGCGGTGCGCGATGAGCTCGCGACGCAGGTGGTGGAACGCATCGACGGATGCAGCTTCGAGCCGCGCCATTTCGGCGAAATGGACGCCCAGGGCCGTTCCGAGTCCGGGCGGCGAAGGTAGCAGGCCGGCCGGCCGCCGTCCGGTGCAATTCGCCTGGCATTGAATCAGGGGCACGCCCGCATCGTCGATAGGTTTGCACGACGTCCAGATGACTGAGCCAGTTCCGCAAAGGGAATTGCACTGCGAGCCGGAGAGCCCTCCGTCACCGGCGTGGATCTTCGCGAGGGCCCCCGCTTCGAGCGGAAAGCACGCAGGGTAGCAACCCCCAGGGCCGATCATCGGCGTGGAAACGACCATCCCGCAGCTCGTCACGATGAATGTCGCGTCCCCATCGCTGCTCGAATCAGCGATGACAGCCGGGGCGTCGTCTCGAGCATCGACGCTCGCGTCCATCGAGCCGCCGTCCGCGGAATGCTCGTCGCCCGCAGTCGCGTCGGAATTGACGTTCGAATCGGGCGCGACCTGTCTGTCGGCCGTCAGAACGTCGCCTTGGGCGTCCGCACTCCCTTCGAGCATCGTCGCGTCTTCCGACTCGGCGTCCCCTTGGGAAGGCGTCGCGTCGGGTTGGCCGCCGCCGGCCCCGTCCGCGGTCGATGAGCCGTTGTTCTGGGCTCCAGTCGGAGGGGCGCCCGTCGACGACCCGCCGCAGGACACGAGGAGCGCGCCTCCAGATACTGCCATGGATGACGCCAAGATGCGCTGAAAGGCCCGGGCAAGCACTCGATGGTTCAAGGAGACCTCGAATCGTACGCAAAGCAACGCGCATGCCCGGCACGCATTGGGGAAATTGCGCGAGACCCAATGCCGGGCCTCAGGCACGGGTGACGTGGTCTGGCACACTTGGGCACATGCGAATCTCGAACCGGCCCGGGCGGGTGGCAGCGGGGATACGGGACGGGGATGGGGCCCGTCGGCCCGGGCGTAAGACACACACGTCTGGCGCGCCCGCCGTGGAGCGCGCAGGCTAGCGCGAAACGTCTAGAGCCGTCGCAGCACGCTTGCGAAAGGCCGGTGTCCTGCGCGGAAGTCTTTCCCGCGAGGCCCTTCAAGACCGGGATCACGCATTGAACGACCACGCTCGGCGGCGGAAATCCGGCGGGCGCTCCCATGCAAACCGAGAGTGCCGAGCACAATTGCACGGCGTAAAGCGTTCTCGAGTCCGAGCCCCATCCGAGCACGACATCGGTCGAGACCCCCGTGCATTGCTCCCAGTTCCCGTCGAGCGCCTTGCACCAGCCGAAGGGAACGTCGGTCGTCGTCCCATCGCGGAGGGCGTCGAGCTCATCGAGCCCACGCCCGAGTCTGCGGGCTACCGGTCATTTGAACGAGGGGTGGGCGTGCGCGGGGTGGCCGCTCCGCGGATCATGCCTCTCGACCCCCTCGGGAACGCCGCCTGCGACATCCACCGTCGCGATCACGCCGCGCGCCCAGAGGGTGCGCTCCACCATCGCCCGAAAGACCCACTCGATCGCCCCGCGCACATGCGGGCCTTCGAGGATCTCGAGCGCGCGCGCGATCGCTTCGATCGTCGCGAGGCCGTGCGCGTGAGCCTCGGTCCGCAGGCGATACGTCGACGGCTCGCCACCGGGCAACGTGACGCACGGTAGGTCCTCGAGGCCCGGGAGACGTCGCCGCACTTTGGACGCCTGTCGCCACGTGCCGTCGGGCACGACGAGCGTGACGGGGCGCGGCGACTCAGCGAACCGCGAGAGAGGGATCGCGTCCTCGTGCGGGAAGAGCAGGACCGGCTGCGAGTCGAGCGCCGGAACGAAGGGAGCGCCGGGCTGCGCCTTTTCGCCTCGCACGAGGACCTCGCTGTTGGGGAGGCACTCGATTGCCAAACGGCCCGTGTTGGTGGGCTTGCGGTATTCGAGTCGGTGAATGACGAGCACGACGCGTGTGCGCGTCTCCACGCGCGGGATGAGCGCGCACACGCACAGGCTGTCGTGCATATGGCAACGTTTGCAGCGGACGCGCGCGTTGTCGCGGCGGGTCAAGGCGGCTCCCAGGGTAGCCCGAGCCGGTCGAACGCCGATGCGAGTTCCGGCGGAAGGGCCGCTCGCACGACGAGGGCCTCGCCCGTCACCGGATGCTCGAAGGCTAGCCGGTGCGCGTGCAGCACCAGCCGGTGCAGTCCGTATCTGGCGCGGTACATGCGATTGATCTCGCCCGAGCCATAGTTCACGTCGCCGACCAAGGGGTGGTCGATATGGCGGAGGTGCCGGCGCACCTGGTGCAGCCGGCCGGTCTCGGGGAAGGCGTCGACTAGCGAACAGCGCTCCACGGAGGATGTCGCGAGGCGACGGAAGCGTGTGACGGCGGACACGCGCGGGCCGCCTTCGCTCTTGGGGATTGGGTGATCGATCAAGCCCGCGTCAGGCGCCACGCCGCGCACGAGCGCGACGTACCGCTTCTCTACGCGTCGCTCCTCGAAGGCGAACGCGAGTGCGGCAGCTACCTCGCGGGTGCGGGCGAAAAGGAGCGCTCCGCTGGTGCCGCGATCGAGCCGATGCACCGGGTGGACGTGCTGACCGAGGGCGTCGCGCACGCGGAACATCGCCACGTCATCGTCGTCATCCCAGCCGCGGTGGACCAGAAGGCCCGATGGCTTGTTCACGACGACCAGGTGCGGATCGACGAACAAGAGTTCGATGGCTAGCTCCGTTGGGCCTTCTTCACTCGGCGTCCGACGCGTCGTTCGCGTCCGCACCTGCGTCGGCTGGACCGTAGGTGCAATAGCCGCAGAAATCGCCCGGAAACCTCGGCGGATCGGGACCGCACGTGGTCCCGGGAACGCGCCTGCCCCGAAGCCTCCGGACGACGAAGAGAATAGGCCGGTCCACCGCCTCAACATATCCAACCTGCCCTATAGCGTCGACAAGGAAGCCCTGCTGACGTGGCCACCGAGGCTTTGCGATGTACAAGCGCTAGACGTGCCCAGCGGGCGCATTGAAGGTCACGCCAATCGCGGATTTTCGTTGCAAGCGTCGCGTTTGACGGGGACCTCGATTCCTTGATCCGCAGTCTTGATGGGGTTCAACTTGGAGGTCGACGCATACGAGTTGGAAGGGCGTTGGCACGTGGCGGCGCCTAGGCTGAATCGCGTCGCCCTCGCTCGTGAAGTGCCCGGCATCGCCTAAAACAGTCCGCCCGCAGCGTTGTCGTCGAGCGAGCAGGGAACCCTCGGCTCCAATGGCGGCGCTCAGCAATGAAACAACCGACGAAGAATCCCTCCAAGGTCAAACGCGCCGCGTGGCACCCCGACCGACCCGGCGAGCGATGTGAAGCTTCCGGTCTGACGCAGTAGTGCTGAGCTTCAGCGCGCCGCCCGGCGCTGAGCGCGCGCGCAGTGGGATCGGGCAGTCGTCGCCGATTGGCGCGAGGAAGCGGTGGCAATCGTCCACAACCTCCGCCGTGCCGCTTCTACGCGGGGCGATCCCCAGCCGGCGTGTAGGTGGTCCTTAGCGCCGCCTACCCGCCGGCGCGGCTGGCTCAGCCGAAGTGGTAAAAGAACTCCTCGCGGGCGATCTTGCCGTCGACCACGGTGAACAAGCCAATCTCATCCATCGTCCTTCGTTCGCCGGTCGGCTTGAAGGTGAGGTCGAAGACGAAGCGGACCGCGAAACGGTCGTCGTGCGGATATGGGCCAAAGATCTCGGCCTTGTGCACTTCATTGTTGGCTAAGAAGAAGCTGCTCTTGTTGCGGAGCGCGTCGAGGCCCTTGACGGTGCGCTCGCGCCCCGGAAGTTGGACAGCTTCCACGCTCACCGCGTCCGGGCTGAACAGCGTCGAGAGACACTCCTCGCGCGGGCGGTCTTTCACCAGCGCGACGTAGCTCTTGCCGATCTCGTAGGTGGTCATCGTCAGGCTCCTTGACTTGCAGACTGTAGCGGTGGAACCAGTACCTCGCGCGCGAACATCTCAAGTGTCGTCGGGGTGGTGGTCTCCGCAGTTCGCCTCTCAGCCGGCTGGTAGTCCTCACGAGCGAACGACCGGTACATGTCGACGTATCCGTCGGCGACGGAGGGGGCTCGCCCCGCGCTTCAGGAAGGTCTCGCGCAGAGCCTCGAGCGGGATCTGCTGGTACCGGACGGGCTTGCCGAGCAGGCGGCCCAGGATGTCCGCCGGGTCCTGCGCGCTCAGGTCCGCGGCGCCGTGCACTCCCCAGGCTCCTCGGTTCGCTGGAACGGCCCGGCGCTGGCCGCCGAGCTGGGGGTCAGCCTGCGCACCCTGCGCCGGGACATGGCCCGCCTCGCTGCGCGCGGTGTCCCCATCGAGGCCGAGCGTGGACGCGGCGCCGGGTGTTGCTGCCGGTGCGCGTCGGGCCGGGGCGGCTGCAGCTCGATCACCGCGAGGCCGTCGACCTGCTGCTCGCGCTGGCGATCGGCGAGCGCATTGGCTCTCTCTTGCGTCTCTCGAGCCTGAGGGGTCTACGCCAGAAGATCGGGATGGCCTTCCCACCGGAGGAGCGGTCCCGGGTGAGCCGTCTGGGTCGACGCATTCTGCACGGCCCACTAGCGTCGTCGAGCCTCACTACCTCCTCTTGGTATGGCCCGCCTGGTACCTGCTCATCTGGGACCGCCTTCGTGACGCGGTACGCACGCTGCGGCTGGACCGCATCGAGTCGGCTCGCCTCACGGACCGGACCTTCCTGCTGTGCGACGCGGACGCGATGATGGTCGTGGCGAGGGACCTCTTTGCACCGGTCTGAGGCACCGAGGCGGCGCGGCGAGACGAGACGTGGGCCCCTCCACCTTGCGCGGCTAGCGGGGTCGATCTATATTTATCGAGCGTGCCCGATGAGAAAAGAACTGTCCTCGTCGTCTTGTTCATCCCAAGCGTCGAACGCGACGGGAAGACCGCCATCGATCAGGATTATTGGGTCACCAAGGCCCTTGAAACCTTCGGCAAGCTCTTCTTGCGGCGCCACGGCCTTCCCGAAGGCGCGAGGCGTGTGGAGGGACGACGCCAACAAGGGCAGGCTCGTCTTTGACGAGCCCGTCGTCTTCCATTGCTACACGAGCCGCGAGCAGATCGAGGACGCCAAGAAGCTCGCCAAGCTCCGTGCTTTCTGTCGTCGCATGGGCAAGGACACAAACCAGGGCGAAATCGGTCTGGTGATCGATGGCGAGTACCTCGCCATCAACGATTACTAGGAGGCGACCATGGCCAAGGTGGACATCGACAAGATCGCAAAGAAGCTGGGTGCGACGCGCCGAGGGACCGTCGGAGCTCGGTCGGGTTACTTCGGAGCGATGGAGCTTCTGGCCGAGGTGCAGCGGCGCTTTCAGGTGCCGCCGACGGGCGGCCGAGCTACGGACCCGTCGCTCACGGTTCAACGGCAGATCGCACTGCAGGAGCAGACCTACAAGCGCCTCGTCGTGATGGCGAAGAAGCTGAGCAAGGCAACCGGCAGGTCGATCGGCCCCTTGCAAGTGGGCACGGTGCTTCTTGAGCACGCAACACAGGAATGCGAGGCGGACATCGCGAAGATGCTGGTGGCGGGCTAGCCGTCGTGGCTACTTTTCGTGTCCGCACCTCACGCGGCGCGCCGGTAGTCGTGGTGCAGACCGCCGAGCACGGGGACGGCCTCGATGCGGCCTTCGGTTTCGGGCGTCCGCGGAATGGGCTGCTGCTGGGAGAGAGCGCGTAACGAGGGGGTCGGGGGGTCGGTGGGCGCGAGCCTCGACATGGCCAAGTTGCCGAGCTGGTACGCGAAGCCGGGCAGAATCGCTCGGACCGACGGGGGCGACAGCTCGATGAGGTGCGCAGGCACGATTCCCCAGGCGCCTTGGATCATGAACTGCATGACGAACCCGCCGACCGCGAACATCGGCGCCGTCGACGAGTACGCCCACAAGGGGATCGCAGGCAAGGCTAGAAAGGCAGCGAGGACGATGGCCCGACGGCGTCCGATGCGTTCCGAGATTGTCCCGAAGAAAACGCCGCCGCAGAGCGCCCCGACGTTGTAGACGATGGCGATCGTGCCGACCGTCGAAGGGTCGAACCTGTGCTGAGCCTGCAGAAATGTGGGGTAAAGGTCCTGCGACCCGTGGCTGAACGCGTTGAAGCAGGTCATCAGAAGGACCAAAAAGAGCAAGTCCGCCAATGGCCGACGAGGGCCGCGACGATCTGGCTTCCTTCCGCACGGCGCCGGTGCGCCCCGGCGAGCCACTTCGGTGACTCTTCGACCGTCTGCCGAATGTAGAAAACGAGGAACGCAGGCGCCGCACCGACAATGAACATTCCGCGCCAGCCGATTCGCTCGAATAGAAACTTGAAGACGAGTGATGCCAAGAGATAGCCGATCACGTATCTTTCCTGGAGAAAGCCCGAGAAAAATCCGCGATTTTTGGCTGGCAATGTCTCGAGCGCGAGGGCGGCGCCAATGCCCCATTCCCCGCCCATGGCGACCCCGAAGAGTGCCCGCAAAACGAGGAGTGCCGTCAGATTGGGGGCGAACGCCGACGCGAGCTCGAACACCGAGTAGCTGACCACATTGAGCATCAGCATCGGCCGCCGCCCGTATTTCTCCGCCAGCCAACCGAAGACGAGAGCCCCGATCGGGCGCATCGCAAGCGTCAAAAAAATCCCCTGGGCGACCGCGTGCACGGCGGCATTGAATTCGCCAGCGATGGCGTGGACGGCAAACACGAACAAGAAAAGGTCGAACGCGTCGAGCGCCCAGCCGGCGACCGCCGCGACGAACGCGTTGCGCTGGGCGCGGGTCAAAGCAGCAAACGGTGTCGTGATGCTCACGGACGAATCTCCTCTCTACAAGGCTGCACGACGCGTCCGCCGAGGATCGTTCAGGAATTCGTAACGAGCAAGACTTGAAGAGCGGCGTGAAGATGGGTCCGTGTTCGAGGCGTCACCGCTCAACCAAGTGGAGCGCTGGTTTGCCGACCTCACGGGCAAAGCGATCCGGCGCGAATCCCATCGCAGCGTTCGCGAACTCAAGGCCGCCATCCTCAAGAACGACGGGTCGATGATCCTCTCGCGCCGAGAAGCCGCGGGGGAACTTCCGGCGGTCGTGCCTGTCACTGTCTCCCCATGGAGGCCCCGATGCCCGTAATCGCTTTATCGATACCCATCCTCGCCGGCAAGGCGGACGCCTTTCGGGCGGCACACCGTCGCTTCGTCGTGGATCGTCGGACCGAGTTCGAGGCGTCGCGGCGACGTCTCGGCGTTACGGCGGAGCGAGGCTTCATTCAGCGTACCCCGAATGGCGACCTCGCGATCGTCGTGTTCGAGGTGATCGATCCCGCCCGCATGTTGGCGGGTACGGCTCTCTCGACGGAGCCACTCGACGCCGACTTCCGCCGCTACTTGCTCGATGTCTTCGGGCTCGATCTCACGCAGGCTCCGACGGTGCAACCGTCGGAGCACGTCTTCGACTGGCACGCGTAAGAGCGCCGGCAGTCGGGGAGGGATGCCATTGCGCGGACGGGCCACGTTAGCCGTTCGAGGGCCGGTCGATGTTTTCGGCGCGCGGCTTCAGCGGAGTTTTAGGCGACCTTCTTGCGGCTGCGAGCGGGGGCATCCGCCCTTTGAGAAGGTAACTCGGGTCCACCCAGGTCTCCGCGAATCTACCGCGTGGCGGTTTCAGTTGCCGTCGCGGTCGCGCTTCCGGTCGAAGTGCTTGTGCCGGTCGAGGTTTGCGTCGTCGTGGCGGTTCCCGTGGACGTGCCGGTCGCCGTGTCCAACGAACACTGAAACGGAAGAAAGCACGGGCCCTCACATCCCCCGCCACACGACAAACAGACATAAGAGGTTCCGGCGTCGTAAACTGTTCCTATCCCGAACTTGGTTTGGCCAAACGTAGAAGTATCGATGCCGGTGCCGATGCACACAGAAGTGCGCGGAGCGGTGCCGCATTCGCAACTGGTCCCCGACATTGTCCCTGTAATTTCGCCACCGTCCACGTAACTGACGACGGGCGACTCACACCCCGCAGCGAAGACCGACGCGGCCAAAAGACAAGCGCGGATTGCGCGAAATCGTGCGTTCATGACTTCCGCCTTGCTCTCAAGCATGCGCCCACCGTAGCCGACTGCCAGCGGTCGGCTCCACCAGGCTTCGACCTTTCGTAACGTCTCGAGCTAGCCCGTCCTGACGTGGCGCTGGTCTTGTGCTCGCGTCGGAACGCATCTCGCGTCCGCCGGGACGAGACCACGAAGGCCTTCACTCCTCGGTCGGCAGTCGGCGCGGCGAGAGCGCCTGCCCGTGGCACGCACGTCGACCCCTCAGCGTATCGGGATGGCGGCAGGGGATGCGGCGGCGAGCTCCGCGCATCGCGTGTCGCAATGCTTCTGACCGAATTCCATCTGATCGAGTGGGCTGGAGAAGCGGCACACGGACGGCGCATCGCCCTCGCGGGCGCGATGAATGCAGTCGGCCAAGGCAAAAAAGTAGGGGTCCGGTGGCGAAAACGCGGATGGCGCTACAGGTGCTGGGACGCCGATGGGTCGAGGAGGAACGGCATGCTCCGGAGGGTGACTCGAGTGGTACTCGGCCACGCACATTTCGAGGCAGTCTTTGGGGTTGCCGGCGGCGATCGTCTCGCACCAAGCGATCCCTACCTCCGCGCTCTGCGCGCAAATCTCATGAATATCGCGGTGCCGGGGAGGAGAACCACGGTTGGCCTCCGTGGGAGCGGGCGCGCTCGCTGACGGCGGTGCGATCGACCGCGCGCGGGACGCTGAGGGCACCGCGGCAGCCATGCCGTGGGAAACAAGGTTCGGTGCTGTGACGCAGCCTGCCAGCAACAGCGTCGATGACCAACCCCGGAACTGCACACCGCGAGAATAGCAGTGCCGCAAGCAGGTCGCCTGTTACTGAGCGAGATCGCAGGGCAGCATTTTCTCACCGCGTGCATCGGCAAGCGCTGCTTCGCGTAGGTACCGCGCGGGGTCGATGTTGCGAAGCTTTGCCGTCTCGAGCAGCGAATAGAAGATGGAGGCGACCTCGGTGCCCCGCCGGGATCCCAAAGCGTCTGCGTCGTGACGGGAGCGAGTGGGCCTCGATTGCGTGCGCCATCCCGGAGGGATGCCATCGCGCGGACGGGCGACGTTGACCGCTCCTTCTCATATCGCCGCGCCGGGATGCCCGCGCCCAAGGAAAATCGTCCTCGCTTGTCAAACGAAATCGCGCTTTGCGCGCTTAAGTAGATGGGGGCAGCGAGGGCGCTTCGCGTCGCTCCACTGTCCTCCTCGAGCGCGTCAGTGCGCTTCGCAAAAGCCGCTCTGGCTCGACGAAGAGTCACCCGGATTCGAGCCGGAGCGGCTTCGATTGGCCCGAGAGCGGCGCGTGCTTCGATGAGCCGAGCGCGGAGAGAAGCAACCGCCGCTCTCCCAAGCGAGAACGACCCGTTGTCTTTCGGGAGCGACGCACCGCCAATGAGAACCCGTTCGTTGTCTACGAAGAGTGGTGCATCGATCTCGAGGAGCGACGCGTTGTCTTCGAGAAGCGATGCGCTGTCTTTTGCGAGCGACGCTTCGCCGACGAACGATGGTGCTTTTCAAACAAGAAACGAGCTTATCCAACGAGCAGAGACGCTCATCGAACGACAAGCAAGTCGGCACCGGCAATCAGCGACACGTCGCAAACGACGAAGCACGCTCTGCGAGCAAGCAAAGACGAGCTGCTTACAAAGAATGAACCGTTCACCAACGGAAGAGCGGCTTTGCTGACAATACAAGCCTCGCCGCTGACTGCAAGTGGCGCTCCGACCAAGAAGAAGGACGCGTTGTCGGAAGACAAGAAGGGCTTTGCAAGAGAACGCGAGGCTTTCACGAAACTCGAAGAGGGATTTCACACTCACGAAGCCGCTTTCTGGAAACAATGGTCGACATTTCATCAAGAGCACGCCGAATTCCACAAACCGAAAGACGACTGACCAACCTGGCACAACCGAAAACGGAGAATGACCATGACCACAGCAACCAAGAGCGTCCGTCGCTCGACCACCATGTTCGCCCCTTACCGACGAGCGTGCCCGCGCTCCGTCTCGTACGCCGAGGGCATCGTGAAACGGATGACCGGAAGCCCACCGACTTGCCAAGAGTCACCCTATGAGGCACATCCATGACACCGGTGCAGTTGAAAGGCGCAAGTGGACGTGGGTTCAACGACATTGGCTGTTCGGAAATGCGTGGCGTCTTGCGCGCCAGCGGCCTGGCACAGGATTTATCGGCCGTTGGTTTTGTCGATCCTTGCCGGCGTGGTCGGCGCGTGCGGAGGCACGGTGCAGAAGGACGCTAGCGTGAGTGATGATAATGCACACAATTGGTGCGCCGACGGCAGCGACTGCGCTGTCGACTCGGACTGCGGCTCTGGCGGTTATTGCTCCCCTTCTCCTTCACCGACCTTCGAATGCAACGAGCGTGTGTGTCGCGGTCGCTCCCCTTCAGGCTTGACCCCGGAGTCTCTGCGCGCGAGCTTGCGTCATGCGCAGCGGGCAACGCGGACCGGCTCTCCCCGCCTTCCAGCGGTTCGTCGACACGCCCATCTCGCAGCTCCTCGACGATCACGCACGGGCGGACCCGGCCGCGCACGTTCTGAGACTCTTTCACGAGGTCGCCGGCAGCGTCCCCGCCTACGGCGCGTTCTTGCGGGAGCGCGGCGTCGAGCCGCGGTCCGTCCGCACCGAGGCGGACTTTCGGGCGCTGCCGCTCCTCACCAAAGAAAACTACATCAAGCCGTTTGCCCTAGCGGACCTCTGCCGGGGCGGAACCATCTCGTCGTGCGACATGATCGCCGTCTCCTCCGGTTCGACGGGCGAGCCGACGTTTTGGCCACGCTTTGCGACCGACGAGTACGCGGTCGCCGCTCGCTTCGAGCAGGTGTTTCACGACAGCTTCGAGGCCGACCGGCGGACCACGCTGGCCGTGGTCTGCTTTCCCCTCGGGACGTGGGTCGGAGGCATGTTCACGACGAGCTGCTGCCGACATTTGGCGGCCAAGGGATACCCGATCACGGTCGCGACGCCCGGAAACAACAAGGGCGAAGTCCTGCGTGTCGTGCGTCAGCTTGCGCCGATGTTCGAGCAAACCGTCTTGCTCGGGTATCCGCCGTTTCTCAAGGATGTCGTCGACGAGGGCCTCGCCGAGGGCGTTCCGTGGAGCGACTACGCGATGAAGCTCGTGCTCGCGGGCGAGGTGTTCAGCGAAGAATGGCGCGCGCTCATGGCGGAGCGAATCGGCATGCGGCGCCCCCTTTGGGACTCCGCTTCGCTCTATGGCACTGCCGACGCGGGGGTCCTCGGCAACGAGACGCCCCTGTCGGTGGCCTCGCGTGCCTTCTTGTCGACGCGTCCCGATGCGGCGCGTGCTCTCTTCGGTGAGGCTCGCCTGCCCACGCTGGTTCAATACGATCCGATGGTCCGGTACTTCGAGCAGCACGAGCGCTCGCTCGTCTTTTCGGGAGACAACGGCATCCCTCTTCTCCGCTACGACATTTCCGACGGGGGGGGCGTCATACCGTACTCCGCGATGATCGACCGCCTGCGAGACTTCGGCTTCGACGCTGAATCGCGGGTCCGGTCGCAAGGCGACAGGGGCGTGCGCCCGCTGCCCTTCGTGTACGTGTTTGGGCGCTCGCATTTTGCTGTGTCCTATTACGGTGCCAACGTGTTCCCGGAGATGGTCGGCATCGCTCTCGAGCAGCCGGAAACACGCGGATGGGTCACGGGTAAGTTCGTGATGGAAGTGGAGGAGGACGAGCGGCGCGATCGACGACTTCACGTTGCCATCGAGCTCGCGCCCGGGCGCGTACCGCCCCCGGCATTCGCAGACATCGCGGCGGACGCCATCGTGGCAGCGCTCTTGCGGCTGAACAGCGAGTTTGCCAACTATGTCCCGGCCGAATGCCGTCGTCCGCGCGTGACACTCTGGCCGCCCGGGCACTCCGAATATTTCCCAATCGGCGTCAAGCACCGCTACTCGCGCAAGTAGTGGGTCGTCGTACGAACCGGACCCGGCCTCTCGCCACGTGGGCGGATCGCAAGGCGGGACTACTTGGCCGCGGAGGTGCGTGCCCATTCTTGGTGACCGAGACGGACGTCGATTTTCGGGTGGCGAGCGACGAAACGCTCGAGGCGCGCGAGACTCTCCGCTCCTTTTGCACGGTCCGCGGAGAAGGATCCAGGCTCGACATCGTGCTCCCAACCCCACGCCGTATGGCACGCGTCGCCCACCAGGAGCACGGGGCCGGTTGGCGTCCGCGCCAAGTAGGCGATCGTTCCTGGCGTGTGCCCGGGGACCCAGATCGCCCAGAGGCTGCCATCGCCGAAGACGTCGAGAACGCCGTCGAATACGCCGTCGGGATCGGGCTCGAAGCGCACCTCGCGCAGCGGCCCCTTGCCTTCGAGGGCCTGATCGTAGATCCCCTTCTCGAAGACGTTCATCAGCGAATGGACGTCCGCGTCGCCGGCGCCCACGTATACGGGCGCGGTCGCGGGTACGTCACGCATCCCGAGGACATGATCGAGGTGCAAGTGCGTCAAAAACACGCCCTGCACGGGCTCTCTCTCTCGCTCGACAATCGCGGCGGTGTCGACATGCACCTTCAGCTTGTCGACATGCGCAAAGCTCCCTGCAATGCCCCTGATCAAGGCATGGCTCGGATCCGTGACGAACAGGTGCTCGACGCCGGTGTCGACGAGGAACATCCCCCGCCCCGGGTGGTGAAGGACGTGGACGAAGAGAGCGATTGGCTCGCTTCGGTCGACCAGATGCGCCGCTTTGGCCGCCGGGTGGTCCAGGTTGAGCAGACCGCTCAGAGGAACCTCCCACTCGGCGGCTTCGATCGTGTCGACGGTGAGCGGGCCCGGCTGGTCGACGACCGCCTCCAGCTGGGAGGCGGACCGGGCAACGCCCAGGGAGGCGGTGGCGGTGGCATGGCTGGTCGAAGCGCAGCCGACGAGGGCGAGGATCGATGGGATGGCGAGACCGGAGAGGAGTTGGAAGGCGTTCATGCGGCCACTTTGGGCTCTGCGCGGGCGCATGATAACTGCCAAAAGACGCATGGTACCATACGCATATGCATGTATCTTGGAGCGACATCGAGCTGATTCTTGCCGTCGCGGACGCGGGGAGCCTCAGCGGTGCGGCGAAGGTGCTTCGGGTCACGCAGCCCACGATGAGCCGTCGCCTCGCCGAGCTCGAGGCCGAGCTGGGCGAGCCGCTGTTCAGGCGCACGGTCGACGGGACGACGCTCACGAGCTTCGGCGAGAGGATGGTCGAGCCTGCGCGGCGGATGGCCGAGTCGGCGCGCGACGTCGATCTGGCCGCGTCGGGCGCGGACACGAAGCCGCGCGGCGTCGTGCGTTTGACCGCGCCGCCTGGAGTTGCGTTCGACCTGGTCGCTCCCTTCGCAGCCCTCGCGCGCGAGCGTCTGCCCGACATTCGGCTCGAGGTGCTCTCCACGGTCAGCTACCTCGACCTGGCGAAGCGCGAGGCGGACTTGGGCATCCGCGTGCAGCCGTTGGACCGCCCGGCGCAGCGCGACCTGGTGACGGTCGCGAGCGTCGAGCACGGGGTCGCCGCCTATGCGACGCGCGAGTATGCCGCCCGGCTACCGCGCGGATTCGGCATCGCGGACGTCGGTTGGATCAGCTGGGCTCCGCCCTTCGAGCATGTGCCCCCGCATCCCCAGCTCGCGGCACGGATCCCGGGGTTTCGGCCGGTCTTCGCGTCCGACGACTTCCTCGTGCAGCTTCGAGCCGCGGAGGCGGGTGTCGGCGCGATCATCCTCGGCCGCTTCCGCAGCCGGCTCGCGCTTCCCACCCCCCTTCTTGCGCTGCGCCTCGATATGGGAAAGCTCACGTCGTCGCTGCACCTGGTTTGCGCGAGGAGCTCCCTCTCGATCCCGCGCGTTCGGGCAGTCTCGGAGCTTCTTGCCCGGGAGCTCGACCCGGGCGCAAGGCAGAAAGACCCGTAGTCGCTCGCGACGCCGGGGTGACGGCGTCCACGGACGGCAGCGCCCTCGTCGAGGCCGTTCAGCGCGTAGTGAGGCTCCGCGTCGAAGGGCGGAGCTCGGCGCAGGGACCCGTTCCCGGTTGGATTGAGCGGGCATCCGCGTTCGACCTCGTCGCGGTCTACGCTTCCCGAGTGCCATAGCCTACTTTCCTGGTGTCGAGCACCGGAGCCACGCGGAGATCGCCGACGTTCTCACGCAGGCCGTCGGAAGAGCCGCCGGCTATCGGGCCACCGATGCCGCGACGTGGGCCAAGGAGCTTCGTGCCCGTGCTACTCGGGTTGGGCGGAAGCATCGGAGCTCGCGACAGCCCGTTGCGCCGACGCTCTACGAATCGCGACGTCGTCGATCAGATGACTTCGCACCACCCTTCGACGAAGTCTTGCCGCGGCGCTTGCCGGTCCCCGTCTCCGCCGTGAGCAATCGGAGCTCGGTGAGCGCATCCTGCAGGTGGTGGGCGAGGTCGCGCTTCTTGCTGTCCTCGATCCAGCGCTCGAACGCGTGGTGGAAGAGCGTCGTGCCCGTCTGGGCGAGCAGCGCGGCCGTGGCCTGGGGCACGCTTCGCTCGCGCAGGCTGGCGAGCAGGGCCGCGGCGAGCTTGGTGGACTTGATCAGCTCGCGCTCGCGCAGCTCGGCGTGCGCGGCGATGAGCGCCTGCCGCTTGCGGGCGTGCGTGCGGCGGGCCTCGAACACGGGCGACGAGGCCGCGAGCGCCTCCACGACGACCTCGAGCGGCGACATCGTCCTGGGAGCGCTCGCCACGCCGGACACGATCAGCTTCTCGAGCTCCTCGCTGCCCGAGAACAAGACCTCGCGCTTGTCCGTGAAGTAGCGGAAGAAGGTGCGCTCGGTGAGGTCGGCGCGGGCGGCGATATCGCCGACGGTCGTGCGATCGTAGCCCCGCTCTTCAAAGAGCTCGAGGGCCGCGGCGCGCAGCCGCTCGAGAGCGTTGGGTTCCCAGCGAGCCATGCGGGTCAGTGTAGGCGATCCGCGAGCGATGACATGGCCTGCCATGAGTGATTGCAGACTCTGACATCACGTGTTAACAGTCATGTCAGGCTCTGACATGCGGAGGTCCCCATGCGTGTATTCGTCACTGGTGCGACGGGCTTCATCGGTTCTGCCGTCGTCCGCGAGCTGAAGTGCGCAGGGCATGCGATCGTCGGGCTCGCGCGCTCCGACGCGTCGTCGGCGGCGCTCGCCCTTGCGGGCGCGGAAGTGGCGCGTGGCGACCTCACGCGGCCCGAGACGCTCTCGGCCCCGGCCGCGCAGGCGGACGCGGTAATCCACCTCGCGTTCGATCACGACTTCTCCAAGTTCGCCGACCATTGCGCGAACGAGCAGCGGGCGATCGCGGCGCTGGGCGACGCGCTCGCGGGCACGCAGAAGCTGCTGATCGTGACCTCGGGTGTGGGCATGGTCAGCACCCGAGGTCGGCCGGCGACCGAGAACGACACGCCGCCTTCCGAGGGCGGATTCCCGCGCACGCCCGAGCGGGCCGCCGATGCCGTGGCGCAGCGCGGGGTGCGCGTCGCGATCGTGCGGCTGCCGCAGGTGCACGACACGCGCCGCGCCGGGCTCGTCTCGTTCGTGATCGAGGGCGCGCGCCAGAAGGGCTTCGTGGGGTACGTCGGCGATGGCTCGAACCACTGGTCGGCAGCGCACGTGAACGACGTGGCGCGGCTCTACCGGCTCGCGCTCGAGAAGAACGCGACCGCGCGCTACCACGCCGTGGGCGAGGAAGGCGTGCAGCTGCGAGCGATCGCGGCTGTCCTCGGGAAGGGACTGCGAGTGCCCGTTCGCTCGATCACGCCCGACGAGGCGCCGGGCTACTTCGGGTGGATGGCCGCGCTCGCAGGCGAAGACATCCGCTCGGCGAGCGAGCAGACGCGCGCGTCGCTGGGCTGGCAGCCGACCGGACCGGGATTGATCGCCGACCTCGAGAAGCTCGAGTGGGTGTGAAACCACTCACGCGGAGGCTCCGATGAGGACCATTCGTCTACGCGCGCCTCGGGCAGATGGTGGAGCAGCCGTCCCGAGGCACGCCGCGCGCGGAGCGCACGGAGAACAACGTCTAGCACGGCAGCGCGTCATACTGCGGACATCGCCGACGCGCTAGTGAAGCTCCGCGGGCGACGCGGAACACCGTCACGGTGTCGAGCGCACCGGCTCCGCCTATCAGTTCTTCTCCGCGCGGAGCATCGCGATTAGGTCCGTGACGCCTGGGTCCACTCCGAGCTGCATCAGGATTGTCGTCGCCTGCCCACGGTGATGCACGCCGTGATTCAGGAAGTGAGACACGGCCCACCACGTCGGGTGGGTCCAGGGATCACCGCGGAGATTCGCGTAGCGCATTTCTTGATCGAGCGCGTCGACCGTGAGGCTTGCGATGAAGTGATCGATCGCGTCGTCCGTCGCGCGTCGATCTGCGAGCAACGCCTCGAAGTCGTCGTAGATGCGATTCTTTGGGAATTGCGGCTTGGGCGGGTCACATGCGCCGAACCTGGAAAGCCACACCTTGTCCGCGAAAAGGATGTGGTCGAGTGTCGAAAACAGCGACCCGAAGAAGGCGCCGACGTCGCGGTTGCGCTGCTCGTCGGTGAGCGCCGCGGCGTGCGTGTAGAGGGACTCGTTCATCCAACGGTTGTAGCGAGCCATCGCCGAGTAGTGCGTGAGGATGTCCATGCCGGATTTGTAGCCCTTTGCGGTCGGTGCCACACTGGGCTCGATGGCCCTCGGAGGTCTGGAGAAAGAGCGCAGCGCTCTCGCCTGGCGAGCAAGCCGGGACGCTTCTCGCGCGTCGAGGATGGCCGCTACCCTGGTCTTGTGAGAAGCCAGCAAGTGCCCGGCGGCGTGGTGCACCCACTTCCTGACGACCTGCGCAAAGCTCTGCTCGCCAACCCTGCGGCGCTCGATGCTTGGAAGGACATAACGCCTCTAGCCCGCAACGAGTTCATCTGCTGGGTCGAGGATGCCAAGCAACCGACGACCCGAGAACGCCGCATTCGCCGAACCCAGGAGGAGCTCGAGGAGGGCCAGCGTCGGCCCTGCTGCTGGCCGGGGTGCAACCACCGCGAACGTACGGGCAAGTAGGTCGGGCGCATCGAGCACCATCGGCTGGATGGTTCACCCGCGGCGTGCGGCCTCGATCCGGGCGACGTCGATCTTCTTCATCGACATCATGGCCGAGAAAGCGCGCTTTGCCTCGGCGCCTCCGGCGGAAAGGGCGTCCGTGAGCGCACGCGGGGTGATTTGCCAGGACAGTCCCCAGCGGTCCGTGCACCAACCGCACTGACTTTCCTTCCCGCCGTTGCTGACGATCGCGCTCCAGTAGCGGTCGGTTTCTTCCTGATTGTCCGTGGCGATTTGGAAGGAGAAGGCCTCGGTGTGGTGAAACTGCGGGCCGCCGTTGAGACCGAGACAGGGAATACCCAACACGGTGAACTCCACCGTGAGTACGTCGCCTTCCTTGCCGCCGGGGAAGTCGCCCGGCGCCTTGTGAACGGCGGTCACTTCACTGTTCGGGAAGGTAGCGGCGTAGAAGCGCGCCGCCTCATGCGCGCCCTTGTCGAACCAGAGGCAGATTGTGTTCTTCGGCTTCATCTTGGTGCCCTCCTCGTGCTCGGATTAGCGTGAAGACGCCGCGGCCTGTTGCGAATTCTGCGTCCACCTCGAGCGTCATCGAAACCTCGGCCGCGATTTGGGCGAACCGGGGTGCGAGTACCTCGGCGGGGCGGTCGCGACCCACGTCAGGGTCGGCGACGCCTTCGTCGTGCCGATGCTGCTCGGCGCGCTCCTGTGGGCGGGCCTGTACCTGCGCGACGAACGGGTTCGCGTGCTATTGCCGCTGGGCAAAGCCGCGCGGTAGACGCGACCGATGCCACCAAGCACGTTTCGTCCCGGACCAAGAAGGAGTAGTTCGCCATGCTGAAGATCTACGGAAACCCGATGAGCACCTGTACCCGCAAGGTCCTCATGACCCTCGCGGAGACCAACACGCCGTTCGAGCTGACTGTCGTGGACTTTTCGAAGGGGGAGCACAAGCAGGAGCCGCACCTCCGCCGTCAGCCCTTCGGCCGGGTCCCCGCGCTCGACGATGACGGCTTCGAGATGTTCGAGTCGCGCGCCATGACCCGCTATTTGAACGATAAGGCGGGCGGAAAGCTCGTCCCGTCCGACGTGAAGGGGCGCGCCAAGATGGAGCAGTGGATCAGCATCGAGACGTCCGAGTTCAGCGCAAACGCGATGAAGTTCGTCGCCGAGTACGTCTTCAAGCGCCCGCAGGAACCCGCCGTTCTCGAGGCCGCCGGGAAGGCCCTCGTGACAACGTGCGGTGTCATGGAAGCGCAGCTCGCGAAGACCCCGTTCCTCGCCGGCCCGGACTTCACGCTCGCCGACGTCGGCTTCATGCCGTACCTCGAGTACGCCATGGCGACGCCCGCGAAGGACATCTTCGCGAAGTTCCCGCACCTCATGTCGTGGTGGAACAAAATCAGCGAGCGGCCGACCTGGCGAAAGGCAACCGGCAAAGCCTGAGCGCGCTGGGCGATGACCGTGCGATTCGGGCAAGATACGGACGCGATGCCCACAAGAAAGGCCAAACGCTGCGCGTGGTCCGGAGCGGATCCCCGCTACGTCGCGTACCACGATGAGGAATGGGGCGTGCCCGTCCACGACGACCGCCTCCTCTTCGAGTTCCTCGTCCTCGAAGGAGCCCAGGCGGGACTGAGCTGGATCACCATCCTCCGCAAGCGCGAAGCCTACCAGCGGTTGTTTGACGACTTCGACCCGGAGACGGTCGCGACCTACGACCGGCGCAAGGTCGCTCTGCTCTTGAAGGACGCGGGGATCGTGCGCAACCGCGCCAAGATCGAATCCGCCATCAAGAACGCTCGCGCCTTCGTCGCCGTGCAGCGCGAGTTCGGCAGCTTCGACGCGTACCAGTGGCGTTTCGTCGGCGGTCGCCCCTTGCAGAACCGCCGGCGAACCATGAAGGACGTCCCGGCTCGCACCGCCGAATCAGATGCGTTCAGCAAGGACCTGAAGCGCCGAGGCTTCAGCTTCGTCGGCTCGACCATCATTTATGCACACATGCAGGCCGTGGGCATGGTCAATGACCACGTCGTCAGTTGCTTCCGGCACCGCGAAGTAGCGAGGCTCGGCCGAGGCAGGTGACCGTGCGGTCGTCCGCCGCGCGCTTACGACTCCAACCTGAGGCGCCCGATCTTGAGGAGGAGATAGTTGCGCTCCGGCATGCTCGCGGTCTTTTCGGCCGCTGCCTCGTAGTAGGGAAGAGCGCCTTTGACGTCGCCCGTGCGCTCGAGGAGGTGGGCGCGCACCGCATCGAGGCGAAAGTGGCCTTTGATGCGTGGATTGCGATCGAGCTTCTCGAGGAGCGCGAGCCCCCTGTCCGGTCCCTCGGCCATCGCGACGGCCACCGCGTGGTTCAACGCCACGATGGGGTTGTCGGACATCCGCATCAGCGAGACGTAGAGCGCGACGATCTGCGGCCAGTCCGTCTCGTCGACATGCGCCGCTTCGTCGTGCACCGCCGCGATGGCAGCCTGCAGAAGATACGACCCCGCCGCGCCACCTGTCATCGCCTCGGTCACGAGCCGCACGCCTTCCGCGATCGCTTCCTTGTTCCAGAGCGATCGATCCTGCTCGTCGAGCGGAATGATCTCGCTGTTCGGTCCCGTTCTCGCGGCGCGCCGCGCGTCGGTGAGGAGCATGAGCGCCAGCAGTCCCCTCACCTCGCCGTTGTCCGGGAGGAGCTCCAGCATCGCACGTGCGAGGCGGATCGCTTCATTCGAGAGATCCACCCGCTGGTGCGTTTCCCCCGCACTGGTGGCGTAGCCCTCGTTGAAAATGAGATAGAGGACATGGAGGACGGCGCCGAGGCTCGCGCTTCGCTCCTTGGGCGGCGGCATCACAAAGCCCACGCCGGAGCTCTTGATGCTCTGCTTCGCCCGGCTGATTCGCTGCGCCATCGTCGCCTCGGGCACGAGAAACGCGCTCGCGATCTCGGCCGTGGTGAGACCACCCACTGCGCGCAACGTCAGCGCGATCGCGGAGGGCCGCGTGAGCGCTGGATGGCAGCACATGAAGAAAAGAACGAGCGCGTCGTCCTCTTCTGTGGGTGCTTCGTCGGGCGGCGGTACCATCTTCTCGTCCGGTGGTGTTTCGAGGGTGATCTTCGTCTCACGCCGACGGCGCGCAGACTCCAGCCGGATCTGATCGGTGAGCTTCCGAGCGGCGACCTGGATGAGCCATGCGCGAGGATTTTCGGGCGTGCCGGTTCGTGGCCACTGGAACGCAGCCGCGGTGAGCGCTTCTTGCACGGCGTCCTCGGCGGCCCCGAAGTCGCCGTAGCGACGGACGACGGCGCCGAGCACTTGCGGCGCGAGCGCACGGAGCAGGTGCTCGCCGGTCGTTTTCATTGCAGCAGTGCTTGTCCTACAGCGAATCGGGCGGTGCGCTCATCACCTGACGCACCTCGATCTTGATGCCGAGCGGCTTTCCACCGGGGCCCGGCGCGGTCGACGCCTTACCGGCGATTGCGAATGCGCGGTCCGCGTTCTCCACGTCGACGATCCAGTAGCCCACGAGGAACTCCTTGGACTCGGCGAAGGGGCCGTCCGTTACCTCGGGGGCGCCTTGGCCAAGCGAGCGCACGATGCGTGCCTGGCCGGGAGGCGCGAGGCCTTCCGCGCCGACCAGCTCGCCGGCTTCACGTAGACCCTTGTTGAGGTCCTTCATGAACTGGATGTGGGCCCGGAACTCCTCGGGCTTCCACTGGTTGATCTGGTAGTCGCCGTTGCCGCGTGGCGCGTGCATCATCAGCATGAATTTCATCGTCGGGTCTCCTTCGTCACGTCCTCACACGCCGTCGAATGCCGCCGAGCCTGTCCCGGCGTCACCCTGAGGTCGGAGCAGACGGGCAACTCTCGACATACCCTCGCGCGATTTTTCGACCTCTCATATTTGCGCAAGAAAACGATGGGCGTCACGCCATGATGAGGATGTTCGTCCGCCCGACCTCGCTCGCGCAAGTCTACCTCGCGGGGTTTGCCGCCGAGCACCTTCTCGCGGGCCGGCGGCCACGCGCATTGGATCCGCGCCGAGTTCGTCCCTCAACGACTGGATGTGCGACACGTCGACCTGGGACGGCGCGCGTCAGTCGACGAACTTGGACACCAGCCTCACGTACGAAGCCTGGTAGTAGATCGCCGGCTCGGTGAGCTCCCACGACTTGTCGTAGGGGCTCGTCGGATCAAACGACGTATTGAAATCGATGTACGCCTTGCCCGGAGGCTGCCGACGAAAGGGCGAATGCGCGCACGGGTGCGGCGGCGATTCTTTGCTCTCGCAATAGCTCTTGTTGGGACCCCCCGTGACGTAGCCGGGGGCGGGACCTAGCTCGGACGTCCGCGCGTTGTCCCACTTCGGGTCCTTGTCCCGAAACCAGGAATGATACGCCTCGTCCACGCACGCATCGCCTCCGTAGGCGTACATGTTCGTCAGGTAAACGATCTGCATGGGATTCACGCCGTGGAAGAAATGCAGGATCCCCGCAGCACGTTCGACGAACGTCGAAGTGTCCCCAGCGGCCAGGCCATGGCCCACGACGTCCCAGTTCGTGTTGCCTATCGCCGCCCGGACGTTGTTGCTGCCCCAGTGGTACGAGTAGGGGCGCATGTACGCGCGGTACAGATCGAGATCGGGCCGCAGCTTGTAAATGTCGACGCTGGCCGCCTCGGACTTCTTGCGTCCCAAGATGGCCGCCTTCACCCCAGCGTCAGCCTTCGGCAGATCGGCATAATAAAGAAGCGCGTCGCCTTGACTCTGGTCATACATCGACCAGGAGTCCTCCGTGAATGGGCGGGTCCGCGAGTAGTTCGTCTGGACCCACACGTCGTATTTCGGGTCCCCGGTGAGCGCGAAGAGGTACACCGAGGACACGACGGCAATCCGGTCTTGCTCGGCGAGGGAGCGGTCGGCATCGCCGGACTTGATCGTGTCATCGTCGCACGCATCGCTCCTGGGGTGAGAGACGTAAAAATCGAAGGCGCGTGCGCCCCGTTGGCCCAGGTCCCGCGCGTAATCGCGAAGCTTGTCGAATTTGCCGAGAACGAGGGCTGCGTGCGCAAAAACTCCCGCCACGACGATCGTCGCGGACGAGCAGGGCTGCGGGTAGTAGAAGCGCCGGAGCTTGCTCTGGTCGGGCACCGGATCGCCGTACTCCACGTTGCCCATCTTGATGAGCGCCCCGCCCTGGAGGTCGGCGGGCTGCATCTTCTTCAGCCAGTCGAGCTCGACGACGATCTCGTCGATCAAGTCAGGAAGACCGTTGTTCGATTCGGGAATGTTGAAGTCGTCGGTGAACGGTTGCGGGTGCTCTTCATAGGCCGTCAGCAATTGGTGAACGACGTCTTGCGTGAACGTCACGTATTTGTCGGTGTCGCCCGCATCCCACCAGCCGCCGCTGAGGTCGCGCGCCGTCTTGGGGTTGTCGCGATCGGTGACGCTACGGGCCTGGCTGTCTTGGCCCTCGCCCATGTAATCGACGCCCAGCGACCAACATCTCTTGCCGACGCACGAATAAGGGGGCTTCTTTTCGAAGTTTGCGCGGTTGTAATAGAACATCCGAAGAGCCGCCTTGAGCACGGGCCGATAGACGTCCTTGCTCACTTCGAAGGGGTACGAGCGCACATGGTTTTTGGGATCGAGCACGAAGTAGAGGCCAGGCTCCTTCAAAGAGGAAAAATCGAACCATGCGCCACTATCGCCGGAGGCGGCATCGACGGCGCCGTCGCTCCACACGGCCGGTGCCCCCTCGAAGACGGTCGTGCCGTCGCTCCAGCGCCGCACTTCGAGGCGCGGGCCAGGGCTGTACGCGTCGCCCGCGTTCCATCCGCGCTTTGGGTTGACCAGGATGGCCACCTTGGCCAGCTCCGGCTGATAGCCGAACTGATCGACCACGATGTACTTTTGGAGCTTGATGTCGAACCCCGCTCCGGCGGGCGGCGGGACGGGAGGCGGGGCCTTGGGTTCGGAGGGATAGGGGGCGGCCCCGGTCTCGACGAGTTGTGCGTCACTGCGGCGCAGCTGGGGAGTCGACGTCGACTCGGGCGGGCGAAGACAACTGACAGCGAGGAGCGTCGCCAAGGACGACACGACGACTCCCGGAAACCTTATTCCGCAGCTCTTCATGACGAGCAGACCCATGCCGCGCTCGAGTGAGCCCGTCAAGCCCCGATGCTCTGGCTACCCGGCGGAAGGGAACGCCGCCACGACAGCGAAGGTCGCCCTCGCCCCGACCAGAATCGCCGAGTAGCGCGGCCGCGCGTTGCCGCATTCGCCAGGCGGAGCGCGGACGACGACCTCGCAAACGAAGTAGGCCCGCGCTCGCAAGAGCTCGGTGACCGTGCGCAACCATGGCGAAAGCGTCGCGTCGAGACAGGCCGTTCACCGCGGCCGACCCTTTCCTTTCAGGCGGCGGTTCGGTAGCGTCGCGCGCATGTCCTACGCCTCCGTCAGCAAAGAAAACTCCACCGAAGTCCACCTGTATTACGAGGACCACGGCAAAGGCGACGCGGTCATTCTGGTCCACGGCTATCCCCTGAACGGCGCGTCGTGGGAGAAGCAGACCGCGGCGCTCCTCAACGCGGGCAAGCGCGTGATCACGTACGACCGCCGCGGCTTCGGCAAGTCGAGTCAACCGACGACGGGCTACGACTACGACACGTTCGCCGCCGACCTGCACGCGCTCGTCGGCCACCTGAAACTCGAGTCGTTCTCGCTCGCCGGCTTCTCGATGGGCGGCGGCGAAGTCGTCCGCTACATGGGCAAGTACGGAACGAAACAGGTAAGGCGGGCGGCGATTCTCGGCGGGGTCCCGCCGTACCTACTCAAGGCCCCGGGCAACGCCGAGGGCGTCGACAAGAGCGTATTCGACGGCATCGAGGCCGCGATCAAGAAGGACCGCTACGCGTTCTTCACCGAGTTCTTCAAGAACTTCTACAACGCGGACAAGCTCCTCGGATCGCGCGTGAGCGAAGAAGTGCTGCGAATTGGCTGGAACACGGCGGCAATTTCGTCGGCTGCCGCGTCGCTCGCCTGCGTCGCCAGTTGGTACACCGATTTCCGCAAGGACGTGGAGAAGATCGATGTGCCCACGCTCGTCGTCCACGGCGACGCGGACCGCATCGTCCCGTTCCATGCGTCGGGCGCGCGCACCGCGAAGTCTGTCAAGGGCGCGGAGCTTGTCGTGATCAAGGACGGTCCCCACAACTTCGCGTGGACGCACGCCGAGGAGACGAACGAACACCTGGTCCGTTTCTTCAGCTAACCGACGCGGCCCCGAGCGTCGGGATTTCGCTCCGTGGCGGATGGAAGGCGCCAACGAGCCGCCGACCGGCGATCCAGAGCAATTTACTCATGAGTCCTCCGCTCGCCGACCGGGGTCCATTGCAGATTGCGGCGGATGGGCGTAATCGGGTCGCCAGTCGCCTGACGCGCCACGGTGGCGCTCGAGCCCGGTTCTCACCAAGGAGTCGCGCATGAAAAAATTCCTCGTTCTCTACAAGGCACCGACCTCGGCCTTCGAGCAGATGAAGAAGGCCACGCCGGAGCAGCAGAAGGCCGGAATGGAAGCATGGATGGCCTGGAGCAAGAAGGCAGCGGCGTCGATCGTCGACATGGGGGCGCCCCTCGGAAAGAGTGTGCGCGTCACCAAGGGCGGCAGCGCCGCGCCCACCACCAACGATCTCGGCGGATTCTCGATCATGCAGGCCGACTCGAAGGAGGCGCTCGCCGAGAGCTTGAAAGGGCATCCTCATTTCATGATGCCGGACGGCTCCATCGAGATCGTCGAGTACATACCGATGCCAGGCACGTGAGCGCGCGCGACCACAGTCCCTCAGCGCGGCGCGAGAGCCGTGCCAAGAGTGTTCCCGATGTGGCGCATCCTTTTGTCCCGCTTGGTCGTCGTCATGTCGAGAACATCGCGAACCCGACCAAGCGAGGCCGATTATGAAGACGATAATGGTGCGGTACACGACTTCGGAAACGCACTCCGACACGAATGCCAGCCTAGTGCGTGCGGTTTTCGAGGAGCTTCGGGCGCGCGCCCCCAAGGGCCTCCGCTACGCGAGTTACCGACTCCCGGACAGGGTGACGTTCGTACACATTGCCACGCTTGAGGTGCCGGACGAGAACCCGCTCACCGCCCTTCCATCGTTCAAGGCCTTTCAAAAAGACCTCAAAGACCGCTGCGTCGAGCCGCCGGTCGTCACAGAGCTTTCCGCGGTGGGCTCCTACGACTCGAATGCTTGAAGCGCGCACGGGAGCTCGAACATCAAAGCCATGGCGGCTGCATCGTACGGCCCGCCGGAAGGCATCGCACGAATCGACGCGCCCTTGCCGAGACCTGGCCGGGGCGCAATCCGTGTCCGCGTCGCGGCTTCGGCCCAGTCCCGGTTCTGAGAAGAGTGGGTCGCCGGCCTGATTCGGACCGCACCGTGCGATGATCGTGCGCGATGAGGCGGCTCGATCTGGCGAACTTCAACCTGAACCTTCTTCTCGCGCTCGACGGGCTTCTCAGCCAACGCAGCGTGACCGCCGCCGCCAAGCGGGTTCGCGTGACGCCGTCCGCGATGAGCCATTCCCTCTCGGAGCTGCGTGCCCTTCTCGGCGACCCGCTCCTCGTTCGATCCGGCCGGGGGATGGTGCTCAGCCCACGCGCCGAGGCACTCGTCGGCCCGCTGCACGCTTTGCTCATGGACGCTGAGCGGCTCCTGCGAGGTGGAACCACGTTCGATCCGGCGACTGCAGCGCGTCGCTTTGTCATTGCCGCTCCGGATTTCCTCGGGACGCTGCTCTTGCCACCGCTCCTCGAGGCCGCGGCGCGAGAGGCCCCGGACACTTCACTGGAGATCGTACCGAGCGCGCGGCGCGGGAACGCGTGGCTTCTCGAGACGGGTGAGGTGGATCTGGCACTGGGCGCGATCGTGGACAAGGCGCCGGGCATTCGCCGGATGGACCTCTGTACGGAGGGCTTTGCCTGCGCTGCGCGCAAAGGACATCCGAGCATCGACGGCGTGCTCGATCTCGATTCCTACGTAGAGACCCCACACCTGCTCATCACGCTCGGCGATGATGCGGGTCCGACGTGGATCGATCAGGCGCTCGCGAAGCTAGGGAAGAAGCGGCACGTCGCCGCCGCTGTCCGCTACTTCATGGCAGCGCCGCTGATCGTCGCGCGTTCCGATCTGCTCCTGACGGGCCCTAGCATGCTCATTCGCTACTTCGCCGAGCTCGTGCCGCTCCAGGTCCTACGCCCGCCGATCGACCTTCCCACGTATCCGGAGGAAGCCTATTGGCACGAGCGCTTCGACGAAGACCCTGCACACGCGTGGCTTCGAAACCTCGTCAAGAAGACCGCGCGAAACTTTGGGCTCCAGGAACGGCCCCGCCAGCGCACCTGGTGACGATCCGGACGAGGTGTGAATAGCGCTCAACCCCCGTTGAGCACTCGCCAGCACCGGCCGTCTTGGGTCGGGCGTAGATCACTCCGGACACGAGAACAGCACGAGGGAGAACGATCATGACGACCCAGACGAGCTTCGACCCCATCGCCTACAAGCGAACGACACGAGACCAGTGGGACACGGCGGCGGAGGCGTGGCACAGGTGGGGAACGACCCTCCGAACCTGGCTCGGACCCGCCACCGAGCGAATGCTCGATCTCGCCCTGGTAGCGTCGGGGTGCCGCGTGCTCGACGTCGCCGCGGGCGCGGGCGATCAGACGCTTCAAACCGCCGCCCGCGTCGGCCCGGGTGGCAGCGTGCTCGCGACCGATATTTCGCCGGCGATCCTCGCTTTCGCGGCCGCGGAGGCCAAGCGTGCGGGGCATACGAATGTCGATACCCGCCCCATGGACGGCGAGAGACTCGACTTGAGCGATGAGTCCTTCGACGTCGTCATCTCACGCGTTGGCCTCATCTACTTTCCGGACCAGCAGAAGGCGCTGTCGGAGATGCGTCGCGTGCTCGTGCCGGGGGGTCGCGTCGCCGCGATCGTCTACGCGACGGCGGACAAGAACGGGTTTTTCAGCGTACCTGTTTCGATCGTCCGTCGACACGCCAAGCTCGGGCCGCCCCTCGTCGGGCAGCCCGGTCCGTTCAGTCTTGGCGGCGAGGGCGTGCTCGAACAGGCCTTCGTGCGAGCGGGGTTCCGCGACGTGAAGGTGGAGTCAATCGCTGCCCCGCTTCGCATGAAGTCGGCCGACGAGTGCCTTGGCCTCCAGAAGGAGTCCTTCGGCGCGCTTCATCAAATGCTCTCGTCGCTCGATCCGGCCGGACGTGACGCCGCGTGGGCCGAGGTCAAAGCGGCCCTCCGGAACTTCGAGGACGGTCAGGCCGGCTTCGTCGGGCCGTGCGAGCTGGTCTTGGCGGTCGGGACGAAGTGACGTCGCCCGCGCATCCTTTGCATCGATCCAATCGTCGTCAGGTCGAGGAGATCATGGAGACCACCAAAGCCAAGGCCACCAAGACGATGGGCGCGTTCCGAATGGACTGCGCGATTCGCACGACTATCAAGGCGAGCCCGGACCGTGTCTGGGCACTGTTGACCGATGCAGAGGCGTTCCCGCGCTGGAACTCTACGGTAACGAGCATCGAAGGACGGATCGCCGAGGGACACACGCTGAAGCTGAAGGTGCCGAGCGCGCCGCAGCGCACGTTCAAGCCCAAAGTGTTGGCCGTGCAGCCAGGTCGCTCGATGATCTGGAGCGACGGAATGGCGCCGATGTTCAAGGGGGTTCGCACCTTTCTGCTCACGCCGAAGCCCGACGGTTCGACCGAATTCTCGATGAGGGAGGAGCTCTCGGGCTTAATGCTTCCGATGATCAAGAGTTCGCTACCGGACTTCGCGCCCGTGTTCGAGGCGTACGCCGAGGATCTCAAGCGTGCCGCGGAGGCGCGGGTCTCGTGACGGCCTGCCCCGGGGAACCGTGAAAAAGGGCGTGGTAGGGTGCTGTGCGTGACTCAGGCACCGTCGACCATTGCGGCTGCGCGCGAGGAGTTTCTCGCCATCGTCGCCGGCGTGCGGCCCGAGCTCCATCGCTACTGTGCGCGCTTGAGCGGCTCGGTCATCGAAGGCGAGGACATCGTTCAGGACACGCTGGCAAAGGCCTTCTACGCCCTGAGCCTTTCCTCGGACGTGCCTCCTCTGCGGCCGTGGCTGTTCCGCATCGCACACAACGCCGCGGTCGATTTCTTGAAGAGCCATGGAAAGAAGTACACCGACGTGACCGCGGACATGGAGGACGTCGTCGGCTTCGACGAACAGCCCGATCCCGCTGTCGTTCGCGCGGCGCTCGTGCGCTTCCTTTCGCTTCCCGTGACGCAGCGGAGCGCGATTATCTTGAAGGATGTCCTCGGACACTCGCTCGAGGAAACGGCGGAGACGATGGGGACCAGCGTCACGACGGTGAAGGCCGCCCTGGTTCGCGGGCGGCGAAGACTCCGGGCTCTCGAGCGTGATCAGGTGGAGATAGCCGTGGCGACCCGTGTCGAGCTGGATCGGTATGCGCGACTCTTCAACGCGCGCGACTGGGACGGCGTCCGTAGCTTGGTGGCCGACGACTGCCGGCTCGATCTCGTGTCCAAGTCGCAGCGCCGTGGCAAGCAGGTTGGCGCGTATTTCGGGCGCTACGAGAAGGAGGACGTGGCGCTCCGTGTGGTGCGCCTGGAAGGGCAGCTAGCGTTCGGGGTGTACGTCGCTGGAGCAGAGAGGCCAGCGTACTTCGTCTTGCTCGAGTTCGAAGACGGCCGCGTGAAGTCCATTCGTGATTTCCGATACGTTCCGTACATCACAGCCGAAGCGGACTTCGAGCTCGCGTAGATTTCGGTCGGCGTCCCCTGCCACCGACCAACGGCTACTCTCCCGGGCATGCCGGATACATCTCCCAGCGAGTCCGTGAAGCGCATGCTCCCGTGGCTGGTCGCGGTCGCGTTCTTCATGGAATCGCTCGACACCACGATCTTGAACACCGCCCTCCCGGCGATGGCGGCCGCGCTGCACGTCGTACCGCTGAGCACGAAGTCCGTGCTCACGAGCTACACGCTGAGCCTCGCGGTCTTCATCCCCGTGAGCGGGTGGGTCGCCGATCGATTCGGAACTCGCAAAGTCTTTTCTTCTGCGATAGGCCTTTTCACGTTGGGCTCGCTTCTGTGCGGGATCTCCAGCAACATTCACGTCCTCGTTGCCTGTCGCATTCTCCAGGGCTGCGGCGGAGCGATGATGGTTCCCGTTGGCCGGCTGACCATGGTTCACGCCTTCGCCCGGTCGGAGCTGGTTCGGGCAATGAGCTTCGTCGCCATTCCCGGCCTCGTAGGTCCGATGATTGGTCCCTTGGCGGGAGGACTCATCGTCGGGCTGTTCCACTGGCGGGTGATCTTCTTCGTGAACCTCCCGATCGGGGCGGTCGGGCTCTTCCTCGTCTTCCGCCATCTACCCGACTATCGCGCCGCGAAGACCGACCCACTCGACTGGACGGGGCTGGTCCTCTTCGGGTCCGGCGTCGCGCTGCTGTCGTACGTCCTGGAGGTCTTCGGCGAGCACACCCTGCGCGGAGAACAGATCGTCGTCCTCTCCGCCCTCGCGATCGCGCTGCTTCTCGCCTACGGGTGGCACGCGACTCAATCGGCGCGCCCCTTGCTGCGGCTCGGACTCTTTCGCATCCGGACGCTTCGCATCGCGGTCACGGGCAGCTTCTTCACCCGCATCGGGGTGGGTGGAATGCCGTTTCTCCTTCCGCTTCTCTACCAGGTAGGCCTCGGATACTCGGCAATCCAATCCGGTCTTCTCATCTTGCCTCAGTCGATCGCCGCCATCAGTCTGAAGGCGAGCGTGCCGCGCATCCTGACGAGGTTCGGCTACCGTCGCGTGCTCCTTGCGAACACAATCTCGCTGGGCCTGCTCATCGCGCTATTCGCCACGATCGGATCGCTCACGTCCGTCGTTGTCATCGGGCTGCAGGCATTGTCCTTTGGGTTCCTCTCGTCTTTGCAGTTCACATGCATGAACACGCTGGTATATGCCGATGTCCAACAGGCGGACGAAAGCATGGCGAGCACCATTGCCAGCACGATGCAGCAAATGTCGATGAGCTTCGGGGTGGCCGCTGCCTCGCTCACGACCGCGGTCTTCATACCGGACCGATTCCGCTCCAGTCCAGCCGAGATGATCCACGGCATCCACCTCGCGTTCCTCCTGCTCGGCGGCCTGACGGTTGTATCGGCTTGCGTCTTCGGCGAGCTGCGACCGCAAGACGGCGATAGCGTGAGCAGGCACCAATCGGCGCCGTCTACAGGCTGAGGCCAAGATGTGAAGCAGAAGGCCGGGCTGGCCGACCCCCGGCCTCGCCGCAAACGCAAAGCAAACGGGGATGCGCAACGCCTGAGTTTTCTCTCGCATTCGTTTTGCAAAAGCAAAGCGAGAATTCCAAGCGTCGATTCCTGTCGCTTGGCTCGCTTTTCGAGCATTCGCGGCGGAACGCGTGCGGGCACGAGGGGTGCACCCCATCGCAGGGAGGCGCAGTGATCCCACCTGACCACGGCGCACGGGAGAGGTTGCCAATCACCCCCGATGGCGGGCATGTCGCAGCGGCGATTGGCGTGCCGTCTACGGAAAATCAGCTCGCCACGCAGGCGGTGATTGCCTTCCGGGCCCGCCAGCACGAGGGGATGGGGCGCCACCAACGGTTCATCGAACGGGTCAACCTTGCCCTCGGAAGGGCCCTCAGCATCTATTTCATGCTTTTGATTGCATCGGCCTGGGTCGCGTTCAACCTCGCCGCTCCAACCTTTTCGTGGCCGGTTTTGGACCCACCGCCCTTCAATCGCTTGCAGGGGATGGTCGGCGTCGCCGCCCTCCTGATGACGACGATGGTGCTCACGACGCAGAACCGCCAGGCGAAGGACGCTGAGCAGCGATCGCACCTGGACCTACAAGTGAACCTGCTCGCCGAGCAAAAGGTTGCCAAGCTGATCGCCCTCATCGAAGAGCTTCGACGCGATCTGCCAAATGTGCTGGACCGAAAGGATGCCCTGGCCGACGCCATGTCGAACGCGGTCGATCCGGGCGCCGTGATCGCGGAGCTTTCGCAGGACCTAGACGAGCGGTAGGGGGTGCCGGTCAGGGGAAGGCCCTCGGCCACGACTCGTCGGCGTGCTTCGTGCATCGTCGAAAGACGATGAGTCCCCTATGGGTCCTGGTTTGCGACGCGGCGAAGGCTCGTCTGTTTGAGGTCCGGAACGGGGACCCGTCCTGGCACGTTGTCGAGCTCGTGATGCACGCAGGCTCGCGAAGCAAGGCGAGCGATCTCGTGGGTGACAGGTCCGGCAGCCGCTCCTCCGAGGGTGCGTCGGTTCACCACAACGCACTTGCGCCGGGCTCTTCGCCCAAAGACAACGAGAAGGAGCACTTCGCGCATTCGCTGGCGACGACGCTCGACCAGGCCATGCGCGCGGCGCGATTCGGGAAATGGATCCTCGTGGCGCCACCGCACTTCCTCGGGCTGATGAGAAAAGAGCTCACGGGCGAGCTCGAGAAGCACCTCGTGGCGACCGTCGACAAGGATCTCAACGATCTCGACGTCCACGCGTTGGCCGAGCGTCTGCGAGACGTGACGCAAACCGCGGTGAACCAGTCCGCAGGCGCGCGGGACGATCCGCGGCACCGTCGCTAGGGACGGCCCGCCTCTTTCTCATCGTCACGGGTGGTGCACTTCTGGTCAAACGAAGGGGGCATACTCGCGTGCCCAATAACGGGCATCGAATTCTTCCTTGGTGATCTGTACCTCTCCGCCGGGCGTATTCTTGACGTATGCGGCCGGGCTGCCCGGCAGCTTTTGCTGCCGCACGGTGGTAGTTGCGATCTCCATCCGAGCCTCCGGGTGCTGGTCGAACCACTCTTGGTAAGCCAGTTTCAGGTAGAGCGGGGTCCTATCGGCCATCTCCCTAACTTTGGGCCGACACCCCAATCTGTCAAATCGATTCAGCGATCGAGTTGGTCAAAGATATCGCGTCCACCGTTTTAGTTCTGCGGCATCGCAGTTGCACCGACAAGTCCCGAGGTCGCGAATGCAGCGCGACAATCGAGCGACTCCGAATTCCGCGCCTATCGGGACTCGCTCCGATTCTCCCTTTGGCGGGCTTCGCGACGTGGTTCGCGCCTCACCGTCAGCCGTCGCCGCGGTAGAAGCTGGGTCGGCTGCCGGCACGTCATTATGCTACATAGTTCGCCTCACACCATGGCCCTCGTTCTCTACCATCACCCCTTCTCTCGCGCCGCCAACGTGGTTTGGACGCTCGAGGAGGTCGGCGTCCCGTACGAGCTGCGCTACGTGGACCTCATGGCCGGCGCCCACAAGGCGTCGGCGATCCTCGCGCTCAACCCGATGGGCAAGTTGCCCATTCTCGTCGACGGCGAGATCGTCGTGACAGAGGCGGCCGCCATCGCCCTCTACCTGGGCGATCGGTACGCGTACGGGCGGCTCGCCCCGCGAGTCGACGATCCGCAGCGCGGGACGTACCTCCGATGGTCTCTCTTCGCGCCGTCGGTGATCGAGCCGGGGGCGATGGCGAAGGCGGCGGGCTGGGCATTCAAAGAATCGGCGGCGGGCTGGGGTTCGCATGAGGCTATGATCGCTTCGATGGAGAGCGCCGTCGCCGGCCGCGAGTTCGTCCTCGGCGATACCTTCTCGATGGCCGACCTCATCTTCGGCGGGACGCTGCGATACATGCTCGCTTTCAAGATGGTGGAGCCCCGTCCCGCCTTCACCGCCTACGCCGAACGTCTGGCGAGGCGCCCGGCGTGGCAGCGCGCCGAAGCGCGCAACGCCGCCGTCCGAGAGGAGCGCGGGCTCACTCGCGGTTGAAGCGACCCGGCAGCGAAGCCGAGCCGTCATCGCCCCGACAAGGTCCGGGTGGACCCGCGCGCGACCCTGTGATCGACTCATCCGACCGTGGGTCGCCTCGCCCCCCTCGCTGCTGTTCTCCTCACCTCGTGTGTCAGCACCACAAGCGTCGTCCGAACCCGCTTCGCCAAGGAGCAGAGCTGCCCGGAGGGCAACGTGACGGTCGACCTCGAAGGAGGCTCGCTCTACCGCGTGCGCGGATGCGACAAAGAGACCACCTACGTCTGCGGGTCCGTTGCCGGATTCAACGGTGGAGTCCAGTGCGCGGAGGAGGAGGGGCTCCCCAGCCCGCCTGCGCAGCGCGACCCTGGCCGTCCGGTACTGCCACCTCCCGATCCGAGAATCCCTGCGCCACAGTGAGCGCTGCGCCCCCTGATCGACAAACCGCGCCAGAGGACAACTGGTGCTCGATTCGAGCTGGAGATGGCTCCGCCTGAGATGCTACCTCCAGCGGCATGAGCGCCAAAGGGCCGGGCGCCCGCTCCCTCGAAGGCCCTCTGAACGAGCTCTACGCCGCTCCGTTCGATCGCTTCGTTTCCCTCCGCAAGGAACTGGCGGCGCGTCTGCGGGCCGAGGGTGACGCCGAAGGCGCACGGCGGCTCGGGACGACGAACAAGCCCACGCGAACGGCCTGGGCCGTCAACCAGGTGGCGCGGCGTCACCCAGAGCTGGTCGCCGCGGTCGTCGATTCGTGGAAGGCAGCTGCGGGTGCGCACAACCAGGACGCAGACGCCATTCGCGACGGAGCGCGCCGATACCGGGAAGCGATCGGAGAGGCGGTTCGAGCGGCCCGCGCGCTCTTGGCTGCCGATGGGGTGTCTCTGTCGACGGCGCAAGCTCGACGGATGGGGGAGACCCTTCAGGCGCTTGCGGGACACGAGGCCGAGCGGGAAAAGCTCAAGGCCGGGCGCCTGACTCAAGACGTGACGGTCGACGACCCGTTCGGCGGACTTGATCCAAGTCAAGGCGGGCGGCATCCGAAGCCGCTGAAAGCGGCGGGCGGACAGAGCTCTTCGAGGCACGCGGAGGAGCAAGCGGCTCGAAAGGTCGAGGCCGATCGCCTTCGTCGGGAGAAGCAGCGAGCCATCGACGAGGCGCGCGCCCGCGTCACGTCACTGGAGCACTCGGTCGCCGAGGCTCGGAAGATGGCTGCTGACGCGGAGCGCGTGCGAAAGCAGGCAGAAAGCGAGGCGGCGCGGGCGAAGGGCGCGGTGGGGAGGGCCGAAGAGGACCTCGCGCTAGCGCGAGAGCACCTCGAGCGGCTTCCGAAGTAGCACCTGGAAGCCGAACTTGGCCACGCCCTGCGCCGATATCACCTACGACGCGGACTCGTGCTCGACTACCCGAGATCTCCGCGGTGGATCTACGTCCTTAGCGTTGCGCGAAGGTCGAAGCGGTCGAGGTTCATGACCTTGTCCCATGCGGCCACGAAGTCGCGCACGAACGCCGGCTGCGAATCGTCACACGCGTAGACCTCGGCGATGGCTCGAAGCTGGGAGTTCGAACCCAAGACGAGGTCGACGGCGGTTCCCGTCCACTTGAGCTCGCCCGTCGCTCGGTCGCGTCCCTCGAACACGTCATCGGACGTGGACGACCGCTGCCACTTCGTTCCCATGTCGAGCAGGTTCACGAAAAAGTCATTGGTCAACGTCTCGGGGCGTTTGGTGAAGACGCCGAGCTGGGACTGCCCGACGTTGGCGTTCAGAACGCGCATGCCGCCGAGGAGGGCGGTCATCTCAGGGGCCGATAGCTTCAACATGAACGCTTTTTCCACCAGCAGGTGCTCCGCCGAGAGCCCTTGCCCCTTCTGGAGGTAGTTGCGGAAGCCGTCGGCGGTCGGCTCGAGGACGGCGAACGACCCGGCGTCCGTCTGCTCCTGCGTGGCGTCGGTGCGCCCCGGCGCGAAGGGAACTCGCACGTCGTGCCCGGCCTGCTTGGCGGCCTTCTCGATGGCTGCGCAGCCGCCCAGCACGATCAAGTCGGCAAGCGAGACTCTCTTCCCGCCCATCTGCGAGCCGTTGAACTCGTGCTGGATGCCCTCGAGGGTGGCCAGCACCTTCGACACGCCGGACGCGACGTTGACGTCCCACGTCGCCTGCGGCGCGAGGCGGATGCGCGCGCCGTTCGCCCCGCCGCGCTTGTCCGTGTCACGATGGGTCGAGGCGGACGCCCAGGCGGTCGATACGAGCTGGGAGATGGAAAGCCCGGAGCTGAGGATCGTGACCTTGAGCGCAGCGATGTCCGCGTCGTCAATGAGCGGGTGCGTCACCTCGGGGACCGGGTCTTGCCAGATCAGCTTCTCTTTGGGCACCCATGGACCGAGGTACCGCGCGACGGGTCCCATGTCGCGGTGCAACAGCTTGAACCAGGCCCTGGCGAAGGCGTCGGCGAGCTGGTCCGGGTTCTCGTAGAAGCGCATCGCGATCTTCTTGTAGGCGGGGTCCGCGACCAGGGCGAGGTCGGTCGTCAACATCGTCGGCGCGTGTTTCTTCGACGGGTCGTGCGCGTCGGGCACTGTGCCCTGCGCCTCGGGGTTCTTGGGTGTCCACTGGGCCGCACCGCCGGGGCTCGTCGTCTTCTCCCACTCGTATTTGAACAGGTTTTCCAAATAGTTATTGTCCCACCGGATGGGGTTGGTCGTCCACGCGCCCTCCAGCCCACTGGTGATCGCGTCGGCGCCCTTGCCGCTGCCGAAGCGGTTGCTCCAGCCGAGGCCCTGCTCCTCGATGCCGGCGCCCTCCGGCTCGCGACCCACGTGCTCTCCGGCGCGGGCCGCGCCGTGGGTCTTGCCGAACGTGTGGCCGCCGGCGATGAGCGCGACCGTCTCATCGTCGTTCATCGCCATGCGGGCGAACGCCTCCCGGATGTCCCGGGCAGAAGCCACGGGGTCCGGGGTGCCGTTCGGCCCCTCCGGGTTGACGTAGATCAGACCCATCTGCACAGCACCGAACGGGCTGGCGAGCTCGCCATCGCCGTTGTGGCGCTCGTCGCCGAGCCACGTGGTCTCCGGGCCCCAGTAAACGTCTTCCTCGGGGGCCCAAATGTCCTTGCGACCGCCGCCGAAGCCGAACGTCTTGAAGCCCATCGTCTCCAGCGCACGGTTTCCGGTGAAGATCAGCAGGTCGGCCCACGAGATCCTCCGGCCGTACTTCTGCTTGATGGGCCAGAGCAGCCGGCGCGCCTTGTCGAGGTTCGCGTTGTCGGGCCAGCTGTTGAGCGGTGCGAAGCGCTGCGCACCGGACCCGCCGCCGCCACGGCCGTCGGCGATGCGGTAGGTGCCCGCGGCGTGCCACGTCATCCGGATGAAGAGCGGGCCGTAGTGGCCGTAGTCGGCCGGCCACCAGTCTTGCGACCGGGTCATCAACGCGTCGACATCCTTCGCCAGGGCTTCGAAGTCGAGACTCTCGAACGCCGCTGCGTAGTCGAACTCCGCGCCCATGGGATCGGCGGACGGATTGCTCTGGTGAAGGATCTTCAGGTTCAACTGATTCGGCCACCAACCTTGGTTCGAGCCGGCCCCAATCGAAGTCTTTGTGCCTGACATGGGGCACTTTCTCGCGCTGTTTTCCGACACGTGGTTTCTCCGACGGCTCGATGTGGATGGTGGGTCGCGCTGGGTTCGAGGTATATGGGGACCGTGTCGCGGATCCTAGTCTAGGATCGCGAGCGTCCCGACCCACGACGAGAAAGGAGCCTGCCCATGCGCGCTGCTGTCATCACCCTACAATCAACCCTGGGAGATCAAAAACTTGCCCGATCCGAAACCGGGCGCGGGGCAGGTTCTCGTACGCGTTGAAGCGAGCGGAATGTGCGGCGGCGACATTCACTTGCATCACGGCCATTTCCCGCTGACGCCGCCGGTCGTGGCCGGACATGAGCCGGTGGGCCAGATCGTCGAGGTGGGCCCTGGCGTCACGACGCTTCGCGTGGGCGACCGCGTCGGTGTGTCCTGGCACCAGAGAGGGTGCGGGCGATGTCACTTCTGTCAGGAGCACCGCTGGACCTATTGCGCGGAGCTGCAGACGTGGATGCAGCTCGGCGGCGGAAACGCGGAGCTCATGCTCGCGTGGGAGCAGGGCTGCACTCTCGTACCCTCCAGCCTCCGATCGGAGGACGCGGCGCCGATCTTCTGCGCGGGTCACACGGTCATGAGTGCCCTTCGTCGAGCGGCGCCCCGTCCGGGCGATCGGGTCGCCGTGCTCGGCATCGGCGGTCTGGGTCACATGGCCCTTCAGTGCGCGAAGGCGCTAGGGCACCCCACCGTCGCGGTGACCAACACGGAGTCCAAGCGCCGCGAAGCTGAGTCGCTGGGCGCCGACGAAGTCGTTCTCGCAGGCGACGATCCGGGCGCAGCGCTCCGGGCCGCCGGCGGCGCCGACGTCATCGTGTCCACGACCAACTCCGCGGCGCAGATCTCGAAGGCCTTGTCGGGCCTCCGGATCGAGGGGCGCCTGGTCAACGTCGGCGCTCCCGACGGACCCATCCAGCTCAACGCGATGCAGCAGTTTTTGATGCAGACGAGCCTCATGGGAAGCACAATGGGCCCCCGGCGCGATCTCCTGGACGTGCTCGACCTGGCCGTCGCCGGGAAAGTGCGTGCGACCGTGGAGACCTATCCGCTCGATCGCGTGAACGACGTTCGCGAACGGCTCGAAGCGGGAAAAATGCGCTACCGGGCCGTGCTCACGCTGCATTGAAGGGGTCGAAGCTCGAGACTTTGATCGGCAGACGGCGCGCGGCCGAGGAATCCGCGCGTGTGCGCGGGCGTCGGCCTGCGCAATCGGTGGCCATCACGCCGAGACGATAGGAGACGTCGAGGTAGTCGCCCAGAAGCCAAGCCCTACCGGAAAAACCCGACCAGCGGTCCGTCCGGCGCGACGAGGTGCCTTTCGCTGCCCGCTCGCCGGTGCTTCGCTCCCTGGCGCTTACCTTTCGACGCGCCCGCCATGTTGGACCGATCGGCTTCGCTAGCTCACCTGCAGGCCCTCGTCACCTTCGGTGTCGTCGCAAGCTTCGTGACCTCGACGGTGGTCGTCGCACACCACGCGGCGTCCATAGGCCGCGACGCGGACTCCATCGCTGGCAACGCGCTCCCGAGCGTACAGTTCTTGTCGGCCGCGCGCGGAGCCGTCCATAGGCTCGACGCGGCCGTGCACGACTGCCTAGATGCGGCGCTGCGAGGCGAGGAGCCGCCGCTCGACTCGCTTGGACCCTACGTCGACGAGATCGAGACCGCGGTGTCCCGCTACCGGGCTCTCCCCGAGTTTCCGCAAGAGGGGGCACTGTTCGGCGGGGCGCGTCCGGTCATCTCCGCGACGGAGTCGAACGCCCGGCGGGTCGCCGACTCGTTGCGAGGCCACGACGTGAATGCGGCGAGGTTGGCCCTGGCCGACGAGCGGCGCGAGGCAGTCCTCGCCGACGAGCGGCTCGGGAATCTGGCTGCCTTCAACACGAGCCAAGCGGAGGGCCTGGCCTGCGATATCGGGGTCGTCCGCCGCTCGACGCGCCACATCGCCCTCGCCCTCGACGCGCTCTCGGCCACCCTCGCAGGCCTGGCGACCGCGCTGTCCATCGTGACGCTCCGCCGTGTGGTCAGGGCTCTCCAACAGGCAAGTGACCAGGCAGAACGCAAGTCCACGGAGCTCGATCGCTTCGCCGGACGGGTGGCACACGACATCTTGAGCCCCTTGGGGGCGGTCCACCTCGCTCTCGCGCGCGTGGCTCCGCGCGTGAGCGGAGACGAAGGCGCGGAGAATGCTCTCCGGCGCGCCTCGAGAAGCGTGACACGCGTCAAGAATCTCGTCGACGGCCTCCTTCGTTATGCGCGCGCGGCGGCCCGGCCGAATGCGTCGGACAGCGTCGAGGTGACCTCGGTGATTCGCGACGTGCTCGACGAGATGCAATGCGAGGCGCAGGAACGGGGGGTCCAACTCGAGGTCGAGCAGGCTGAGAGCGCGTACGTCAAGAGCTCGGTCGGCGTGTTGACCAGCCTCGTATCCAACCTGATCCAGAATGCGATCAAGTACATGGGCGATCGACCAAGGCGCCTGATCTTCGTTCGCATCTGCTCGCACGACGAGCGGGTGCGCATCGAGGTCGAGGACACGGGCCCCGGCGTTCCCCCGAATGTCGTCGAATCGATCTTCGAGCCGTTCGTACGCGGCGTCTCGGACAACGCGGGGATCGGGTTGGGCCTCGCCACGGTTCGTCAGTTGGTGCGCGCCCACGGAGGAGAGGTTTCGCTGAGGTCCCGCCCCGGAGACGGAAGCCTGTTCTGGTTCGAGCTGCCGCGGGCGGCGAGCCCCGAGACGTCCCGTGACGCTGAATCGAATCCCTCGGACCTAGGCCGTTCCTCCGGCCGGCGCCTCTCTGCGACTGCGCCCACGCCAGGTGCTGGGGGTCCCGGCTGGCGCGGATGAGTGAAGCCGAATGGCTCCTCGGGCAAGAGGCGCCGCTACTCCTTGCGGTAGAAGGGATGCGCCCTTCCGTGGCGAACGTCCTCCGCGCGGACCATGAAGATGACCTCTTCGGCCACGTTGGTCGCATGGTCCGCGATGCGTTCGAGGTACTTGGTCACGCGAATCACGCGGAGGCCGGCCAACACCTCGCCCGGTTGCTCCGCCATATGCACCGTCATCGCAGAAATGATGGCCGCGCAACTCCGGTCCACGGCGTCGTCGCAGCCGAGGACGCTGTGGGCGCCGCTGTCGTCCCAGCGCACGAAAGCCTCGAGCGCACCGTGCAGCATGTCGAGCGCCGCCAGCGCCATCGAGGACAGCGCCCCGCTGACGAGCCCTTTGGCTCCGCCGTCCTCCCGCACGGTGCGTTCCGTGATGTTGACCGCCTCGTCCCCGATGCGCTCGAGATCCGTGATGAGCCGCAGGGCCGCTGCCAGGAATCGAAGGTCGTCGGCGACGGGCTGCCTCAGCGCGAGAATTCGCAAAATGAGCGCATGAAGCTCGACCTCGTCGCGATCGATTCGCTCGTCGAGTGCCTCGACGTCTCCGGCGACGTCGGGATCCCCACGGCGGAATGCGTCGAACGCCAACCCGACGATTCGCTCGCAGCGAGCGCCCATCGCGAGCAGCTGCGCATGAAGCTCGCGGAGCTCGGTCTCGAAGTCCCGGCTGCTGTGCGCTGACGTTGCCCTCGGCACGACGGAAAGCATGCCACGATCCACGGACAACAACGACGCCCACGTCGCGCTCGCGGTCCCGAGCGCCTCGGGGCGGGGACCGATCGGGCGCGCTGGCTCTGCGACCGTCCCGATGGGATCATCGGGATAAGGAGAGGCCTGAGGTCGCAGCATGAATCCCGCCAACGTGGTTCGGTTCCGGCTCCACGCGCAGCGCATCTCCGCGACGACGCACACGCGTCCGAGCGAGGTCGTCGCCTGGCTGGGCGCGCTGCAGGCACAGGACTATTTGGGGGCTTTGTGGGGCGTCGGGCTCCGTCTGGCAGGGGCACGTGAGAGCGACATCGAGGCCGCCCTGGCCGAGGGGAGCATCGTGCGGACGTGGCCCCTGCGGGGGACGCTCCATTTCGTCGCGGCGGCCGACGCGCGCTGGATGATCGACCTGCTCGGACCGAGGGTCGTGGCGCGCGCCGCCGGCCGGCTTCGCGCGTTGGACATCGACGACGCGACCCTGTCGCGCGCGAGGCGCGCGTTGGAAAGGAGCCTCGCGGGGGGAACCCGCCTCACCCGTGCAGCGGCCTACGACGTGCTCGAGCGTGCGAAGGTTTCGGTGGCGGGGCAGCGTGGGATCCACATCCTGTGGCGTCTGGCGCACGAGTGTTTCATCTGCTTCGGACCGCGCCAGGGCAAGCAGCAGACATTCTCGCTTTTCGAAGAGTGGCTGCCTGGAGCGAAGCGTATGCCGCGCGACGAGGCTCTTGGCGAGCTCGCGCACCGGTACTTCTGCGGGCACGGTCCCGCGACGGTGGCCGACTTTGCGTGGTGGTCGGGGCTCAGCGTCTCCGATGCGCGCCACGCCGTGCATCTCGCCAAGGAGCGGCTCGTCGAGGACACCGGCGACGGAGTGAGGCACTGGTCTTCGGGGGCTGCCTCGCCTTCGCCGGCGCCGCGCGCTCGGGGATACCTCTTGCCGGCCTTCGATGAATTCGTAGTCGCATACGCCGATCGCAGCGCGGCGATCGAGCGGGCCCACATGGTGCGCGTGAACGCAGGCGGCGGCATCCTCAACCCGACCATCGTGGTCGACGGGCGAATCGTCGGGACCTGGAGGCGGCGTTTGGCTCGCCGCGCCGTGGTCTTCCTCCCCGCCCCGTTCGCGGCGCTCGCCAAGGCGAAGACGCGCGCGGTCGAAGACGCGCTCCGGCGCTACGCCGAGTTCTTGGGGGTGGACGTTTCCGCCCACGCGTGGCCCTGATTTATCTGTGGATGCGAATGGCGTGGGGCGTCGGGCTCTCCTCCGCGACAGACCGAGTCGTCCGGCCTTTTCATTCTTCTTTCGCCGTGACGCAGCGCGAAGAGCTATTCGTCCGTGACCGGTCGTCCGCGATACATGCGCACATGACGACCGCTCAGCGGCGGGGCGGATTCACCCTCCTCCCATGGGACGCTGGCCGGCGGCTCGGGTGGATGGCTGACCGGGCGGACGGTGGGAGCGAGCGGTGTGGGCAGCTTCGCGACAGGCGCTGGCGGTGCCGGAGGCGGAAGGGTGGGCCGCAGGGACGGGACCACCTCGGGATCGACCCGCCGAATGACCAGGTTGACGACCATCCGCAGGGCAGGTTGATTCACGGCTCCCGCCGAAAGAACTCCGATGAGCCCCCACGCCATCGTGCGCAGGTAGAGCTTGTGCTCCGCGTAACGGAGCACGCAACCGTCCAGCTCTTCGCCGCCGCTGCGGAACGTCTCCCAGAGCCGGATGATTCTCGGTCCCACGTCGTCAAAGAGATCGGCGTCGAATATCGCGGGCAAATCGCTCGCGACGAGCCCGCCGGTGCGCGCGATCACGAACCCACCGTACACGCCCTCGACATCCCGGAGCGCGCGCAGTGTTTCTTCGATCTTTCCCATGGGAGGGCCCTGCTCAGAGCCCCAACAAAGAGCCGATGACATACGAATCTGCCCCCGGCCGTGGCCTGAGCGCGACCACGTCCCCACCGCTTTCGCGTACGATGAAGCATCGCCCGCTCTTGAACGTGCACTCCATCGCGACGAACTGCTCCGCCCCGACGCGGGCGCCGATTAAGTCGCTCAATCGACACGCATATGCGACGACATCGGCGAAGTCCTGGGAAGCACCGTGATTCAGAGTGACCGCACCGTCGGCGTTGAGTCGGAGGATGAGCTCGAAGTCTTCTCGCCTGACGACGTGTCCCGCGACTTCGATCGGCGTTGCGTCGAGCTCCATACTCTCTCCCAAGGGAGGCTTCCCCGGCTTGCCTCGCAGATCTCCCCGCAGGCTCACGACCGTTTGCGCGTGCCGTTCGTCACGCATCTGCGCAGCCCGGAGGAGCAAGCTTTGCCATGTGCACGAGATGCTCTCCTTGATCGGCCATTCTCGGTCGACCGGTTCGAACGAGCCGTCGTTCCAAAGGAGCACCTCGAACGCCGCGGCTTCGCCCACGGCGGAGCGCGCGATCGCGTGGACGACGGCCCCGCCTCGAAAGAAAAGGTACCCCACGTTGTTCCCGGACGCGACGCGCACGATGCGCCGCGAGCCCGCGAGGCATTCCATCTGAACGAGATCCGCAAGGCTGGCACCGTGCAGGTGCGCTTGGAATCCGGGCCTCGACTCGCTCGGTGGATCCCCGCGTCCGGAAGGAGTCTTGGACGTCACGACGGGCCCGCGACTCCTCGATCACCGAAGTTGGGAGGCACCCCGGTTGGGTCGAAGCGGCCCGCGACTCCGTTCATTTCGCCCACCTCCTCCACACCAACTACTCCCTCGAGGGTTTCGCACACGTATCCTCATGGTTGCGATTGCGAAACTGCGGACATGCGAGAGGCGAGACGCCAGACGGGCCCGATCAACGCAATTCGACTCGGGCAAAGAGGCCGCTCCCCACCCAGTCGCGAAACCATCCCAGCACGCTCTCCGCGGCCTGCTGCTCCTCGATGGGGCCGAAGCCCTGCTCCGCCCGCGAGAGCGACATCGAGAGCGTCTCGCCGTCGACGAGCGCCGAGAGGACCTCGAACATCGGCACCGTGAGATCCATCCGCCAGACCGTCGGACCGCTTCGATAGACGACGGTCGCCGACCGCTGCGGCGATGGTACGACCGGGCTCCGGCCTTCGCGGACGGCCTGAAAGTAGCCGTTGACCGGATTCTCGAAGGACCTGAGTCGGAATGCCGAGGTCGGGACCAGGCGCGCCTCCGCCCAGGCGCCCATCGGCACGTCACGAAGGCCGTCGAGCGTCAGCGGGTCCGAGCTGGGCGCGTGAATCACTTCGACGATCGCCCATTCGAGAGCGGCCAGGTCCGAGGCAAATGGACGCAGCGGGAACGGAGAAAGAACTTCGTCTCGGCAGAACCTCTCCAGGTGCCGACCGAAGAAATTGAGATTCGGGCCCTCGGACGGGTGGCGCGCGATGTAACCGCGGCACATATCCTCGAACGCCGTTTCGCCGAGCGCACCCTTGAGCACCGGATAGTCGTCCGCGAGGCACTCGACGAGCCTCGAGTGATAGCTCCTCCGGTAAATCTCGAGGCGATCGAGCGCGCGCAGTCGCGGCCCGTCCGTCAGCTCGCGGCTCGCTTCGTCATCGCTCACCGCGGGGTCGCCGGTCTCCGGCGTCATGACGGCGCGGGCGAACCATTGCTGCCGCTGCCGCAGATCCCCGAGGGGGGGATCGCGCCTCGCGTGGGCCGCATCGGCGCGGGAGATCGGTGCGCGGCGGGGATCGGGGAATACGTCGCGGACGGCCTGGGTTGGCCTCGCCCCGAGATCGGCCGGGGTCGCGCTCGCTCGCTCGCGAACGAGGTCGACGTCCACGACGTGTCGGTTCACGCAGCCCTCCCGATGAACTCTCGCGCGCGCAGCGCTTCGGCGTGCGTCTCGTCGAATCCCGGGATTTCCGCGTCCCACTCGAGCAGCACCGACGCCCCGTCGGCGCGCCGCCACGCTTCACCGAGGAGCCGCCAGACGTCATCTTCGACGGGGCCGATGTGCGTGTCGACGATGTGCGTTCCGTGGTGGGTATGACCGGCCACGTGAATCTGAACGACCCGATCGAAGGGGACCGCGTCCAAGTACGTTTGCGGGTCAAAGCCGTGGTTGTAAGCGGAGACGAAGACGTTGTTCACGTCGAGCAAGAGGGCGCAGTCCGCCTCGTCGGCCAGCCGCGCGAGAAACTCCCACTCGCGCATCGCCTTTCCGGCGAACTCCACATACGTCGACGGATTCTCGAGCGCGAGCGGCGCGCCGAGGAAGTCCTGCACGGCACGCACGCGGCCGACGACGTGCTCGAGCGCCTCCTCCGTGTAAGGCATCGGCAGGAGGTCATGGGTGTTCTTTCCCGCGACGCCGGTCCAGCAGAGGTGATCCGAGACCCAGCGGGCCCCCGTGCGGTCGCGCAGCGACCGAAGCTCGGAGAGGTACGCGCGGTCGATGGGATCGGTAGACCCGATCGAGAGCGACACGCCATGCATCGCAACCGGATACCGGTCTGCGATCGCGTCGAGATAGTGAAGCGGTCGGCCGGCGGTCTGCATGTAGTTTTCACTGATGATCTCGAACCAGTCCACGTTTGGTCGCGCTTCGAGAATGCGCGCATAGTGGACCGTACGCAGCCCGAGCCCTACGCCCAGGTCGGGGATGCCGAATCGATTGGCCATCGCCCAGCTCGCGGGAGCTCGCCGAAGAAACCGACCCGCCCCGCGCATGCGAGCGGGGTGCGCTCATGCGAGGGCGGGTCGATGCACCGGGAGCCTCTCAGCCTTTGCAGCCGCCCTGGCCCTTGCAGTCGTTCTGGCCTTTGCAGGCGTGCTTCTCTGTCTTGCAGCCGCCCTGCCCTTTGCAGTCGTTCTGGCCTTTGCAGGCGTGCTTGGCTGCGGGCATTGCGCCGGCTGCCGCGGGCGCGGCCGCCGCGGGCGCGGCGTTGTCGGGCGACGCGGCCGGCGGGGTCGACTCGGCACAGCCCCCGGCGCCCATCAAGATTCCACCTACTGCTGCTGCGATCATCGTGCTTGTCAGGTTCATGGGGTCCTCTCGTTTGCACGGACATTACGTCGCTCACGGCGACCTGTTTCAAAAAAAGTGGACTGGGGCTGGTATCGCACTCTTTGCGGCGGGCTCGGTAATCGATCGGCGGACGGCCGCCAAGGGTGCCCGGTCGTCGAATGGCACGCGGTGGTCGCTCGATCGCCCCACACCAAGTCGCGACCAGAGCGCGGGCAGATCGACCGTCTCCGGGGCGAGCGCCATCTTCGCGTAGAGCTCGTGCAGAACGCGCGTGCCGGTGGCTCGATCGCCCGCGTCGAGGAACTGCTCGATCGTCCAGGTTTGCTCGACCGTCGCTCCGGACGCCGCGATGGCTCGAAGCACGTCGTCCAGCGAGCGCGTGTTCTGCGTTCGCTCGCGCACCGTGACATCCGCGACGAAGAAGAAGAGGGCGCCGCCCCAATACGTACGCCCCCATGTGTGGGTCCGATCGAGACCCTCGTCGCCGGCCTCCGGGAGCCCTTGGGGCAGCCCGTCGACGAGGTCGCCCCAGAACTTCTCGGCCGTGATCTGTCCATCGCGGACCCGGGCCAGAGGCTCGACGTACGTGGGGATTCCTTCGTTGAGCCACGTCTGCTCTCGCGGCAACGTGGGGAGGCTCACGTGCAAGAGCTCGTGGGTCATGACCCAGTCGTCGCGTGTCTTGGCGGCGTCGACCCCCTCGCCCACCCGAATGAGAACCGCGGGGCCGCCGTCGCCGAGGGTCTCTCCTCGGGTGGGGCCCTTGATCCCCGTCGCGACGATCACGAGGGTCCGCGCCGCGGGAAACCTGCCCAGGTACGCGCGGATGGCGCGAACCGCGCGCTCGACCCAGCGGGTGACGTCCAGGTCCGAAAGAGCCAACCCTTGCGGCGCGATCGCGACAACGACCCTCGACCCGTCGCCGTGGACTTCCGCTTCATGAAAGCGCCCGAAGGCCGCGAAGCTCGATTGGTCCAGCGCGGCCGCGCTCGCCTCGAAGGTGTCGGCGGCGCCGTCGAGGGCGGGCCGCGTTCCTGCGGTGAAGCGGGTCGGGGCATCGCAGCTCACGTGAAAGCGGAAGCGACCTCGGACGGCGTCGGCGGCCGGGCGCAAGAGCCAGGTCGATGGCGGCGCAACGACGACGTCGCCGGACGCGATCGCCGTGTCGACGTCGTTCAACGTCGTCGCGGCGCTTCGCAAGACAAAGCGGTAGCGCACGCGACACCCCGATGGGCCGCACGGGACCGCCCAGCCAGAGCTGGTGGCCGCAGCCGCGACCCAGCGCGGGCCGGACGCGTACGCGACGTCGCGCACAAACGCCGACGACGCCTGGTCCACGCGAAACTCGCCCTCGCTTCCGGGGCCAAAGCGCGCATCGACCGTGAGGTCGTCGATCCCCGCCCGGCCGGCGCGCACTTCGTATTGCCAGAGGACGCCCGCCATTTCCGGCGCCACCGCGCGTGTCCCCTCGGGCGAACGTGGCGCGCATGCCGCGAAAGCGACCGCTGGAGCCAACCGACGGACGAAAGCCCGAAGCATCACGTACCGACGCAGTAACTTCTTCCGTCGCAAACCGTACATGGCAACGTCTGCGACCTGAGGGAGAAGCTCATGATGGACCTTGTCTCGACCGCCCGCTCGCGTGCACTCGCGATCATGGATCGTCTTCGCTGGTTGGCCCCGCTGATCGGACGCCTGGCCGTGGGGTTGCTCTTCGTGTCCACAGGCTGGGGAAAGGTAAACGACATCCCGAAGGTCGTGCACTTCTTCGAGCAGCTCGGGATCCCCGCGCCGGGATTTCAAGCGCCGCTCGTGGCGTACAGCGAGCTCATTTGCGGCTCGCTCCTGGTCCTCGGCCTCTTGACCCGGCTGGCCACCGTCCCGCTCATCGTCAGCATGGTCGTGGCCATTCTCACCGCGAAGCGGGGCGACCTCCATGGCCTCTTCGACCTCGTGGGCTTCGACGAGTTCACCTATCTGTGCGTGCTCGTCATGATCGCGATCATCGGGCCTGGCGCCGTTTCGCTGGATCGAGTGGTCACCCGACAGCTCGGTTGGCAGACCGACGGCGTGGCGCGGTGAGCTCGTTTCCATCCGTCGCGAGAACACGATTCCCACGTGAACGAAACTCCGACGAGGCCGGGAGCAGGTGGGAATAGCCGTGCAAGAGTGAGCCAGGCCGCGACACGAATATCGCAGGCAAGCGCCATTTTATTGACCAAATGGCCGTCCGAGCGCTCTTCTCACCGGCAAGGGAGACTCAACGATGGCGAAATCGAATACGGCGAAGAAGAAACCCCTCTCGAAGAGCGCGATCCTCCAGGCAGTCACCGACGCGATCGGCGAAGAGATTTCACGCAAGCAAGTCAAGCAGGTGGTCGAGACTTTGGTGGATGTCGGTCACAAGGAGCTGAAGAAGAACGGCATCTTCGTGGTGCCCGGCTTCGCGAAGTTCGTGGTGGTGAAGAAGCCCGCGCGGCCCGCGCGCGAAGGCATCAATCCCTTCACCAAGGAGAAGCAGAAGTTCGCGGCGAAGCCCGCGAGCAAGGGCGTACGCGCAAGGCCCGTCAAAGCAGTCAAAGACGCGGTGATCTGAGCGATGCCCCGTCCGGCCGGTACGTGCGTGCCCGTCAAGTACGCACGTGGCTGGCTATGATGCTCAGGAGCTCGGCGCCGTACCTTCGGGCCAGCCCCGGGCCGATGCCGGCGACGCGTAGCAACGATCCTTCGTCGCTCGGCGCCTCCGTGGCGACGCCGAGCAAGGTGCGATCGTTGACGATGCGAAACGCCGGGAGGCCCGTTCTCCTCGCCTCGGCGAGTCTCCATGCGCGCAGCGCTTCAAAGAGGGCGCCCGCGCCGTCCGAAGCGTTCGGCTTGGACAGCCGCCGGGCCGAATCGGCGGACGTACGAGCGTTGGCCGGCGCTCGATGGCGCTTGCCCTTGGCGGCGCCCTTTCCCTTCTTCGGCCCGCGCGCCTCGCCCGGCATCCGGAACTGCGGGTCGCCCGCCGCCGCCTGCGCGAGCGCGGCGGTCGTCAGGCGCGCACGCTGGAACGTGATCACGGTCCCGTCCTTCACGAACGAGTCGTCCTCCAAGCGAACCCACTTCGCGCGCACCAACCCTGCGAGGACGTGCTCCAGAGCCCGGCGCTCGAAATCGCCCGAGCCGAAGAGCTCGCGGTGCATCTGCCCCACGGTTTGCCCGTCTCGATCGACGAGCGCGCGCAGAATCCGGGCGGCCGCATCCTTCTCCACGTTGCTCGGCTCGCGGTGAACCTGGGCGACGCACGCGTTCGGGGCGCACACGTCGCATTGGCCGCAGGGCGTTCCAGGATCGTTCTTGTCGCCGAAATGCTCGACCAGAAGGAGCATCCGGCACGCGCTTTTCTCGGCGAAGCGCCGCATGCGCGCGACTTGCTCCAGACGATGCGCGACTTGCCGCTCGTACGACTGGGCGTAGCTCGGCTCGCCGCGGCGGATGGACTCGTCGGGATCGATGCGGGCCCCTCCGTGTAGCCAGAGTTTCTCGAGCGCGGTCTCGAAGACGGCCGGCGGCAGCGCGGCGTCGGCGGCGAGAGCCTCTTTTCCAACTGGCCTATTTCCCAGCTTCTCGAAGATCGACTGCAACGACTTCACGTCGGGATAGTCCCGTTCGTGAAAGAACTGGTGGGTCTTGCTGTCGACGAACGAATGAAACAGCACTGCGCGCGAAGGGGCTCCGTCACGGCCTGCACGGCCGATTTCCTGGTAGTACCCCTCGAGGGTCGCGGGCAGCGCGGTGTGGATCACCGTCCGGACGTTCGGCTTGTCGATCCCCATCCCGAAGGCGATCGTGGCGACGACGACCTCGATGTCCCCGTTCAAGAAGGCGTGCTGCGCCTCGCTGCGCGCAGCCGACGTCATCCCGGCGTGGTACGCGACCGCGCGCACGTCGGCGGAGAGCGATTGCGCGAGCGCTTCGGCCTCGCGCCGCGTGGGCGCATAGACGATCGCGGGCCTGCGCTCTCGCTCGGCGAGAAGAGCGGTCACGGCGTCCGCGCGGTCCGCCGGTCCCTTTTCGACGACTTCGACGGCGATGTTCGTTCGTCGGAAGCCGTGGATGAAGCGCTCGGCGCGCTGAAGGCGGAGCTGCGCGACGATGTCGTCTTGGACGCTCGGCGTCGCGGTCGCCGTGAGCGCGATCACCGGCGCAGGACGCAAGAGCGGTAGCCTCTCGCCAAGCATCCGGTATTCAGGGCGAAAGTCGTGGCCCCACTGCGATATGCAGTGCGCCTCGTCGACGGCGACCAGGGTGGGCGGTCTCCGCGCGAGCATCTCCGGGAAGCCGGGGATCTTCAGGCGCTCGGGGGCGATGAAGAGGTAGTCGAGGCGCCCATCGAGATACGCGCGACAAGCCGCGCGGGAGGCCTCACGGCCCCTGCCCGAATGAATCCGCTCCGCCGCGAGACCATGCTGCGTGAGCTTGGCGACTTGATCCTCCATGAGCGCGATGAGCGGGCTCACGACGAGGGTCGTGCCGCCGCGCGCCAGTCCCGGCAGCTGGTAGCAGAGGGACTTTCCTGCGCCTGTCGGCATCACCAGCAGCACATCGCGTCCGGCGGCAGCCGCGCGGCAGACCTCTTCTTGGTAGGGTTTGTACGACGAGAAGCCGAACCTTTCGTGTAGCAGTGACGAAAGACCCTCGGCACCTACCGCTTGGCGCGGTGCACGGGGCTCGCGCGAAGCGTGGGGTTCGCCCGATGCGGGGGCCTCGCGCGAAGCATGGGATTCGCGCGCAAGCGGCGCGACGGATGCGCTTGCGCCAGCACCCGCGACGCGCGCGACGACGTCGCGCACGTATCCCTCGATCCCGCGCATGAACGCGTCGAAGTCCGCGGTGTCCCGCTCGATCTTGCCGAGCTTCGCCTCCCACTCTCCCGTCATGGCCGGCGTCTTGACGTTCGGGTGGACGACGTCGACGAGCGCGATTCCTTTGTCGGTGGCTTTGAGCGCCTTGCCGTCGCGAACGACGTAGTCGCGTTTCAACAGGACCTCGATCGTGGCGGCGCGCGTCGCCGGCGTGCCCAGGCCGCACTCGCGCATGGCGTCCGCGATCTCCTTTTCCGCCACCTCCCGCCCGGCGGTCTCCATCGCGGTGAGCAGGGTGGCATCCGTGAAGTGCGGAGGAGGACGCGTCTGCTTGGCCAGTGCTTTGGCGTCGACCACTTCTTGGGCGTCGCCCTCGGAGAGCCCGCCCGGCAGCGCCGATCCGCGCGCGCCAGCCTTGTGGGTGTCGATGTCGAGCGCTTTCCATCCAAGGCGTTCGACGGTCGTACCCGAGCTCGCGAACCGATCGACTTCGGTCGACGTGACGCCGACCACGACTTTGGTCACCGCGTAGAGATGATCGTCGTGCCACGCCGAGAGCAAGCGGCGGCAGACCAGGTCGTAGATGCGGCGCTCGTCCTCCTTCAGGTCGTCGGGGGCGCGGGTCGTCGTCGGAATGATGGCGTGATGATCGGTCACTTGAGCGTCGTCTACGAAGCGGGGACCCAGGGGGCGCTCGCCGGTTCCGGCCGCGAGCTGAGCGAGGTACGGGCCAGCGATGGCGCGCACGACGCCGGGCAGGGTCTCGGCGACGGACCGCGAGAGCCTGCGGCTATCGGTCCGCGGGTAGCTGAGAAGCTTTCTCTGCTCGTAGAGGGCCTGTGCGACGTCGAGTGTGCGCTGGGCGCTCATGCCGAAGAGCCGGTTCGCGTGCCGCTGAAGCTCCGTTAGGTCGTAGAGAAAGGGCGGCGCCAGGGCGCGCACCTCTCGCTCGACCGACTCGATTCGCGCCTTGCCGCTCCGCGCGCGCTCCGCGATTCGGTTCGCCTCTTCGCCGTCGCGCAGGCGGCGCGACTCACCGCGAAACCAGGTGCCCGCGAACGTCTCCGTCGAGCCGTTCGCGCGAAACGTGCCAACGACTTCGAAGTAGTCCTCGGGGACGAACGCACGAATTTCGAGCTCGCGGAGGACCACCATCGCCAGCGTCGGCGTCTGCACACGTCCCACCGAGAACGCCTGATCGTGAACGATGCTGTAGGCGCGCGACAGGTTCATTCCCACGAGCCAATCTGCGCGGCTGCGCGCACGCGCCGCGCGCGCGAGGGCCTCGTAATGTCGCCCGTCTTTGAGCTCTCGGAAGCCTTTCGCGATCGCGTCGGGCGTCAGCGACGAGATCCACAGCCGCCGAACGGGCTTGCGGCACCGCGTCGCCTCGTAGAGGTAGCGGAAGATGAGCTCACCCTCGCGCCCGGCATCGGTCGCGCAGATGACCTCGGTCACGTCAGCGGCGTTGATGACGCGGCTCACGTTCGCGAACTGATCGCGCGTCGCCTCCGGGACCACCAGACGCCAGTCCTGCGGGAGGATCGGCAGATCCACCAGCCGCCATTCCTTCCAGCGCGGGTTGAGCTCGTGCGGCTCGGCGAGCACGACGAGGTGCCCAATCGCCCAGGTCACGGCGTAGCCGGCGCCGCGCAGGCACCCCTCCCCGCGCTCGCGGGCTCCCAGCACGAGCGCGATGTCGCGAGCGACGGAGGGTTTCTCGGCAACGACGGCGAGGGTCATGGGGACAGCGCCACTCTCTTATGCCATGTCGGCCCAGGCGGGCGCCTGGTTGTCCCAAAATCTTGCGACCGCGTGCTACCGATCCGTCCGTGGTCTCCGTTTCGTTCGTGTCCGGCACGATCGAGGTCCGCGCCTGGCCGGCGGGCGTCGCGTTGCCGCCGAACTGTGCGTGGGATGAGCGCACGGGGTGCCATCGCGCGCCGGGGCTTGCGTACGCGGAGGTGGTCCGCGCGCTCGTGGCGTCGAAAACGCCGTACGAAGACGCCGCCCGCCGCTACTCGGAGCTCGCGGGCGGCGCGCGCGTGCACCGGGAGCCACGGCCCTACCAGAGCGAAGCGCTGTCGGCGTGGAGCGCCCAACGCGGCCGCGGCGTGGTCGTTCTGCCCACGGGCGCGGGCAAGAGCCACGTCGCGATCCTCGCGATCGACGCAAAGAAGCGCAGCACGCTCGTCGTGGCCCCTACGCTCGATCTCGTGCGCCAATGGTTCGACCTGCTCGGGGCGACCTTCGGCACGGGCGTCGGCCTCGTGGGCGGCGGCGAGCACGACGTTCAGCCGCTCACGGTCACGACGTACGACTCGGCGTTTCTCCACATGGAACACCTCGGCGCGCGGTTCGGGCTCATCGTCTTCGACGAGTGCCACCACTTGCCGAGCTCCGCGTACGCGCTAGCCGCCCGGGCCAGCCTCGCGCCTTATCGGCTCGGGCTCACGGCGACGCCCGAGCGCACCGACGGCCGGGAGGCGGACCTGGCAAGTCTCATCGGTCCCATCGTGTACCGCAAAGACATCGTGGAGCTCTCGGGGGACTACCTAGCGGAGTATGACGTCGAGAGGGTGTCGATCGAGCTGTCACCGGACGAGCGCGCCGAGCACGACGCGGAGCGCAGCATCTACCGCGACTTCGTGCGACGCTGCGGCATCCGCATGGGCGATCCTTCCGGGTGGGGGCAGTTCATCATCCAGGCGTCGCAGAGCGCAGAGGGACGGCGCGCGATGAGCGCGTATCGACGCCAGCGCGAGCTCGCGTTCGCCCCGGCTGCGAAGCTCGAATACCTCGAGCACCTGTTGCATGGGCACCGCAAAGACCGGGCGATCTTGTTCACGCAAGACAACGCCACGGCCTACGCGATCGCCCGTCGATTCCTGGTCCCCGTCATCACCCATCAGACCAAAGTGCGCGAGCGGAGCGCCATTCTCGCCGGCCTCGCGGAAGGCACCTACCGCGCCGTGGCCACTTCGAAGGTCCTCAACGAGGGGGTCGACGTGCCGGACGCGAACGTCGCCGTCATCCTCTCGGGGAGCAGCTCGGTCCGCGAGCACGTGCAACGCCTGGGGCGAATCTTGCGCAAGAAGGGGGACAAGCGGGCCGTGCTCTACGAGCTCGTGACCCAGGCGACGACCGAGACGTACACCAGCGATCGCCGCAGGGAGCACAGTGCTTACCGCTGATCTCGTGAGCGCACGCCGTCGGGGCGGCGAGCTACACCTCGTGCCTTTGGACGCCGCGGCCCGGTTGCGTGCGCGTGTGCTCGCCGAGGCGCTCGTCGCCACGACCGCGGCGTGCGTCGGGCGGCCACGTGAGGAGCTTTCTGTCGGGCTTTCGGCCATCGACGTGGGCCCCCGGGAGTATCGCTTGCGCGACGGGCTCGTGAAGCTCATCGAAGACCGCTGCGAATTCGACGCGGCGGGCGATGCCGATCCGGCGGCCGTCCGCCACGACGTGTTCACGCTCGCGAGCGAAGTGCGCGCCGGCCTGGGTGCCGTCGATCGCTTCGACCGAAGCGCGATTGTCGCGGAGGTCGCCCGGCGGCGGGGTACCACGGACGAAGTCATCGAGCGCACGCTCTTCGCGGACCTGCGTGGCGCACACCGGCTGGTCGCGTTCGAGGCGCCTTCGGCCGAGGCGCTCGTCGCGTCGTACGAGCAGGCCCAGGCCCAGGCGGTGCTTCTCCGCGCCGTCAGGGTCACGGTGGACGTGCGCTGCGCCTCGGTCGGAGCGCTCCGCGCGTTCTTTCGACGACTGAAGTTTTTGCGGCTGCTCCACACGATCGCGAAAACGAAAGGCGGACATCGCGTCGTCATCGACGGCCCGTTCAGCCTCTTCGAGTCAGTGACCAAGTACGGACTGCAGCTCGCGCTCGTTCTTCCTGCCCTCGCTGCGTGCGACGCGTGGCGACTCGAGGCGGACGTCCACTGGGGAAAGGAGCGCGTCCCGCTCGTCTTTCGCCTCTCGGGCGAGGGATCGGGACATGTCGAGCCCCCGCCACTGCCCGACGAAGTGCAAGAGGTCGTTCGGAGCTTCAAGGCATTGGGCACGTCCTGGCGCGTGTCGTCGAATACGGAGGTCCTCGCGCTTCCGGGCGTGGGCCTTTCGGTGCCCGACCTCGTCTTCGAGCGCCGCGGCGGCACCGCGCGCGATCGGATCTACTTCGAAGTGATGGGCTACTGGAGCCGCGCCGCCGTGTGGAAGCGCGTGGAGCTCGTGCAGGCGGGCCTCGCCAAACGGATCCTCTTCGCCGTAAGCTCCCGCCTCCGCGTCAGCGAGGACGTTCTCGATGGGGAGCTCCCGGGCGCGCTTTACATCTACAAGCAGGCGATGAGCGCCCGCGCGATCGCCGAACGACTCGAGCAGCTCGCGACGCGAGCCCCGACGAGCGACCGAATGGAGGCGTCATGCGACAGGTCTGGATAACGCGAGCGGGTCCGCCCGAAGTGCTGCAAGTGCGCGAGGCGCCGGATCCCCAAGCCGCCCGAGGGCAGGTTCGAATCCGGGTTCGGGCGGCCGGGATCAACTTCGCCGATCTGATGGCGCGCGTCGGCCTTTACCCCGATGCGCCGAAAATCCCTTGTGTGGTCGGCTACGAGGTCTCGGGGACGATCGATCAGGTTGGAGAGGGAGTGGCCGAACACCGCTCGGGCGACCGCGTATTGGCGATGCCGAGGTTCGGCGGATACACGGACACGCTCGTTGTGCCGGCCGCGCAAGTGTTTCCGATGCCTGGGACGATGACGTTCGAAGAAGGGGCAGCGCTGCCGGTCGTGTACATCACGGCGCACCACATGATGCTGTTCACCGGGGCGCTGCATCCCGGTTCGACCGTGCTCGTTCACTCCGCCGCGGGCGGCGTGGGACTCGCCGCGATCCAGCTCGCAAAGACACGCGGCTGCACGATCTTCGGGGCTGCGTCGGCAAACAAGCACGCGTTCTTGCGCGAGCAAGGCGTGCATCATCCGGTGGATTCCCACGGCGATTACGCCGCGCAAGTGCGAAAGGTCGTCGGCGATCGCGGCGTCGATTTGATCCTCGACCCGGTCGGAGGCAAATCGTGGACGGTGGGCTACGATCTCCTCGGGGCGTGCGGCCGCCTCGTGGCCTTCGGGTTCTCGGCGGCCGCGGCAGGCGAGAAGCGCAATCTGATTCACGCCGGCTTGCAGCTCATGAAAGTGAAGAAGTTCAGCCCCATGAGCCTGATGGGCGACAACAAGACCGTGAGCGGAACCAACATGGGTCACCTGTTCGACCGCCCAGACCTCTTGCGTCCGCAATTCGCCGCTCTGCTGGAGATGTACGAGGCCGGCGCCATCAGGCCGCACGTGGACCGCTCATTTTCGTTCGACGACGCCCCGGCCGCTCATCAGCGGATTCACGACCGGAAGTCGACGGGCAAGGTCTTGCTCGTGCCTGGCTGAGCGGCCTGACCGGGCACGACGGCTACTCTCTTGCGTACTCGGCGATTGCGTCGAAGTGGAGCACTCGCCCGCAGGCCCCCAGCCCCACCGAACCGGTGCACTCGTCGGTTCCCTGGAAGGAAGTTTGACGCGCGCGAAGCGCCCGCATCACCGTCGCCGTGAGGTCGTGCTCACCGTCGACGCATCGTGGATCCCCACATGGAACGAGGAAAAGAGCCGGCGCGCGATCGACAACGAAGCGTCGAATGTGCTTGGGCTGCGTGCCGGCGACTCCCGATCGCTCTTCGATTTCGAGCCGCAGGCTGCGAAGGTCGGGCACTTCGTCGGAGAGGCGGGGCGCATCGTCTTCCCGGCGCCGCCGTTCCGCGAACCTCGCGGCCGCGGCGCCGTGCTTGCGATAGTTCATCACGTTCGTCAGCTAGAAAGGTAGCACGCGTTCCCACTTGCCGCCCCCGGCTGTCCGAGCCCATGCGCGGCAACCTTTCTTCGCGGCCCGCGATGTGCTGTTCTGGTGGCAATAACAATGGGGTACATGCTGCCGATCGTCCACGGTGCCGTCGCCGTGTGCGCTGAAACCAACCATGACGCCTGAGCAAAAGCGCGCAGCTCTGGGCGAGGCGGCTTCGAAGCTCATCGACGCAGCGTGGGCGCAAGTGCGGAGACGAGGCAAAACTCCACGCGACGCGCTCGTGCTCGTGCTGGATCTCGCCGATGCCGACGCGCGCGAAATCATGGCTGAGCGTCCCCACGATCAGCTCGAAGTCCTGCATGTCGAAAGCGACAAGGGAGTTTGGGACATCGCGCTCGCGGTCGCCCCGAGGGAGCGCGCGGTGACAAACCTCCCCGAGCTCGCCACACGGCCGGAAGTGTCCGTCGTGATTGTGAGCGGCGGCGGCTGGCTGGGAAGCGCGCCCACGGTCGACGCAAACTGACGCGATCGGCGCGAGTTGCAGCGGATACGCTACACCTTGCCTTCGCATCGCGCGGGGCGCGGGGCGCGGGGTTGGGGAGGCGCCGATGATGCGACGCGGAGCGGGCGATGCAACGGCTCGTGAGGCCGTGAGGCCTGGCGCCGCGGGCAGATGCTCGCGAGCTCGGCCAATTCGGCGAGCGCGGAAAGCGGCCGTCCTCTGCCGCGAATCTACGAGACAAGGTGCCGATCTTCAGATACCACTGTGGGGTTCACGTCGACGGCGTAGGAAAGAAGAGTAGAGAAAATGGCAACTGGCACCGTGAAATGGTTCAACGAGTCTAAGGGTTTCGGGTTCATCGCGCCGGACGGCGGGGGCAAGGACGTTTTTTGCCACCAGTCGGCGATCCAGGCGACGGGCTTTCGCTCGCTCGCCGAGGGGCAGAAGGTCGAGTTCGACGTGAAGCAGGGGCCGAAGGGCCCGCAGGCGGAAAACGTTCGCGTCATCGCCTGACGCTTCGGCGTCCCGCGCGTGACCTTGGGGTTCGGTACCCCGGGAAAACGCGTCCGCATAGATACGATCGCGGATCGAGTTGAGCTCGGGTCCTCCGACGGGGGCCCGAACCAGCTTCGACACGCGAGATAGTTCCATTCGGTCGGTCGCGAACACGAGCTTGCGTGTTCTCTATCGGCGGATGAGGGAAGCCCTCAACTCTTCGGTCGGCCCTTGGTAGAGTGCGCGTCCCATGACGACTCCCCGGCCGCCTACTCCCATCGCCTTGTGGCTCGCCTTCGTTGCCGGCTGCGCATCCTCGAATGCCGCGGCTCCGTCGTTACCGGCAGCCCCGGCTGTTACCGGAGCGACAGCCAGCGCTACGCCGCCGAGCGCGATGAGCGTTCCCCCTGCGTCCAACGCCGACGCGGAAGCAGCGGCCAAGGTGCCGGCGCGGGCCAAAGGGAAGAACCCGTTCGCGGGTCTTCGCTTCTACATCAACGACTACAGCCCGGCTGCGATGGCCGCGCAGAGCATCAGAACCAGCCGCGCCAACGACGCCAAGCTGCTCGAGAAGATCGCCTCCCAGCCGACCGCCCAGTGGGTTGGCGAGTGGAGCGGGGACGTCGAGACGACGGTGCACAATCTCGGGAAGGCCACGAACGCCAACGGTACCGTCCCGGTGATCGTCGCGTACAACCTCCCCAACCGCGATTGCGGGCAGTACTCGGCGGGCGGTGTGACGTCGGCCGATCTTTACCGCAAGTGGATCCACGAATTCGCGAAGGCTGCCGGGCCGTTCCGCATGATCGTGGTGCTCGAGCCGGACGCGCTGGGCCAGTTGACGACATGCCTCTCGCCCGCCGATCAGCAGGTCCGGCTCGGCCTCCTGAAAGAGGCGATCGACGCCCTGTCGGCGACGGCGGGGATCTCGGTCTATTTGGATGCCGGTCATGCCAAGTGGATTCCCGCGCCGGAAATGGCCAAACGCCTCGTCGCCGCAGGAATCGCCAATGCCGACGGGTTCTCGCTCAACGTCTCGAACTACGTCACCACCGACGAGAACATCGCGTACGGCCGCGCAATCTCGGCGGCGACGGGCGGCAAGCACTTCATCATCGACACCAGTCGCAACGGCAACGGGCCCACGACCGACGCCCAGTGGTGCAACCCCGAGGGCCGCGCGCTCGGCCCCGCTCCGACGACGAACACCGGTGACCCGCTCGCGGACGCGTTCTTCTGGGTCAAGCCCCCGGGCGAGTCCGATGGGACCTGCAACGGCGGCCCCAAGGCGGGGGAGTTCTGGACGGACGTGGCGCTGGGGATGGCGAAGCGCGCGAAGTGGTAGCGGGGATCGATAGTCGGCTGCACGCCCGAATCGTTGGCCGGGCTTTGTCTACGCTCTGCTGGTCTACCACCCTTTTATAGATTGTTGGGTTGAGGAAACGGGGGGCCGGGCCTTGCGTAGAAGTAGCCCTGGAGCAGGGTGCATCCGAAGCCGTGCACCATGTCTCTCTCCTCTTCGACTTCGATGCCCTCCGCGACAACCGCCATCCCCATGTCTTTGCAAAGCGACGCCATCGACCTGACCACCCGCTGGCGGATGGCCGAGTTGTGAACGTTTCGAACGAGCGACATATCGAGCTTGACGATGTCCGGCTCGAGCGCCGCGAAGCTCGACAAACCGGCGTAGCCAGCGCCGAGGTCGTCGATGGCGATGCGAAACCCCAACGACCGAAGCTGGCTCACGTTTGCTTTGACGTCACACACGTCTTCGATCGCGGCCCGCTCGGTGATCTCCAGAACGACCCGCTCGGCGATCTTGCTGAGCGGGGCGTCCGCGCGGTAGAGGCCGGGGTCAAGTAGATCGTGGGCGTGCAGATTGACGAAGAGAATCTCGTCGGGGCGCGCTCGTTCGAACCCGCTCGCCGCCAGGGCGCGAATGTGGCCTCCCAGCTCAGCCACTCTCCCAAGCCTTTCCGCTGCTCCGAGGATCGCGCCGGGGTGCGGCAACGACGGCTCTTCCGAGCGCAGGAGGGCTTCGTAACCAAAGACGCGACGGCGGTCGACGTCCACGATGGGCTGAAAGACCAGCGAAGTCGTCTGGATCGCGCGGTCGAAGCACGACTGGAGCCCGGCGCGGTCGCCCGCCAGCCCGTCGTCCTGACCGAGGAGCTTCAACGCGGCGCGCTTCATCCGCGCGACCCGATGGAGCTGGCAGGCGCGCTCGACGGCGTCGACCAGCACCTGGTTCGATATCGGTTTTGCGAAGTATTGCAGGGCGCCGAGCGATACCGCTTCCATTGCGGTCTCGATCGTCGGCGCGGCCGTCAAGAGGATGACCGGAACGTCGAGGTCGTGCTTCCGAACGTGGCCGAGGAGCTCCACCCCGGACATTTCGGGCATCCGGATGTCGCTCACGATCGCCCCGAACGGACGAGTCGCGACGGCCTCGGCCGCCGCGGCGCCGTTGTGGACCGTCGTGACTTCGAAGCCCGACGCGTTGAGCACGCGAACGACGGCGCGGGCAAAGGGCAAGTCGTCGTCCACCAAGAGGACAGACTTGCGCGAGGTTTCGAACCGGTCGGACACGCGGTCCGACTGTTCATCCCTGGGTGCTCCGTCGCCTGCCACTTTCCCTCCTCCACGTGTCGGCATGTCCCCTTCGCCCCCACGGTAACCAGGGGGACGACAGGGCCGCTTGGCCCCTCTTCAAGCTCCGATGCGCGCAATTGCCGCCCGGTCGTCAAGAAACTTGGTACCCCTCGAGGCGGGAGGATGCAACGCGAAACTCCCCCAGGTTTCGTGTACGCATTGGTGCGCTAAGACTTTGCGCTAAGACTTGAGGATCTGCGTGAGCGGGCCAGCGCACAAGGTAAGCGTCTTGCCTGTGTAGCGTGACGGCGTGCCCGTCGGCGTGCCGAAGGTGCTCATGGATACCCCCATCACTTGAGCGAGCGTGATGAGAAGGTCGTTGTGGAACCGATTGCCCGTGGGGTCGGTATTGCCAGAACCATACGCAAGGTTCAGCGGAAACATCACAAGCTGCCCGGGGTTCAACTTACCCCCCCCGCCACCAATGAGGACGAAGGGCGTATCGTCGTGGTTGTGGGGCTGGCCTTGGTCCAGCTCACTTCCCCAGCAAATCACCGATTGCGCCAATAGATTGGCCCCGCTCGCGGTTTGCAGGTTGTTCAGCTTTTGGGCCAGATACGCGATCTGGTTCGTGTACCAGAGGTCGACCTTGGCGAGCTGGGGATCGTAGGACGGCGGCCCCGGCGGATTGTACGTGGCCGTGTTGTAGAAGTCGGGCCCGAAGGCCCCGAGATATGCCGGACCTGAGTGCGAGTGCTGGTGATGCGTGCCCGTGTCGGTCGGGTCGATCCAAGTGTGGGTGACGTTACTCGTGGCCGTCGAGAACTGAAGCGTGATTACACGAGTGAGATCGCAAGCCAGCGCCAGCGCGAGCAAGTCCATCTGGGCCTTCGCAGCGGCGGGGAAATCGAGCGCGCCCGAGAGCGCGCCTGGGGGCGTGCACGAGGCCGCAGCCTTCTTGGCCGTGGCGAGTTGCTGATCGAGCTCGTTCCATGCCGCCTGGATATTCTGAAGCTGCGTACGGTCTTCGGTGCAGAGTCTCCCCTGAATCGCCGTCATCTCGGTGTTGAGTTGACTGAAGATGACCTGGCGGATGGCGGATTTCTTGTCTGGCCCGGAAGTGCCCGCGTCCGTCGTCGCAGCGCCTGGAAAGATCGTGCTCCGCGCCACGACGGGGTCGTCGTATGGATCGACAAAATCGGTCGCATTGTAGAGCATGCGTGTTTTCACGGAGCGCTCGGGGAAATCGCCCGCCCCGCGGACCATCAGGGGAATCGAGTCGAACGGTCGACCTGACTTGAGCTGCTGCGCGATCGCCTGGTCGATGCTCAAGCCTTTGCCGGCCACTCCGTTTCCGGGTCCCGAGTTGAGAATGCCGGTCCACAGTGCAGCCATCCCCGCCTCGTGCGACCCGTCCGCGGTGGCCGCGTTGAGTCCGTCCAGCAGGATCACTTGACTCGTCAGGTCATTCACCGACGTGAGACCCGACTTCAAATCGGACAATGTCGGCCCAGTGGCGAGCGGCGCGAGCGTCTGGCGAAACGCGCCCGCTCCGGACGCGCCGGTCAATGGGCTCGTGATGATGCCGGTTCCCCCTCTTGGAGCGCCCTGCGCGCCCCACAAGTAACGAACCACCCCGCAAGGGGTGAAGACGAGCACCAGATATTGCGGCGCGGTCGCCTGCTGCGCAAAGCTCGGAAGGGCGCGCAAGAACGGGTAGGTGAGCGCCGTCGCCCCCACCGCCTTCAAGAAGCGCCGCCGGTCGACCTTCGTTCGGTTCATTGGCAAGCGCTCCCCGGATTCTCGACGGTGCGATACCGGAATGCATCGCTCTGCACGATCGCGAGCAGCAGCTGTTGGATGTTGAGCTGGCTGGACGAAAAGGCCTGCTCGATCTGTTTCAGCGAGCACGCGTCCACTGGGTTCTCGACTCTGCTGAGTGCGTACCGGAACTCTTGCAAAGCGAAGCACTGCTGCACCTGGGGTGCATTCGCGAGCTTGGTGATCAAGTCGACCGGACCGGTGAACGAGGTCGTGAACTCGCCCGTTCCCCCGCTTTGAACCAAGCCGGACGGATCGATCGACGAGAAGGGGCCGCCGGTTTGACCGTCCACCTCCGTCGTCTGATAAATCCCCGTGGCGTCGTAGACGCCAAATCCGTCCCCGATCTTGTCCATCATCGAATGGCAACCGCTGCACACGGTGTTGACCTGTTCGTGCGCGGCATACTTGTCCTTGATCGTCTGATTGGCTGCGACGCTCGTCGGTGGCGGGGGAATATTCAACCCGGCCGGAGGCGGATACACCGGATCGCAGAGGAGCTGCTCGCGAACGAGCTTTCCGCGTAGGGTCGGCGACGGGAACGTCGTGTGGGATTGCGCCGCCAGGACGATCGGCTGCGTCAGGATGCCGGCACGAGGGTTCGACGCGCTGTTGACCATCTGTTTCTTGAAGCACGCCCCCTCGATCGAGGTGTCCGTGCAGCCTTGCACCGACAGCATGCTCGCCGGAGGCGTCGTGTAAAAGGTCATCACGTCGTTGTTCACGTACGACTGAGGCGATGTCAGGAGCGCGGTGAGCGAGCCGTTATCTTGCAGAACCGTCGAGTGGAACGTCGCCAGCGTTTCGCCACGGAGCTCGCTCGAGAGGCCTGTAGCCCCGTTCCACGCCTTGTACTGGCTGTCCCGCGTGATTGATCCCGCGTTCTCGAGCTCCATCCATTGGGTCACGAAGTCGTCGAGCGCGCCCTGCGCCTCGATGTGACCGGTGGGGTCCTTCACCGTGAGCATGCGAACCGCCTGCGCCCTGATCTGATCGGGCGTGGAAAGCTGGTTGTTCGCCGCCGCCTGCAACAGCGGGTCGTCGGGCAGGGAACGCCACAAGAACAGCGACAACCGCGTGGCCAGCTCGTACGGCGAGAGCGCGACGACCTTGCCGCTGGCGTTCGTCTGGCCGAACTCGAGCACGTACAGAAACCGCGGTGATGTCAGCACCGACGTGATCACAGCTTGGATCCCCGTCGCGAAGTCGAATTGCGTCTGGATGGGCGAGTACACGTTCTTGAAGAGGCTCGTCCCCTCGGTAGCGTCGAATTGGCCGCGGAACGCCCGGTTGGCGAACGCGCTAACGAACGCCTGGGCACACGCGTCGCCTTGCGTCGCGCAAGCCGCGTTGACGCCGCTTCGTGCGAGCAAGTTGCTCAGCGAATTGGTGTCGGCGACGGCAGCCTGCGCCAGCGCCTCGGCCGCTTCGAGGTACTGCTGGGGGATGTACGTATCGCTCGCGCCGACGCCCGTGCACGTGTTGGCCAGGAAGTTCACGCCGATGGCCAGCGGGGATTCGGAAACGAACTTACCGGCCGGCTGCGTCGAATCGCCCAAGAGGTCGCGCACCATATTGTTGTATTCGGCGCGCGAGATGCGTCGCATCGGCGACCAATTGACGGTGGGCGCACCGGCGTTGCACGCCGCGTTGAAGACGGACGTGCCCAGGCCGACGGTGGGACAAGGGGGCGCCAGCGCCTGGCCTGCATCGACCGCCCCACCGCCGCTGCTCCCCGAGCCACCCCCGCTGCCGCTCCCACTGCCTCCGCCCGACCCACCACCGGCGCCGCCCCCGTCGTCGCCGGGCACGTCACCATGGTGCCCGGGCTGCGCGCACCCTACGCCGGGGCCGCCGCCGAAGGCGACCGTTGCGAGCGCGCCCAGAAGCGGGATCGCCCCGACGCTAGCCCGGCGACTTCGCCTACACCGCATGGCGAGCCGCTGGAAACCCCCGCGCAATACTCCTGCAACCGACAAATGCCGCCACGTTGACGTCCCTCTTTTCGAGCTCCCACCAGTATAGGAGCGTGCAGCCGCGCCGCCCGCCGTTTTCCCCGGCGTCCGCCACGGGTGCAACTTTCTCCGTCTCCTACAGCTGCGCGAGCGACACGCGGCGGCTCACCGGGTCGCGTCATCTTTCCCGCGACACATCGGGAGGCGCAGCTGGCGGAGGCGGCGCAGGACCGTCCCGGGCCTACTTCAAGCGGCCGTCGAGCGCGATCGCCGCGTTGGCCATCATCGCGGCCTCGCGGAGCAAGAGCAGCGCGGCGGTCTGGTCGCGCGACGGCGGCGTGTGCGAGAGGATGATTTCCGCGAACCGCTTGGCGCCCTCGTGAACCGCGTCGTGGTGGACGATCTTTTCGGGCGTCTGGGTGTGGTGGCTGAAGACGTAATTGGGATCGAAGTCCGGATGTTTCATCGAAGTTTCTTGCGCTCCTTTCTTTGCGATGGCTTGCGCTGGCGTGCGCTGACCGGCCTTTCTATCTCCTGAGCGGCCCGGGCGCCATACGGCTCCGCTTGCGCGAAACTGGCTTGTTCGTCCGGGCGGTGACAGGATCGCCGTCGTGCGTCTCGGTATCGATTTCGGAACGACCCGCACGGTGGTCGCTTGCTCTGATCGCGGCAACCACCCGGTGGTGGGGTTCGCCGACCTCGCGGGCGACGCCGCGGAGTGGATCCCGTCGATCGTGGCGGAACGCGACGGCGAGCTTCGGTTCGGGTTCGACGCGGCCGCCGTCGCCGATGACGCGTCGTTCACGGTCGTACGCTCGTTCAAGCGACTGCTTTCCCGTCCGGACGCGGGGCCCTCGCAGACCGTCGCGGTCGGCAGCACCGTTCTGCCGCTCGGGGATCTCCTGGTGCGGTTTCTCGCGTACGTGAGAGGAGCGCTCGTCGACTGCTCCGACGTCCGGCGTTCCCTCGCGCGCAGCCGTGAGCTCGACGCGGCGATCGCTGTGCCGGCGAATTCGTTCGGCGCGCAGCGATTCATGACGCTCGACGCGTTCCGTCGCGCGGGTTTCCACGTCACGGCAATGCTCAACGAGCCATCGGCGGCGGGGTTCGAGTACACGCACCGGCACCGCGACACGATCTCGTCGCGCCGCGATCAGGTCGTCGTCTACGACCTCGGCGGCGGCACCTTCGACGCGTCCGTCGTGCGAATGACCGGCCGTCGCCACGACGTGCTCGCGACCGCCGGCGTCGCCCAACTCGGAGGCGACGACTTCGACGACGCACTCGCGTCCGTGGTCCTCGCACGCGCAGGTCTCGAGCGGAGCGCCCTCCCGGCGAGAGCCGCGGAGCATCTCCTCGACCAGTGCCGCGCGGCCAAAGAGGGGCTCCGCCCGACGTCGCGCAAGATCACGCTCGATCTCGAGGCGGCCCTCGGGAAAAACACGCCGCACCCGGAGATCACCGTGGCGGTGAGCGACTTTTACGACGCGTGCATGCCGCTCGTCGAACGATCGATCGACGCCATGGCGCCGCTGATGTCGCGTGCCGACGACGACTCCTCCGGGGGGCTCGCCGAGATCGCCGGGCTCTACGTGGTCGGCGGGGCGAGCGAGCTGCCGATCATCGCGCGCGCCTTGCGCCAGCGGTTCGGACGGCGCGTTCACCGGTCGCCGTACCCGTCGGCGGCCGTGGCCATCGGCCTCTCGATCGCCGCCGATGGCGCCGCGGGGTTGGAGGTCGTCGATCGGTACGCCCGCACGTTCGGTGTGTTCCGCGAGGGCGCGGCCGGTCGCGAGATCACCTTCGACCCCATCTTCGCGCCGGAGACCGAGCTGCCGCCGGCCGCCGGCGGTCCGTTCATGAGCACGCGCCTCTATCGCGCAGCGCACAACGTGGGCCACTTTCGGTTCTTCGAGTGCAGCGCGGTCGACGAAGGCGGGCGGCCCCGCGGCGATATGGCGCTCTTCGGAGACGTGTACTTCCCGTTCGACCCGACCCTCAGCCGGGCGGACGATCTCGCTTCCGTCCCGGTCGAACGACGCTTCGACGAAGGGCCGCGGATCTTCGAGCAATACTCCCTCGACGAGAACGGAATCGTCGATGTCCTCATTCGCAACGTGGATTCCGGCTACGAGCGATCCTACCGATTGGGGCGGGCGTAGCGATGCCAGCGTGAGCCAGCCCGCGACACCGATGTCGCGGTTTTTCAGCCACCACGGGCCATTTCTTCGCGCTAGTCTCGTTGGCCGAGCGTTTGCGTAGACGGGGGATTGCCATGAACGCATTGAACCGGGTGGGCGGACTGGCGGTCGTGTTGGCGCTGGCTGCCGGTGGGTGCAGCTCGGGATCTTTCCCCACCAGCGCCAGCGACAATGGCGGAGCCGCCGGCACCGGCTTCGGGGGGGGTGCCGCCGGCAACGGCGGCGGCACGGGCTCGAACGCTGACAGCGACGCGTCCGCTGGGGAGACCGCCGCCGGCATCCCCGCCTTGCCGCCCGAGGTGAAAGCCGAAACCGACTACCAGTCGCCGGTCGCTACCGGAAAGATCGTGTGGACCGCGAATCCGACGAGCGGGCGCGTCGCCTACGTCGACGCCACGTCGTTCGTCGTGCAAACGGTGCAGGCGGGCGACGGCCCCACGTATCTCGCGGGCGTGCCCAACCCCGATCCCACGTCGAAGAGCGAAGCGGCCATCGTCATCAATGTCCGGTCGCAGAACGCCACCCTCCTTCGCAACGACACGGCGGGCGGCGCGCCCTCGGCCACGACGTTCCCGTCGACCGCCGACGCGAACACGTGGGCGATGTCGGCGAGCGGACGGTGGGCGATCGCCTGGACGGACGCGACGCGCATCGCGAACGTCGATCCGACCCAGGGCTTCCAAGACCTGGCCGTGCTCGATCTCGCGACCGCGAGCCCCCGGCCGCCTACGATCCTCGCGGTCGGGTATCGGCCCTCCCAGGTGGTCTTCTCGCAGGACGAGACGCGCGCGTTCGCGGTCACCCAAGACGGAATCTCGGTGATCGATCTGCTCGGCGGACAGGAGCCCGCGGTCACGCAGAACTTCGCGCTTTCGGCGCCCATCGCCATCGCCGACGCCTCCGCACCCGAAGCCTCCGCGCCCGAAGCGTTGGCTCCAGAGGCGTCCACGACCGACGCGGCCATGACCGATGCGCCCGTGTCCGACGCGATCGCGAAGGAGGCGTCTGCCCCGCCGACCGCCGGCGACGCGGGCACCGCCATGCTGCCCGCGCCGCAGGGCCCGACCGGCGGGATGCCCGACGTATCGTTCACCCCCGACGGATCGTTCGCCCTCGTGCGTCAGAATGGCGTGGCTGCGATCAGCGTCATCTCGCTCAAGGACGGAACCCCGACCCGCGTCGCCCTGCCGGAGGCGCCCACAGATCTGACGGTGTCCCCCGACGGAACGTTCGCCATCGCCGTGCTCCGTGGAATGGCGGCGGTCGCGAGGCTGCCCCTGCCGGGAATCGCAAACGATCCGAGCTCGCTGACGCTGACGACGGTTTCCGGCGAGATCATCGGGCGCGCCATCGTGGCCCAGAACCAGGCGACCAAGCAGACCAGCGTGCTCCTCTTCACGACCGCCGCGCCCGTCGAGCGGCTGACCGTCCTCACGCTCGCGCCGACCCTGAGCGTGCGGACCATCGTTCTGCACGCCCCAGTGTTCGCCGTGTTCCCGACCAGCGACGCGCAGAACGCGATCGTCTTGCACAGCATCACGCCGGCGCCCGGCTCGGCGGTGATGGGGGCGTTCAGCGTCGTACCGATCGCGCAGGACCTGCCGGCGAAGATCGTGTCGCTCACCGCGCCGCCGATCGCGGTCGCCCTGGCTCCGACGAGCGACCGCGCGCTCGTGATGGTGAGCGACCAGAAGTCGATCTTCGGGGTCGAGCTCGTCATGATGCCTTCCCTCGAAGTGCGCGACTACACGCTTCCGAGCCCGCCGACGGCGGTGGGGATCGCGGCGGCCGCGGGCAACGGCTTCGTCGCACAAAACTATGCGGACGGCCGCATCACGTTCATCGACCTTGCCGGGGGGGCGGCGCGCACGATCACCGGCTTCGAGCTGAGCGCGCGCGTCGTCCAAGGGAGCGACCAATGACGAATCCGCGAACCGTTCTCACCGCCGTAGCCGTTGCCTGCGCGGTCAGCGCGTGCGGCAGTCGGTCGCCGTACTGGGACACGAGCGTCGCCGCGGGAGGGGGCTCGTTCGGCCTCGCCAACGGCGTTGCGCTCGTCGACGACGTGGATCACCGCGTCGTGCTCGTCACCGCGCTGGCCAACCAGCAACTGTCGACGCACGCGATCCCGGTCGGGCACAACGTCATCGGCCAGGCGACCGCGATCTCGCCCGACGGCTCGCGACTCTTCGTGCTGTCGGCCGGCGATACACCGCGGCGCACCGCAAAGGACCAGTACCCCTCGCTCACCGTCGTCGACGCGTCGAGCTTCACGGCCCAGTCGAAGATGTACCCAACGACCGTCGCGCTCCCGAACCTGGCGATTGATCCGCTCGGCGACTGGGCCGTTGCGTACACGGGGCCTGGCGCCCCGGCGTCGTTCGTTCAGAACGCGAACGAGATCGTCATCTTCGATCTGACGAAGCCACCGTCGATGACGAACCCGATATCGCACACGATCCGGAGCCAAGGCGGGACACCGCAACGACTCACGTTCACGCCGGAGATGAATCTCCCCAAAGTGACGGGGAACGGGCGGCTGCTGATCGTCGAGACCGACATCGACGTGACGCTCCTCGAGCTCGACCATCCTTCGTCGGACGTGACGGTGTCGCTCACGAGCGGCACCAACGCGCAGCAGGTCACGCCCGCGGGCGCCGTCGTCGACAGCGGCTTCGATCCGACCAACGCGAAGGCCGTGCCCGGCCCTCCGCGCATCGCCTTGCGAGCGATGAACAACCGGAACGTGTTCACGTTCACGCTCGGCGCGTCCGACACGAACGACTTCACGCCCATCATCAACGTGGTCGACGTGGGAGGCACGCCGACGGACATCGCGTTCGTGCGCGCCGACCAGGACGTGCTGCGCGTCGCAGCGCTCGTCCCCAGCCTGACGAGCGCCGTGCTCGTCGACGCCGACACGAGCATCACGACGCAGGTCGCGCTGCCGGCGCCCTATTCCAGGCTCTCGCTCGTGACCAACGTCGTCGGGAGCGCAACGGGAACCGACGTGGCGATGCTCTGGAGCGGCTCGGCGTCCGGGGTCGCCCTCTGGGCTCTGGGGAACACCGTCGGCCAGCCCTACCACAGCATCGAAGTGCTCCCGATCACCCAGCAGGTGCAGACCGTCGACGAAGTGACCAAGCAGGCCCAGCTCAAAGTGCTGGAAACGGCAGACGCGAGCAACGCGAACGGCTTTCTCGTGCTCGACCTGCTCAAGCGCACGGCCTCGCCGCTGCAGACGATGGGCAAAGCCACGCTGGCGATCGCGCCCGACGGCTTGCGCATGTGGGCGTTCGCGCAGGGGGGGACCGACCTGGCGAAGCTCGATTTCGGCGGTCCCGACGCGCTGAACCCCGTGCCATTGACGACGGACAAGGCGATCGACGCGGTCTACGACGTGGCGCGGCCACCCGCATCCGGCGGCGGCGACGGCGGCCGGTCGCTCATCGCGATTCACAACCAGGGGACCGTCGGGGCAACGGTCTTCGACGCGCTCAATCCCGACACCGCGACGGCGCGCATTGTCCCCGCGCTGCTCTTGGAGGGGCCGTGAAACTTCGCACAACCATCCTCGCCGTGTCTTCGATTGTCCTGGCGGCGCAAGCGGCGCAGGCGCAAGAGCCCCGCGCGTCGCTACCATTCCCTGAAACGATCGAGCCCGCGCGCGGAGTCGATCGCCTAAAAGAGATGTGGCGCTTCGAGTTGGGGTACCGGGGCAACTTCATCACCGACGCCGGGCTCAATCCGTTCTCGACACAAGACTACTTCGGCCAAGTATCGATGGTCGCCTCGCGAACCATCGTTGCACGCGGGCGGTTTTCGTTCGCGCCCGGAATCGGCTGGGACTACGGAAAGTCGGGCGCCACGGCACGCGGAGACGTCACATCGCTCGAAGTGCACCGGATCGTGGTGCCGCTCGAGGGGCGGATGCATTTCGGTGGGTGGGGCTACGCCTTCGTGCGCGCTGCGCCGGGGATCGCGGTGGAGAACGCGGAGGTCAACGACCCGACGGCCATTTGCGCGCAAACCGCCTCCCTGGAAGGTTGTGCGGCACCGCTGACCAAGAGCCGGTGGCTTTTCGCGACCGACATCAGCGCAGGGTACGCCTATCCCGTGTGGGCACGTAAAGACGTCTCGGAGCTCGCGCCCCGTATCTGGCTGCAAGCGGACGGTGGCTACGGCTGGATCGTCGGCCAGCGGCTCGCTCTTGCGACCGACCTCGCGTCCGGAGATCCTCGCCTCGCGAGCGGAGTGGACCTCGGAACGTTGACGATGCGCGGAGCGTTCTTCCGCGCGACGGCTGCGGTGAGCTTCTGAATCGCGCTCGAGGGGAGCCCCTTTTGCTCCCCTCGACCTTTCGGATTGCGCGACGGCTTAGCGGCTGCTCATGCCACCTTCCCACGCGGCTCCGTTCGAGCTCGCGGTGGGGCTCTGCTTGGAGCTCGAGTCGGTGTCCGCGGCAGCCTGTGCGCGGTTCACCCCGGCCTCGTAGCCGGGGGACGTGGTGCTCAAGCCACCGTCGTAGCCGGCCGCGCTGGCGACGCCGCCGTCGTAGCCCCTTGCGGCGCTTCGGGCGCTGTAGCCCAAGAGAATGAGAGACGGGACACACACGGCGCCAATACCCAATAGAATGATGCGTTTCATCGAATCCTCCCTTTGCGCGCTGGTTCGCGCGTTTGCCTTCCAGTAAGGCAGCGGCCATGCCCGGTCGCAGCGCGAGCGTTAGTCCCGGTCGATCCGGCCGGCCGCAACCGTGGCGTGCGCGCCTCGGGGCGTCGCCCTCGACGCCTCCGCAAGCGCACGACCCGCCAGCGCGCCGAAGAGCGCCGCAATCCACGTCGCGACGACCAACTTGAGTGACGACGGTAGGCGCATGACGGCTGATCCCTCGCAACGGCTGGACCAGCGCAGCGCCTCAGGCGACGGCGAGAACGACACGCCTGCGGCCCCCTGCCACAACGGCGGGGCTCGCGGAAGGGGGATAGCGGGCACGGCGGGCGCGCGGACGCTTGCTCGCGCTCGGGCGCGCGGGCGAGTCCGGTTGGCGCGCGTCGCGTGGTACACGGTACGGACGAACGTCGGATCCCGTCCGCCCATCGTGAGCCTGGCGCTCCTCGCGACGTGCTTCGTCGCCGGCTGCGGCGGACCGACTCGCTCGCGCGACGTGCGGTTATCGTCAGCCGTCCCTGGGCCATCGACGCCGCGGGGGTCCACTGTGCACAGCAACGTGACGCGTGAGGACTACGCGGGCTCAGCGGCGTGCGCACTTTGCCACGCGGAAATCGCCGCGGCCTGGGAGAAGTCGCCCATGCATCGGATGACGCGCGACGCGCGCGGCGCCGACGTGCGTGCCCCGTTCGACGGCACCGCGTGGCACTTCAAGGGGGATACCGCCGTGCTGGAGAAGCACGGCGAAGACCGGTTCATCCGGGTCGAGCCCGCGGGCGGCGTGGCGAGGACCTTTCGCGTCACCCGCGTCATCGGGGGACGAACACGCGAGGACTTCGCCGGCGTGGACGTGAAGAGCGGCGAGCGCGGCTCGCCGCTCGACGAAGTCGTGCTCCCCGTGTCGTTCGTCTTCGCGACCGGAGCCCTTCGCTACAAGGGCTACTCGGTGATGGTGCACGAGCGCGAGACATTGACCGCCGGCCCCGTTTGGAATCGAACCTGCGTGTTCTGTCACAACACCGTCCCCGAAGTTGACCGCCTGCTCGGCGCGATCGCCGGCCCCGAAGCGCGCGCGTTCCAGGGGGAGACCGTCGATCCATGGCTGCCGGCCGGTCGGCGGGCGCACATTCGCGTGACCGACGGGCATGCGTTCGCCCGGGCGGTGGACCAAGAGACCGCGCTACTCGGAGGGCAGCCGCTCGATCGCGAGGACGACGCTCGCGAGACGGCGCATCACGCCGTGGACGTCGTTCGAGCGGGGTTCGATGGCCGAACGCTCGTGGAAGTCGGGATCGGCTGCGAGGCGTGCCACGGCGGCGCGCGAGAGCATGCTCGCGCTCCGGGACTCCACACGTCGTTCGTCCCCGTCGCTCCCTGGCTCGACGTCGGGCTTCCGGGCGGCACGGCGCAGGGAATCAACCGCGTGTGCGCGCGATGCCATCAAGTGCTCTTCTCAGGCTACCCGTTCACGTGGGAGGGGGGGCGGCGCGATGCCACCGCCGGCGGCAGCCATATCAACTCGGGTGAAGCGCGCGACTTTCTCCTCGGGGCATGCGCCTCGGCCATGTCGTGCACGACCTGCCACGACCCGCACGGCTCGGGCGACAGCGAGAAGCTGCGCCTCCTCGCCACGCCGGTCGGCAACACGACCTGCACGGCGTGCCACAGCGCACTGGGCGACCGCGCTCGCCTGCGCGCGCACGCGCATCACGACCCGGACGGCGCCGGCGCGGCGTGCGTGTCGTGCCATATGCCGCGCAAGAACATGGGACTCGGCGGGACGCTGACGCGCTACCACCGCATCGGCTCGCCGACGGACTCTGCGCGCGTGCTCGGGGATCGACCGCTCGAGTGCGCGCTCTGTCACGCCGACCGAAGCGTCCGTGACTTGGTCGGCGCGATGGAGGCGTGGTGGCCGGTCCGTTACCCACGCCAGCGGCTCGAGGAGCTCTACGGCGGGCTGGACGCAAACGTGATGCGCGCGACCCTCGAGCTCGGAAAGCCCCACGAGCGCGTCGTCGCGATCGCCACCCTGGGCGAGGCGGGCGCAACCGATGCGGCGCCGCTCATCGAGCGCGAGCTCTCGAGCGAGTACCCACTTGTGCGAGAGTGGGCAAAAAGAGCCTTGGACGGGCTTGGGGCTTGGCGGGACCCGTGACGAACTTGGCAGTCTTGGTGCCAAATAGGGCCAGGTCATGAATCGTGCCCCGACGAAAGCTATCCTCGGGCGCGCCCCCATGACAACCTTGCACGCCAAGGCATTCCACGAGCTAACGCCGCTCGAAGTCTATCGCATCCTTCAGCTCCGATCGGCGATCTTCGTCGTCGAGCAGGCGTGCGCTTTTCAAGACATCGACGACCACGACCTGCTTGCGGTGCACGTGCTCACGGACGCGCGCCGGGACGCGGCCCTGGAAGGGTGCGTGCGGGTCTTCGGCCCCGGCGTGACCTTTCCTGAGGCGTCGTTCGGGCGACTGGCTACCGCCTCGTCTGCACGGGGCTCGGGACTGGGCCGGGCGCTCGTTGCAAGGGCGCTGGGCTGGATCGAATCTCATACTCCCGGGCCCGTCAGGATTGCCGCACAGTCCCATCTCGAAGCGTTCTACCGGGCCTTCGGCTTCGGGCCGGTCGGAGAGCCGTACGTCGAGGACGGGATCCCGCACGTGCACATGGTGCGTGCGCGATGACCCTGCCCGTCCCGCCGGGGCACGAGGTCGTCAGTCGTGACCCGCGGCGTCATCCGGCACGCTCGGAGCGTCGTTGGGAGCGCCGCCGTCGTCGCCTGAATCCGCCAGGGTCGCGTCTTGGCCGACAGTTGCATCCGCGAGGACACCTGATCCCGCTTCCGCGGGAATCGACTGGTCCGCGACGACCGCGTCGGCCACCGCTCCATCGCTTCGGCTTTGGACCGAGGAATCGCCGCTCGCCCCGTCCACGGGGCCCGCATCTAGAGCGCTTATCGGGGAAGGCATGTGCTGTATCCAAGCCACCACCTGGGCGACGTCCGCGGAGTCGACCACCCGCGACGCGATGGGCGGCATCTGCAGCGCGCCGCGCATGCTGATAAGCTGCACGATCGCGCTCGCCGCGGGATCGCCGGGCAAAATGCGCGGCTCTCCCGCGACGCTCCCCGAGACGCACGGAACGCCGATCGTCGTGGTCAACGGCTGCCACCCCGAAGTCGCGGCCGAGCCGTCGAGCGAGGCGGGATCGAGCCGCAATACCATCTTCGCGCCATAAGCCTGCGCATTCTCGTTCGAATTGTGACAGGTCACTCCGCAGTTGACGTGCAGCCACGCGAGCGCGGGAGCCGCGAGCCCTGTGCCGTCGTCGCCAATCGTCAATCTCACCTGGGCCGGAGCAGGGGTGACGAGACCTTGCGCCACCAGCTGAGACAGGGTGAGCCCCGTCGCGCCCGCCAAACCCAGCGAAACCTCTTCGAAGCCGAGGATGCGATCCAATCTGCCCCCGTGGCACGAATCGCAGTCCTGGGGCGTCGGAATCACCCAGTTGCCACCATCGGCGTCCACCGGGACCGTTTCGCCGTACGAGATCGTCGTCGCCGTTTGGTCCGCGGTCCAAGCGTACGTCGCGCGCACCCACCGATTGGCTCCGGCCTTTTGGAATAGGCGCGTTTCGACGCGCCGGCCGCCCACCGTAAACTGCTTGAATAGCTTCGTCCCGACTGGGAAGGTCCATTCGTTTGGATTGCTGACGTCGATCTGCGTGCCTGGTGGAAGCTCGATCCAGCGCTCCTTCGCGGCGCCGTCGGACCAGAGGGGAACCGCCGGCGAATACGGCTGCGCCGCGGGCGAGATCGTCTGCGTCGCAAAGTCGGCATAGAGGCCCGTGCATTCGAGCGTCGACGGGGGCACGCCGGCGTCGGCACACGGATCCGGGCCGGCGTCGGCGGCATCGACCGCAGCCGCCGCCTCCGCGTCCCCATCGGAAGGGGCATCGACAAGATCGGCCGCGTCGAGATCGGATGCCTCGGTACCGGAATCGACCGATGAAGGGGAGGACGGTCCGCCGGACCCGTCCTCCACGTCTTTCGCGACGCGTCCCCCGCACGCGGCCAGCAATCCGAGGAATGCGATTGCGACTCGTTTCATCGGTCACTCGCGCGGCAAATTACTCCGCGGCTGCATCGGCGGCGCCCCGGCCGAACATCCCCATCCCGCCGTCGCCGCGGCGACCCGGGCGACCACCGAAGTTCGACATGCCATTTTGCGACACCGGGGTCAGCGAACGAAGATAGACAATGATGCCCGGGTACTGATCGGACGTGATGTCGGTCCACTGGTGGAAGGAATGCCAGGTCCGATACGCGGTCTGGTAGCAGGTCGAGCTCGGTCCGCCGTCGCACATGGGCGTGATCACGGACGGATCGAAGTAGCCCCCGTCTGGCAAAACACCCATCGTGAAAATGTTAATGAGATCGGTGTCGCTGAAGCCACCCGTCTGCTCCGGCGAGTGGGAGACATTGCGATACGGGCCGCCCGTCGCCGTCGGTCCATGGCAGCTCGTACAGGCGGTGCCCCCGTCCAGCTCGTAGTAGCTCCCTCCATCGCCAAATAGCCCGCCACCCATCATCCTGAAGCCTCCGTCCGGGATCACCCGCCCGCCGTCGCCTCCGCCGCCGCCCATGCCGAACCCGCCGCCGTCGCCCCCGCCGCCGCCCATGCCGAGCCCGCCGCCGTCGCCTCCCCCGGGACGATTCAGCATCAGGACGACGTTGTTGTTGTAACGCGTATTGCCGATTTGCCAATCGTTCTCGGTGCTGGCCGTGATGCTCAGCGTAGCGGAGCCGCACTCGCCGCTCGCCTCCGTGGCGACGACGGTGAGCTGCCCGACGGTGCCTGCGTCGCCGTCGCTTCCTGTGCCCACCCCCGTCACGGTGATGAGCACGCCGGGCAAACCGTCGAACGCTTGCGCCTGCAGGTTTGCCTGGTTCGGATCGGAGACGCTCCACGTGGCGGTGTTGCCGTCTTCGGTAACGGCGGGAATCGAAAAGACGTGTTGGTTGTCTCCGGGGATGAACGCCGAATACATCGGCGAGAAAACGATGGGCACCGTGGGGTTCGGGCAAGAACCAGGCGCCGTAGACGTCGTGTTGCCGTCGACGTTGGCGACGCCGCCATCGCTCTCGCCCGAGCTGCTACCGTCCGGCACGGCAGCGGGCGCGTCGCCGCTCGAGCCGCTGTCGTTGCCTCCCCCCGCCGCGGCGGGGGTCGAACCGCCGCTGGACGAACCGCAGCCACCCGCGGCAAGGCCCGCGCCCAGGGTGCACGCGCCCGCCGTGAGCCCAATTGCCATAATTTGACGGTTCGAGGAAAATTGCATAATGGCCATCCTTTTTATTCGAAGCGATTGCAGCGTAGCCCTGAGCCCATGTGGGTCAACCGGTTCGCACCGTTTCCGACGAGGTGTTGTTGTCTACGCACGAGGGGTGCCCGCTTCGCCACCGAGCCGGTGCAGGTCAGCGGCGTTGGCGAGACAAGCCACTCGATGGGGCAGATCGCCCATCCGGCTGTCGCGGCCCCGCGTGTCTCGTTCCGCGGTCTACGTCCGCACGACGACATGCACTCGCGGATGTCCGGTACCGTGGCGGTTCACCCCCGGGTCTTGGAGATTTCCCGCGTCGCTGCCGCCACGGACCACCGCCCGCGAGGCCTTAGCGCCTATTTCAGCAGGCCTACTACGGCACGATCTGAAGCGAGCAACCGGCGGTGGTCGACATCAAGTAGATGGTCGAAATCGCGATCACCAAGGTGACGAAGCCGAGGCCGATGTACTTCGGGCCGCTCCAGCGCTTGTCTTCTTCGTCGAACCTTTTCGCGGCGATCTCTTCGGCGGTCGACATGGCGGTCTTGTACGCGAGCCGCCTGCTCTTTTCAAGCGCGCCCGGTCGGTCAGAACACGAAGTGCCGCCCCTTTTGCTTGCGACAGAACATGGCGATGGTCGCGGCCGCGGCCCCGACGCCCGTGTTCCCGCTCTCGCCGACGCCGCTCGCTCCGAACTCCTCCCACTCGAGGGCGCTGTCGGTGCCGTCGTTCTCTTTGAGCATCCCGCCCAATGTCCGGCGCGCGCGCGCGAGCTTGACGTCGTCGCGCGTCCAAAGGCTCGTCGCCAGGTCATGCGGATTGACGTCGAGACAGAAGCGGACGAAGTCGTCGAAAATCGGCGTCTCCATCGTCACCAAAATGGGCATGAAGAACTCTGTCGTCGCGAGCGCGATCTCTCGCTCGGCGCCGTCCCAGTCGACTCGCACCCGCGTTGCCTGCGTCACGCGGCCGAGCACGACCGGCGCCACGACTTCGGCATGCTGGGCGTACTCGCCGGTGGTCACTCTTCCGCCCTCGAGCAGCACCTTCACTCCCGCCGCGCGGGCGCTCTCTTGGATGCTGTTCACGGTGCTCGCCTTGTGGACCATGAGCGGGCTGACGATCTTCGTCTCCGAGGGTGCGGCGGCGCGCGGATCGGCGGCCTTCCACGAGGCCATTTCGGCGACGATCTTCGGCTCGATGCGATCGAGCGTCGCCCGGCTCGCGGCGATGCCGTGCAAGCTCGTGCACTTGTGCGATCCCAGCGAGAGCTTGGAGTAGGCGAGCCGCGCGGCGATCCGTTGGAGCTCCGCTTCGGCCAGCCCGTCGTCGATCCAAGCCCAGTTGCAGCCGCCGCCCTCGAAGCGCACCGGGCGCACCCCGCGCGCGGCCTGCAAAGCCTTCGCGGTCTCGGCGCTTCCGGTGACGCTCACGACCGCCACCCGCTCATCGGCGACGATCGGCGACACATCCCCGCCGAACCCCTCGAGCTTGTGCACCGCGCGTGGATCGGCGCCGGCGGCGAGGAGCATCTTGACGAGTGTGGTGCTCGTGATGGCGCTGAACGGGTGACCTTTGAAGATCATCGGCGAGCCGCTCAAGTAACAGCCGACGATCTGAATCCCTGGAATGCCGTAGATGAAGTTCATCGGCGTGATGACCGTGCACACGCCGGCGGGGATGAACGCGTCTTTCCAGTAGGCCTGCCCGGCGATCATCGTCGGAACGAGCTCGCCGGCCATCGCCTTTTCGGCGTTTCCCTCGAGGTGGTCGGCGGCGCGCTTGGCCTCCCAGAAATCCTTGTCCGCTTCGAGGCGCGTCTTGGGGGTCTGCTGCCTCAGCTCGTCGAGACACTCTTCGTAGAAGCGCTCGAGCAAGCGCGACAGGTTCTTGATGACGTGCTTGCGGTACGCCAACCCTTCGCTCGCCCACTCCAGCGACGACCAGTACGCGTGCGCGCGGTCGACGGCGTCGCGGCAGTCTTGTTCGCGCGAACGAGCGAGCTCGAACAGCGTGACCCGGCGGTCGGCGAGCGACTTCATCGCGACGAGCTCTGCAGGGCGGCGCCACGCCCCGTCGACGAGATTCAAGCAGATGAGGGGCTTGTCGCCGGGGCGCCGGGGGATCGGGCGCCCGAACAGATAAGGCCGCAGCGCCTCGCAGTCGGCGTCGCTCAAGTGGAGGGAGAAGAGCGAGTAGGCGGCGCGGCGAGCCGAGTAGAGAGCAGCGACGGGATCGAGTCCTCCACGCTCGTCGATCCCGTCGGAGACGAAGCGCTCGGCAGCCCCGGCCAGCGCAGCGTGAAGGGTCTTCGGATCCATTCGACCTCGCCCCGCGGAGTGTAGCGTCGCGCGCGGTCGCGCGTTCGAGTTCCGCTGTCGCGGCCGGCTGCTTGGGGTCGCAGCTGCCCGGGCGGCTTGCTCACCGACCGGTGGCGGCGCACGTCTGCGCTCGGCGTTGGGCAGAGTCCGCAACGAAATACGAGCCCCACACTCGCCGCTATTGCACGTAGTCTCGGACATCGAGTCCGCTGATTCAGAACCCGGAGGTCGCCTCGTGAAGAGATTCGTGCCGTTTCTCTTGCTCGTCGGAGCCTGCGCACCCGACATCAAGCAGAACCCGCCGCCGGCCGCGACCATCGTCGTCGAATTCGACCCCGCGGCGGCTCCACCCGTCGTTCCGCTACCCAACGATCTCGCGCTGACCAACGGGAAGATCGTCGCCCCGTCGCCGGCGGGCGCCTCCGACGCGCAGAAAGAATTCAACGAGAGCTATCTGGGCACGCTCTCCGGATTTCCGTTCGAATCGACAGCGCAGGTCTTCCTGAGCGGACCACCCGACCCCGCGACCGTCGTCCCGCAGAACTTCCTCGTCCTCGACGTCACCGCCGGGATGCCGGTGAGCCGGCTGCCACCTCCGGTTTTCGACCCGAGCGCGAACGCGATCGACCTCGCGCCGCCCCCGGGCGGATGGACTCGCGCCCACCAGTACGCCGTCGCCGTCATCGCAGGCGCGGGACGGCTGACGGGTCCGGGCGGCGAGCCCGTGATCGGATCGCCCACGTGGCTGCTCGTCTCGAGCCCGAATCCCCTGGTCTCGTGCCAGCGGGAGGTCGCGGGATTGCCCGATCTCGCCTCGTCGTGCACGCCCGCTGTCGACGTGATTCCGTCGACCCAAACGGATCCGGCGGCGAGGCTCCAAGATCAGACGCAAAAGGCGATACAGCTCGAAGAGATACGCCGGGGGTACGCGCCGCTCCTCGCGAAAGTCGTCGCCCTCGAACAGCTGCCGAGCGCCCGTTCCATCCCCATTCTCTGGACGTTCACGATCGTCGACGCGGGCGAGGTGACGTTCGATCCTGCGAGCGGCGTCATTCCGTTTCCGAACGACGTCCTTCGCGCGGGCGGCAAAGTGGCGCTTCCCAACCCCACCACTCTGAAGCCGTTGACGGCGGCGGACTGCGCGGCGGCGGCCGACACGACGACGCAGCTCACGTGCGGGCTCAACACGCTGGACGGCTTCTCGACGATCGCTCCGCCGATCAGCGAAAACGGTGCGACGACCGATGCAGTCGCGCAGGCCCACATCGACCCTATGGCCAGCTCGTTGACGACGACCGCCATCGGATTGATCAAGCTAACCTCGAGCGCCCCGACCGCGGAGCAGACTGCGCCCGCGTACCGTCCGTGCATCAATTGCCTGTCGAGCCCACAAGCCGACGGGGCGCCGCAGATTTCACCGCAGCAGCTCCAGTGGCAGCTCAGCGCGCCGCTCGACGAGAGAACGACCTATCTCGCGTTCGTCACGAGCGACCTGAAGGATGACGCCGGCAAGAGCATCGCCGCCAATCCGGTGTTTGCGCTCGTGCGCTCGAAGAGCCCCATCGCCGTGGACGGCAAGTCCCAGGTGAACATCCTGACCGACGCGCAAGCCACACAGCTCGAGCCGCTGCGGGCGGCGTTGAAGCCGGCGCTCGACGGGCTCGAAGCCCAGGGGGTGCCGCGCGCAAACCTCGTTCTTGCATGGGCGTTCACCACCCAAACGGAGGCGACGGCGCTCGACCAGCTCTATGCCTATGGCAGCTCGGGGGTGCTGCCCACACCCGCGCAAGGCGTCCTCGTCTTCGCGGACGCGACGGCGCAATACACGGCAGCGGCCGGCGCCACGAGCCCGGCGATCCCGATCGGCGCGGTCGGCGCTTTTTACGTCGGCGTGTTCGAGACCCCGGTCGCCGTCACCGGCCCTGGTGGAACACTCGACGTGCTGCACCCGCAGCCAGAGCCGGTCACATTCGCCCTCGCGGTTCCGGCCGCCGCGCCGCCCGCCGGCGGCTACCCGATTACGATCTTCGGCCACGGGTTCACGCGCGACCACAACGATTTCCTGTCGATCGCGAACTCGCTGGCGACCGCAGGGCAAGCGACCATCGCGACGGACGTGCTCTTTCACGGCGAGCGCTCGTCATGCACCGGCTTCGGGGCGGCGCAGGCGGTGCAAGTCTCCGACGACGTCGCGTGCGCCGATTTGCCGACGATGAAGTGCAACGAAGATCCGCTCGTGGGCAGGTGCGTGGCGCGCGATCCTTCGACACGCATCATGTGCCCGGGGCTGGGCGATGCCGCCGGCCCAGACCCGACCGGTAACCTCGGCTGTTTGGCGGCGAAGATGGGCGCGTGCGCGTCCGACGGCAAATGCGAAGGAGGCGACTTCAAGCGCGACGCCGGCGGGCGTCCGGTCATCAGCGGCTGGAACATCTTCAGTCTGTCGAACTTCTTCGCGACACGGGACAACTTCCGCCAGCAGGTCATCGACCTGGCGCAGCTCGTTCACATGCTCCGGGGCACGGGCCCCGCATCGCTCTCGAACCGCATCGCCGCCGCAGGCGGAATGGCAACGTTCGATCTCACCAACATCGGCTACGTCGGACAGAGCCTGAGCGGCATTCTGGGAACGCTCTTCAACGCCGTCTCGCCCGACACGAAGAACGTCGTGCTCAACGTGCCGGGCGGCGACTTGCCGCAGATCATCTTGAACGCGCCGTCGTTCGCCGCCCAAAAGGCGGCGCTCCTCGGGGGGCTCGCCGCACAAGGCATCCTGCCGGGCACGCCGGCGTTCGATCAGTTCATCGGCACCGCGCAGTGGATCCTCGACCCGGCGGACCCCTCGAACATGGGCTGGCGCGTGACCCATCCGGTCACGGTCGCGGGCGGCGTGACAGCACCCAGCGCGAATCGCAAGGCATTCATCCAATTCATCGAGGACGACCAAACGATCCCGAACCTGGCGAGCCTCGCTCTCGTGTCGGCGGCGAATCGATCGTTCACGAACACACCGCCAGGCTTCGGCTGCCTCCCCCCGCTCTTCTGTTACGAGTTCACGGATGCGGCCGACCAATTCGACATGACGAGCGTGCCCCCGGCCGGACGTCATGGCTTCTTGCTCAAGCCTGCGGCGGCGACGACGCAGAGCGTCGCTTTGACCATCAAAGCGCAGACGCAAGCCGCAACGTTCCTCGCGACCGGTACCCTCCCGTGAACAATCGTCCACACGAAAGCGGAGATCCATTCCCATGAAGATGCGCTTTGCGGTGGTGACACTGGCCGGCGCCCTCCTCGTCTTCGCCCGTCCGGCGAGGGGCGCCGGTATTGCTCTCGACGTGCAATCGGGAAGGGGCACCGGCATGGCCGGCGCCGTGACCGCGATGATCGATGACTCGTCGTCGATCTTCTACAATCCCGCGGGAATCGCCCAGGGCAAGATTCTCGACGCGCAGATCGGCGATTCGCTCATCGCTCCGTCGTACCGGTACACGAGCCCGGGCGGCGTCTCGACGAGCAATTCGTTCGGAGTCGTGCCGCCATTTCAGGCGTACGAGGCGGGCGGGATTACCGACGATCTGTCGATCGGCGTCGGCGTTTTCACGCCGTTCGGGCTGACGCTCACATGGCCTTCGGACTGGGCGGGCAAGAGGCTCATCACCGAGTCGGCGTTCGCGACCTACGACTTCAACCCGACCGTGGCCTACCGGTTCGGTCCACTGCGCATCGGCGCGGGCGCACAGCTGGTACGTGCGACCGTCGATCTGAAAAGGAAAATAGAGACCGGCGTCGCCGAAGCGTCCACGGAGCTCGGCGCGGGCTCATGGGGGTTCGGAGGGAACGTCGGCGCACAGCTCGAAGCGATCCCGCAGTACCTTGCGCTCGGGGTTCAGTATCGCAGCGCGGTGAAGTTCGACTTCGACGGCGACGCCCACTTCGACGGCGTGCCGGTCGAGCTCCAGGGAATCCTGCGCGACCAGCGGGTGACCACCTCGATTGTCACTCCGGACGTCTTGCAGATCGGTGCCGCCTCGCACCCGGTCAAGAACCTGGTCGTCGACGTGGACGTCCAGTGGTACGGCTGGGCGAAGTTTCATTCGATCGACATCCATTTCCCGAACGATGCGAGCGGAACACTCAACACCCACGAGCCGAAAAACTGGAGGAACACCGTGAACGTTCACGTCGGTGGCGAACTGGCCATCGACGAGTCGTGGCGCATTCGCGCCGGCGTCCTCTACGATCCCACCCCGTCACCGGGCAGCACGTTGGCGCCCGACGTTCCGGACTCCGACCGGCTGAACCTCGCTCTCGGGGGGAGCTACTATCACCCGTCGGGGCTGCACCTGGACCTCGGCTATCAGTTGCTCCTTGTGTTCAAGAAGACCAGCACGGACCCAGTCTTCCCCGGCGACTACAGCGGAATCGTCAACATCATCGGCGTCTCGATCGGGTACCGGACGCCGCCCAAAGCGAGGTAGGATGGTGGAGAGGCGCGCCCTGCGCCCAAGCCGAGTCCGGGACGACGAGCGGGCGGCACGAGGCGGTGCGACACGGGCGAGCGCCGAACGAAGCTCGGCCGCAGGATCCCCAGCTCTTCCGGGCACATGTACGCGTGCGCCTTGCGCATCCGGCGTTCGGAGAGTATTTACCTCCGCGCAAGCAACGACGTTCACCGTGCACGACGACGCTCTCTCGATTCTGGGATCCGCGAAGTTGCGAGACGGCAACGACACCGAGCTGGAATCGAGAGTAAAATCATGGGCAATCGTCTCTACGTAGGCAACCTTTCGTTTCAATCCAACGCTGACGCGCTTCGCACCACGTTCGCCGCATTTGGCGCGGTGACCGATGTGCACGTCGTCACCGACCGGGAGTCCGGGCAGTCACGCGGCTTCGCGTTCGTGACGATGGGCACGGCACAAGAAGCGGCCAAAGCGATCGCCGAGATGAACGGCACGACGCTCGACGGCCGCGCACTCCGCGTGAACGAGGCCGAAGAGCGCCAGCAGAGCCGTGGCGGCGGTGGCGGCGGCGGCGGTGGGAAGCGCGAGCGTTGGTAAAAGGAGGAGCGGCTATAGATGGCATCGAACACCACCTTTGCCAAACGCCAGAAAGAGCGTGCTCGCCAGGAAAAGCAGCGCGCAAAAGACGCCAAGCGCAAGCAGCGCCGCGCCGAAGGGCCGGCTGACCAGGGGCCCGTCGAGCCTGGGGTCGATCCTGATATCGCTGGGATTGTCCCCGGCCCGCAACCGGTAACGGAAGATTCGTAGAAGGCCCCAGTCGGGGGGTGCGACGGCTTCGCCAGTGGGCGACCCGTCCGACGTCATGAACCCGGCGGCACCGCCGCCGGGTTCGAAGGCCTTGGTCACCCCGTCGTTTGCCGGGAGCTTGGCTCATTTCGCGAACGCGGGCTCGACCTGTGAGCACGAGCTCCTGTGAGCACGAGCGCGATGACGGAGGAGGATCGATAGCGTCTGCGACACTCCCGGTCTTGCGCTTCGGGCTGCCGAGCTGCTTTGAGCGGACGCTCTGGCGACGACCGAAACGCCATCAAATGCGATTTAGCGGCGCGAGGGACCAACCCAGCGCGGCTCCCGTTTGTCTTGTAGACAGAACCAAGTGAAACGCAGTCGACAACCGAAAAGCGGCGCGGGAGGGGGGGCAGGTTTTACCAGACGGTCTGTACACGGTACTTCGCGATCTCCGGATCCCTCGTCACAATCGAAGCCCCCTCTTCCATCGCGTGTGCAATGAGCATCCTGTCGAAAGGGTCGTCGTGATGACACGGCAGCGTCTCGAGCCTGCTTGCTTCCGCGAACCCTAAGCTGCGCCGGAGGAACCCTGCCTCGTCCGTCGCTTGGAGGAGGTCATCGGGCACATTCAGGCGACCAAATGACTTCTTGATCGCGATTTCCCAAGCCGACACTGCGCTGACGAGGACCTCGTTGCCCGTGTCTTCGACTGCACGCCTCGCGGCTTTCGAAAGGCGCGGGCTCCCCTCGAGCGCCCAGATCAAGGCGTGGGTATCGAGCATGAGCTTCACGTGGCGTTCACCGGCGCCCCTCCCATGCCGCGAGCTCCTCGGCCGGTAGCGGCGCGTCGAAGTCGTCCGACATCTGGACCTTGCCCTTCCACCGACCGAGTCGGCGCCGTGCGGACGAACGAATGGGCACGAGCCGCGCGACGGGCTTGCCGGCTCGCGCGAGGATGATCTCCCCACCGGCCTCTACCTCTTCGACGAGACGGGAGAGATTGCTCTTGGCCTCGTGCATGTTGACGACTTTGGACACGGTTGTTTAACCGTTAGCTAGATTAGCTAATGCGTCAAGCCCGGCCGGGCGCCCCGCGGCACCGATCTACGAACGCCTGCTGGCTGCCGTCGCACTCTGGTAGACGCGGGTGATGTCGGCCTCGTCGAGGAGCCCGACGATGCGTCCCTGCTCATCGGTCACGACGATCTCGCGCACGCCGTGAGCGAGGATGGCGTCGAGCGCGCGCCGCAGATCGTCGGTGTCTTTGACACTCACCGGGGGCACCATCAGATCGTGGGCGATCGCGAGGTCGCCGATGTCCGGGTTGGCCGCCATCGTTCGGAGCACGTCGCTGAGGACGACCCCCACGAGCGTCCCGTCCTCGCCGAGCACGGGGAACACGTCCTGCCACGTCGTCGCCGCGGCTCTTTCGATGACCACGCGCGCCGGTGTTCGCGCCTCGAAGCTGGCGTGCACGCGGTCGCGCGCGATGACGTCCCCGACCCGAACCCCAGTCAGCACGTCGAAGATGAGGTCCTCACGGTGCGCCGGCGAGTCGCGCCTCGTCGGCACCTGGGAGAGGTAGAGGGTCCGATGGCGGAGGGCGACGAAGGCAATCCCCTCGGCGAGCATCAGCGGGACGAGCAAGTCGTAGCTTCCCGCGAGCTCGCAGGTCATCACGAGAGACGCTATCGGCACGTGCGCGAGCCCGCCGTAGAATGTCCCCATGCCCACGAGCGCGAAGGCACCGGGCTCGATCCGCGGATCGTGCAGGAGCACTTGCGCCGCCCGCCCGAAGGCGCCTCCGAAGATGCCTCCAATCACGAGCGACGGACCGAAATCTCCCGCGCTTCCGCCGCTTCCCACCGTCAGGCAGGTCGCGACGATCTTGATCACGCCGAGAAGCGCCAATAGCTCGACGCCGCGCCAGCCCAGCGGGAACCAAGCGGCGCCGCTGATGGCGAGCTGCGCGGCGCCGTAGCCGCCCCCCAAGATACCGAGCCCCTGCCCCGTCTGGCCGAGGTGCGGGCCGATGTAGACGATCATGGGCGTCGCGAAGAGCCCGAGCGCCAGCCCCCCGAGCCCGGGCTTGCACCACTCCGGAATGCGAAGGGCGCGCGTCGTGGACTGCACCCGGCGCAGGGTCGACAGAAACGCACCGGCCACCAGCGATATACCCAGGGCGAGAAGGGCGTAGAGCGGCAAGTGCTGCGGCACGAACGGATAGGAAGGCGCGTGCGTGAAGAGGGTCGACTCGCCGAAGAAGGCGATGAATACGGAATACGCGACGACGCTCGCGAGCACGCTCGGCACGAGCGCGTCCGCCTCGAAATCATCGCGGTGGAGCACCTCGACCGCGAGCAGCGCCGCTCCGAGCGGGGTGCGGAAAACGGCGGCCATGCCTGCGGCCGTTCCGGCTACGAGCAAAATGCGCCGCTCCCGATCGGTCACCCGCAAGAGCTGCCCGACCAGCGAGCCGAGGGCGCCCCCCATCTGCATCGTCGGCCCCTCGCGTCCACCCGATCCGCCCGACCCGAGCGTGAGGATGGAAACGAGCCCCTTCACGAAGGCCACGCGCTTGCGCACCATGCCGTCCCGGTGGTGGAACGCCTCGATGATCGCGTCGCTGCCCCCACCGCGCGTCTCGGGCGCGACCCAGAACGAAATCGCGCCGCCGAGCAGCGCGCCGACCGCGGGAATGACCACGAGCAGCCAGGGACGAAACGGTGGGAGCTCCCGCATCTCCCCCAAGATCCGCTCCCCTCCTGCGCGTAAAGGGATGTACCCCGTCCACTTTTCTAGGCAGAGCCGCTGCACGGCCTCGACGCCGGCGAAGAACAATGACCCGAGCAGCCCCGCGGCCGCCCCCACGAGCGCCGAGTGCAAGAGGACGCGCCCCAGAATCTGAAATCCAAGAGGCGCACGCGCCGCGCCCAGCAGTCGGCTGAACGCGACCAGTCGGCGCAGGGCAGGCCGCGCAATGCCAAGACTTGGGGATTCTTCGTCCATGGGGTCGACGACGGGTGAAGGCTACCGCTCGAAGCGGCCCCCGTCCGGTGCGACGCGCATGACCGCCACTCCTGTCGCGTCCTCGTCGGTCGGGTCGAACCCGGCCCGGAAGACGATCGGACCTGCCTTTTCGTGTCCGCGAAGCTTGCGGCGCCACGTTGCCACGTATGTTGCGCCTTCGGCGCGAGCGACCTCCGCCACGCGATCCCACGTGTGCGGGTCGTCCGCCCAGTGGCGGTCGAAGCGACGCCGATCGAGGCCGCTCTCGATCTCGAGGGTCGCGTCGTCGCAGAAGATTGTCGGCGCACCCGACAGCGAGCGCAGATAGGCACCTAATGCGGCGCGCTCGGGCCAGCCGCGTACGATGGACGCCCGCCAGAACCCCATCCACACGTGCAGCTCGACGCCGAGTCCTGCGAGCGAAAGCATGGCGAGCGTCCACGCGAAGATGCGACCCGCTATGAGAGCGCCCCGGTCAGCCTGCAAGAGGCGGCGCGCGACGCGCACTCCCCAGCCCGCCACGACGGCCACTCCCTGGGCGGCGAACGTGGCATAGAGCGGCACCACAGCCACGAAGTGGCGATCGAGCCCGAGCGACGATCGCATGACCCACGTCAGCGACACGAAGCCCAGGCAGGCGACGAACACGATCACGAAGCGCGCGCCTTGCTGGCGCACGGTGCGACGCACGCCGAACGGCGCGAGCCACACCACCGGTCCGAGGACGCGCACGGGGACGACGACGGGGTAGTAGAGGAGGTCAGCCGCCGAGGCCGCGACCCCGTGGACGATGCCGCCGTTCTCGTTCAAAGCGCCGGCCGCGAATTCGTGTGTCTGTCTCAGAAAGCCGAACCATTGTCCGTCGACCGGGCGGCGCAGGACCGCCCACGCCAGGATGAGCAGCACGGGCGCCGCCACCACGCTCCACCGGCGGACGGGACTCCCCGGCTCCGGCGCGAGGCCTCGCCAGCGCCGCCACGACGGCTCGACGACGAGCACGGCCGCGATCGCCGCCAGTACGGCCCAGGCCTCGTATCGCAGCATCACCGCGCAGGCCAGCAGGGCTGCCGCTCCCAGGTAGGCGCGTCGCTCCACCGCGATCGCGACGCCGAGCACGAGCAGTGCGAACAGCGGCTCGGGCTGCGCGGTCGTCCCCATTTGCATGGCAATCGGGCAGGCGCCGCAAATGACCGCGGCCAGGAGGGCCGTCGCGTCCGGGGGCGTCCGAGCCTCGTCGTCGCCGCGAGCGGTTCGCCGCACGTACGAGAAGAGGAGGCATGGCACCGCGGCGGCCAGGACGAGGTTCATCCAGCGGACGTGCATCATCGTGCCCCCCGCAGCGACGAGTGGCACCTGAACGTAGTGAAACAGCGGCAGCCAGACCCAATGCACGGCGAGGTCGCTCGGATCGGCGAGAATCGCCCGCGCGATCATGTGGTGCGCATAGGCGTCGGTGTCGATGTCCGGCCCCGCCACGATGCAGGCCGCCCGCCACGCCGCGAGGCAAGCCATGGCGACGACCAGGGCGACCAACCACGGCGTCCGTGCCCGCATCGGCCGCCGCTATATCACGCGCTACTGGGCGCAGTAGCGACCGACGTCTTCGCGGTCCGTGCGCGCCTCCTTGAGGTGCGTCTTGATGACCCCTTCGGTGCCGTCGGGGGCCGACGGGTCTTCCTTCAGGCGCAGGGTGGTCGCTAGGACCGTGAGCGTATTCTGGTAGTTCGTCGCGTAGATGTGGAGCGGCTGATCCTCGAGGTTCAACGCTTGGACGTCTTGGCGAACGCGATCGACCACTTCGGCGCTCGGCGTCCCCTCGTCGAGTGGCTTCATCGCGGCGAGGAACTTGTCGCACTCCTGCTTTCGCTGGGGGTTGCAGGACGCGGCGCCCGCCGCTCCCACGACGATGACCATCGCGACGGAACGGATTGTGGCCACGGCCGATGTGACTTACACGCGCGGGGCCCGGGTGCGCAAGCCCCAAGGGCCACCTGGCGCTTGGCCAGCAGGGGCCGCCTGGGGTAAACGCCTCGGCGAAGGGTGGCGTTCGCAGAGCAAACCGGGTCATGGCCGCTGCCGGCGCGCCTCGTGGACCATCTTGCCCTCGATTCGCGGCGCGCGACGGTGCTCTATTGGTCGTCGGTCGCCCTCGTCGTCGGCGGCTTGTTCGTCACCCGGCTCCTTCCCTGCGTGGACTATCCGCAGCACCTGGCCCTGAGCAGCGTGGCACGGCGACTGGCGGACCCGATCGCACCCGAGCACGCCGAGTTTCAGCTCAGCTATTTCACCTACAACGGGCTCTTTCACTTCATCGTCGCGACCCTCTCGACCCGCGTGCCGGTCGAGCTCGCGGGCCGGGTCGTCGTCGCCGCGTCGCTTCTGGCGATGTCTGGGGCGGTCGTCGCGCTCGTGCGGGTTCTCCGGCGGCCGGCCGCATACGCCGCGCTCTTTACCCCCATCCTCTTCTCCTTTTCCGTCGGGTGGGGCTTCGTCAACTACGTGCTCGCGACCGCGATCACGGCGTGGGCGCTGGTATTCGTCGCTCGGGCGGCCATCCGGCCGACACTCGGCGCCACAATGAGCGTCGCCCTCCTGGGGCTCGCGTGCGCGTTTGCGCATGTTCTCGCGATGCTCATCCTATGCCTCGCCGGCGCCGCGCTCGCCGTGGAAGCCGCGTGGCGAGCAGCGCCGGCCGAGGGCCCGGGCTGGCGGCGCGCGCTCCGGATCGTCCTATGCGCGAGCGTCGCCGCCGGACCGCTCCTCTTGGGCTGCCTCTACTGCATCGAGGTCTATCAGCGGCAGTACGCCTGGGACCCGCACATGTACCGCGATCCCACGATCGAGGGGAGCGCGCCCCCCCTCGTGGACAAGGCGGTCTACTTCGGAGCGTACGCGACCGACCTTTATCACGATGGCTCCGACCAGATCATTCTGTGGTGCGCGATCGCCGTGATGGCGTGGTCCGCGATGCTCGCGTGGAAGGGACGGCGAGCATGGGACCACCCGCGCGAGGAGTCACCGGCGATCGTGGCTCCGTTCGTGGTGATGACGCTCGCGTACTTCGCGACGCCCATGGTGCTCATCGGCACGCACCTCATCTTCCCGCGACTGGCCCAGTGGGCGGTGCTCGGCGCCCTGCTCGCCACCCCGCGGATTCCCGATGCGGCCAGGGCGGTACGTGCGCACGCATGGATGTTGCGGCTTGGTCTCGCGGCGGGCGTCAACACGCTGGTTCACTGCGCCGTTTACGGGTGGGAGACCAGGGACGCGTCGCGCCTCATCGATGACCTACCGCCGGGGGGCGCGGTGACCGCAGTCATCTGGGACTCGTGGTCACTCGCGTTCCGCAACCCCGCGCTCACGCATCTGGCCGGGTACTACGCCGCCCGAAAGCACGGGCGGTGGGCGTTCGCGTTCGCCCGGTACCTGAGCGTCCCCGTGCGCTTCAAGCCCAACTCCCAGCCGCCATGGCCCGCCCGAGGTTGGGAATTCGACCCCGATGAGTACGACGCCCGCTGCAAGTACGCGCGCGCGTTCCCGCTCGTCCTAGTCAAGGCGCCGGCCGAGGTGCCGCGGGGCCCGAACGGTGAGGATGCCGTGCGTGAGCTCGTTTTCAGCTCGGACATCACTTGCAACGCGCGGTCGTGGCGGGACGCACAGGCAGTGAGACTCCTTTCCCACCACGGACCGTACTGGGCGTTCGACTCGACTGGACTATCGAACGACGGGACCTTCTAGGGATGAAACGGTCTGCACGTCGGCGAGCCCCGCTCGGAGCAATGGGTCGCGATCGTGGGCTGTTTCTAAATAAGCTATTAAAAATGCCGGGTCTGCGCCTGTTTGGCGGCCCCGGAGACTCGACGAGGAGCGCGACGCTCGATAGCGTGCGCAACTCGAAGACCCGGGCGGAGTCCGAGTCAAGGAGAGTTGACCAGATGAAACGCGTTCGTCAAAAGACGCCTCGCTTGGGATGGGTATTGCCCATGGTCCTGGTCGCGATGTCGGTCGCGGCCGTAGTCGGCGTCACGGCCTCCACGGCGTTCGCCCAAACGGCTCATGCCGCGAACGCGGCGCCGCCGGACCTCGCCACGCGCGTCGCCGACTTGGAGGCGTACGTCACGAACGGCACGCCGAAAGCGCTGTCGTCCTCGGGGCCCGGGCACAACGCCTGGATGATGACGTCGACGGCGCTCGTCCTCTTCATGACGTTGCCCGGCCTGGCCCTGTTCTACGGGGGTCTCGTCCGGCGTAAGAACGTACTCTCCGTCATGGCGCAGTGTCTCGGCTGTGCGGGCGTGGTCACGATTCTGTGGTGGCTCGTCGGCTACAGCCTCGTCTTCTCCAACGGCTCGCCCATTTTGGGAGACCTGAAGTTCGCGTTCTTGAAGGGAGTCGGCGCCACGCCCAATGCGGATTACGCGGCGTGGGTCTCCCATAGCGTGTTTTCGATGTATCAGCTCATGTTCGCGATCATCACGCCCGCTCTCATCGTGGGCGCGATCGCGGAGCGGATGAAATACGCCGCGATTGGCGCCTTCGTCATCGCCTGGATGTTCATCGTTTATTTTCCTCTCGCCCACATGGTCTGGGGCATCGACGGAATGATGAACGGCGTTTGGAACGCCAAGGCATCGATCAAAGCCATCGACTTTGCCGGCGGGACGGTCGTCCACATGTCCTCCGGCTGGTCGGCGCTCGTGCTCTGCCTCATCATCGGCAAGCGCGCGGGCTTCGGGCTCAAGGCGTTTTATCCGCATAGCCTGGTGCTCACGATGATCGGTACCGGCATGCTCTGGGTGGGCTGGTACGGATTCAACGCAGGAAGCGCCGTCGCCGCCGACGGCATCGCTGCCGGAGCGTTCATGGCGACGACGCTCGCGACCGCCGTCGCGTCGGTGGTTTGGCCGGCGATCGAATGGGCGACCCGCGGCAAGCCGACCGTCCTCGGGTTCTGCTCGGGAGCGGTCGCGGGGCTCGTCGTCATCACGCCCGCCTCCGGCTTCGTCACGGCCAGTGGGGCCGTGACGATCGGCGTCCTCGCGGGCGTGATCCCCTATCTCGCGTGCACCAAGCTCAAGTCGGCCTTCGGATACGACGACGCCCTCGACACGTTCGGGGTCCACGGCGTCGGGGGCACGCTCGGCGCCCTGGTCACGGGCTTTCTCGCCACGTCCGAGGCGAATTCCAATCTCAACACGAATCTCTCCGGCATCGTGGGGAGCACGCTCTGGATGGAGCAGCTGAAGGCCATGGGCATCACGGTGGTCATGGCAGTCGCCGGCACCGCGATCATCGCCTACGCGGTCAAGGCGACGATCGGATTGCGGCCCGACGCCGAAGACGAAGAGGACGGACTCGATCAAGTCGACCACGGGGAAGCGGGCTATCACCTCGAAGAGGAGGGGCATATCGCGGCTTCTCTGAGCCGCGTAAGCGGGATGGTCGGCGCGACCCCGCTCGCGGGAACGCGCCGTGCGGTGGCAGGCGGACACGCGAGCGAAGGAGAGCATTCGTGAAGCGAATCGAGGCGGTGATCCGCCCGTCCAAGCTGGACGAGGTCAAAGAGGCCCTGGCCGAGGTCGGGATCAAGGGCATGACCCTGTCCGAGGTCAAAGGCTTCGGCCGAACCGGTGGCCGGCGCGAGGTCTACCGGGGGTCGGCGTACGTGGTCGACTTCACCCCCAAGGTGATGATCGAAATCGTGGCCAATGACGACCTCGTGACGACGATCCTCGAAGCCATTCAAACCGTGGCGAAGACCGGCAAGATCGGCGACGGAAAGATCTTCGTTTCGGACGTGGTCGAAGTCGTCCGAATTCGCACGGGAGAGCGCGGCGAAGACGCTATCTAGGGATGCGCGCGAAGCAAGCGCTCCCGCGGACTCCAACGGCGTCTCCCGCGGGGAGCGCCCCCTCACCATGGGTTCTATAAGTTGGGCAAGACGTGATCCAGCCTGCCTTACGACGCGGTGTGCCCGCGCGCGGCGCCGATTGCTCGAATGCGCTCGGCCACAACAGGACGAATCGGGACGCGGTGACCGATGAGAAGAAGGGCGAGGCGCGCGGGCGCCATGCCTACACGCCGGCCGAGCTCCTTTCTTGGCAGCCCTGTCTGTTCGAGCCACCGCACGATGGTTCGTAGCTCGTCGATTTCGCGCGCTCGAAGGAAATCCGGCGCCGGCTCGGGAGCCGAGGGCTCTCCTGCCGGGTCATCGTGGTCCGCGTCTCGGTCCGTCCCGCCTTCGACGTCGCCGAGGAGCGCACCGATGTCCGCTTCGTCGAGTCCGCGGAGCATGCCCGGGCCGCCGATCACGGACGCCGCAAGCTCGCGCTTCTTCGCCTTGAGGAGCCCGATCTTGTCCTCGATGGTCCCTTCGGCCAAAAGGCGCACGACCGTGACCGCGCGCTCCTGACCGATCCGGTGCGCGCGATCGGTCGCCTGGTCTTCGACAGCCGGATTCCACCACGGATCGCAGTGAATCACTGTGTCCGCGGCGGTGAGGTTCAATCCGGCCCCGCCCGCCTTGAGAGAGATCAAGAAAAGGGGCGCGGCGCCATGCTGGAACCGTTCGACGATGGCCGCGCGATTCGCGCTCGAGCCGTCGAGGTATTCGTATGCGATCTTCTCGCGATCGAGGTCCTCGCGCCAGAGCATCAGCAGTTTGACGAATTGCGAGAACACGAGCGCGCGCCGTTGCTCGGAGACGAGCTCGCGCACCAGATCGAGGAATGCCGCCCGCTTCGCGCTCTCCGCGGCCGGTACCGCGGGATCGACCAGCCGCGGATCGCAGGCCATTTGCCGGAGGCGAAGAATGGCCGTCAGCACGCTCAGCTGGCTCCGTTCGAGGCCGCGCTTCTCGATGTTCTTCTTCACCGCCTGGCGCAGAGTGAGCGCAAGGGCATCGTAAAGTCGTCGTTGCCGCATGCCGAAGACACAGGCGCGGTCGACTTCCGTTTTCGGAGGCAGGTCTCGCAGCACTTCCGCCTTCGTGCGCCGGAGGATGAAAGGCCGCACGACGGCGCGAAGGTGATCGGCCGCCGGGCCGTCGGGGCGCGCCATGATCGGCCGCGCGAAGCGTTCGTCGAAGTCGGACGCCTGGCCGAGCAGCCCCGGGTTGGCGAAGGTCATCAGCGACCACAGCTCGCCCAGCCGGTTCTCCACCGGCGTCCCCGACAGGGCGAGTCGTAGCCCGGCGTCCAGGCGACGAACGGCGCGCGAGGTCGCCGATTCCTGGTTCTTGACGTTCTGGGCCTCGTCGAGCACCGCGCAGCGAAAGCGTTTCGAGACAAGGCGCTCGATGTCCCGGCGCGCGAGCCCATAACTCGTCACGACGAGGTCATGCGCGGCGATGGCTTCGAAGTCGCGTGACGCGCCGTCGAGGACCAGGACTCCGAGCTCGGGCGTGAAGCGCTGGGCCTCGCGCAGCCAGTTGCCGACGACGGACGTCGGGCACACGACGAGCGACGGCCGTGGACCTTCCTCTTCCTTCCATCGCGCGAGCAGGGCGAGGGTCATGACCGTCTTGCCGAGGCCCATGTCGTCCGCGAGAATGCCCCCAGCGCCAAGCTCGCGGACAAACTGGAGCCATGCCAATCCGTCTCGCTGGTAGGGGCGCAGCGTCGCGCGGAGCCCTGCCGGGAGCGACGGTTCGGGCGACACGGCAAGGGCGCGGAGCCGCGCGCGGAGGCGCGAGACCGGCTCGTCCATGGACCCACCGTACCGATCCACCCAGCGAGCCACGCGCCCGAGGTGGTGAGGCGCGAGACGGCCGCGACCCCCGTCGCCAATGAGGCCATCGCTGTCCTGGAGGAAGTCGGCCACGGCATCCGTGATGCGCGTGAGCGTTCCGTCGGTCAAAGCCAGCCAGCGCGCACGGGCCGCGAGGGCGGATCGGAGCGCATTCATTTCGACTGCCAACGCGCCGGCCATGAAATGCACCTGCGTGTCCAGCCAACCCGACGCGGCACCGACGTCGACCCGCACCTCCGCAGGCGGGCCGACCTTCACGCGCGCGAGCGATTCGTCGATACGGACCTCGACACGCGGGGTCTTGCTTTCGCGGACGAGCGCGATGCCCCGCTGCCAAAAACGGACCGCCGCTTCCCCGCCGGCGCGAAGCGCGCCCTCTTCGTCCTCCTCGAGCCCCGCCTGGTTGGCGAGCGCCGTCGCCGCAGCCTCCGCCGCCAGGTGGCGCCCGTCCGCCGCTGTGCCCTCCACCCTCGGCAGTCGGACGCTGCCTGCGGCGTAAACGGCCGTGAGCTCCGCGCGAACGTCGAGAGGCAATCCGGCGAGGTGGATGACGAACGATGGGGTCTCGAGGCGAGGGAGGCCGAATGCCTCCGGGGGCGGCAGCGTCACGCCGGAGGCTCGGCCGCGTCCCAAGAGCAGGCGGCCGACCCGCGCCGCCTCGCGCTCGGTCACGACGAGGGAAGGGACGAGATGGAAGCCCCAGGCGACGTCGAGGTCGACGTCCGGTGAGAGCGGGTGAAAGCTTCCGTGCGCTTCGGACCAGAGATACGGAAAAGGGCCCGTGAGAAGGACGGCGTCGGACGCGTCGCAGACCGTTCGTCCCGAGGCCGTGCACCACCGGACGACGAGCGAATCCCCGGCCCGTTCGACGCTCGGCGCGACTACGTCCTTCCCGAAGCGAAGGGGCCTCTTGAATCCGCCGGTCTTCGCGTGAAGGTCTTCGCGCAAAAAGTGGATGAGGAGCGAGGCGGAGGCTCGCGTTGCCACCAGCGCGTCGCGCTGCAACTGTCCCGGCGAAGTCAGCTCCACGAGGCGTCGGTCGCGGGGCCCGAGGCTCGCCGCGATGACGTCTTTCGGCTTCATGACACGCAGCGACGGGGGGCACCGGTACCTCAGAAGGACCGCGGGCCGCGCGTCCGGGGACGGTACGCCCGTGTAACGAACGACTTCGACGTCGACCTCGAGATCGGCCCTGGCGCCGGAAGAAGGGAGCCAGCGAGCGAGCCCCTCGTCGAGGGACCGCTCGGCGCAGATTTCCCTCCGCAGGGCGGGCAGCTCGGCAACCCGCTCGCTCGCAGGCTTGCCGGCCGCAATCGCGGCACGTAGACCCGGGTGCACCGCGAGGTCGACGAGAATTCGCAGGACGTGATCGCAAGTCGTCGGCCGGCCGCGCGTGCACGCGCACGCGATCTCCAAAGCGATCGTTCGCAGGTCCACGCGTAGCCGGACGCTCACGCCGGCCCCGTCGCCCTCGAATGTCGCGACGAGGCGCCCGGCGCCGTCGAGACGCGGCGGCTCCGCATAGGCTCGCGCATCGCGCAGCAGACGGTCGACCTGCGTCCGGCCCAGTCGCCGGTCGGCGAAAGCGAGGTCGATTCCCTCGACCCACGTTGCGTCCGACGACGACATCCGCCCGGTGGTCTTGCACCGCGCGGTGATGGGCGCAACCCCTCTTGAAGCCTTCCCGACGACAAGGATCACGGATCACCGTCGTAAGGACATGGGATGAGTACGATAAGGCCGGGGGATCACCACGTTGATCCACGACGATCACCACGACAAGGACATGGATGCACCACGGTGATCCACGACGATCACCCCGACAAGGACACGGATGCACCACGGTGATCCACGACGATCACCCCGATAAGGACATGGGTGCACCACGACAAGGACACGTCCTTACCGCGATAAGGCACCGTCCTTGTCACGGTAAGGAGATGGGATCACCACGGTGATCCATGTGCCTTCCTGCTACTCGAACGCCGCAATCCCCGTGACGTCCTGCCCGAGGATCAGCGTGTGCATGTCGTGCGTTCCTTCGTAGGTCGAGACGGTCTCGAGATTGCACATGTGCCGCATGACCGGGTAGTCGTGGAGAATGCCGTTGGCGCCGAGCACGTCTCGGCACGTGCGCGCGATGTCGAGCGCGGCGCGAACGTTGTGGCGCTTGATCATGCTCACGTGCTGCGGGCGAAGCTTCTTTTCCTCCTTGAGCCTCGCCGCTTCGAGCGCCATGAGCTGCATGCTGGTGATCTGCGTCACCATCTCGGCGAGCTTCGCTTGGACGAGCTGGTGTGCCGCAATGGGCTTCCCCGCGAACTGCACGCGCCCCTTCGCGTAGTCGACCGCGCAGTCGAAGCACGCGCTCGCCGCGCCGATGACGCCCCATGCGATGCCGAAGCGCGCCGCGGTCAGGCAGCTGAGCGGCCCTCTCATCCCGCGCACGCCGGGCAGGATGGCGTCCTTCGCAACGCGGACGTCATCGAGAAAAACCTCGCTCGTAACGCTCGCGCGCAGGCTGAGCTTGCGCTCGATGAGGCGCGCTTCGAACCCTGTTGCGTCGGTGGGGACCAGAAAGCCGCGCACCTCGCCATCGGCCCCTCCGAGCTTTCCCCAAACGAGCGCGACCTGCGCGATGTTGCCGTTGGTGACCCACCGTTTGACACCGCGCAGGACGAACGAGTCTCCGTCGTCGATGGCGACCGTGCGCATGCCGCCCGGGTTCGATCCGAATCCGGGCTCGGTGAGCGCGAAGCAGCCGACGACGCGGCCCTTGGCCATTTGCGGCAGGTAGCGGTTCTTCTGCGCGTCGCTGCCGAAGGCGTGGATGGGAAGCATCACAAGCGAAGTCTGGACGCTTGCGAACGAGCGGATGCCCGTGTCGCCGCGCTCGAGCTCTTGCATCGCAAGCCCATAAGCGACTTCGCTCGAGCCCGCGCAGTCGTACCCGTGCAGATTGCAGCCGAGCATGCCGAGATCCCCGAGCTCTCCGATCAGCGGCTCGGGGAACGTACCGCGCTCCCAGTGGTCGGCGATGCTGGGGATCACACGCGCGTCGACGAACGCGCGGGCGGCGTCGCGGACGGCGCGCTCCTCGGTGGATAGATGACGAGACAGGTCGAAGAAGTCGGGCATGACGACGGAGGCTACCGCTCCACGCGGATGGTGGGCTTGGCCCCCGTGAAATCGGCGCGCATCGTCGCCCGCTCGCCTGCGCGCAGGGTCAACGAAGCCCTCTTCGACTCGCCGGTGGCGGGAAACGCGAAGACGACCGCATGCGCCCCGGGCTCCAGGGCGACGCGCGCCGGAGCGCGGCCGCGCGAGACGCCGTCGACCGTGACATAGGTGCCGTCACCGAGGAGCACGAGGCGGGCCGGATCTGGGGGATCCGGGTTGGGGGCGGACGAGGCCAGCGTCGGGATGGAGCTCGGGGTTGGGGCCTTGGTGGGCGTGTCGGTCGGGGTCTTGCCGGGGATCGAGGCGGGGGTCGGGGCCGAGATCGAGGCGGGAGCGGAAGGCCCGCCTCGCGTCACAGGCGAAGTCGCCGCGCCGCGCCCGACCAGAAACGCAACGAGCGCGATCGCGGCGGCCGCGAATGCACTCCGCCACACCAGGCGGCGTACCGCGGGGGCCGGGTGCCTGTCGCTCGTCTGCGGCGGCGGCTGAGCGGAGGGGAGCCTTCGGGTGGAGGGTCCCGCGAGAGGCGACCCGCCCTTCGGATCCCAGGCCTGCACCTCGTCGCGCGCGGCGAAAGTCTTCGTCCCCACCTGGGTGGCGGTCGGCCGTGAGGGCGGGCGCTGAAGCAGCGGCCCGTGATCGGACGGCGGCGCCAGCGGGTGAGCGCGCGTGGTTCGGACCCGCTCGCCGAGCTGCCGCGCGACGTCGCCCAGGTCCACTCCGGAGAGGAATTTGCGAAGCGCACGGGCGAGCTCGTCGGCCTGCTGCGGGCGCTCGTTCGGATTGAGCGACATCGCGCTCGAGATGACGTCTTCGAGCGGCAAGAGTCGGATATCGGCGTCACTGGGCTTCGGATGCGGCCCGCGCATCGCTTCGTCGATGGCATCGAGCGTTCGACGGCGGAACGGCGCGTTGCCGCTCCAGAGCTCCATCAAGAGCGCGGCCACCGCAAAGACGTCCGCCGACGGCGCGAGCTCTTTGCCGCCGATCTGCTCGGGCGGCATGTGACCGGGCGATCCGAACACGCCGTGTCCACTGGGCGCCGTCGCGACGGGCGCCGAAATGCCGAAGTCGATGACTTTGACCTGGCCCTCCTCGTCGACCATCACATTGCGCGGGGTCACGTCCCGGTGCACGACGTTCATACGCCTGTGCGCGTAGTCGAGCGCGCGGCAGACTTCGACCCCGACGTACGCGCCCTCCTCGGGCGACAGTCTCCTACCTTCGCACGCGCGCAAGAGCTCCGCGAGGCTAGCCCCCGCCACGTATTCCATCGCGAGAAAATAAGTACCGAGCTCGACGCCCAGCTCGTACACGGGGACGATGTTCGGGTGCGCGAGGGCGACTGTCGTCTTGGCCTCCTCGACGAACCGTCGGACGAACTCCTCGTCGGACGCGAGCTCGTCGCGAATCTGCTTTACGACGAGCTTTTTCTCGAATCCGCCCGCACCGCGCAGCGTCGCCAGCACCACTCGCGCCATACCGCCGCGGGCCAGCTCGCGCTCCAGCACGTACTTGCCGAACACTTGGGGGTACATTCAGTCGTGAGCGTGAAACCGGCCCACACCGCACATCGTAGCAAATGGGCTCCGGTCTTTGCGCTTTGCGCGGCGGCAGCGTGCAGCAAGGACCCCCACATCACGCTGCGGGCCGTCACCCTGCACGTTCCTCGGGCATGCGCCGTCGACGGAAATGCGTATGCGCAGTTCGATGCGCTCGGCGACTTCGAGCCCACCCCCCAGACGACGGGACACCTGCTCGGCGATGTGGGGGAGCGATTGCCGGAGATCGATCTTGCCACGCACACGCTCGTCGCCGTCGCGACCGAGAACGGGCGAACGTGGACGGGCGTGGCGAGCGTTCCCATCACGGGGGACGTCGACGTGTTGCTGCTGCCGTCGCTGACGTCCTGCGCGCTGTCGACGACGATCGATCCGCGCAACAACGCCGAGCTCGCGCTCATCGCAGGGGGGCGCGTCCTTGTGGTCGGCGGCGGGGGCAATCCGTCGCCACGCACGTTCGCCGCCGACCTGACCACAGGAGCGATCGAGCCCGTCGATGTCGGGCTTCTCCGGCAGCGCATGCGCCCGAGCGTCACCCCCTTCGGCGACGGCGCCCTTGTGGCCGGAGGGGTGGCTGACGACGGCACCGTTCTCGCCACCGCGGAGGTGTACGAGCCGGCGTTGAAGGGCTTCGATCAGCAACGCCCGATCCAGATTGGCGACGCTCGAGCGGATCAGGGCGCAGTGGTTCTGGCGAGCGGCGAGACGCTGCTCGTCGGCGGCGTGGGCTTCGATGGCCAGACTCCACTGGCTTCGATGGAGGTCGTCGACCCGGTCAGCCGGACGGTTCGCACCGAGCGGGTCGCACAGCTCCAGGTCGCACGGCGCGCGTCGATCCCCGTTCGACTCGCCTCCGGGGAGATCTTGGTGGCGGGCGGCGTCGACGCCGGGGGAAACCCCGTGGGGACGCTCGAGTGGTTCTCACCCGATGCCAGCAGCGCGACGAAGCGCGCGCGCGATCTCGTCACCGGTGCGGCGGTCGCGTTGACGGCGCTCGAAGGTGGCGCAGCCCTCGCGGTCGTGGCCCCACCCCAAGGCGCTCCTGCCGCGTTCCAGAACGTCTGGGTGATCGACGCCGACGGCGCGCTCGAGTCCGGCGCGCCCGTCGAGGGCAACTTGGCCGCTCCAGTCCTCTTCGGCGGCGCGGGCGGAGCCCCCGTGCTCTGGACGGGTGATCGATGGCTCCGTTGGCAGCCGTGGAGCGGCGCCTTCGGCGCGCTCGACGTCCTCGACGACATGCCGGCGCAAATCGGATCGGCCACTTGCTCGCCCGACACGGGACTCGCGCTCTGGATCGCGCCCGACGCCGCGGCGGTGACGGGGCTCCGCTTCGACACGCGTGGACCGTACGCGCCGTTGCCGCTCCCGCTGCTGGTCAACGACACGTCGGAAACGGCACCCGACCGCCTCCCGGGCGCCGGAGTCCTCTCATTCGACGCCGCGTCCGGGCTGACGCTCGCCCCGGGCGCCAGCGCCTTCGTGACCGATCGCACGTACGCGGACGTATCCGTCGATGTCGACGCTCCGACCGGCGAGCCTTCGCTCATCGTGCTGCGCGACGAGCTCGGAATCGAGGTGGAGGTCGGGGGAGCGGCATGTCCCGGTCTCGTCGTACCGGGCGCGACGTGGGCCCGCGTGACGCGCCGCGGATCGACGGTGAGCTGGACCATTTCGGGCGGCGGCGCCGGCACGTGCGGCATCGGCGTGCGGCCGAACGCTCGCATCTCGGTCGGCGTACGCGGTCCCGCATCTGCGCCGCGCGGCATCGTCCGGAACTTGCGTATCGCGAGGCTTGGTTCGGGTTAGCGGCTCGCAAGAGAGCGCAAACATCGGTGCTATTGACGGGGCCCCGAAAACGGGAGTCCACTGCGCGCGTCATGCGTGCTTTCTTGCGCCACGAGGGGGCGAAACCTTAGGGAGAGGTGACTGATGAACGGGGCGAAAGGCTCTTGGTCCGCGATCGCGACCCTGATGGTTTCGGTCGGCTGTCTGGATGGTTGCTCGAGCTCGGGCGCAGCCAGCAGCGCAGACGCGGGCAGCGACGCGACCAACCCTCCTGGACCCACTCGCGCCCCGTCCAGCGAGGACTCGGGCAACAACCCCGTCATGGGTCCAGCCGACGTCGCGCCCCCGGACGCCATGGCCCCGGCGCAACCGTCTCCCTCTTCCTCTCCACCCGCATCCCCGGCCGGCACGGTCGACGGCGGCTCGGCCGACGCGGCACCGCCCCATGGCGTTGCTTCGGATGCAGGGGGCTCGGGCCCGAGGCCGTCGACGGCGAACTGCAGCGCGGCAGCCCCGGGTGTGACTAACTGCGGCACCGGCAGCGAGAGCTGCTGTACGAGCTTGGACGTGACAGGCGGGACATATGACCGGACATACACGAACAGCGGGGCCGCAGCGACCGGACTGGCCGATCCCGCCACGATTAGTGCGTTTCGATTGGATAAGTACCTGGTGACCGTGGGGCGGTTTCGGCAATATGTGGACTACGTCACGAGCGGTGCGGGCGCGCCACCCGCGAACGGAAGGGGCGTCCACGCGCACTTGAACGCCGGGCGGGGACTGGCCAACAGCGCCCGCGCCGGAGCCTACGAGACGGGCTGGGACGCGACGAATTGGAACGCGCAGATCCCGATCGGCACGGGGGCGGTCAGCCGATGGAACACCAATCTGGCTTGCGGGCCGGGCTACGAAACGTGGACGAACGCACCGGGGACCCACGAGAACCTGCCCATCAACTGCGTGGACTGGTACGAGGCATACGCGTTCTGTATCTGGGACGGGGGGTTTCTGCCGAGCGAGGCGGAGTGGGAGTATGCGGCGGCGGGTGGAAACCAGCAGCGGGAGTATCCGTGGGGATCGACCGCGCCCGGAATGGGAAACGAGTATGCGATCTACGGTGACGGCGAGAGCAACTGTTACTACCCGAGCGGCACGGCCGCGCCCTGCACGGGGATAGCGAACTTCGCGCCGGTGGGGACCGCGACGAAGGGAGCGGGGAACTGGGGCCAGCTCGACCTCGTCGGTGAAGTGTTCGAGTGGAATCTGGACTGGTACGCGGCGTACGGGGCGTGCACCGATTGTGCTGATTTGACCACCGCATCGAACCGGGTCATGCGAGGCGACCTCCTCAACGACGCCACCCTCCTGGTCCCCTCGAGCCGCTTCGACGTCGACCCGTCGTTCCGCGTCGTCAACCTCGGGTTCCGGTGCGCCAGGAGCCCTTTCACGGCGACGACGACGGGCGCCTCGAGCGGGACGACGACGGGAACGACCACGGGCACGTCGACCGGCACGTCGACCGGCACGTCGACCGGCACGATGATGGGCGCGGACGGTGGGACGTCGCCCGGAATGGACGCTTCGGTGGTGGTCCCCCCGGGCTGCACCGTGCCGGCGCAGGTGAGCTTCCAGACCGACGTGCAGGGTTTCCTCAACACGTCCTGCGGCCGAACGGGGGGCGCCAACGCCAGCAATGGCGGCTGCCACGTGCTCGACTCCGAGTCCACCATGGAGGAGGGCGGCATGAACCACGCGTACGACTGGTTCACAGGAACTGCCCACGCGTCGTCGTGCCCCGAGACGCCTACCCCGTTTCGCTTTCAAGTCGCGATGGCGACCATCAACCAAGCGAATCCGCCCACCTGCTCGAAGAGCCGGCAGATGCCCCCGCCGGGGACGGCCGGACACCCGCCGCTCACCGCGTGCCAGCTGGCCATCCTTCAGTCGTGGCTCGACGAGCCGTATGTCACCCAGTTTCACCGTTATGACGGCATCTCGCCGACGACGCCGTATGCGATGCCGCCCTGGAACTGATCTCGGCTCCTCGTAGCGTGAAGCGAGGGTGGCCCGGAATGTAACCTTTGGCGCGGCTCGTTCGTGAAGTGCGTATGAACGACGTCGTCATCGTGGGTGGTGGTATGGCCGGTCTTGCGGCTGCTGCGTGGTGCGGGCGAGCGGGGCTGCGTGTCGCGCTTCTCGAGCGGGCGGGGCGGCTGGGCGGGCGGGCGACGACCGATCGACAGTCGGGTCACGCCTTCAACCAGGGGGGCCACGCGCTCTACGCCGGTGGCGCCGCCGGTCGCGCCCTCACCGACCTAGAGGTTCCGTTCGCCGGAGGGCCGCCGCCTTTGTCGGCGTCACTCGCCGTCGTGCGCGGCGAGGTGCATCGCCTTCCGTCCGGGCTCCTTTCGATTCTTGGGACCGATCTCTTCGGCTTTGGCGCGAAGGTCGAAGCCGCGCGAGCGTTGACGGCGATCGCCCGCCAAGACCCCCGCGAGCTCCGCGACGCAACCTGGCGAAGCTGGGTGGATCGACTCGTCTCACGGCAAGAGGTGCGCGACGTGCTCGATGCGTTCGCACGCCTCTCGACCTACGCAAACGCGCCCGAGCGGGCGAGCGCCGGCGCCACGATCGCCCAGCTGCGCCTCTCGCTCGAGCGGGGCGTGCTCTACCTGCACGGCGGATGGCAAACAATCGTCGACGGGCTCGAGCGGGCCGCGCGCAGTGCCGGTGCCCGCATCGTGACCGGCGCCCGCGTGACGTCGATCGCGCGCGACGGGCGGTCTCTCGCGGTTTCGCTCGAAGGCACAGAGCCCGTGCGGAGCGCCGCTGTGGTCTTGTGCGCGGGCCCGATAACGGCGCGCACGCTGCTCGGCGATCGTTCGCTGGGTGGGGCGCTCGCTCTGCGCGCCGCTTGTCTGGATGTGGGCCTGTCGGAGCTTCCGCGCCCTGACCGTCTCTTCGCCCTCGGGATCGACCAACCCACGTATTTCTCCGTTCACTCGGCCACCGCGCGGCTCGCCGAAACCGGAGCGACGCTGCACTTGATGAAGTATCTCGATCCGATCGAGCCCAACGACGCCGCTGCCGACGAGCGAGAGCTCGAAGAGATGCTCGATCGCGTCCAGCCCGGCTGGCGCGAGCGGGTCACGGCGCGGCGCTTCTTGCCGTTCGTCGTCGCCGCGAACGCGCTCGTCGAGGCGACGGCGCGTCGGCCCGAGGTGGACGCGGCCGCGACCGAGGGCGTGTTCGTGGCCGGCGACTGGGTCGGCGGCGAAGGAATGCTCGCCGACGCGGCGTTGGCGAGCGCGCGGGCCGCGTCGCAAAGGGCGATCGCTCACGTGACGGCCGTTCGGGAGCGAGCTGCGCCGCGCGAAGATACGCTGGGCGTGACGTGATCGACTCCGCCTATCGCGAACACTGGCCTTACGTGTGGCGGCTTTGTTACCGCATGACGGGAAGCGCGGCCGACGCGGACGACCTGGCTCAGGAGACGTTCGTGCGAACCCTTCGGAGCCCTCCGCCCGACCCCGAAGCGTCCTGGCGACCCTGGCTCGTGAGGTGCGCCGTAAACCTGGCGCGCGACCGGCTTCGTCGAAGAAAGAGAGAACCGTATACGGGGCCCTGGCTGCCCGCTCCGATCGAGACCGGCGCGGAGGCGGCAGACCCCGACGACCCAGAGCGGCGTTACGGCATGCTCGAGAGCGTCTCGTTCGCGTTCCTCGTAGCGTGCGAAGCGCTGACTCCACGACAGCGCGCCGTGCTGCTCTTGCGCGACGTCCTCGACTACTCGGTCGACGAGACGGCGCGCGCTCTCGGCATCGGCGTTTCCAACGTGAAGACGACGCACCACCGAGCCCGAGCGGCTATGCGGCGTTACGACGCGGACCGAAAGGCGCTCACGCTCGACGTCCAGCAGAAGACGCGCGCCGCGCTCGAGCGCTTCGCGTTCGCGTTGAGCACGGGGGATCTCGCGGCGGTGGAGGCCGCCCTGGCACCGGGCGTCGTGACGACGACGGATGCGGGTGGCGACTTCCAGGCAGCGCTTCGGCACGTAGTAGGAGCCTCCCGCGTGGCGCGCTTTTACCTGGGGCTCCTCAAGAAGATCCCACCCTCGCGCGTCGTCTGGCGGTGGATGAACGGCCTCCCGGCTCTGCTGGTCGAACGCGACGACCCGCCCCGTCGAGCGGCGCCTCGGCTGGTCCTGCGATGCGAGGTCGGCGGCGACGAACGGATCACGCAAGTTCACGCCATCTTGGCGCGATCGAAGCTGACGGCGGTCTCCGCGGCTGGTTAGGCCGCAAAACTCCCCTCACGCACGAAAACCTAGGGGCTCCACGAGAACGTGTAGAGCGTTCCTGCGGACTCGAGGTTCTGGAAGAGGTTCCGGCTCGGTTGCGTGTACTCGGGGGAGCCCGGCTGGTCGCTGAAGGTGAAGGTCGCGTCCGGCAGCTTCGTCAACTGACTGAAGTCGACGTTCGTGAAGAGCTGGCGCGGGTCGATCCGCAGGAGCAGCCCGCCCGTCGGCTTTACGGTCACATCCGTCGGGATCGACACAATGCGCTGCTTGCATATCGCATTGGCGCCCGCGCCTTGCGCACCCGTCGCCTGCCGATTCGAACCAATCGTGATCGTTCCTTCGAACGGGATCGTCGCTCCGCCGTCGTCGCTGGCGGTGCCTGCCACGATCAAGATGGGCGTGGTGTCGACGACCGCGTTGATGTCGCCACCGGTCAGCCAGACCTGGCCGACCCGCGCGGGCGGAATCGTCGTGCCCTGCCCGTCGACCGGAAACGGCTGCGGCGCGGGCGATAGAAGATCGACATCGCGGCCCGCCGTGACTTGCGCGACGTACGTGCCGGGAAGGATGCAGTTCGTTCCCTGCGAGCCGGATACCGGCAAGCTCTGGTCCAAGTAGAGCGCGCCGACATGAAGCGTCGCCTTGGTCAGGACCACGTGCCACCCACGTCCCGTGGTGAACTGAAAGGGTTGCGCCGGGTCCGCGTCGACGGGGCCCGCGGCCGCCGCCGGAAAGGCGACGAGCTCGCCTCCGGTCGTGCCCACGCACCCGACCGCGAAAAGGACCATCGCCGGCAGCAGGGCGAGGCGGCCCATCACGTGCCCCCGAAGTTGATCGCGAACGTCCCGAAGATGCCGCGTGGCGCGCCGGCGGAGAACGCTCGCTCGGGTACCAAGGTGGGTTGCGACTGGCTGTGGAAGTCCGATGCGAAGTTGTACTCGCCGAGACGGTACTTCGTGTCGAGCAGGTTCGTCGCGATGATGCCGACTTCGTAGTGCGTCCACGCCAGCCGGGCCGAAGCATCGATCGTGAACAGGTCTTGGCTGTTCTGTCCGAAGGGCAACGGACGCGGGCCCACGTACGTGACTCCGCAGCTCAGGGCACCCTTCAGCGTCGACCCCCAGACGCGGAACGGAAGATCGTGAACGATCGCCGTGTCCGAGCGGACGACGACCCCCGGGATGTACGCGACGAGAAGATGGGTGTCGTCGTACGTCGCCCGAACGAACGTCACGTTGGCCGACTCGTCGAAAAACGAGCCCGTAAGGCGCAGCGCTCCGACCCACCCCACGCGGTGGGTACCTACCCCCAGCACGTTGCGGCCCGCGTTCTGGTCGAAGATGAGGTCCTTGTCGACGACCGTCTCGAAAAAAATCGATCGCGCGACCAGCGCGACGTCCTTGATTTCTCCGGCGTACGACGCGCCCCCGTCGACCGCGACGACGCTGGCGAACGGAGTCTTGACGTCTTGGGTGACGTAGCTCGGGTCGATCGATCGGATTCCCTGCCCGTAGCTCGCGGACCATACGAAGTGGGAGAATGGCCCGATGATCAGCGAGGCGCGAGGCAGCACGGCTGCACTCGACGTCGCGGTTTGCTGATTCGGCTCGCGCGGCCGACCCATGTCCTGCTGCGTGAGGCAGCTTTGATCGATGGGAGGGTTCGTGGTCGACGGGTGAGCGACGGTCTGCGCCGCGCAGTTGTCGAGCACGTCGTAGGTGAGGACCTCGGCTCGAACGCCGCCGCGCACGTTGATCCACGGAGCGGCGCGCAGGTTGGCGTCGGCGTACATGCCGATGTCGCTCAGCTGGGAGTCGAGGTTCGTCTCCGTCTTGTAAGGAACGCCCGTGCTGGCTTCGAGGCGCTGCTGAGTCCCCGCCGCGTCGTCGCCGCGCGCGTAATAGCCGAATTCGAGCTCTTGCGGCTGCCCGAACGCTTTGCCCCGGAGCCGCGCCGCCCCGCGAGCACCGACGGTGAGCTCGTGAACGTTGAGGTCCAGCATGTCGCCACGCTGGTCGTGAGCGGTCTGCAACGGCTCTTGTACGTCGAGCAAGAAGCCCGTGAAGTTCTCGAGCAAGCGCATGTCGCGCTTGATCACGAACATCTGCTGGGTCAGCAGCGTGTCGCCCACCCGCGTCTCGAGGTCCCCGGCGAGCGAATAGCGCGACGCGTCTCCGCCTTCCGGCACCTGCTCGCGCGCGAACTGGCTCAGGTCGTAGCTGTCGTAAAAGCCGATTTTGCCAGACTGGTAGTCGTCCTGCCGGACGAGTCCCGCCGAGTGAAAGTGGGTGGAATAGCCTTGAGCGAACACCCTATACGAACCGCTCGAACCGAACCGCCCTTCGTATTGTCCCATGGCCGAACCGCGTTGGGCGTCGCGGTTCTGGCCGAATCCGTCCGTCGAGTACACCTCCGCCCCTGCGAACGTGTGGGCGCTCTCTCCGCTCGGGCCCCACGTGAGAAGCGCGCGTTGCGTGTTGAAGCTTCCCGCTGTGTACTTCGCGGACAGTCCCCGGAGTGCCAAACCGAGCTCGTAATCGGCACTGCCCGCGACCGCATAGTTGCCTTGACGCGGATCGAACGGGCCCTCGACCACGCGCAATTGCTCGACCAGCTCGGGAATGACGAAGTGGGTGTCCGCGTAGCCGTTGCCGTGCAGGTTGCCGCTCTCGTTGATCGGCACGCCGCCCACCGTAAACTCGATGTCCTGCCCTTCGCGCGCGTCGAACCCGCGGAGGAACACTTGCTCGGCATGACCTTCGCCCCCTTCGTTCGTCAGGAGGATCCCGGGGGCCAGCTTGAGCAGGTCACTTGCGTTTGCGTGGGGCACCAGCGCGAGGGCTCCGACGCGCACGTTGAAATCCGAGGCGCCCACGTTCGGAGGCCCGGCGCGACCGCGCACGTTCACGACCTCGGCCTGCGCGACGGGCTCGGGGCCCGCCGCGGCAACGGGGAACGCGGGCGGTGTTGCCGCCTGCCGCTGGATGGCCGGTGTGGCCGGCATCTCCGGCTCCGCAGGTGGAGGCGGTGCGACGAACTCCGGCGGCGGCGCCGGCGGAGCGAAGTGGAATGGAACGCGGATGCGGCTCGCAACCGCCTTACCGCCCCGCATGGCAGGGACGAACGTCCACTGACGGGCCGCAACGACCGCGGCTTCGTCCAAGTCGCCGCCTCCCGACTGCACGACGTCCACCTTCGAGACGTGGCCGTCGGCATCGACCGTCACGGCGAGGACAACGTCGGAGTGCTTGCGGTCGGCCAGCGCCGAGGGCGGATACACGGCGTCGACGTGCTGTATGACGGCCGGCGGCGTGACATCGGTCGACGGCTGGGCGGCCGCATCGGGCGCCAAGGCCGGCGAAAGGGCGATGCCTAGGAAGGCGCGGAGAGCGAAGCGGCGCCGCATGAAGGACGCCGAAAGGTATAACGACGTGCGTACGACTTCAATCTAAAGCGCCTCGCGCACCAGGCGTTCCAGCTCGCCGTCGTCGGTGACCCCGGTGCGCACGGCCACGATCTTCCCCGTGCGCGACACGACGACGAGCGTCGGCAAGTCCTCGACCCCGTACGCGTGCGATGCTGCGCCCACTGTGTCGTGCACGATGGGATAGCTCAGCCCACGCGCCAGCGCGAAAGCCCGGGGGTCGCCCTGGTCAGGCCCGTCGGTGTCAACTCCCACCGCGACGAGGCCCCGGTCGCGCCATCGACGCGCGAGTTGATCGACGATGGGCGCTTCTATGCGGCACGGCTCGCACCACGTCGCCCAGAAATCCATGAGCACGGCTTGTCCTCGAAGCTCGCTCAGACGAAGCGTCCCATCGTCCTTCCCGACCGAGGCGCCGTTCGCGACGAGCGGGAGCATCCAATCCGGCGCATCGTGGCCGATTCCGGCCGGATGAAGGGGGCGCAGAAGGCGCGGGAGGAGGGCGAACCCAGCGAGCAGAACGAGCACGAGGCCCAGGGCTTTCAGGGTCGATCGTGAGGCCTGATCGCCGGTCGCGCCGGTGGATGGTCGAGACCTGCCTGGCGTCGGGTCGCCGTTCATCGTCGCGAGGGAATAGCACGCGGGGGTTGCTGCCCCAGGCGGCCGTCCGAGCTTCGCGCAGCTGCGATGGCGAGCGAGTGCGGAAACGGGAGCGCGACGACGAACGCTGCGCCTCCCAGACGAGCGCTGTGGTCCACCCTGATCGACCCGTTGTGCTCGACGACGATCTTCTTGACGATCGCGAGGCCCAACCCGGTGCCTTCCAGCTTCGTCGTGAAATAGGGGTCGAAGACTCTCTCGCGGGCCGCTTCCGGCACGCCTGGCCCATCGTCTTCGACGACGACGGCGATCGCCTCGGTCGTCCGCTCGGCGCGAACGACCACATGTCCGCGCGACGAGCCGTTGCCACGCGATCGCGCGTCGCGGATCGCCTCGACGGCGTTGCGCACCAAGTTCACGAGCACCCGCCGCAACATCTGTCGGTCGATGGCCACCGGCAGCGCCTCGGCCGGCAGCTCCCAGCGGACCTCGACGTCTTGTGCGACGATCAGCTCATCTGCGCCGCTCTCCGATGGCTCCGCGCCGAGGTGCCCGAGTTGCTCGGAACACTCGCCCAAGAAATCGCGCAGGCTCTCTTCGCGGAGCTCGGCGTGCGGCAGGCGCGCGAAGCTCGAGAAGTTTCCCACGAGCCGGCGCAGCGTCCCGACCTCCTCTTCGACGATCTCGAGCGTCGTGTCGAGCAGCGATCGGAAGCGCGCGTCCTCGCCCGGGTATTTGCGGTGACACTCTTGCACCGCGAGTTGAATCGGCGTCAGCGGGTTCTTGATCTCGTGCGCGAGGCGCTGCGCCATCTCCTGCCATGCGCCGATGCGTTGGAGGTATTCGATGCGAGCGCGCGATTGCTGCATCTCGCTCAGCATTCGGTTGAATACTCGCGCCAGCTCGGTCAGCTCGTCGGACCCGGTGACCGGAACGCGCACGTCCAGATTGCCCGCGGTGACCTGGTGAATCGCATTGGCGATCCGATTGATGCGTCGCGTGATGCCGCGCGCGAGGAGGAAACCGAGTGCGACCGTGGCCACGACCGTGATGCCGAGTAGTACGGCGAACGCTTCGTAGTAGCCCCCGTAGACATGCGTGCGCTCTCTAGCGAGCTGTGCATACGCGTCGTGTATTCCGCCCGCCCGCTCGAGGTCTCGCTCGTAGCGGCGGTCGAACGCGAACGTGGCAATGAGCGTCGCGCCCGAGCCATTGACCCCGAGCGACCGCCGCACTTCGAGCTTGCGCTCCGCGCCCTCGTCGAGCTGGTGCCCTCGGTCGTACTGGGCGAGCACCCGGCCGCCTTCGTCTTCGACGGCAAGCGAGACGAGCTGCCGCGCATAGAGTGGAAAGAGCTCCCGCAGGGTCTGCGCGCAGCCCGGCCCATCGTGCCTGAGCGCGGCTTCGCGAAGGGCGCTGCTTGCGCCCATCGCCGCGGTCTGATCCTTCATGTCGTCTTTGACGACGCGGATGTACTCCTTGTAGAGGTCGATGCCGTGCTCGAGCTCTTGCTCGACCTCCGGCCTGAGCCAAACGGACGACGCATAGTTGAAGAGCGAGTACGCGAGCATCATCGCGCTCGCGAGCGGAAGGAGGGCGGTCGTCAGGATGACGAGCGCGAGGCGACGTTCGGTATTGCCGAGCATGGCGCGTGGACGGGCCAGCGAAAGCATACGCCACGGCGGGCGGGGCAGGGTGGGAGCGCGCGGGAGAATGGCGTATGCTCCCGGCCATGAGCGGCTCGCTTCTCGATCAACTCGTTCAGATGACGGTCGTCGTCTCCGACACCGGTGACATCAACGCCATACGCAAGTTCAAGCCGCGGGACGCGACGACGAACCCGTCGCTGATCGGTGCGGCGTCGCAGATGAAGGAGTACGCGCCGCTCGTCGACGAGGCACTCGGCTGGGCCAAAAAGCAGGCGGGCGCCGGCGCGGCCAAGGACGTCGTCGTCCGCAGCGCGATCGATCGCCTGAACGTCGTGTTCGGGCTCCAGATCTTGGGGATCATCGCCGGGCGCGTGTCGACGGAGGTCGACGCGCGACTCTCGACGGACACGCAGAAGAGCATCGAGAAGGCTCGGGCTCTCATCGCCCAATACGGGGCCGCGGGCATACCGAGGGCGCGCGTCTTGATCAAGCTCGCGTCGACCTGGGAGGGGATCCGGGCGGCCGAGGTGCTCGAAAAGGAGGGGATTCATTGCAATATGACCCTTCTTTTCGGGCTCCACCAAGCGATCGCCTGCGCGGAAGCGGGCGTGACGCTCATCTCCCCGTTCGTCGGCCGAATCCTCGACTGGTACAAAAAGTCCACGGGCAAGACGGAGTACCCGCCCGCCGAAGATCCCGGCGTTCAGTCGGTGAACCGCATCTACGATTACTTCAAGCATTTCGGCTACAAGACCGAAGTCATGGGGGCGAGTTTCCGCAACGTCGGTGAGATCATCGAGCTCGCAGGATGCGATCTGCTGACGATTGCTCCGAACCTCCTCGAAGAATTGTCCAAGACCCAGGGCGCTCTCGTTCGCAAGCTGGACCCGGCGAAAGCGGCTGCGCTCAAGATCGACCGCATCCCGATCGACGAGGCCACGTTCCGCAAGATGCACGCGGCCGACCGGATGGCGACCGACAAGCTCGAAGAGGGGATCCAGGGCTTCACCAAAGCGGTCGTCGCGCTGGAGAAGCTCGTCGAAGAACGGATTTAGCCGTCCTAACCGCTCCCTACCAACAGCTCCCGCAGCTTCACGATGCTTTCGGTCTCGCCCAGGACGATGAGCGTCGTCCCCTCGCTTATGACGTAGTCCGGGTCCGGATTGTAGGCGAATGCGCGGTCGATGCCGCGAACTGCGACGACCAGCGCGCGCGTCGCGCGGCGAATGGGCGTGTCCTTGAGCATCTGGCCGACAAACGGCGATCCGGGTGGGACCACGACTTCTTCGAGGCGCAAGTTCTTGTCCTTGTCCCGCACCATCTGATCCAAGAACTCATTGACCTCGGGGCGAATCAGTTCGCTCGCCAGGCGCCGCGCTCCGATCATCGTCGGATTCACGATCGCCGACGCGCCCGCCTTGACGATCTTCGGCGCGGCGTCGTCGTCGACGACCTTGCTCACGATCCGAGCTCGCCCGTTCAGACTGCGCGCGCTAAGCGTGACGTACAGGTTGTCCTTGTCGTGGGTGAGGGCTGCCACGACGCCGCGCGCGCGCTCGACGCCCGCGGCGAGGAGCATGTGATCCAGAGTCGCGTCGCCGTGGACGTACAGCAACTTCCCTCCGCAGACCTCCGCCGAGACCTCTTGCAAGACTTGCTCGTTTCGATCGATCGCGACGAACCGAGTCTGCGTTGCGACCAGCTCCTCGATGACGTGCTTGCCCGTGCTCCCGGCACCAGCCACGACGATGTGGTGTGACAGCTTCGCAATTTCCCTTTGCATGCGCTTTCTCCGCAACGCGTGACCGATCACTCCTTCGACGAACAGCGCGGTGAGGTTCGACTGCGTGTACGCGAGCACGCCCACACCGCTGACGATGAGGCTGACCGTGAGCACACGGGCCCCCGGGACGTCGCTCATCTCGCGCAGCTCGAAGAAGCCGACCGTCGAGATCGTGATGATGGTCATGTATGCGCACTCGCCCAGTTGCCAGCGGCCGTGGCCGAGGGCGAAGTAGCCCACGCTGCCGACCGCCACGAGGCCCACGAAGACGCCCAAGGCCAGGATCAAGCGGCGGACCGAGGCGCTCACCGCGCGACCCGACGGTCTGCGTACAGGTCGGCGAGCGCACCGCCGAGCGTTGGGAACTGGAACTGGAAACCCGCTCGCTGCAGCTTGCGTGGGGCGACGCGCTGCCCAGTGAGAACCACCCGAGCGAGCCCCTCACCGAGGGCGAGCCGAATGGCGAACGCCGGCGCGCGCACGAGGGCCGGGCGCGCTAGCTCCCGCCCGAGCGATCGCGCGAAGCCGTCCATCGTGACCGGCCCCGGCGCCACGAGGTTCAGTGGGCCCGCAAGGGTCTCGTCGCCGATCGCGAAGAGAATCGCGCGAACGATGTCGCGCTGGTGAATCCAACTCATCCACTGGGTGCCGCTGCCGAGCGGACCTCCCAGAAACCAATTGAATGGCCCGGTCATCTTCGCGAGCGCGCCGCCGCCGCGGCCGAGGGCGATGCCGATGCGGGGATGGACGACCCTCACGCCCGCTCGGCGCGCCGGTTCTGCGGCCGCCTCCCATTCGACGCAAATGCTCGCCAATGGGTCGTGACCCGGCGGGGCGCTCTCGTCGAGGACTTCGTCGTCGAGTCGCATGCCGTAAATGCCCACGGCAGATGCGCTCACAAGAATGGGTGGCTTCTTCGCGGCGCGCTCGATTGCCCGGGCGATCCGCGCCGTGGTGTCGACCCGACTCGAGCGGATCCGTTCAAGGCGCGCCGCCGTCCAGCGCCCGGCGGCGATTGGTTCGCCCGCTAGGTGCACGATGGCATCGGAGCGATCGACCTCCTCTTCGATGCCGTCCCAGGTGACGTCACCGTTGTTGCCGCGCGACACGATGACGACGTCGTCGCGCCTTTCGCGGAGCGCCCGCGCGAGAGCGCCGCCGATGAACCCCGTTCCGCCGGTCAATAGTATCCGCATCGTTTCGCACGAGGCAGCGTAGCGGAGAGGGCTGGCCGCGACGCGTAGATCGCGACAGACGCCGTTTGACGAGCGCCGATCCTGCACTATTGTTGGCGCGCGCCCGAGAAAGAGGCGGCGTCCACGATGTGGAAGAAGATACGCGCGCTCCTATTCGGCGCGCCCAAAGACGTACACTCGGAAGACACGTTCCACAGCATTTCGCTGATCGCCATGCTCGCTTGGGTCGGGCTCGGCGCAGACGGGTTGTCGTCGTCCGCTTACGGCCCAGAAGCGGCGTTTCGCGAGCTCGTCAGTGAAGGCCACGACTACTCGTCCTTGGCAGTGGGGCTCGCGCTCGGAACGGCGATCACCGTCTTCATCATTTCCTACGCCTACTCGCGGATCATCGAGCACTTTCCGTCGGGCGGCGGGGGTTACGTCGTCGCGACCAAGCTCCTCGGCGAGCGGGCCGGCGTCGTCAGCGGATCGGCGCTCCTCGTCGACTACGTGCTGACGATCACCGTGTCGATCGCCTCGGGCGGCGACGCCATCTTCAGCATGATCCCGCGCGCGTGGTTCGGGCCCGCCGCGGCGCGTGTCGCCCAGGAGGACTTGGGAACGTGGGTCGATCCCGTGCAGCGGACGAAGCTCGTCGTCGAGATGGCTGCCATCGTCGTCCTTTTGATCTTGAACATTCGCGGCGTCAAAGAGTCGGTCCAGGCGATTTTGCCAGTATTCATGGTGTTCGTCGTCACCCACGCCGTGCTGCTCGCGGTCGCCATCTTCGGACACCTCGGCGACGTCGGCACAGTAGCCGCGGAGACGAACGTCAATTTCCATCACACCGTGTCGTCCCTCGGGACCCTCGGGGCTGTGCTCCTCTTCGTCCGCGCCTACTCGCTCGGCGGCGGCACGTATACGGGAATCGAAGCGGTTTCCAACGGCGTGCCGATCATGCGCGAGCCGAAGGTTCGCACCGCAAAAAATACGATGGGGCTGATGGCCACGTCGCTCGCGCTCACCGCGGGAGGCATCATCCTCGCCTATCTCCTCGTGCACGCGATGCCCGCAGACGACAAGACGATGAATGCCGTCTTGCTCGAGCGGGTGACCGCCGGATGGCACATCGGCGGATGGAACGCCGGTGCATGGTTCACCACCATCGCGCTGGCGTCGGAGGCCGGCCTCCTCCTCATTGCCGCGCAGGCGGGCTTCGTCGACGGGCCGCGCGTGATGGCGAACATGGCGATCGATTCGTGGATGCCTCACCGGTTCGCCGCGCTCTCCGAGCGCCTCAGCATGCAGAACGGGGTCGTTCTCATGGGCGCGACTTCAATCGTGGCCCTCGTTTACACGCATGGCGATGTCGAGAAGCTCGTCGTCATGTACTCGATCAACGTGTTTCTGACGTTCTCGCTATCCAATTTGGGGATGACGCGCTTCTGGCTGCAGCACAGAAAAGAGCATCCCGACTGGTATCGCCACCTGCCGATCCACGTCATCGGTCTCGCTCTGTGTCTGACCATCCTCATCGTGACGGTCTTCGAGAAATTCGCGGCGGGCGGGTGGCTCACGCTCGTCGTGACGGGGGTTTTGGTGACCGTGTGCTTCGGAATCAAGCGGCACTACCAACGGGTGGTCACGGCCATCCGCCGCCTCGACTCGGAATTGGTGGATCCGCTCCCCAATGCGCGTGAGATGCCGAAGCCGAGCGTCGCAAATGTCAACGACGCTGCGGCCCAGACCACCATCGATCCGAAGCAGCCGGTCGCCGTCTTGTTCGTCGGCGGTTACGGCGGCCTTGGACGGCACGCGCTCTTGACGCTTCTCCGGATGTTTCCGGGTCACTTCAAAGGCGTCGTGTTCTGCTCCGTGGCCGTGATCGACTCCGGCGTCTTCAAGGGGATCGACGAAGTGCACGAGCTCGAGCACCGCGTCGCCCACGCGCTCGACAAGTACGTTGAGTACGCGAAGTGGCTCGAGCTGCCGGCAGAACGTACGTTCTCGACGGGGATCGAAGTCGCCGTGGAGGCCGAGAAGGTCGCGACGGAGGTGATCCAGAAGTACCCGAAGGCGCTGTTCGTGGCGGGGCAGCTCATTTTTGAGGAAGACACGTTCGTCACGCGCCTCTTGCACAACGAGACGGCGTTCATGATTCAGCGGCGATTGCAACACGCGGGCGTGCCGATGGTCGTTCTGCCGGTACGCCTTAACCTCAAGGAAGGTCCGCGGCTCGCGGCGCCGAGCCTCACCGAAGAGCGCGCCGCGTAGAAGCCCGGTGCGTTTGGTCGATACCTTCGCGCTGGCTTCGTCGGCCGCGCTCAAAATACCTCAGTATTCCTCGCGCGGCCGCCGAACCCATCGCTTGGTCTCGACCAAAATCACCGGACTTCTCTGGTTGCGTCTAGGGACCGGGACCTGAGCTACCCTCACCTCTCGTGTTTGTGCGCCGCTCGCTGGCCGTGGCCCTAATCGCACTTACGGGGTGTCGTCCGAGCACGATTGGGGAGGCTGAGTCGAGGCACGATATCCAGTGGCTGGACGAGAACGGTACGCCTGACGCGATCGCCGCGATCGGCCGCCTGGCCGACACGGACGCGAAGGCCGTCACCGCAGTCGAGGCTCGATCGTTTTTCGATGCGCAGGCGTTCGTCGCGGCGTGGGCCGCCGTGGCGCGCGGCTCGCGCTGGGGGGCGAATACCATTCGCCTGGGGCTTGCGGATCCGAAGCGGGCCGACCTCGCCGCAGGTGCCATGAGCAAGGGCGGGGTGCTCCTCGTTCCGTTCCTGGGCGACCTCGACGCCTCGCTCGTTCGCCTGGCCGCCAGCGCACACAACCTGAACGTTTCGAGCACGCTCGCCAGCGCGGGCTCTCCCGCCCGCAAGATCATCATGCAACGGCTGGTGGACGCGTCCACGCGCGCACCGATGTGCCGCGGAATCGCGTCGAAGAACGCAGACGCGAACGCGCGGGCGGCTTTGCTCGAGGTTCCTGAGTCGGCGCGCGACGCGCCGTCGTGCGTGGACGCAGTCGTGCGGGTGGCAGCTGACGATGACGCCGCGCTCACGTGGCTGGCATCGCTCGCCGAGCCCGGGTTGCTCGGCGCGGCCGGCAGTAGCAGCACGATGCCCTGCTCGCGCCTGCACGTCGTCTGGACCAAGGCCCTTGCGTTGCGCCCTCCAGAGGAGCGCGCCGCGCTCACGGTGCCGCTCGGCTACGCCGTGAAGCGCTGCCCGGCCGAGCTGGATGGCGTGCTCGCGGACGCAGTCGTGCATCTGCCCGCGACACGCCGGATGGTCGTCGAGGCGATCGACCCTTTTGCCGCGTACGGTGGGGCGCTGCAGGCCACGTGCGCCGCGCTCCCGGCCGTAGCGGAGGGCGGGCACGACTCGGCCATCGTGCGCGAGCGAGCGTCGGACGCACTGGGCCACATGTGCGGAGTTCCCTAGCCATCGTACGGCCTCATCTCTGGGCCCTCTGCGGTTCCTTTTCTCCCGCTCTCCCGACCGATACAGCAGTTGGCTCCGGCGCCCTTTTTCGACGCAACCTTCGACAGCGGCGGCCCGATAGGGGGGCATGACCCAGCCAGTTGGCCCCTATCGTTTGCAACCTGCGGATCCGCAAGGCGACGGCGGAGCGAGCCCGACCACCCACGGGCCGCCTCCTCGCGACCTCGCTCAACGCGCATCGAGCTACTTACGCTCCAATGAGCTCTTCGAATCGCTCGGGACGACATCGCCCCCCCACTGCGCCTTCGACGACGATCACGACTTCGAGCGCTGTGGCAACGACAGGCCTGTCACCGCTCCCGTGCTCTTCCTCCAACAGGCAAGAGATGTGGAGGCCGTCGACGTCAAGGACGTGAAACAGGGCGGAGCCGGCGACTGCGCCCTTCTCGCAACGCTCGCGGCGCTCGCGAGCACCCCGGAAGGTCGAGCCGTCATTCAAAGCGCGATCAGCGAGAATCGAAGCCAGAACGGCGACGTCGTTTCCTATACGGTGACGCTGCACAAGCCCGTGCCGCATTTCCTAGGCGCCAGGACTTTCTCCGAGGTCAAAGTCACGGTGGAACCACCTTTCGTCCTCGGACACGCGGTATCGAGGGGCGGGCAAGAAGCTCCGCAGGCGGGTGACTCCCACGAAGTATGGCCGCTCGTGATCGAGCAGGCGTACGCCAAAGTGCGCGGAGGGTACAACCAGACGTGTCGTAGCGATGCTCCGTTCCGAGCAATGGAGGCTCTCACCGGCAAACCGGCCACGCAACACAGACTGGGCTGGCTCGGGTACACGGCCAAGCAGATCGCGGCCGACTGCGCCGCGAGAAAGCTCGTCGTGCTCGACACCAAGAAAACGATCGACGGCGCGTCCAAGCTCGCTCCCGGTCACGCGTACCAAGTCGCCGGGACGTACGTGGAGAACGGAGCGCTCTACTTCCAATTGCACAACCCGTGGAACGACCGCGATCCGGTCCCCATCCGCGGTGAGGATCTCGCCAAGTGGTTCGCCGCCGTCGACGTCGGGTCAGTTCGATGATCGCCGCGAAGCTCATTCCGATGGCCCGCCGCGCTCTCGTGCTCGTGGGTCTTTGCGCCGGGTGCCACTCGCCATGCGACGAAGGCTACGACCGCTTGCCCGTGGACCCGTGCCGAACGCATCAATGCGAGT
>Ga0265320_10000021_pt1 | contig 179499 bp, 150 predicted proteins | sample 4827metaG_FD_202087 | JGI IMG/M metagenome (GOLD analysis project Ga0265320, IMG submission 202087) | Rhizosphere microbial communities from Carex aquatilis grown in University of Washington, Seatle, WA, United States - 4-8-27 metaG | ecosystem: Host-associated > Plants > Roots > Rhizosphere...
TGACCAGCTTGCCGTTCAACATGATCGGCGTCAGCCTGGCCGCGTCGTGGTCGCCGCGGTCGAACAAGGAGCGCTGGCGCGCGAGGATGTCGAAACGTTCCCGCAGCCGCGCCGCCAGCTGACGCAGGCGATCTTGCTGCAGCGGATTGTCCGTGGTCAGTCGTCGGACTTGCTCGAATTGGGCGGGCCACTGCGAAACAGCGCGGGTGTATGGCTCCAGGAATACTTCTTCGCCCGCGACCACGTAGCCGCGCATCCCCGTCTCGCCGTCGATGGCGGTCGAGCGCAGACGCTCGATGGCGATCCGTACCTCGTTCGTGTGGTCCATCCACTCGGTTGCAATGGACAGGTGCGACAGCGAATAGACTGACCCCGACAGCAACAGCAACAGCGGTAGGCCGACCACAGGAACCGTGAGCCACTGGCCCCGTCGAGGTCGCGATCTCACGGAATGCGCCGGCACGGTCCTCGGAACCTAGGCCTGCGCCCCATGGCGGGCAAGATGCGGACCGCATCCGCCCACTTGTCGCCACGGGGTGACCGAGGCGCGTGCTGCGTTACGCGATCCTCCCCCGGCGACCTGATATCGCCGACCCCGGAGCGACGGACGCGTGACGGGGGCTGGTGTGGGCCGCTCGGTCCGCGCCTTGCAATGACATCGGTTGCAAGGAAACAACCTCAAATCCCAGTCGGGGGGTGCGCGATGAAGTGTCGAAATATCATGAACGTCGATCCAGAGTGGATCTCGGCCGGCGCCACGGTCCTGGAAGCCGCGCAGGTCATGCGCGATCGATCCGTGGGCATGTTGCTGGTGTTCGATGCGGCGCTGGGCACGACGGCGGGGCCAGGGCGTTTGCGGGGCGTCATCACGGATCGCGATCTCGCGACGCGGGTGTGCGCCGACGACAAGCGGGCGAGCCAAACCCTGATCAGCGACGTGGCGACGACGGACATCGTCACCTGTCGCGCGGACGAAGAGCTGAAGGACGCCGAAGAGCGGATGCAGAAGACAGAGAGATCGCGCCTGGTGGTGATCGATCAAGGCGGCGAGACCGTCGGCGTTCTCAGCTTGTCCGACATCTTTCGGTACGAGAGCCACCGCCGCGCGGTGAAGACGGCGCGGGGTGTCCTGGCGCGCGAGGCGCGCGGACAGCAGACGCCCCCCGACCGGATCAGGTTGACGCCGTCCACGCCGGAGGACGAGGAAGCGGCGATGCGCCAGCCCTCCGTCATGGTGGGCGGCTCTCACCACGACTCGATGAAGGTATTTCCGACGTGACTGAAGTAACGGACGAAGAGGAGAAGCGAACATGAAGGGCGAAGTCGTACGGTCGGCCCCCGAGCAGCGAACCTTGCTGGGCAGTGGCCCTGCGTTCTACGGGAAACGACGCGGTCGTGAGGCTCTGCCGGTGCCACCGCCTCCTCCGTCCGCCGCGCTCGAGCCTCGGCGGGAGAGTGTCGTCTCGGCGCAATTCTTCCGGGAGGGCGAACGACAAGAGGCCCTTGGCTGGAAGGATTCTCCGCTGGCGGGCGACGCGACCTCGAGCGAGGCGCCCGTCGAGTTCTCGTCATTCGATCGGATCCCGAAGCGACGAGGGCCTCTCGTGATCACGACGGTGGTCGTGGCCATCGCGCTGCTGGCGGGGCTAGGCGCGGAAGCGCTGCGCCGTAATTCCGCACACGCCTGGGTGGCGGCGCACGCTGGACCGCGGGCCACGCACGCATGGGGCCGAGCCAGGTCCGAGTGGGTCACCCTCAAGGCCCGAGGCGCGGCCCTGACCGGAGGCAAGTCAGCATCAGCCTCCGAGCCCGCGCTCGCATCCTCCGGGACCGCGCCGACGGTGACCCTGCGGAACGTGGTGCAACCGCCCGTCGATGCGGCGCCCGAGGCCGGCGCCCACGACCAGGCGAAGGCTGTCTCAGGCATCGGCGTCACTGACGCTCTCCGGCCGGCGCCAGCTGTGCCCAAGGTGACGAGTCCTGGCGCGAGTCCTGGCGATCGTCCGCCGGCTTCGCCGATCACGACGTCACGCAGCTCTTCGACGCGTCGTCACGAGGCTGGGTCGCTCCCCGCCGGGGAGCGGATGCCGCGCCGGCCCCTGTCGTCCTGGGCGCAGGCCGAGCTTGCGATGGAGCAGGCGGTGCCGCCTCCCGCTCCTTCGCCTGCTTCCGCTCCTTCTCCTTCTGGGAGCGCGCCTGCCCCCGGGATCGAACCGCCCGGCGAGGCCGCTGTCGCGGGGGCTGGCGCCGACTCGATGCCAGCCAGTCCTTCGCCGGAGACCACGCCGCCGCCTTTCGAAGGCCCGGCCCCTGAACCATCAGCCGCCCCGTGACGTGCGCGCCCCGAGGCCACAACCGAGCCTGGCTGTGGGTCGCCGCCGCAACACCAGGTGGCGCGAATTGCCCTAGAATGCCAATGTTCCCGGTGGCCCCTCCTGTGCTTGCGAGGTTTGCATGTTCCAAATGAAACGCTTGATCCTCGTTACCACCGCATCGCTTCCCCTCGCATGGGCGCCGGTGCTTCGCGCGCAGCCCCGTGGCGAGTCGGGGCCCCACATGGGGGGCCCACCTCCGTCGCACACGTTCGGGCCGCCGACGCATTCGGTCGCTCCTCCTCCCGCGCAACATGGACAACCGCCGGCCCGCGCGCAGGCTCCCGGGTTTCGTCCACCGCCGCCCCCTGCCCATGGCCCGCCGCGCGCCCCCGGCAGGCCGGCGCCTCGACCGGTGGCGCCCGTGGCGCAGGGCGCGCCGCCACCCGCGCCGGAGCGCCCGCACGTGGAGCGCTCGCGATGGGTCGGACACGACATGGGCCCGCACGACCAGCGGTTTCACGTGGATCACCCGTGGGCCGCCGGTCGGTTCCGCGGCGGCATCGGGCGCGGCCACTCCCACCAACTGCGGGGCTGGGATGGCGAGCGCCACCGCTTCTGGATCGACGGCTTCTACTTCGGCCTGGCGCCGTGGGAGATGGATTTCGTCGACGACTGGAACTGGAACGACGATCAGATCGTCCTCTACGATGATCCGGACCACCCGGGTTGGTACGTGGCGTACAACACCCGGCTTGGCACGTACGTCCACGTCCAGTACGACGGTCCGATGGGCTGAGCCCGGGCGGTTTAGACGGGCCCACCGCGGCCGAGAGCTCGCTGAAAGTAGGCGGGTGCGTTCCGACGAGCCGCCGCGTGCTAACGTGTGTGCGTGATCAACAGGGGCGGGCAGACGGCGGATTTCGCCGTCCTTGGAAATGGCTGATTCGGACGACATTCCGGCGTCCGAGATCACGCCGCCGTCGGTGTACTTCAACCGAAAGTCATTCCTGCGCGGAGCCGTGGCGGTGGCCAGTGTGGCCGCGACCGCGAAGGTCTACCGGAGCCTGAACGGAAAGTCCGAGACCGTCGTCGAGGCGCCGAAGCTGGAGGGCTTGAAGCAAGAGCCGCCCTCGTCGGCGGCCCAAGGCTTCCGCGTGGATGAGCCCATGACGCCGCTCGCGTCGGTCACGCACTACAACAACTTCTACGAGTTCACCACGGACAAGGACGGCGTGGCGGACCGCGCGCAGAACTTCAAGACCGCGGGGTGGCAGGTGACGGTGGACGGGCTGGTCGCCAAGCCGAAGGTCTTCGACCTCGACGAGTTGCTGAAGCTCAGCGCGCCGGAGGAGCGTGTCTATCGCATGCGGTGCGTGGAGGCGTGGTCGATGGTGATCCCGTGGGCGGGGTGGTCGCTCTCGAAGTTGCTCGACCGGGTGCAGCCCCTCGGCGACGCGAAGTACGTCGCGTTTCAAACGCTCCTCGATCCGGCCCGCATGCCCGGCCAGAAGACGGGGGTGCTCGACTGGCCGTACATCGAAGGGCTGCGCATGGACGAGGCGATGCATCCGCTCACGCTGCTGGCCTCGGGCCTGTACGGCCGCGAGTTGCCCGCGCAAGACGGGGCGCCGGTGCGTCTGGTGGTGCCCTGGAAGTATGGCTTCAAGGGCATCAAATCGATCGTGAAGATCTCGCTGGTGGCGTCGCAGCCAAAGACGACCTGGAACCTGCAGGCGCCGCACGAGTATGGCTTTTTCGCCAACGTGAATCCGACCGTCGATCATCCGCGCTGGAGTCAGGCGACCGAGCAGCGCATCGGCGAGTCGGGGCGGCGCGCGACGTTGATGTTCAACGGCTACGAGAAGCAGGTTGCGAGCCTGTACGCGGGCATGGACCTGCGTGCCCAGTTCTGAGGTGGCGGCGGCGTGGCAGAGAACCCCAAAGCCGACCTCAGACCGGGCATGAAGCGCCAGCACGACCTTCGGTTCGCGAAGTTTCTCGTCGTCACGAACGCGCTCGTGCCAGGCGCGATCCTGGCGTGGGACGCGGCCCACGGACAGATCGGCGTCAATGGCGTCAACTACGCCCTGCACACCACGGGGCTGCTGGCGCTGATCTTCTTGCTGCTGACGCTCCTCGTGACCCCGCTGCGCAAGCTCACCGGCTGGAACACGCTGATCTCGTACCGCCGCACGCTCGGCCTCGTCGCCTTCTCATACGCATGCGTGCACTTTCTGATCTTCTTCGGTCTCGATCGCGCCCTCAGCGTCTCGAGCACGCTGCACGAGATCTTCACGCGCCGCTACCTGCTCATCGGCACGCTCGGGCTCCTGTTGATGGTGCCGCTCGCCGTGACGTCGACGAACGGGATGCTGATGCGGCTCGGCGCGAAGCGCTGGAAGGCGCTTCACCGCCTGGTGTACGTCGTCGCGAGCGCGGGCGCGCTGCACTACTACCTGCTGGTGAAGTCGGACGTCCGCCAGCCGCTCGCGTTCGCGGGCGTGCTGGCGGCGCTGCTCGGGTTCCGCGTCATTCGCTACCTGCTCGATCGCGGCAAGAAGCGGTCCGTGCCCGCGCGCGCGCCCGTGGCGGCGGCCCCCGCGGCCGTCGTGACCGCCAGGCCGCGCTTCTGGTCCGGCGAGCTCCGCGTCGCGCGCGTGTTCGACGAGACGCCCGACGTGCGCACGTTCCGGCTGATGCGCCCGGACGGACAGCCGCTGCCCTTCGAGCACAAGCCTGGCCAGTACCTGAACCTGGCGCTGACCATCGACGGCAAGCGCGTCAATCGATCGTACACCATCGCATCGTCGCCGACGCGCGGACACTACTGCGAGGTCACGGTGAAGCGCAGCCCGGTGGGCTACGGCTCCTGCCACCTGCACGATCGAATCAACGTCGATAGCTTGCTCAAGGTATCGGCGCCCGCGGGACGCTTCGTGTTCACAGGCGCGGAGGCCGATCGCGTGATCCTGATCGCCGGGGGCGTGGGGATCACGCCGCTGATGTCGATCATCCGTTATCTGACCGACCGCTGCTGGCCGGGGCAGATTTACCTGCTGTTCTCGGCGAAGAAGCAGGCGGATCTGATCTTTTCCGACGAGCTCGCCTATCTCGGGCGCCGGTTTCCCAACCTGCATGTCTGCCAGACCCTCTCTCGCGAGGACTCCCCCGACCAGGGCAGCACCTGGCGCGGCGAACGCGGGTCCATCTCGCGCGAGCTGCTCGGCCGGTTCGTGCCCGACGTGGCGCGCGGACCCGTCTACCTGTGTGGCCCCGACCCGATGATGGCGGCGATGCGCGCGCTGCTGCTCGAAATGGGATTGCCCGAGGCGGCTCTCGAGACAGAGGCGTTCGTGTCTCCCCAGGCCTCGCAAGCGGCGACGGACGCGGCGGAGGAGCGCGTTTCGCCGATGCTCGAGGCGTCCGCAGTCCCCGACATGGCGCCGTCGCCGGGGGTGGACGGAGACGGCGCGCGCGTGCGTTTCCAGCGCTCCGGTCGGGTGTTTCCCCTGTCCGCGACGAAGAGCCTGCTCGAGCTCGCCGAGGACGCGGGCGTCGAGATTCCGTTTGAATGCCGGTCGGGGATCTGTGGCCAGTGCAAGACGAAGCTCGTGTCTGGACGCGTCAGCATGGACAGCGAGGACGCGCTCAGCCCGGCGGAGAAGACGCGAGGCTTCATCCTCGCGTGCCAAGCGCACGCGCTGGGGGACATTACCGTCGACGCCTGACCGCGCCGGACCTCAGGCAATCGGACCGCGAGCTCGCAGACCAGAGTCTGTTCGGTCTGTGGCCAAAAGTCGACGAGTGTCCGGACAGGTGTCCATTCGCCGTAACAGGAAGACACCCCGATGAGCCTGAAGGCCCGCCGATCCGCGGACGGGGCCGGACACTCGCTGGCTCGATCGTTGCTGATTACGGCACCGCCGAAGCCGGCCTTTCGGCCACTCACGAATGTTTCGCGAGCTGCTTCGGCGGAAGGCGAGCGAGTCATGAAGACGACCTGGAGACGAACGATGGGGGTTCGGTTCGGGACTGTGATCGCAGTCGCGCTGACTTGGCTGGCGGCGCCGCACGCGGCCCGCGCCGATCTGGTCGCTGGCTACGTGGAGGGCTACGGTGGCGTCTCCAACGCGGACACCGGCGTCAGCGGCTCGACGGCGTCGGGCCTGTCGCCGTCCCTCGGGGCTCAGGCGGGAGTCCGACTGCTGGGCCTCGAGCTCTACGGCGACTACAACAGCCCCGGAAGCGGGGCGATCGAGCGCGGCATCCTGGGTTTGCGCCTCGGCTTTTGGCTCACCGACATGACGCGCCTCGAGCTGCGGGTGGGCGGCGGCGCCATCGCCGAGCAAGGGGGCGCGCTGACGGGCCGCACGGTCATGCCCGTCGATCGCGCGGGCGTGGTCGGGCGCGTGGGGGTGAACCTCGAGCGCCGCCTGACCAGCACGCAAAGGCTGATGGCGGGCGTCGGTCTCAACGGGGAGTGGTTCACGGTGACCAACACGCAAACGGCGCTGCAGTCGGACGGGTGGATTCAGGGCAGCGACGTCCTCGCGACGCTGCACCTGAAGTTCGAGCTGGGGATCTGAGCAAACGCGTCGCCGCCCCCGCCTGCGCGCTCCCGCCTCGCTCAGTGGGGGCCGGCGGCGTCGGAGCCCACCGAGCGTTCGGCGGCCGTCTGGCTCGCGGCGGCGCCCGGGGGCATGGCGCTCGGGCGCTCGTCAGCGGGGGGCGGGGCCTCGACCTCCGTTCGCGCGCCGGGGGATTTTCCCGTGCTCGACGCGTGCTCGAGGATGGCGTTGATCTCGCCCCCCATCGAAAATATCAAGCCCGAGATGAACAGCCACGTCATGAGCACGATGACGCCGCCGATTGACCCGTAGGTCACGTTGTACGTCCCGAAGTGGGAGACATACGCGCTGAATCCCCACGTCCCAAGTAACCAGACGAGCGTGCCGCCGATCGAGCCCGGCGTGATGTACCTGAACCGCTGTTGCACGTCGGGCAGGAAGTAGTACCCGAGCGCGGCGATCAATGTGACGGTGGCGGCCGTGACTGGCCAGCGTAGCCATTTCCAGACGAACAAGTACTCCGAGCCCAGGCCCAGGTGGCGCGCGAGCCAGAACCCGGCGTCCCCGCCGGCCACGAGCGCCGCGATGCCGAACAGCAACAGCACGGCTCCTCCGACGGTCGCCCCGATGGCGAGAAGCTCCGTCCGCCAGAACGGCCGACTCTCCTTCACGTCGTAGGCCAGGTTCAGGCCCTTGCGGACCGCGTCCACGCCGCGCGAGGCGCTGTACAGGGTCACGAGTAGCCCCACCGTCAGCAGGCGCGGTCGAGGACGCGAGACCAGCGCCCGCACATGCTCGTCGATGACGGCCATCGCCTCAGCCGGCACGACCGGCCGAATTCGCTCGAGCAGTGTGTCAACGGAGTGCCCGAGCGGCAGGTACGCGGTCAAGGTCGCGAGGAAGAATAGAAAGGGAAACAGCGAAAAGACGAAGTAGTAACTCAGCGTGGCGGCGGTATCGCTGACCGTGTTGTCGTCGTACTTGTGGTAGACGCGCTTCAGGAATTCGCGGAGTGGAAGCTGGCCCCCGGCCCAGATCCTCATGGCGCAGTCGCCCCGACCAAGACCGACGAACGACGAATGATCATCGGGTCCCCTTGGGGTGCGCGGCGCGCCAGCGCAAGGGTTTGCGGGACCCGAGGCGCAGGTTTTTGGAACGCCAGTGCGAAGGTGACTTAGATTGAAGGACATGACCTCAACCTGGAATTGGTGTGTCTTCGCGCTTGCCCTCGCGGCTTGCGGTCCGTCCGCGGCTACGGGACCCTCGCCGCGTTCGCCAGCTTTGGTGGCCGGCGCCGACGGCGGCCTCCCCACGCCGGCCCCTTCCTCTCGGCACGGGATCATTGTCCCCAGCGACACGGGCCTCGGCTCTCAGCCAAGCGGCAGCGGCACCAGCACGGGCTCGAACGATCGCAAGCTCGACCCCACGCTCGGAGGCGGGCAATAGGGATCTAGCGCTTGCCCGCCGGGCGCGGCTGTCAGACAGGCTGACTTACCGGGATCATCGCCGGGGACTCGTCCTCGTTCGACGCCCGTGGTTGCTCTCCTTCCGAGGCCGGGACCACCAGGATGGGGCAGGGCGCGTGACGCACGACCTTCTCCGCGACGCTGCCGATCAGCGCGTGGCCGAGTCCATGACGGCCGTGGGATCCCACGACGATCAGCCCCGCGCTCTGGGTTCGCGCGTAATCGACGATCTCCGCGTCCGTCCTGCCGGTTTGCGACACGCCCGTGCACGCGATGCCTGCCGCGCGGACCCGAGCCACGGTGGCATCGAGCTGAATCGCGGAGCTGGCCAGGACCTCCGTGAGATCGACGGGCGCTGCGACCACATCTCCCGGCGGCGGCAGGACCCATATCGCCTCGAGATTGACGTGCAAGACCTCTATCGCAGCCCCAGTCAGCCGAGCGAGGTCCATCGCCACGTCGAGCGCTCGTTCGGATACTGCGCTGAAGTCGGTCGCCACCAGGATCAACCTGATCTCATGAATGCGCATCATTCGGCTCCATGCCAGATTCGGGCCCCCGAATCCAGAACTTCTACCAGGATTGGGCTCGCTCCGCCGCTGCCCTGAATGGCGGACACGGACACCTCAAGAACGCGGTGGGTTGTCGCGGTGACGACGGCGATGATTTGTTTCGTGGACGAAACGCCGTCCCCGCCAACCCGCTGGCAGGGGACGCGTCGCTGCGGTCGGCGGCGCGGGTACGAATCTTGATTCGAGACAACGTTTCATTGGAGGTCGAGACCCATGACCAAGAAGAACACTGTGTCCACAGGAGCCGACGCAAGATCCGACAACGCGGATGCGTTCATTGCCGAGCCTGAACGGGAGGAAGAGCCAGGCGACTCGCAGCCCGATGAGCTCGCCGAGTACCTTGGTGAGGGCTTCGTGTCGTCGGCGACCGGTGGCGAGGAAGACGACGTCTCGCGCGCCGATCTCGACTTCGACGCGCTCGGCGATATCGACGAGGGCCTCGTCCTCGGGGCTGGCTCGGATGATGAGGGGATGTCGGCGCCAGGACACGATGCGGAGCGCTCACGCTCGCCGATCCGGCACGATCGCGCCTCGCCGATGATCCGCCGCCGGCGCTGAGCCGCGCCGCCCGCGCGGGCGGCGACGTCACGGTCCCGTCATGGTCCCGTCATGGCGCGCAGATCCAGCAGGCGTTCGAGCTCGTCGTCGGGCAGGACAGCCTCGTCGCGGCAGAGCGAGCGGATCGTTCGTCCGGTTTCGACCGATCGGCGCGCCAAGACGGCGGCCCGGTCGTAGCCGATCTTCTCGGCCAGCGCAGTCACCAAGGACGGGCTGCGCTCGGCGAGGTCTCGGCACCGCGCCTCGTCCGCGGTTATCCCGGCCACGCAGCGGGTAGCGAACAGCCGCATAGCCGACGACAGGACCTCGATTGACTGCAGCAGCGCCGAGGCGATCACGGGAGTCATGGCGTTCAGCTCGAACGTGCCGGCCGCGCCGCTCCAGGCGACGGTGGCGTCGTGCCCCACCACCTCGGCGCACACCATCAGGACCATCTCTGCCATGACGGGATTCACCTTGCCTGGCATCAACGAGCTGCCGGGCTGCAGCGCCGGGAGCCGCAGCTCACCGAGGCCTGCCGTCGGCCCCGAGGCGAGCCAGCGCAGGTCGTTCGCGATCTTGGTCAGGCTGATCGCCAGCGACCGCAGCGTCGCCGAGAACGCGACCAGCGCGTCGCGCGTCGCAAGCGCCTCGAACAGGTTTTCGGCTTGAATCAACGGCAATCCAGTGTCCGCGGCCAGAAGCTCTATCACGGCTGGCGCGAACGCTCGGTCCGCGCCGAGGCCGGTCCCCACCGCGGTCCCACCGAGAGGGAGCTCGAGGACAGCAGCCTCGGCCGCGCAGATCCTTTGGCGGGCGTTCGCGATCATGCGGGAATATCCGGAAAACTCCTGCCCCAATCGAATGGGGACCGCGTCCATCAGGTGCGTTCTCCCCGTCTTCACGATGCCGTCGAAGGCCGACGCCTTCTCGGCGAGCGCCGCGTGCAGGACGTCGAGCGCCGGGAGCAGCTCGCGTCGGGTGGTCACGGCGGCCGCGAGGTTCACCGCCGTCGGGAAGACGTCGTTCGAGGATTGGCCCCGGTTCACGTGATCGTTGGGATGAACCGGGATCTTCGAGCCCACCACCCCCCCGAGCAGCTGGATGGCGCGGTTCGCGATCACCTCGTTCGCGTTCATGTGGCTCGAAGTCCCGGAGCCCGTCTGAAAGATGTCCACGACGAACTGCCCATCGTGACGCCCCTCGGCCACCTCGTCTGCCGCCCTGATGATCGCGTCCGCCAGGCTCGGCGCGATCGTCCCGAGCGTCTTGTTCACGTGTGCGGCGGCGCGCTTGATCAGCCCGAGGGCGTGAATGATGCTGGCCGGCAGACGCCGGCCGCTGATCGGAAAGTTCTCGACGGCTCTCTGCGTCTGGGCGCCGTAAAGGGCGCCGGCGGGGACGGCGACCTCACCCAAGGAGTCCCGTTCGGTCCGGAAGTCGATCTCATGGTCGCTCATCGAGTCCCCTCCCTGGATACCTTACGTCTCCCCCGCCGTGCGGGAAACGCGAAACGGCGACTTTCCGGAGGCGGGCCTCGCACCGCACCGCACGCCCCGCCTTGCGCGGCCGCGACGGCGGACCCACACTGGCGGGAATGCCCGAAGGTCTCACTGATGAACGCGACTCCATGGAAGCAGAGATAGACAGGCGCGTCGCCGCGCAGACGGAGCACCTGAAATCCGCGCTCGAGGGTCGTGACGATTTGCTGTCCGTGGCCGCTCATGAGATCCGGACGCCGCTCGCCTCCCTGCGGCTGTATCTCGATGCCTTGATCAAGACGGCCGATCGGGGAAACATCGACGCGGCCGAGGCCGGAATCCGGTTGCGCAAGGCGCAGCGGCAGTGCGATCGGCTGAACATCTTGCTCAGCAACCTCCTGGACATCTCACGCTCGCCCTCTCGGAGGCTGTCGCTGGTGCTGGAGTCGGTCGATCTCGTTGCGGTCGTGCAGGCCGTCTGCGACCGCTTTCGGGACCAGTTCGCGCACCAGGGGCGCACCCTGGAGACGAGCGCGTCGGTGTCAGCCCTGTGGGGAGAATGGGACCGTCTGCGCCTCGAGCAAGTTCTGACCAACCTGATCACGAACGCGCAGAAGCACGCGCCCGGGGCGCCCGTGAGGATCGATGTGGCGCCGCGCGGAGACGATCGGGTGGCCGTGACCGTGACGGACCGCGGCCCGGGCCTCAGTCCCGACGTGCGCAAGCAGCTGTTCGAGCGCACGAAGCCTGCGCCGTCCTCGCGCGGCACGGGGCTGGGCTCGGGGCTCTGGATCTCGCGCCAGATCGTGGAGGCCTTCGGGGGCATCATCGAGGTCGAGACCTCTCCGGGCGCCGGCGCCTCGTTCACCGTCGAGCTGCCGCGGCACCCGGCCGTGAAATAGGGAAGGCGGCCGCCCGAGCCGGCCGGACCGCTGGCGCGGGTTCAGCTCGCGCTGTTCGCGGCAGCGCCCGATCCAGCAGCGCCACCGACCTCATCCTCGTGGTCGACCTCGCGGTCGTGGTCGGCGTTGAAGCCCCCGTAGCGCAGCTTCTCCCAGAGCGTCTTCCGTGAGATTCCCAGTATCTCGGCGGCCCGGGTGCGCTTGCCGTCCACCGCCTTGAGCGCCCGCTTGAGGTACTGCAGCTCGAACTCGCGCAGGGCCGTCTGCAGGGGCCGAATCATCGTGGGCGCCGGCCCCACGAGAGGCCCGTTCGCAGCCCCGTCCGCCATCGTCGGCGGCAGGTGCTGAAGGTCGATCTCCTTGCCGCCGGAGAGCACCAACGCGTGCTCGACGGCGTGCGACAGCTCGCGCACGTTTCCCGGGAAACCGTACTGGACGAGGGCCGCCCACGCCGCCGGTGATACGTTCGGAACCGGCGCGCCGGGGGCGAGGAATCTCTGAATGAAGTGGCGCAACAAAAGCGGCAGATCCCCGGGGCGCTCGCGTAGCGGTGGAAGGTGAACCTCGATCACGTTGATGCGATAGAACAGGTCCTCACGGAAGGAGCCCGTCTTGGTCCTCTCGCTCAGGTTTCGATGAGTGGCCGAGACGATTCGCACGTCGACCTTGACGGACGTGTTCGTCCCGAGGGGCTCGAACGTTCCCTCCTGCAGGACCCGCAGCAACTTGGCCTGGGCCGCCAGCGGAAGCTCGGCGATCTCGTCGAGGAACAAGGTGCCGCCGTCCGCGGCCTTGAAGCGCCCGTCGCGCTTCTTCACGGCGCCCGTGAACGCCCCACGCTCGTGGCCGAACAACTCGGCCTCGATGAGGTTCTCGGCGAGCGCACCGCAGTTGACCACGACGAAGGGTTTGTCGCGGCGAACGCTCTGGGCGTGAATCATGCGCGCGACGACTTCCTTGCCGGTGCCGCTCTCCCCCGTCACGAGCACCGGGACGTCGCTGGAAGCGACCATCTTCGTCTTCTCGATGACCCGGCGAATCGCAGGCGAATCGCCCACCAAGGTGACGGCGGGTTCGCGCCCCGACAGCTCGCCGCGAACCTTCTCGAGCTCGCGCCGCAGTCCCAGGTTCTCGTCGATCCGGCGGAGTTGAACGAGGAGCTCGTCCACGTCGAACGGCTTCGTCAGGTAGTCGTATGCGCCCTCCTTCAGAGCCGACACCGCCTGGGCGACGTCCGCGTAGGCGGTCATCAAGATGAACTCGGTCGACGGTGCTTGTTTGCGTGCTGTCCGGAAAAGCGTCAGCCCATCGACCTGCGGAAGTCGGACGTCGCAAATGACGACATCGAAAACCCGCCGGGTGAGCAGGTCCGCTCCCTCGGCTCCGTCAGCCGCCGACTGGACGTTGTGGCCCGCGTCGCGAAGCATCTCTTCGAGAGGCTCGCGAAGCTCTAACTCATCGTCGATCAAGAGAACATCTAGCACTCGTTCACACCTCTGGTTGTCACTCGGTCGTCCCCGAAGGGTTGACCTTGACTCGTTGCAGCCCCGCAAAAAAGCACCGACCACATGACGGCTCGGCGCTCGAAACACAGCTTCGCAGCGGTGAGCCCTTCAAGGGGTGTACCAACGGGACGAGACTGTGGCGGCCGTCCGAATCCCCGTCGTTTTCGGCATTGCCGGAGCCCCGGAAAGGTAGCGGCCCCATCCCTGGTGTTACCATATCGTAACGAGAAGTGCCTGGATCGTTACGACTTCGTGCTCACAAGCCTTGCCCCACCCGGCCTACGCGGTTGCCGCAGGGGCCGCTGCGCCCGAAAGATCCTGTTTTTCGAGGCGAGCGCGCGGTCGCCCCGAGGCCACCGTTCGGCCCGGCCCACCACCCGCGCCATACAAAGCAAGGGCCATCGCTCCCGAGCCGAACGCTCTTCGGGGGTGGGCTGGTATGGGACTTGTATCGATCCGCGGCAATGACCAGGGAACTGACGAGCTCGACACGAATCCCCAGACACTAAGGCGGCTTGTGGAGACGTCGAAACAGGACCGTGCAGCCCCCCCTCGGGTCCTCATCGTCAATGGGCAACGGGACGATGCCTCGGACATGCTCGGCATGCTGGCGCGGCCGGGGATGGAGATCATTGACGCGCCGTCGGAGGCCGAGGCCTTGCGACAGATGGACGAGCATGAGCTCGCCTTGATCCTGTTGGACGTGTCCGGGTCCACGCCGGACGGATTCGAGGCGGCTCGCCTGATTCGGGAGCGCGCGGCCTCGCGACACATCCCGGTCATCTTGCTCATCGCGGCGAGCGACGACCCTCAGGCGGTCCAGGTGGGCGACGTGGGCGGGGTGATCGACTACCTGGTCAAGCCCCTGGATCCAAACGTGATGAGAGCCAAGGTCTCCGTGTTCGTCGAGCTCTACCGAACGAACAGGCAGGCGGCCGCGCGAGCGGAGGCCGCGCGGGTCGCGGAGCGCGAGCAGAGCGCTCAGGTCGTGAGGGACAGCGAGGCGCTCTACGAGGCGTCGTTCAACAGTGCGGCCGTCGGGATCTCGCACACGGCGGCGAACGGTGGCTGGCTGCGCGTGAATCCGCGGTTCGCCGACATCATCGGCTACGCGGTGGAGGAGGTCCCGTCTCTTCGATTTCAGGACGTCGTGCACCCCGCGGACGCCGACCAGGCCATCGCCGTGCGGGCGCGGTTGGCGCGCGGCGAAATCGACAGCATCAGGCGAGAGGAGCGCTACGTCCGCAGGGACGGGCGCGTCGTATGGGTCGACGTCACCGTGTCCTCGCTTCGGGACCCCAGGGGGGCCGTCAGCTCGTTCGTGTCGGTGATCGAGGACATCACCTATCGCCGGGACGCCGAGAGGCGGGAACGCCTTTTGGCCGACATCAGCCAGCCGCTGCTGAGCTCTCTCGATCACGGCGCGGACCTCGACCGGATCGCCCGCATGATTGTCGGCGAGATCGGACAGTGGTGCGTCATCGGTGTGCTGGGCGACGACGACCGCGCGATGGAGCCCCCGGCCATCGGGCATGTGAGCGAGCGGGACGCGGAGAAGGCGACCGCGCTACGAACGGCGCTGGGCAAGAGCGCGCCCTACCGCGCCTCGCTGGAAGATCCGCGCGGGTTGACGTCGTCCGCGCCTGTCGTGGAGCTCGAGACCGCATGGGGCGTACCGGGGGCCCTCATCGCCCAGCTCGGGGCTGGCGCGGCGATCAGCTTTCCCCTGGTCGCTCGGGCACGCACGTTTGGTCACGTCACGTTCCTGGCCGGCGAGGCCTTCAATCCCGGCGACGTCAAGACGGCCGAGGAGGTCGCCCGGCGGATAGCGCTGGCCGTCGACAATGCTCGCCTTTATCGCAGGGCGCAGGATGCCGCGCGTGACCGAGACGAGTTCCTGTCCATCGCTTCGCACGAGCTGCGAACGCCGCTCACGCCGTTGCGGATCCACCTGCAACGCCTGCTCGCGGCGGAAGGGGAGACGCTGCTCGGCGACTCGCACCAGCTCCACGGGGTCCTGCATCGATGCAATCGGAAGGTGCGGCGGCTCGAGGCCCTGATCGACAACCTGTTCGACGTCTCCCACATCACCTCCGGTAACCTGCGATTGCGGCGGGCTCCCGTGGATCTGGCGGCTGTCGTCCGAGAGGTGGTCACGCGGCTGGACGACGACGCCTCCGCGGCCGCCTGCGAGCTGGTGCTGGACGCGAGCGGCCCGATCGTGGGCCTGTGGGATCGGGCGCGACTCGAGCAGATGATCGCGAATGTCCTCGAGAACGCGCTCAAGTACGCCTCCGGTCATCCCGTGGACATGAAGATCGAGGCGAACACGGAGACGGCCTTGCTCTCCATTCGCGATCATGGCCTCGGAATCCCGCCAGCGGACCTCGAAGGTCTGTTCGAGCGCTTTCCGCGCGGCAGTGCTTCGCCTTCGCAGAGCGGGCTCCGGCTCGGTCTCTATATTGCGCGTCAGATCGTCGATGCCCACGGCGGCTCGATCACGGTGGACAACGAGCCCGGCGGCGGCGCTCGGTTCTCCATCGAGCTACCGCGGCAGGCGCCTGCAGCCACGGGGCGCGACGCCGGTGCAGAGCTCCTGGCGGCGGGCGCTGGACCTCGCGACCGCGTCTCCCGGGCGTGGGATTGATTTGCTGGACCCATCGACACCGAGCGAAGGCGAACAATGAGCGGCAAAACAGTCCTCCTGGCGGAAGACGACCAAGACATCCGCGACGTCGTGCAAGAGGTCCTCGAAGAGCGCGGCTACGACGTGATTCCGGCGCGGACGGGCCGCCAGGCGCTCGACGTCCTGGCGCTGGACTCCGCATCCCGGCCGGACGTGGTCATCCTGGATTTGATGATGCCCATCGTGACCGGATGGCAGGTGCTGGAGCAGATGCGCAGCCAGCCCGAGCTGGAAAAGATACCGGTGATAATCCTGACCGCCGTATCCCAGGACATGCCGAGCGGTGCGACCGCCATCTTGCGCAAGCCCTTCGACATCGATCAGCTCCTGGCAATACTGAAGGCCGACGTCCCCGGAATTGATCCGCCGACGTAACAGGCGGCAGGGCTTCGTTACCGCCGCGAGAGCGAAATGCAGCCAGAGGTGGGCGGTCGAGGTCTTGGGTCTGCGGGGACCGGCGAGAATCTCGATCCTTCTGAGACCCCTGCCGCGCGCGAACCGGCTGGCACGTGGATTGATGGACAACGGCGGCAGATACGAGTTACCCAGCGAAAGGAGACTGCGATGAGCCTGAAATCCCAAGTGGAGCACATGGCCGACGAAGTGAGCGGCCAGGTCGAGCACCTTCCGGACCGAGCCGAGGAGGCTCGCAAGATGGTGAGCGAATGGACGGAAGATCTCGCCGAGCGCGCCACGGCGATGGTCCGGGAACATCCGGGCCGCTCGATCCTCGGAGCATTTCTGATCGGCTACGCGATCGCCAAGGTGGCCAAACATGCCTAGAACCGACAGGGCCGCGCGCGCTGGCAACCTCGCGGACGCCGCCCCCCCGGCGGAGGCTCTGGTGCCGCGTGAGCTGACGAACCGGCTGTGGGCCGAGATTCGCAGGCGCCCAGGGCGTTCGCTGGCCATTGCCCTCGGGGCCGGCTACCTGGCCGGCGGTGGGATCGGGACGATCCTGACCGCGCGCCTGCTCGGGGCGGGAGCGCGGATTGCGATGCGGCTGGCGTTCGTTCCCGTGCTGGCGGATGGAGTCGAACGGGCACTCTTCGCCGGCCGCGAGCCCGATGGCAGCAACGTACACAAACATGCTTCGAAACAGGGATCACAAAAGGAGATGAACTCATGAAACTCGGCGACATTTCGGATTTGAGCAAGGACGACATTCTCGGGGCACTTGGTCTGACCACGCGTCCGACCATCTCGCAGCGGATGGTGTCCTCGATTGGGCTATTTGGCCTCGGGGCACTGGTCGGGGCTGGCGTGGCGCTCTTGCTGGCGCCGAGCTCGGGCGAGGATCTCCGCGAAGGGCTCGGCAATCGCATCCGGCGGGTCGTTCCCGAGGCCAACGGTCTGGGCACCGACTCGGCGGACTCGCGAAACCGGGACCGCGAAGCCCGATCGTCGACCTGACACCTCGATGGTGGCGGAAACATGGCTTCATTGACATTGAGAGCACGGGAGCCGGCCGCCGCCGGCACGCCACGGGGAGAGCCGGGCCTGGCGGACGTGCTCCGGACAACCGCGGCTGACCTCTTGAGTCTCGGCGCCGCCGAGCTGAAGCTGATTCGACTGGAGGTGGCGTCGAGCTTGCGGGAGCAGGCGGGGCGCGCGGCGTGGCTCGCTGCCGGCGCCTTGCCGGCGGTGGCCGGTTACGTCTGCGCCGTAGCGGCGCTCGCGGTCTGGTTGACGCCTCGCTGGGGGCTGGCTGGCGCGCTCGGCGCGACCGCGGCTCTGCAAGTCGTGCTGAGCTGCATCTTGTTGGGGGTGGCGTCCAACTCGCGAGGGCGTGCCCGCGTCAAGGGGGCGCTCGGCACCGACGAAGGGGAATCAGACCCTGAAGGTCCGCGCCAGCGAGGCGGGGCGGGGGCACTCCGTGCGTGATATCGCCAGCGACAAGTTGGACGGCTTGATTGGCGGGATGGGCGGGAGCGAACGCAACGAGCTCGCTCGACTTCGCGACGAGGTGGCCCGTAGCAGGGAGCGGTTGGGCTCCTCGATTGCCGAGCTGGAGCGCAGGGTGTCAGTGGCGGGAAGCTGGCGCCGTTGGGTGCGGGCGCGCCCCTGGACGGCGGTTCTCGTCGGGTTGTGCGCGGGGTATCTGGTGGGACGGTCGAGGCGAAGGGGCGCGGTGCCCGGGCCCCGATGACCTCGAATCTGTATGAACGCGTTGACAAACGAAGGAGGGTATTTCGATGCTTTGGACAATTGCCGTCGTTCTGATGCTGCTTTGGGTGCTTGGGTTGGTTAGCTCCTACACGATGGGAGGCTTCATACACATCCTCCTGGTGCTCGCCGTGGTCGTCGTCCTGGTCCGGCTGATCTCCGGGCGAAAATCGCTGCCGTAGTCGTGCCCTAGAATCGAAGCGCGCTCTCGCCGAAGGCGGCCGACAGACGAGGGACGATCCCATTGGGATCGCCCCTTGTCTGTCGGCTATTTTCATTGCGGCCACCCGCCTGTGCTCGATCCGGTCGCCACCCATCCGCCGCTGGTTGGCTGTCGGGGGGGACGGCGGCGCGAATGCCATCCGTGATCCGCGAATGCCATCCGTGATCCAGGATGCAAGGGCTGGGGTTACGGGGCCGTTACCTGTTGGAAGGGGCGGTTTCGAGGCGTGGACGAGTCGAGCGGCCTGCCGGGGCGAAATACAGCGAATTCCCTGCGATCGCGGGGCGGCCTCGTCGAAAGTCGCCTGCGGCACGCGCTTTGCCGGTGGCAGTGTCCGTGATTTCACAAGCCCAAAGAGTCAAGTCAGCCGTCTTCGTCCCTCCGGCCAACGACAACCAGAGGCCATCCACGCCGCGTTCGTCCAGGGCCGAAGCCAACCCAGCCTCGCGCAGCCTCGACGCGTACGTCAGGGATTTGAGGCGCTACCCGTTGCTCGACGCTGCCGCGGAGGTGGAGCTCGCGAAGGAATTTCACAAGACTCAAGATCCCGTCCTAGCGCTTCGGCTCGTTCGGGCGAATCTGCGACTGGTCGTCAAGATCGCCTACGAGTACCGCCTGTCACGCCGCGACTTGATGGACCTGGTGCAGGAGGGGAACCTCGGCCTGCTGCGCGCCGTGTACCGCTTCGACCCCTACCGGGGCGTCCGGTTGTCATCGTACGCCGCGTGGTGGATTCGGGCCTATATGCTGAAGTTCATCCTGGTCAACCGGCGCCTGGTGAAGATAGGGACGACGCAAGCGCAGCGGCGGCTGTTCTTCAACATGAACCGTCAGCGCGAGCAACTGGAGCGTGACGGGAAGGCACACGACGCGCAGAGCATCGCCGCGGCGTTGTCGGTCCCCGAGCGAGAGGTTCAAGACATGGAGCGCCGCCTCACGGCCGAGCTGTCACTGGATTGTTCGATGCGGGACTCGGATCGCGGACGGCGGACGCTGGCCGACGTGATCCCCGCGGCCTCGAGCGACAGGCCCGACGTGCGCGTGGAGAACGGGGAGGTGGGTGCCCTCCTCCAGCAGAAGCTCTCCGCGTTTTCGAAGACGCTGGTTGGCCGCGATGCGGAGATCTTTCGCGACCGCCTGCTGTCCGAGTCCCCAGCCACCTTGGTGACCATCGCCGACCGGTTCAGGGTGACGCGGCAGCGGGTGTCGCAGCTCGAGAGCCGCTTGCGGCTTCGCCTGCGTCGCTTCCTCGAGGCGGAGTTCGGGGCTGATTGCCGAACGCTCGTCTCCGAGCCCTGAGGATCGCGAGCAACGCGCTCCCGAGCTCGGCCAGGCCGAGCGGCGCTCGTCTCGGGCGAGGCGTTTACCGAACAGAATCGGACCGAGACCATCGTGTCGGCGGTTCGAAGGAGTATTGGGGTGACAAAACGAAGAGGAGGAGCGTCATGACATTCTCAAGAACGAAGGTGCTGGTGGGGACGTTCGTCGTTTCGACGGCGTGGCTCGGCATCGCCGCGCTCACCGGGGCGCGCGCCGAGGACAGATCCGAGATGCAGAAGGACCGCGTCGACGACCAGGCCAAGAAGGAGAAGGACCAGGTCGATCAGCAAGCCAAGAAGGAGAAGGATCACGTCGACGAGCGGGCGCAGGCCCAGAAAGACGACATCGATCGCCGCAACGCCGACCACACGAAGCCCACCTTGGGGAACGACGTCACCGACGCCTGGATCACCACCAAGGTGAAGGCGAGCTTCGTCGGCGAGAAGGCCCTCAAAGGCGCAGAGATTCACGTCGACACCGATCGCAAGGGCGTCGTGGTGCTGAGCGGATACGTGCCGAACAACGGCGCGCGCGTTCGCGCCATCTCGCTGGCGTGGGAAACCAAGGGCGTGAAGAAGGTCGACGACCTGCTGCAGTTGAAGCCCACGCCCTAGTCAAGGCCGAGGAGCGTGCCCGCACCCCATCCGCCGGTCGCGACGTACCGGCTGCAGCTCTCGCGCGACGTCACGCTGCTGCGCGCGCGAGAGCTCATCGCATACCTGAAGGGCCTGGGCATAAGCCATGTCTATCTGTCCCCGCTGCTGGCGGCTCGGGCCGGGAGCACGCACGGGTACGACGTGGTGGACCACGCGCGATTGAACCCCGACTACGGCACCGAGGAGGATCTGGGCTCGTTCGCGGCCGCGCTGGCGGAGGCGGACATGGGCCTCATCGTGGACCTCGTTCCCAATCACATGTGCATCGCCGACGCGAGCAACGCCCGGTGGAACGACGTCCTCGAGAACGGGCAAGCGGCGGCATCGACGGAGTTCTTCGACATCGACTGGGGCCCCCCGAAGGCCGAGCTGGCCGGCAAGGTGCTGCTGCCCGTGCTCGGCGAACAGTTCGGGCGCGAGCTGGAGCGCGGGGCGGTGAAGGTCGCGTTCGATGGGGGGACATTCAGCCTTGGCTACGGCGAGCGCAGGTTCCCGCTGGCGCCACCGTCGTGGCGGCTCGTGCTCGAGCCCGTCTGGCACCGGGTCAGGTCGCGGGCAGGCGACGACCATCCCGACGCCGTCGAGCTGGAGAGCATCCTGCGGTCGCTCGCGAACTGGCCGGCCGGGCGAACCGGGGCCCGTGCCCGGCGGCACGAGCGCGACGCGATCGTGCGCCGGATCGAGAGCCTGACCGAGAGCCCGGTCGTGCGCGCGGACTTCGATGCCGTGGTGGCGTCGGTCAACGGCGTCGTCGGCGAGCCCAAGAGCTTCGATCGCCTGGAGGCCTTGGTGTCGGACCAGCACTACCGGCTGGCGCACTGGCGGGTCGCCGCCCACGAGATCAACTATCGTCGCTTCTTCGACGTCAACGATCTGGCTGCGATCCGGGTCGAGGACGATGAGGTGTTCCGCGCCGTCCACGAGCTGCCGTTTCGCTGGGTCGAGAAGGGTTGGGTCAGCGGATTTCGCATCGATCACGTGGACGGGTTGCTCGAGCCGGCGCGCTATCTGGCGCACGTGCGGGAGCGGGTCGGCGGGCCGCCCTTCTATCTCGTGGTGGAGAAGATTCTCGCGTCCGGCGAGAGCCTTCCGGAGGGGTGGATGACCGACGGCACGACGGGCTACGAGCACCTGGCGGCGGTGTCGGCGGCGCTGGTGGACCAGGACGGTGGCTCGCGGCTGCGCGCGCTGTGGCGGGAGCTGGCTGGCGGGGACCTTTCGTTTCGGGACGTCGTCTACGAGAGCAAGCGGCTGGTCCTCGACACCGCCATGGTCGCCGAGCTCACGGTCCTGGCCAAGCGCCTCGACGCCGTGTCGGAGCAGCATCGGTACAGCCGGGACTTCACGTTCGAGAGCCTGCGGGACGCCCTGCGCGAGGTCATCGCGGCCTTTCCCGCCTACCGGACCTACATCACGCGGGGGGCCGCGTTCGCGAGCGAGCGGGACGCCAGGGTGATCGCCCTCGCAACGGCCGAGGCGGCCCGGCGCAATCCCGTCATCAACAGGTCCGTCTTCGATTTTCTGGAGGAGGTGTTGCTGTCGCGCGACGCCGAAGGGGTGGACGCCGAGCAGCGGCAGGCGCGCCGTGAGCTCACGCTGCGCTTCCAGCAACTGACCGGCCCCGTGACCGCGAAGGGCGTGGAGGACACGGCGTTCTACCGGTTCTATCCCCTCGCGTCCCTCGCCGAGGTGGGTGGCGATCCCGATCGGCTGGGCGCCTCCGTCGATGAGCTTCACGTCATCAACCGCCTGCGCGCCCAGGCGAGTCCCCGCGGGCTGTCGGCGAGCGCCACGCACGACACGAAGCGGGGCGAGGACACCCGCGCTCGCCTCCACGCGCTGTCGGAGATCCCCGACGAGTGGCGGGCCGCCGTCGTCAGGTGGCGGGAGATGAACGCCGCGCACCGCGCGCACGCCGGGAGCGCCGAGGTGCCGGATCCGGCGACGGACTACTTCATCTACCAGTCGCTCGTGGCGGGCTGGCCGGCGGGGGAGTGGCGCACCGAGCCCGCGTTCCCGGCCCGCTTCAAGGCCTACATCCACAAGGCAAACGCCGAGGCGAAGCTCCATACGAGCTGGATCAACCCGAACGAGCCCTACGAGAAAGCGATGGACGAATACCTCGATGCCATCCTCGACGAGACGCGGAGCGGCGCCTTCCTGGCGGACGTCGAGGGCACCGTGGCCACCATCAGGCGCGCGGGGTTCCTGACCTCGCTGACACAAGTCGTGCTGAAGGTGGCCTGCCCGGGCGTGCCCGATGTCTACCAGGGGACCGAGTCGTGGGATCTCTCCTATGCCGATCCCGACAACCGCCGCCCGGTGGACTTCGGGCGTTGCGCGGCGGCCCTGGCCCGCGTCCGCGAAGACCTGGCCCGGGTGCCGGCCGCCGCCGCGGCCGCCACGTACCTCAGCGAGCTGGAGTCCGGCGTCATCAAGACCTTCGTGCTCGCGCGAGCGCTGGCGACGCGGAGATCGAGGCGCGCCGCGTTCGAAGGCCCGCGCTACGAGGGGTGCGCGGCGCATGGCCACCGCAGCCGCCATGTGGTCGCGTTCTCCCGCGGCGAAATGGGGGCCCGCGTCTTCGCCGTCGCGGGGCGATTCTTCGCGGGCCTCGTGCGGAATGGCGTCGACGGCGCTCTCGGAAGCGCCTGGGGTGGTGATGGTGTCCTGATCGGCGAGGCGCTGCCGAACGCGCGTTACCGCGAGGCGCTGACCGATCGAGAGATTCCCCTCGGGCGAGTGAACGGCGGGGTGGGCTTCGCGCTCGCGGACCTGTTCCGCTGCCTGCCGGTGGCGCTGATCGAGGAGCTCGCGTGAGCCGGCGCAGGAAGATCGGCGCCGAGGTTCTTCCAGGAGAGGGGGTTTCGTTTCGCGTCTTCGCACCTGATCACCCAGGCGTGGAGGTGGTCGCGAGCGACGCCTCCGGGGCGGAGCGCCGCTGGTCATTGAACCGCGACGCGGAGCCAGGATACTGGGGCGGGGTGGTCGACGGCATCGGCGCCGGGGCGCGCTACCGATTTCGACTCGCGGGCGACGACGGGCTGTACCCGGACCCTGCCTCGCGCTTCCAGCCCGAAGGGCCGTTCGGGTCCTCGGAGGTGATAGATCCCGCCTTCGCGTGGACGGACGGTGAATTCCCGGGCGCCCGGGCGGCGGGGCAGGTCATCTACGAGATGCACGTCGGGACCTTCACCCCCGAAGGGACCTGGGCCGCCGCCGCGCAGCGCCTCGAGCACCTGTCGAACCTGGGCGTCACGCTGATCGAGTTGCTGCCGGTCGCGGAGTTTCCGGGCGCGCGCGGCTGGGGATACGACGGCGTCAACCTGTTCGCGCCCTACCATGGTTATGGGCGCCCGGAGGATCTTCGCCGCTTCGTCGACGCCGCGCACGGGCGGGGGCTCGGCGTCATCCTGGACGTCGTGTACAACCACTTCGGCCCGGACGGCAACTTCATCTCGAAGTTCGCGGCTTCGTACCTCGCGGAGGTGACCACCGAGTGGGGCAGCGGGCTCAACTACGACGGTCCCGGCGCGCGACCCATGCGCGAGCTGGTCAGGGAGAACGTCGCCCACTGGATCGACGAGTACCACCTGGACGGGCTGCGCATCGACGCCACGCAGGCGATCACCGATAGGTCGCCCCGACACATCCTCGAGGAGATCGGGACGGAGGCGCGGCGCGCGGCCGGGGCGCGCCACGTCGTGGTGATCGGGGAGAACGAACCTCAGGAGGCCCGGCTGTTGCGACCGCGCGAGGCGGGTGGGATGGGGTTCGACGGGCTGTGGAACGACGACTTTCACCACAGCGCGGTGGCCGCGCTGACCGGGCACCGCGACGCGTACTACTCCGACTACGAGGGCTCGACGCGCGAGCTCCTGGCTGCCGTGAAGCACGGGTTCTTGTTCCAGGGACAGCGCTACGCGTGGCAACGCAAGCGACGAGGGCAGAGCACCCGTGGCATTCCGCCGCGCGCGTTCGTGGCGTTCCTGGAGAATCACGACCAGGTCGCGAACTACGGGCTCGGCAAGCGGTTGTGGACACGCAGCTCGCCAGGAGCCTACCGGGCGATCACGGCGTTGCTGTTGCTCGGCCCCTGGACTCCCATGTTGTTTCAGGGGCAAGAGTGGCAATCGACGGCGCTCTTCACCTACTTCGCGGATCATCCCCAGGAACTGGCGGCCCTGGTCAAGAAGGGGCGGCTCGAGTTCTTGTCCCAGTTTCCGCGCTACGGTGCGTCCTTGGCGGAAGACGAGCGCTGCGATCCCGGAAGCCGCCGCGTCTTCGAGAGCTGTCGGCTGGACTGGAACGAGCTCGCGCGGCCGGATCATGCGCGGGCGCTGCGGCTTCACCAGGATCTGATCGCCCTGCGGCGGGCCGATCCGACGCTGTCGCGGCAAGGGGACCGCGGCGTCTCGATCGACGGGACGGTCATCGACGACCGGCGGTTGCTGCTGAGGTTCACGGGCACGGATGCCGAGGGACGAGAGAGCGAGGGCGGGATGGACGATCGTTTGCTGCTTCTGAACCTGGGGACCGACTACGAGCGACCGTCGCTCTCCGAGCCGCTGTTTGCGCCACCCCGGGGCACGCGGTGGGCGCTGCGGTGGTCGAGCGAGGAGGCAGTCTACGGGGGCCAGGGGGTTCGCGGTCCACTCGTCGGGCAGCAGGTCTTCTTCGCGGGGCAAGCGGCGGAAGTGTTCGTTCCGGAAGCGGAGGTTGAGCCCGAGGTTGGGCGCAGCGAGTCCGCGCCATGATGCCAAACCGGATCGGCTATCGCCGGGGGGAAACGGCGCCCGAGTTGATGCTGCGTCGGGAGTGGCTGGTGACGAACAGCCTCGGTGGCTATGCATCCGGGACGCTTGCGGGAACGAACACCCGTCGTTACCACGGGTTGCTCGTGGCGGCGCTGCCGAATCCGATTGGACGCACGATGATGTTCAATCAGCTGATCGAGTGGATCTCGGTGCGGGGGGACACCACCGTTCCGCTCGGCGGCGTGGGCAGTGACGCGCTCAGCGAGTTTCGTATCGAGCAGGGCCTGCCGGTCTGGCTGTACGACGTTCAAGGGATCCGCATCGAGAAGCGGTTGATGCTGCCCTCCGGACAGAACACGGTGTGCGTCAGCTATCGCCTCATCGGCGACGGCGAGGGGGTGAAGATTCATCTGCGGCCCGCCTTGCAAGTGCGCTCTCACGATGCGCCCGTATCCACTGCCCCGTCCGTCTACACGCTTACCTTGTCGGAGGATCGCTTCGAGATCGTTCCGGGCGGCGAGTACCCGCCCCTGCGCATGTTCATCTATGGGGACCACACCGGGTTCGTGTTCGAGCCCGCCGCCAACAACCCCGTCGACTACGCGGTCGAGGCCGCCCGCGGCTACGAATCCCACGGGACGCTGTGGTCGCGCGGACGGTTCGACATCATCCTGCAGCCTGGACGGGCGGTGGCGTTGATGGCGTCCGTGGAGAGCTGGGACGTGATGGCCGCCCTCGATCCGGACGAGCTGGGCTTGTGTGAGTCCCGGCGCCGGCGCCGGCTCGTTCGCCTCGTGAAGATGGCTGCCCACGACGAGCTCGCGGCCGAGCTGGTCCTGGGCGCCGATCAGTTCATCATCGCCCCGGTGGGCCGGACCCGCGACGCCGTGCGGGCGCGCGCCACCGGTGAAGAGCTGCGCACCGTCATCGCGGGATATTACTGGTTCACGGACTGGGGTCGCGACACCATGATCTCGCTCGAAGGGCTGTGCCTCGTGACCGGGCGTCACCGGGAGGCGCGCTGGATCCTGCGCACGTTCGCCCGTTACGCGCGCGCCGGGCTGATTCCCAACATGTTTCCCGAGGGCTCGCACGAGGGCCTCTACCACACGGCGGACGCGACCCTGTGGTTCTTCCACGCCCTCGATCGATATCTGACCTACACGAACGACGGGGAGTTCCTGCGGGAGATGGTGCCGCTGCTCCAGTCGATCATCAGCCACCACATCGAGGGGACGAGGTTCCATATTCGAATGGATCCCCACGATGGCCTGCTGAGCCAGGGCGAGGAGGGTTACCAGCTGACCTGGATGGACGCGAAGTGCGGTGACTGGGTGGTCACGCCTCGCCGCGGAAAGGCGGTCGAGATCAACGCGCTCTGGTACAACGCCCTGGCGCTGACGGCGCGCTGGATGCGGGACGCCGAGCTGCCGGACGAGGCCGCACGGCTCGAGGAGCGGGCAGCCCAGGTTCGCGTCGCGTTCAACCGGCGATTTTGGTTCGAGGGCGGGGGATATCTGTATGACGTCGTCGACGGTCCGGAGGGCGGCCCGGACGAGTCGCTTCGCCCGAACCAGATCTTCGCGATGTCCCTACCCCTGCCTGTCCTCGACGAGTCCCGCTGGCCGGCCGTGCTCGAGAAGATCGAAGCGACCTTGTTGACCCCATATGGGTTGCGTTCGCTGGCCCCAGGGAGTCGCGACTATCAGCGCAACTACCACGGCGATCTACGCACCCGGGATGCGGCCTATCATCAGGGGACTGTCTGGAGCTGGCTGATCGGTCCCTACGTCGATGCCCTGCTGCGGCTGCATCCGGAAGCAAAGGCGCGCGCCCGAGCGTCCTTGCAGGGACTGCTCGATCACCTGGGCGCGGCTTGCATCGGCCACGTGGCGGAGGTCTTCGACGCCGAGGCGCCGTTTCATCCGCGCGGCTGCGTCGCCCAGGCATGGAGCATGGCGGAGCTCTTGCGGGCGTACGAGCGGACCCGCGAACAAGGGTAGGCGGCTGCTCCGGTGGTCCACGCCTGATGGTTTCGGCGGCGTGGCTGTCGGCGGTGTTCGTGGTCGTTTGGTAACGTCCTGCGCGCGCGTGGGCCCGTCCATGCGGCCCCGCAGCTGGCACGAGACTTGGAGTGGGGGTGGTCGTGGGAACGACACTCGCCAAGACGGAGAGCTACACCCGGGGCCATCCAGTCCTACCAACCCCGCGCGCGCAGGCGCCCGCCGCCCTGCTGGCGCCCGGGACGCTGTTACAGGACACCTACCGCATCGAAGGCGTGATTGCCTCGGGGGGGATGGGCGACGTCTACCGCGCCACGCACGAGCGGCTGGAGGGGGCGTTCGCCATCAAGGTCCTGCATCGTGACCTGCTTTCGGAGGGCGATCTGCTGACCCGCTTCCGCACCGAAGCCAAGATCATGGCGGGGCTGCACCACCCGCACATCGTGCAGGTGTTCGACTTCAACTTCACGCCTGACGGGACGCCGTACCTGGCGATGGAGCTGGCCGAGGGCAGCGACCTCCGAAACGTCACGGCGAACGGACGCAGGCTCTCGCCAGTCCGGGTGAGCGAGATCGTCAGCCAGATCGCGAGCGCGCTCGGCGCCGCGCACGCGCACGGCGTCGTTCACCGCGATCTGAAGCCGGAGAACGTCATGCTGGTCCCCATGGAGGACGACAGCGTTTGCGTCAAGGTGGTGGACTTCGGCGTCTCCAAGACCCGAAACATCCCCCATATCACCGTCGAGCCGACGCTGATCGGGACGCCCGAGTTCATGGCGCCGGAGCAGGCGCAGGGATACAACGAGCACATCGATCATCGCACGGACCAGTTCGCGCTCGGGACCCTGACGTACTTCATGCTGACGGGGCACGAGCCGTTTCGCGGCACGTCGCCCGTGGCGGTGCTGTACCAGGTGGTCCACGAGGAGGCGCCAGCGCTGAGGGGATTCGTGACCTGGTCGAGCGCGGGTGTCGACGCCGTCATCCGGCGCGCGATGGCCAAGGACCGCGAGCGGCGCTACCCCTCGATCCTCGATTTCGCGCGGGCGCTGGAAGACGCCGTGGTGGCCGACGTGGGGGTCGGGGCGGCCGATGGGCGGTGCACCCCCCTGCCGAGGAGAATCCGGCGCCTCGAAGCGAGCGATGCCTGCCCGGGCTTCGACTACGTGGAGGTGTCGCATTCTTCCCGCCGGCCGTGGCGAATGGCGATGGTCCTGCTCGCGGCAGTGTGCGTGGCCACCATTCTCCTCGGATCGGGCTCGAAGACCGGGCTCGATGGCCCGCGCGTGGCGGGCGCTTACCGGAGCTTCACCGACCAGGCGGCGCGCCTCGTGGCGCGGGTTCGGGCGGCGTCTCCGGCGTTCGCGAGCCCGACAGCCGGCCGCGAGGCGGCTCGATGACTCCGGGCCGAACGGGTCCGAGGAGGAATCCATGATGGAACAGGGCACGAAAGCGGCGTTCGTTTCGCCGAGGTCGACGACGTTGCGAATTCAACGTCTGCTGGCGACGCCCATCAACCTGATCAGGATCGAATTCATGGGCGACGATGTTCGAGGGCTGGCGCGCGTGGGCTCCGTCGCGATCTACGGCCCATTCGTCGTGTTCGGCTATCTCCTGCTGGTCGCCGGATTGGCGCGAGCGGCCGCGATGCGCTTCGGCTGGGGGTGGAGCTTGTTCATCCTGGGGACCGCCCACGTGTTGATCGGTGCCGTGGGGCTCGCGGCAGGAGGGCCCAAGGCGGCGCCGACGGTGTACCCGGTGGTCGAACCCGAGCTCGTGAAGGAGGAGGACGACGCCGCGGACACCCGCACGACCTTGGTGAAGCAGTCGTCGAGTCCGCCCGCGTTTCCTCCTCGTACCAGAACTTCCGTATAGCTACTGTTACCGGTGGGCCAAGCGGGCGAGGTTCGTCACCACCGAGATGAGCTCGTCCGGGCCCACGGGTTTGGGGACGTGCATCGTGTAGCCGGCGTCGAGGACCTGGACCCGATCCTCGGCGCGGGTGTAGGCCGTGAGGGCCGCCGCCGGGACGCTACCGCCCCGGCCTGGGGGCAGCGATCTGACCCTGCGAATCAGCGCGTACCCGTCTTCGCCCGGCATGCCGATGTCCGACAGCAGGACGTCTGGCACCTGTTCCTCGATGGCGCGGATCGCGTCCGCGACGTTGGAGGCGACGCGCACCGCGGAGCCGCATTCCTCGAGCACCGTTTGCACCAGATGGCGGGCGTCGGTGTCATCGTCGACGGCGAGGACCTTGAGGCCGAGGAGCTGCGGCGGGCGTTCGAGAGGGGGTGGGGTGGGTTCGCGACCTGCGCTTCCCGTGCGCGGGCGTGAGCGGTCCTGGCTGGCGGTCGCGGCGGGAATGGCGACGGTGAACGTTGCCCCGCACGTCTCGCCGGCGCTGGCGACGTCGATCCAGCCGCCGTGAAGCTCGACCAGGTGACGGCAGATGGCGAGGCCGAGGCCGAGGCCCCCTTGGGCGCGCGTGATGGTCCCGTCGGCCTGCCTGAACGGATCGAAGACATAGGGGAGGAAGTCCGCGCCGATTCCCTTGCCCGTGTCCCGCACCGTGATCTCGACGAACCTGGTCCGGTGTACGACGACGACATCGATACGGCCGCCCTTGCCGGTGAACTTCACGGCGTTGCTGAGCAGATTCCACAGGATCTGCTGCAGTCTGTTCGCGTCGCCGCGGACGGACTCCACCGCGGAGTCGATCGCGACCTGCAGGCGAATCTCCTTCGCTTCGATCCCGAGCCGGACCGAGTCGACCGCGGCTTGAATCACGCGGTCGAGGTCCACCGTGCTCACGTCCAGGCGGACCTTGCCGCTCATGATCCGGGACACGTCCAGCAGGTCCTCGATCAGCTGGGCCATGGCGACGGCATTCCGGTCGATGATCTCGATGGCGCGAGCCCGGCGGGACTCGTCGTTGGGCGTCGTCGCCATCAACCGTGCCCAGCCGAGGATGGCGTTCAGCGGCGTGCGAAGCTCGTGAGAGATGGTCGCCAAGAACTCGTCCTTGGTCCGGTTCGCGAGGTCGGCGGCTGTGCGGGCGCGCCGCTCGGAGTCGAATAATCGTGCGTTGTCGATCGCGATGCTGGCTCGTCGCGCCAGATCCTCGAGAAACGCGAGATCGTCTGGCGTGTAGGACTTGCCGGATTCGGCGTAGACCAGCGAGATGGCGCCGAATGTCTGGCCGCGGGCCTGCAGCGGGACGATCATCGCCGACCGCAGCATCAACCCGGCGAGGATTCGACGGTGCTCCTCGTCGCGCGCGGCGGCCATGACCATCTCCTCGGTGATCTGGGCGTGCAGCTCCGATTGTCCGGTGCGCAGGACGTGCGGAACCCCGGTGGGCTCGTCTGCCGAGTCCGGGTACCGCTCGGCGATCTCGTGGGCGAGCCGGACCTTCGCGGGGTCGGCGTGCGTCACGACGAGCCGCCGTGGCGTGGAGGTCTGGCCGTCGACCATGTCGATGGCGCACCAGTCGCCGAAGCGGGGGACCAGCAACTCCGCCAGTCTGACCAGCGTCGCCTGATAATCGAGGGACGACGCGAGCGTCGAGGTCGCGTCCGCCAGGAAGGTGCGTCGCGCCTCCTCTTTCTTCTTCTGGGTGACGTCCCGAAACACGAGCACGACGCCATGAACGCCGGATTCGTCGCGAATTGGCGCGCCGCTGTCGTCGATGGGCGTCTCTTGCCCGGGACGAGGCCCGAGCAGCACGGTGTGGTTCGCCAACCCGACGATCCCGCCCTCCTTCAACACCTGGTCGGCGGGGCTCTCCACCTCGCGGCGGGTAACCTCGTTGACGATGCGGAACACGGTGCGCAACGGCCGGCCCCGGGCGTCGGGTTCTTGCCAGCCCGTCAATCGCTCGGCGACGGGATTCATGAAGGTGACCCGTCCCGCGTTATCCGTGGTGATGACGGCGTCACCGATGCTGCGCAACGTGGTCACGAGCGACGCCTCCGCGTGCTCGGCGGCCCGCCGGCTCCGCTGCTCGGCCTCCAGTCGTTGCGCCCGGCGAACAGCCTGGGCGCAGTATCCCGTGAACGTCACGATGAACGAACGCTCGTCGGGCGGGAACCGCCGCGGCTGGTAGAACCCCATGCCCAGCAGCCCGAACGGACGACCCTCGACGATGAGGGGAACGCTCCAGAAGGCACGGGCCCGGGGGCCGCTTGCGTTGATCGAGGCGAGCGATGGATAGATGGCGTGGTATTCGTCCTCGCTCTCCGCCCACAGCGGGCGTTCGCTCGCCAGGGTGGCGAACGACGGACTGTTGTCCGCTGCGGTGATGCGACGGATGCGCGAGAGGACCTCCGGGGCCACACCCGCGTCACCGATCAGCTCGAGGGAGCCATCCCATTCATCGACCAGGTAGAGCGTGCAGGTATCGGCCGCCATCGCCCGGGCGCCGCGGCCGACCACTACGGCCGCCACCTCTTCGCGGGTCAGCGCCCCGGACAGGGCCGTGCCGATCTCCGCCAGTATCTCGAGATGACGGCGCACATCGAGCTCCGTGGACCGCAGGCTCGGCGCGTGCGCGTGCGCGCGCGCGCGCGGCCCCACGATTCCGCTCAGCCATCCCGCCGCCAGCACACCCGCGCCGAGGAGCGACACTGCGGCGCGGTTGGCCGCTAGCACGGCAGCCATGACGGCGACAGAGACGGTGACCGCCACCGCCAGCGCGGCGCTTGAACGGCTGCGGCGGTGACAGGAAGCGCCCGGATCCCGGTCACCCACGGCATCCGCCCGGGCCGAAGCGGCCAATACACGCAGCAGCCGAAACCGTCAGCTTCAACGCGCGCCCAATCTATTCACGCCCCGTCGCCGCGCAAGGCGCGGATTGACCGTACGGATCGATTTATGGGGTTCCCGTTTCGTAACGCCCAGGTGGCGCTCAGAAGATCTCGCCCGCGGCGAAGTAGGCGCCCACGGGCTCGCATCGGGCGACCAGGCGAGATCGGCGCGCACGACGAAGGTCTGGCCATGCTGCAGCCGTATGCCGCCGCCGATGCCGTACTTGAGGCCCAACGTACTCCGTCAAGCTCACGTCGAGCGCCGCCGGGGGCGGCGGAGACGCGTTGCCGATCCCGTAGAACTTCAAGGTCGTCTCGTCCGTGAACGCGACCCGCACGTCGAGCGTCCACCGCTTCTCTGCGCCCCAGTTTCGCCGCGTCAGCAGCAGGAAGTAATCCTGAAACGGGATGATCAGGTGCTGCTCGCGCCACTTGAAGGTGATGAACGCCCCGCTCTCCAGCCGCCAGAGGAAGAGGCCAGTGCCGGGTTGCAAGCGCGCCCAATCTCCAATTTCTCCGACCCCGACGCCCACGTCGCTGTCGCCCCCGACGAGCGGGACGAGGTTCAGCTCCCGCTTGCCGGCCTTGGGCTGTCCCTCGGCTGCCGGTCCCGCCGGCACGGGGGGTGGGGCGCCCTTCGCCCCGGCGGGCGGCGTCGCGTCCTCCGCGGCCCGGCCGGACGCGCCAAGGCCACACAAGACGATTGTGAATCCCAGCGCGCGCAAACGCCCCCCAGCTCCCACGATGCGGCCGTCCGCTTCATGGCGCGTGCCACCGCCTCGCGGGCAACGGGCTCGTCGGCGGATCATTGACGCCATTCGAGCGCGGTGCACGAGTAGGCGCGGGTCCACCGGCGCGCGCCCGGCCGCCTGGTTACCGCGCGTTCCCGCGGGGCACGGCCCCGTAACGTAGCGAGCTTCGAATCGCGCGGCACGGCCACCAGGGGCCGCCCGCCGCATTCGTGCCCGCCGATGGCACGTGGATTGAATTGACCCCCTGCGGGAGGCACTCATGACGAACCTGAAGCGAATCGTGGTCATTACTTTGTTGGCGGTTTGGACGTTCCCGGCGCTAGCGGAAGCGCACCCCACTGGGGCGACGTCGCCCATGCAGGCGCCGGCGCCTGCGTCTGTCCCAGAGGGCCTCGGCGCGCCTCGCGCTCAGCTGGTCGCGCTCGCGGATTCGCTCGCTCGTCAACCCGCGCAGACCGGCACCGAAGCGACGAAGCTGGCGGCTCGCGAAAAGCAAGCACCGAACCTGGAGAACTTCAGGGGCGGCGCCGTGAGCATCTACATCGGCAGCGGCGCGGCGCTGGTGCTGATCATCGTGCTCCTGCTGATTCTGCTCTGATGCGGGCGGGGCGTCGTCGGTGCCGCGCCGTCGCGCTCGCGACCATTGCCGCCGTCAGCGGCGCGGGCTGCTATGCAGGCAGCGCGCGCAACACGTCGTGGTCGCAGATCGCGCCGGAGAGGGGCTGGCAGATGGTGAACGATGTGCCCTTCATCCCTCAGCAAGGCGCGTCCGACTGCGGGGCCGCCGCGCTGGCGATGGCCTTCGCGTACTGGCGCCAGCCGGACAGCCTGCGGCAGATCGTCCTCGAGGCCCCGCCTCGGGACGGGGGCATTCGCGCGGGGGATCTCAGGGACCTCGCCCGTCGGCGTGGTTTTCAGGCGTTTCTCATCCAGGGGACGTTCGCCGACATCGAGGCCCAGCTCGGGCAAGGCCACCCGGTGATCGTCGGGCTGGCAAAGCCCCTGTTCGGAGGCAAGGCGCTGCTGCACTATGAGGTGGTGATCGGGCTGAACCGGTCGACGCGGCACGTCCTGGCGTGGGATCCGGGCGCCGGGCTGCGCGACGACTCCGCCGAGGGGTTCGCGCGCGAGTGGGCGCCGGCCGATCGGTTGATGCTGATCCTTTATCGGGCCGACGTCAGAGGTGGGGGCGGCACCGCGACAGCACCGCGGCCAGCTGATCGTCGAGAATCGGCTTGACCAGGTAGCTGTCGAACCCCACTTCGTTCGCGCGCTTCATGTGCTCCTCTTGGCTGTAGCCGCTCACCGCCACGAGCCTCACCGAGCCCGGAAGCTGCGCGCGAATTTGGCGCGCAACCTCGTAGCCGCTCATGCCGGGGAGACCGATGTCGATGAACACGACGTCAGGCGCAAATCCGTCGAGCGCCGCCAGCGCCTCGCGGCCGTCGCCAGCGGTCCTCACCTGGTGGCCCCATTCCGCCAGGAGCTGTTCGCTCAGCTCCGCGATGTCGAGGTTGTCGTCGACGAAGAGCACCCGCAACGAGCCCGCTGCCTCCCCCTGGCCACCTTGATCGCTCACCCGCTGAAGGTCAGCACACTCGCGGTCGATCGTCCAGGGAAACCCGTTCCCCGGCGTCGGTGGTCGGTGGCCGCGTCAGGCGAAGTGATGATAGAGTCGGCGTTCGTGAAACGTTCCGTCACGGTTCAGGTCGCGGGACAGCGGTACACCCTCAAGACCGACGACGACGATCGGTTGGTCAAGTCGCTGGCCGGGTACGTGGACGGCAAGTTTCGTGACATTCAGAAGGCGACGCGCAACCCCGACACGCAGGCCGTCGCGATCCTGACCGCGCTGCAAGTGGCCGAAGAGCTGTTCCAGACGCGCGAGGAATCGGCGGAGCTGAAGAGACGCGTCGGAGACAAGGCCCGGTCGCTGCTTGACTACCTGGCGAAGGTGGGGCGAGTATAGCGACCTGGTTTCAGGTTCGTTTCTTTTCAACTTCAATTCACACGATTGTGGGAACACCGCTTCGCCGATGGCGAACGTCTTCGTAACTACGCAAGAACCAGAGATTTCGACGTCGTCCCGGCGGTGGCAGTGCCATCCCGCACCCAGCGCCCGTGGCGCGGTGAGGGCCAATGGCTTCGGCCGAATCAGCAACTTCTTTGAATGAAAAACGTTCGCTCCGGCGAGCCATGGATGAACGACGAACGCGGCTCGCGCCCGAGGAGCGACGGCGGGCGGCGCGCGATCTCGGCGAACGGCTCTTCGACCTGCGCGAGCTGCGGGAGGTGGCGGCACGGCGCGGATGCTTGGCCGGCTTCATCGCCGTGCGCGCCGAGATCGACCCGGCGGATGCCATCCGGGAGGCGCGCCGCCGCGGGGTGCGGCTAGCCCTTCCTCGGGTGGCAGACGATCGCCAGCCGCGCCTCCGATTTCATCTCGCGACCAACTCCGAGCTCACGGCGGGCCGGTTTGGCATTCCGGAGCCGGCGAATGATCTGCCCGAGGTGGAGGCGGCCGAGATCGACGTGATGTTGGTCCCTGGGCTGGCGTTCGATCCCTCCGGGCGGCGCGTGGGCTTCGGGGGCGGGTACTACGACGAATGGCTGGGGCAAGCGCGCGGACAGCGCCCGCGGGTGATCGGCCTGGCTTACGACTTCCAGGTGGTCGAGCGCTGTCCCGTGGACGCGCATGACCAGGGTGTCGACTGCGTCGTCACGGACGCCCGCGTGCTCCGCCCCCCCGACGTCCGCGAGACGCCGGAAGGGCAGGGGCCCCGATGATCTCCGTCGCCATCGTCGTTCCTCTGTTGCTGGCGGTGTTCCTGGTGGCCCTGTTCGTGGGGCGGATGCTGCGGGCCCCGACCCTGGAGCCATCGGAGGGCGAGAAGCAGCGGTTGATAGAGGCGGCGAAGACCGAGGCAGAGGCGCTGAAGCGCAAGGCGGCGCTCGACGCCAGGGAGCTGGCGCAGAAGGCGCGCGCCGAGGTCGAGGCGCAGCAGAAGGCCCGGCAGAAGGACCTCGAGCGCCAGGCGGCCCAGCTCGGCGAGAGGGATCGGGAGCTCGATCGCAAGAAGCGGGACCTGGAGCGGCAGCTCGAGGAGTTCACCCGCAGCGAAAAGCAGATCGCCGCGCGCGAGACCGCCGCCGAGGCCTCCGCGCGGGCGGCGGCCGGCCTGGCCGCCGAGGCGAAGGCGCGCCTGGAAAAGACCGCGGCCCTGAGCCAGGCCGAGGCGCGGGCCGCGCTCATCGACGAGATCCGCGACGAGGCGCGCCTGGCGGCCGTCGCCGAGGTGAAGCGCATCGAGGACGAGGCCCGCGCCGAGGCCGAGAGTCGGTCGAAGACCATCATCTCGGCGGCGATCCAGCGCTACGCGGGCGAGTACGTCGCCGAGCGGACGGTGGCCACCGTTCCATTGCCGTCGGACGACATGAAGGGCCGCATCATTGGCCGTGAAGGCCGAAATATCCGCGCGATCGAGGCGGCCACCGGGATCGACTTGATCATCGACGACACGCCCGAGGCCGTGGTGATCTCGTGTTTCAACCCGGTGCGCCGGGAGATCGCGCGGCTGGCGCTGACCCGCTTGATCGCCGACGGCCGCATCCATCCGACGCGGATCGAGGAGTCGGTGGAGAAGGCCACGCAGGAGGTGGAGCAGCAGTGCCGTGACGCCGGCGAGAAGGCGCTGCTCGATCTCGGCATCGGCCGCCTCCCCCCCGAGCTGGTGCGGCTGATCGGGAGGTTGAAGTTTCGCTCGAGCAACGCGCAGAATCTGCTGCAACACTCGGTTGAGGTCGGGATCCTGGCCGGCGCGATGGCGGCCGAGCTGGGTCTGCCGGTGAAGGTCGCCCGAAGGGCGGGGTTGCTGCACGACATCGGCAAGGCCATCGATCAGGAGGCCGAGGGTCCCCACGCCGTGATCGGCGCCCAGACCGCGAAGAAGCTGGGCGAATCGCCGCGCGTCGTCCACGCCATCGAGGCCCACCACGGCGACGTGCCCCCGACGGACGTGATCGCGCACCTGGTGGACGCCGCGAACGTGCTGTCGGGGCAGCGGCCGGGGGCGCGGCGCGAGATGCTGGAGAGCTACGTGCAGCGCCTGCACGACCTCGAGAAGATCGCGACCAGCTTCCCGGGCGTGGAGCGCGCCTTCGCGATTCAAGCCGGCAAGGAAGTGCGCGTGATGGTGGAGAACTCGCGGGTCAGCGACGATCAGGCGCGGCTGCTCTCGAAGGACATTGCCCGCCGGGTCGAGGCGGACCTCGCGTACCCCGGACAGGTGCGCGTGGCCGTCATCCGCGAGACCCGCGCGACCGACTACGCGAAGTAGCAGGCGCGCGCGCACGGGCATCGCGCCGAGCGTTAGTCCCTAGAGCAGCGCCCCGGAAGTGAGTGACCACCCAAGAGTTCGCCGCGGGAGGGCCACGCCGAGCCACGCGCCCGCCGAGCGCCGCCAAGCGGCGGTTGCAGCGATTCGAGCGCAGGCCTAGAAGCCGCGCGGCAGCTGGTTACGTGCGCTGAAACCGGTTCTTTCGGACGGTTGCCCCAGTTTCGCGCGGGCTCGAACGTCGCGGCTCGCTCCGGGTTCACGCCCGCGCGATTGCGCTCGGCGGGCGCGTGGCTCGGCGTGGCCCTCCCGCAAGGAGCTTTTGGGAGGGGCACGAACTTGCGGAGCGCTGTACCTAGAGCAGTCCTTAGAGCGACTCGAGGAACGCCACGAGATCGTCCTTCTCACGGTCGGTGAGCGCCGTGCCGAACTCGTGCCCCATGTTCCGGTTTCCCGGTAGGCGCGTGTCGAAGACGAACCCTGCCGCACCGAGCGGGAACGTCACCGGCCGGCGGCGCGCGGGCTCGAGCAGCGCGCGCAGCGTGGGCACCGAGCCGTTGTGCAGGTAGGGCGCCGAGGCGCCCACCCCCACGAGCGGGGGGACGCGAACCCAGCCGGCACCGAGCCGGGCCGTGGTGATGGGGCCGACCGAACGCACGCAATCGAGGGCCGTCACGTCGAGGGCGAACCCGGTCGCGGGACGCTCCGGCCGCGGCACATCGAACGCCAGCAACGCCTCGGTGCCGATCCCGCCCGCCCGCTCGTCGGCGACCTCATCGTCTTGCGCCTTCCCGTTGCCGTTGGCGTCGAAGGGAAGCAGCAGGCTGGAGGAGAACACGATGGGCGTGAAGCCGCGATGGCGGTCGTGACAGCCACGGCAGAACGCTGTCTCGTCGGCCGCTCCGAGGGGGACGCGCAGCGCCCGGAGGGGCGCGCGCGGAGGCGGCGGGGAGGCGTCAGCCGCGTCTTCGTCGAAGGGGGCGTGGGCGTGGTGGCAGTGGCTGCACCGGCCGAGCGGCGGCGCGGTGGCGGCGAGGGCCACCCGCTCGCCGCCGGGCGTGGCGCTGTGACAATCGGCGCAGCGAACGGAGAACGTCGCTGGCAGGGCCTCGTCGATGGGGGCCAGGATCGGGCCGGCGAGCCTGGCGGGGCCGTAAAGGGAGGGGGCTTCCTTCAGGATCTGTTTGTTCGCGATGGCGCCGACCAGCCGGTTCGTGAAGATGTCGCGGCCGCGCGCCACCGCCGTCTCCGCCGCGACGTCGCGGGGGAGCTCCGCGCGCGCGCGCGCCGCCACGACTGTCTCGCGCGCGAGAACGCGACGAAGCGCCGCCGCGGCGTACATGCTCGGGATGGCGGTGATCGCCGCGGGGTCGAGCGGAGCGTTGCCATGGAGCGCGTCCGCCCAGAGCAGGCCGGGGAACGAGTCCTGCTGCAGGCCCAGGGTCCCGAGGTTGCGAAGATCGAGCAATAGCGCGCGTCGGGTCGCGGTCCAGTCGCGCGGATCGGACCCACGCAGCGGCGGCAGGCCGAGACGCTCGACGACGCCCGCCCCGGGTTCGCCGCCACCAAGCACCAGCAGTCGCTGTAACCAGCGGCCGGTCGCCACCTCGCTGCCGGACCAGTTCTGAAGATTGACGCCGGCCCAACCCAGCACCGGCGGCACGCTGATCGGATTCACGATGCCCTTTGTTCCCTGGCGGACGCGCCTCGTCCCCGGATAGCGGGCCGAATGAAGGCCGGGAACCGTGACGTCCAGCCCGAACTCGCCGGTCAAATCTTGGCGCCCGGGCCCCGCCAGCAACAGGCGCGCGCGCACCGTGTCGCCGTCGGGGAATCCGTTCTCTCGTCGATACGACGCCGCGGCTCCACCGCCATCGAGGGCAGCCGCCGTCGCCAGCAGGAGGCCGTAGTCGAAGGCAGTCGCGGCCATGCCGAGGACGATCCGACCGCGAGCGGGCTGCACGCCGCCGTGACACAGGAAGCAGGTCATTCCGATCTCGCCGCTCGGGCGGCCGTCCGGCGTCAGCGCCTCCCGCAACCCGAGGATCCCCGTCGAGACCGAGATGCGACCGACACGCCCGCGCGGATCGTCGGGTGTGGGCGTCAGCCCAAACAGGGCTGGATTCGCCAGCGCGCCGCCTCGGGCGTGAACGTGGCGGGTCACACGCGTGTCGGGGCGGCCGTCACCGTCGAGATCCACGGGCGCGTCGTCGAAGTCGAGGTCGATGTCCCGATCCCACGCGATGCCGACCAGCCGCGTCCAGTAACGTGCGTTGGGGTTGCACAACGGCGAGCCTGGGCGCTCTGGAGCGAGCGGCTCGTAGGGACCAATGTCTTCGAGGGCGCGCTCTCGGTCGGTCGCGCCCGCCGCGCGCGGCCACGACCAGGGATCCACGACATCGGCCATCGCGCCAGCGGTCTCGGACCTCTCGCCGCCCCCCGGCGGTGGCACGGGCGGGTGCCGGCGACACGCGAGCGCAGGTCCGAGCGCGGCGAGGCACGATGCAGCGACCAGGACCCGAAGGCGACGGCAGCACACCCGCAGGAGAATACTAGCCCGTGCTGCAGCGTCGACGGCGAGCGGCCTCGGAAGGCCCCTTGCGAGATCCCCACGGAGTTGCTTCACCTCCCGCTGCTCGGGCGAGCGTAGCCCAGCTCTGCTGGGCGAAGCCCCTTCCGCGAGCCGCGAAGCCGCTAGAGCGTCGTGGCGCGCGGCGGCGTGCAGCGGTTCGTCTGCCGATCGCAGGTGATGCCGTTGGCGCCGTCACCGCACAGGCGATCGGGATCGTTGCCGCGATTGCATTGCGACACCGTCTGCAGGTTGGGGCAGTGGGCCCGATCCACGCCCTCGTGGGCCAGGAAGGCGTCGGCCGCGGAGGGGAAGCCACGCCCCGCCACATGAACCGGGCGGGGCGTGAACCAAAAGGCCCGCGTCGTGGCCTGTGCGTTCGGCATCGAGAAGTCCCCGCAGACGTAGTCGACCAACGAGGCGCCGTTGAACGATGCCGGCGTCTGGAAGACCTTGTACGACCACAGCGTCCTTCCGTCGGGTCGTGCCTGGGCGGCCAGATGGCAAGTCGCGCAGTACGGTTTCACCACCCCGTCGTAGAAGTCATGATCCTCCGGCGTCGTTCGCCACGCCTCGGGCACCCAATGGTCGGTGGTGGTCTGGCCCGGCGTCTGGACGCGCCCGCCATAGAGGCCGGCCAGCATGTCCTGCTGCGCGGGGGTGAGCGGCGTCTCGACCGAGAGCGCGTTCACGGCGCGAATTCTCTCCTCCTGGCCTGCGCGGGTGAGCTCGGGGCCCGCGTCCACGGCGAAGTCCACCAGGCTCGGGTCGAGCGGCAGGAAGCGCGCGTTGACCGCCATGTGGCGGTCGGCGTCGTAGTCGCCGCCGTGACAGTTCATGCAGACGAGCGGGTGGGGGCGCGGGCCCAGCGTGTCGAGCTGAGCCCACTCCTGCCGTCTGCCGCTGGCGCCGAAGACGTAGAACTGGATCTCGTAGCCCGCTCCCAAAGAGGGACGATAGATGATGCAGACGGTGTTGCGGGGCTCGTCCCCGCGAACCGCCATGTCGAGCGACGGTTTGCCTTCCCCGAAGCCGCGTCCGTAGTTGGTGACGAAGCACGCGATCCCGTGGGACGCCTTGCCGCCGCGACGCTCGGCCTCCGTGAAGCGAACGCAGCCGAGCTCGCGCCCGAGGCCCAGCTCGTTGCGGTTGTAGTAGACGACGACCCCCGTCCGTCTGCGGTAAGCGGCGCGATCCTCGTCCGGGCGCTGGGGCTCGAAGCCCAGCGCCTGCTTCCAGTCTTCGAACGTCGCGGGAGCGACGGGGTCGGCGACGCCGGATTTGCGCGCCGCCAGCTCCGGGATACGAATCGTGTCGTAGTAGCGGCGCGCCTCGGCGATGAGCGGATCGGCGTCGGCGCCCTCGGTGGCGGGCAGCCCGTCCGGCTTTTGTCCGCGAAGGAGTCCGCGGTTGGTCGTATGGATCTGGTCGAGGAGGGCGCCAGGAATCGGGGGCGCGGGAGCTGGGGGGGCGCCGACCGGGGCGACCAACCCGCTGCGTTCGCTCGCGGGCTCACCCGCCGGCTGGCACGCGGCGCCGAGGACGACGGTCGCCAGGGCGAGCCGCACCCAGGAGGCCACTGCTTTCGCGTGCGATGGAGCCAACACGACCCTCCCCAGGCGAGCGCGATGAGAACGACGTCCGTCCGCACCTAAACAACCCCGAACGGGGCGAGCGCTGACCGACAAGACTCATGCGCTTGGCGGCAGCTCCAGGGGTATCGACGGAGGCACGGCTTTCGATAACGCTTCACGGTGAGAAAGTTCGCCTCACACCCGAAAATGGGTCGTAATGCCGATGCGGAGACGTACGAAGACGTGCACACGGTCGGCCCCCCTCCCACACCCCGCTGACGGAAACTTCCAGTCACCCGCTTGTAGAACTATGCTCACGAGATGGGGGCTCTCGTCGCGACGCGTGTGACTATCGCGAGGAGCTGCGCGCCCTTGATCTGTCTGAGCTTCCTCGCCTTGGCAGGAGCCCCCGGTTCGGCCGTTTCCTTCGCCACGACGGCCGCGGAGCGGACGGGCCAAAGGACGAGCGGCGAGAAGCCAGCAATCGCGGGTCGTCGTGGCCATCCCCTGATCGGGAAGCTGCCACGCAAGCGAGCCGCCGTGCGCTTCCATTGCGACGAAGCGCTTGACGATGGCAGCTTGGTCGACTTCAGCCAGGCGGACCATCTCGCCAGGTTGGCGAGGGCGCTGACGTGGCCCGAGATCGGGCCGCCGTCCGCGGTGCCACCCCGCGACGTGCGCATCGTCTGCGGTCCCGACGTGGACGGCGACGGCGCGCGCGACGCGCTCGCGCGCATCAGCTTCGACGACCCAGAGGCGACGGCCAGCGAGCTCGACGCAGGCTTGACCGTGTACACGTTGCTCGTGTCGAAGCAAGGCGGCACCGACTGGCACGCGCTCGCGCCACTCGCCGCCGAGATCACCGGTGATCGAGACGTCGAGCAGTCGCTGGCGTTCGTGCGGATCGGCCTGGGAAAGTGGGGCATCGAGCTGGAGCGGTCCAGCTTCGCCTCCGAGACCGGATGCCGGATCACCGCCTACGAGCTGTTCGCGTGGCGGGAGGGGCAACTCCGGACCATCGAGGCGGGAGACCGCTCTCCGGTCTGTGCCCCCTGCGGATGCGACCGGCCGTGACCGCGCCGTGCTCGTTAGATGGCAGCGCGCGACTGACCTGCGCGCGCGTGCGTTTCGACGCTTTCAGCGCCCTTCAGTTCGAGAAACCGGTCGCCGATAGGAGGCTTGGCTCAATGAGTGAACCACCAATCAAAACGGGTACTTATCAAAATAAATCAAGTAATATAGATTACTATTTATTTTCATATATACGTCAGCTGCCCGCGCAATTCGCGATTTCGGCGCTCGCCCTCGCGCTCCTCGGTGCCGCCGGATGCGGTCGCCTCGTCGATGACACCATCTGCGGCAGCGCCGGATGTGAATGGTCCGGGGAAGCATGGGGCCGCGTGTCGGCGCTGGCGGGCCTCCCCGCGGTGGCGCCCGCCGACGCGTCCAACAACTACATCGGCCGCGCCGATGCCGAGACGCTCGGCAAGAAGTGGTTCTTCGACGGCCGATTCTCGGGAACCGCCACGCTCGTCGATCAATTGCGCCGTCCGGTGCCCTACGCGCGCGCGGCGAAGGGCCAGGTGATGACCGTCTCGTGCGCCACGTGCCACGACCTCGGCAACGGGAGCATCGACGACACGTCGACGCCCGGGAACGTCTCGATCGGTGCCGGATGGTTCGACGTCAACGCCCAGCCCACGTTGAACGCCGCCTTCTACAACCTGTCGTTCTGGGATGGCCGCGTCGATTCGCTGTGGGCGCAGGCGCTCGCCGCGACGGAGGGTGGCGTCTCCATGAACAGCAGCCGGCTCCATGTCGCGTGGGTCATCTCCGATCTCTACGGCAAGGATTTTCAGGCGGCCTTTACGGATGCGCTGCCCATGACGGGGACTTCGGCCGCGCTGGCGATGACGCTACAGACCGACGGCGCGGGTGCCGGCCAGTGCGTCCTCGTGAACGGAGCTTGCCCCCTCGATCAGGGGTGCCGCGTCGCGAACGACGCCGCCGGCGGAGCGCCGGGCTGCTGGCCGCGCTTCCCGCTGCAAGGCAAGCCCGGCAGCAAGCCTGGTTGCCAGGTGGGGGACGCCACCGAGCCCTTTGGCGACGCGTGGGACTGCATGGACCCGGGCGATCAAGCGACGGTGAACCGCGTGTTCGTCGACTTCGGCAAGGCCATCGCCGCCTACGAGGCAAAGATGATCAGCCGCAACTCCGCGTTCGACAAGTTCGTCGCCGCGGGACCGAAGAGCAACACGATCTCGGTCGCCGCGCAGCGCGGGGCGCAGCTGTTCGTGGGCCGCGCGGCGTGCAGTGACTGCCACAACACGCCGCTGCTCTCCGACAACCAGTTTCACAACATCGGCGTGCCCCAGACGGGGCCGGGGGTCCCGACCGAGGCCGAGTGCCCGTCCGGCGGCGTCTGCGACTGCGTGGAGATCCCGACTGGCACGGACGGGGCCGGCAATCCGATCGCCGCAAAGCCGGCGAAGAACTGCCTGCCCTGGGGCGGGCGCGACGGCCTGGCGAAGCTGCAGAAGAACGCCTTCCGCCGCGACTCCGTCTGGAGCGACAGCATGGACACCTCGCGCCAGCGTTACTACGACATGTCCGCGGCGGACCAGGTCCCTCCCGGGGCGTGGCGCACGCCGAGCCTGCGCGACGTCGCCCTGACCGCGCCGTACATGCACGACGGCGTCTTCGCCACGCTGGAGGAAGTCATCGACCACTACAATCGGGGCGGCGGCGCGGCCAACGCCGTCGGCGTGGCCGCACCTCAAATACGACAGCTGTTCTTGTCGGATGAGGACAAGTCCGACCTCGTGGAATTCATGAAGACGCTGACCGGAGAGGCGCTGCCCGCCGACGTCCGAAGCGCGCCGGTGCTGCCATGAAATGCGACGCTCTCAGGCGACTCTCGATCGGGATGGCGTTCTCGCTGGCCGCCGCTTCCGCGGCGCAGGCGGCGCCGCAAAAGCGCTTGGCGCAGGGCGACGGCGGGACCAAGCCCCCGGCGGCGTCCGCGAGCCCGAGCGCGCCAGCGCCCGAGCCGCCGTCGGCGCCCGCCGACGTGGACGCGGTGGATGACGTGGTCGGGGACGAGTCGCTGGAGGAGGCCGCGACGCCGCTGTCAGATCGTATCCACGATCTCGAGGTCCGGCTGGAGCAGACGCGCCAGGTGGCGGTGGGCCGGCAGCCCCGGGTCACCGTCGGGGGTTACATCGATCTGGGCTTCTTCGTTCCCCAGGGTGACGGCTCGGGGATCATTCGGGACCAAGGGAATCTCTACTTCCCCGAATACCAGGGGAAATACGGGTGGGTGTTCCTGGGCGATCTGCTGGCGCCCACGGTCAACTCGCGAGGCGAGGCCGCCGACCTCGGCGACGCCGCGGGCGTCGACCGCTTCGACAGCATCCACTCCCGGGGCGCGCCCGGCTTCATCGCCAACGAGGTGAACCTGACGCTCACCTCATCGCTCGGCGACAACGCCCTCGCGACCGCGAGCGTGAACTTCGTTCCTCGTAGCGGGTCGAACTTCGCGCTCGGCGACTTCATCGACGTCGATCTGGCGCAGCTCGAATGGATGCCGACCCGATCGCAGAAGACCTCCTTCTTCGTCGGCAAGATGGACTCCGTCCTGGGCATCGAGTACCGCGATCGCAAGGCGGTGCAGCGCTTCGGAATCACGCCGTCGCTCATCGCGCGTTACACCACCGGCACCGCGCTGGGCATGAAGCTGCGCAGCAAGCTGGGGCCCGATGACGTGGTCGTCATCGCGGCCGCGCTGACGAACGGCTCCAACACCACCGAGCAGTTTCACTTCTACGACGAGATCGACACCAACGCCGGCAAGACGGCCAGCGGCCGCCTGGCCCTGCGTCCCCCGCTCCCCTTCGAGACGGAGGTGGGGGTGTCCGGATCTTACGGGGGTCAGGATCGCGCGCGCACCAGCACCGGCGCGATGTGGTTCTTCGGCGTCGATCTGCAGGCCCACGCCGGCCGCGTCGACGTCAAGGCCCAGTTGCTGAAGGGCGCCGCGCCGGGCAGCCCGATCGACGATGTCTACGGGTTGAAGCTGCACAAGGGCGGCTATCTGGAGCTCGACTGGATGCTGACACCGGTGATCGGCGTCATCGGCCGCGGAGAGTTTCGCGACGCCTTCGTGTGGCTGGGCGATCCCAACGCCCCCGGCGGCGCGAACCGCGCCTACCTGACCAAGTCGTGGCGGGGGACCGGCGGGCTTCGGTTCGCGTTCTCGGACCGCATCGTCCTCAAGGCCGAGTACCTGCACAACGGCGAATACGGCGGCATCCCGCAAATCAAGAACGATGTGTTCACCACGTCCCTGCTGTTGATCGATTGAGAGGCGAAGCCATGTTGAGCGCAAAGAGAGTCGTGACGGGGATCCTGATGGCAGGCGTGGCGGTCACCGTGTTCGCCGCGGCCGCGCGTGGCCAAGATCCGTCCTCGAAGAACGCCCCGATGGGCCCGACCGCCAGCGAGGACGCGGGCGGCCCGAGCCGCGCGGAGTTCATTCGCTTGCAGACCGAGGTCCGAGAGCAAAAGCAGCTCATCCTGGACATGCTGCAATCCGAGCAGCAACGGTACGAGATGATGTTGAAGATCATCCGCAGCCAAGGCGGGACGGCCGACGGGATCACGCTGCCCCCGCTCCCGCTGCAGGGCGGCGCGAGCGGCGCCGGTTCGGCGGCGGCGTCCCAGGGCGAGAGGTCCTCCGAGCGCGGTCGGGGCGCGGCGTTGGCGGAGGCGCGGCGCACCGGGCCGCTCGAGGGCAAGATCGCGCTCCCGGTCGGTGTCAGAGCGACGGACGTCTACGTCTACATCGACAACGTCAAGGGTGGACACGTCAAGGGCAAGTCCATCGAGATCAAGCAGGAGAACAAGCAGTTCTCACCGCGGCTCGCGGTGGTGCAGGTCGGCACCAACGTGGTGTTCCCGAACTTCGACGCCATTTATCACAACGTGTTTTCCCCGTCTCCGCACAACAGCTTCGACCTGGGCAGCTATCGGGCGGGCGACAAGGCCCGCACGGTGACGCTGACCACGCCGGGCGTGGTCGAGATCTTCTGCAACATGCACCAGAAGATGTCGGCGGACGTTCTGGTCGTGCCGAGCCCGCTGTTCGCGAAGGCGCGACCCGACGGAACCTTTCGCATCGACAACGTCCCGGTCGGCTTGCGCAAGGTCGTCGCGTGGAGCCCAGGCGCCAAGACGGCGCAACAGCGCGTCGAGGTGACGCCCACGGGGGCGCAGGTGATGTTCGCGCTCGAACGCGAGGAAGCCCGCGCGCATTCGAACAAGCTCGGCCAAGCGTACGGCTCTTACCGGGATTGAGGTGTAAATCATGGGCGCAAAACGGATAGTAGGAATCGCGTTGCTCCTGGCTGCGGCTGGTCTGGGCGCGGCCTGGACAAGCCGCGAGCTGAACCGTCGCGCCGCTGCGAGCCAGGCCGACCGGGCGCGCGTGGAGGCGGAGCAGATCCGCGGGCGCTGGCAAGCGGAGCAGCACCGGCTGGAGGCGCGCCTGCAGCTGGCGGCGAACGCCAAGCCGTTGCTGGCCGCGCTCGACAACCACGTCGACGGCGCCACATTGGTCGACCTGTTCCAGTCCGAGGATTGGTGGCGCGAGGCGCGCGGCGACTTCTCGCTGGCGCGGGTGGTGGTGGGCAGCGAAGTGCTGGCGACGACCGGGGGGCCCGATCCCGGGACGAACGATCGCGCGGTCGTGGCGCGGGCCCGCGCCGCCGAGGGGGTCGCGTCGTCGCTGGTCACGCTGGATGGCAAGCCGTACTTCTTGCTGGCGACGCGCCTCGGTGTCTTGACCGGCCAGGATCCTGTCCTTGTGGTGGAGCGGGCCGCCGACAGGGCCGTGCTCGGCACGATGATCGAGCCGGCACCCGTCGCAGGACGGACGGCCGCCGATCTGGGCATCATCGTGCTCGGCGCCGTGCTGTCCGGCCTGGGCGCGATGCTGGTCATCTTCGGGGGGGGGCCGCGGGCTGCTGGCGGCGACGCCTCGGGCGTTCCCGCCCCGGCGCGGCGGGAGCCCACGCTGCGAATCGGCGCGACGCGGGCGCACGCGGCGCCCCCGGCCCGCGGCGACACCGCCGGCGCCTTGAAGCTCGGGAGCGCCATCACGCCGCTGCCCGCCGCGGTGCCGTTCACGTCCGTTCCCCCGCCGCGCGCCGTGGCCGCCACCCCGCAGCCAGCAGGACCGCCGCGGCATGCGACGTCGCCTGACGGGGCGCCGCTGTCGGAGACCGGGGCGGCACGCCTGCAGTTCGGCCGCTACCAGCTCCTCGACCGCCTGGGGGAGGGCGGCATGTCGGAGGTCTTCACGGCGGCGTCGCACGGCGTCGAGGGGTTCAGTCGTGTGTTCGTGCTGAAGCGCCTGCGCCAGGAGCTGGCGGCCGACAAGGAGGCGATTGGACAGTTCATCGACGAGGCCCGCATGCAGGCGAGCCTCGTGCACTCGAACATCGTGCCGGTCTTCGACTTCGGCCAGGTCGGCAGCGAATTCTTCATGACCCAGGAGTACATCGTGGGGCGCGACCTGGTGCGGCTGATCGCCCGGTGCTACGAGCACTCGCGTGATTCGTTGAGCCCACGTCTGGCCTATTACGCCGCGCACGAAACGCTGCTGGCGCTGCAATACGCGCACACCAAGGCCGATCGCGAAGGGCAGCCGATGGGGATCGTTCACCGCGACGTCTCGCCCGCCAACATCATCATGTCCGCGCAGGGCGAGGTGAAGCTGTCGGATTTCGGCATCGTCAAGTCGAAGCGCCGCGTGACCCGCACGCAGGCGGGCATGGTCAAGGGGAACGTGAACTTCATGTCGCCGGAGCAGGCGCGCGGGGGGGAAGTGGACGCCCGCAGCGACTTGTTCTCGATGGGCCTGGTGCTCTACTACTGCCTCACGAACCGCTTCCTCTACGATGGCGACAACGATCTCGATGTGCTGTTCAAGGCGGCCTGCGGCCCCACAGCCGAGCACCAGGAGCGCATCGATCGCCTTCCCTCGCCGGCGCGCGAGGTGCTGGGCCTGGCCCTGGCGGTCGATCCGAAGGAGCGCTTCCAGAGCGCGGCCGAGTTCGCGGACTCCCTGACGCTGCACATCGGCGGGGCCAAGGCGGAGGCCGCGCACCTGATGCAGCTGCTGTTCGGCGAAGAGCTGCGACGAGAAGCGGCGTAGCCGCTTCGCCGCGGCGCAAGGGGCCACGCGACAACTTGTCGGGCGGCTTTGCTATGCTGCGGGGCCCATGCGCGTCGGTTCCTTGCAGCTGCCCGAGGGTGCCCTGTTGGCGCCGATGGAGGCGGTCACCGATCTCGCCTTCCGCACCGTCTGCGAGGAGCTCGGCGCCGTCCTGACGTTCACCGAGTTCCTGTCGGCGGAGGCGCTGACCCGGGGCGCCAGGAAGGCGATCGATCGCATGTGGCCGAGCCTCGACGGGCGGCCCTTCGCGGTTCAGATCTTCGGTCGCGAGCCCGAGGCGCTGGCGCGCGCGGCGGAGATGGCGGTCGACGTCGGCGCGTCCATCGTCGACATCAATATGGGGTGTCCCGCGAAGAAGGTGACGGCGGGGTTGTGCGGCTCGGCGTTGATGCGGGAGCCCGAGCTCGCCGCGGGCCTGGTGGCGGCGGTTCGCCGCGTGGTCCCGGCGAGCATCCCGGTCACCGTGAAGCATCGCACCGGGTGGGACGAGTCCTCGATCAACGCCCCCGCGTTCTCGCGGCGGCTGGTCGACGCCGGGGCGGCGATGATCACCGTGCACGGGCGGACACGCGCCCAGGGATTCTCGGGCGAGGCGCAGCACGCGCCCATCGCCGCGGTTCGCGCGGCGCTGCCGCAGACCATCCCCGTGATCGGGAACGGCGACGTCAAGGACGTGGCCGGTTTTCATCGCATGCGCGCGGCGACGGGGTGCGACGCCGTGATGGTCGGTCGCGGCGCCATGGGAAATCCGTGGTTGTTCCGGTCGCTCGCGGCGGTGTCGCGGGGCGAGCCCGATCCCGGGCCGCCGAGCCTGGACGAGCGGCGATCGGTGTGGCGGCGCCACGCGGACCTGACGCAGGCCCATGCCCCGGAGAAGATGCGGGTTCACGAGCTGCGCAAGACGCTGGCCTGGTACTCGCGCGGGCTGTGGGGCGGCTCGCAACTTCGCCAGCGCAGCTTCACGACGACCGACACCGCGGCGTTGCGGGACATGGCCGAGTCGTTCTTCGAGAGCCTGGTGGTCGTCGCGCCCCGGGACGGCGCCGTCCCCAGCGTCGCCCCCGCGGATCCCGTCGCCAAGGCCATCGCCCGCAAGTTCCGTCGCAGCGGGCCCGAGCAGGTGGAGGCCGACGAGCTCTTCGTCGAGGCGGAGATCGGGGGCGGGGGCGAAGGCCCGGCGCCCGTCGCGGCGTCGTGAGCTGCGCGTCGATGGCCGCCGGCGCGGCGGGCATCGTGGTGCTGGTGACGCTCGCCGCCGGCTGCGAGGACACCTCGCACCGGGACATCCAGGACGAGATCAACATCCTCACCCGACGGAACGACGCCCTGGTCGCCCCGGCGACGCAGCGTCTCGCCCGCTATGGTCGGCGAGCTATCCCCCAGCTCGAGACGGCGATTCACACGGCCGCCCCCACCGGGCGGTCGCACCTGGTCGACGCGCTAGGGGTCATCGGCGACGAGGAGGCGGTGCCCGTGCTCCGTCACTTCGCGATCTACGACGTTCGTCCCGAGGTTCGGCGCGCGTGCGAGGACCTCCTCGAGCGTTGGGCCTCCGAAGGGGGGGACTCGCCGTCGACGCGCCGCAGAGCCGAGCGGGCGCGAGCGGCCGAGGAGGAGATTGTACGGAAGCGCGCCGCGGGGGAGGCTCCTCTCGTCTTCCAGGACGGCACACCGGGGGCGCCCACCGTGGGCGCGCCGGAGCCCGTGGGCAGCGAGCTCGAAAAGACGATCAGGTGAGGGCGCCGGTGGCCTGGGCTCACGCGGCTTCGAAAGACGCGTAGTCCGTGATGTCGGCGACGAAGTCCATGAAGGCGGCGTTCGCGCGGTGGATCTTCACCGCGAAACCGTCCGGATCGACCCGCAACACCTGACCGGCCGCGAGACAAACGCGGTCCTTGCGGCCCACGAACCCGAGCGCGAGCGTCGCCTGACCTGGCGCCGCCACACCGCGGACATAGCACCCCGCCGGCGAAACGTCCGTCAGCTCAGCCGTCGCCGGAATGGTTCGGCCCAAGAAGTGGACGCGCACCCGTAGCCCGACGGGGGTACGCCGGTGACGGCGCCGTTCGGAGGGTGGGGCGGCGAGGGAAGAGGCGATAGAAGACATGTGCTTTGGCCGGAACTTCGGCGGATGGGCGCCGACCCTTGAGGCCGGGCGCGGGGATTGGCCCCCGACGGCTCCTGGCCTCAACCCGCGTGAGACCGCGCGATCTCGGTCGCGAACAGCCGCGCGTGGGCGTAGATGGAAAGCTGCGGGTTGACGCCGAGGCTGGTGGGGAAGATGGACCCGTCCGTGACCCACAGGTTCTCGAGCTCGTGATGCAGCCCCCGTGAGTCGACCACCGACTGGGCCCGGTCCTCGCCCATGGGCGCGCCTCCCATCTGGTGCGCCGAGAACAGCGTGTGGCGATTGGGGCCGAACGCGACGCCGTCGACCTTCGCCAGATCGGCCTCGGAGCGAATGACGACGGGCTCCTCGTGCAGCGTGACGACCTCGCGCGCGCCTGCCGCCAGCTGCAGGCGCGCCATGTTCTTGATCGCATCGACGGCGGCCTCCCGCAGCGCGGGCGACAGCGGGTAGGCGACGCGGATGCGATCGTCTCGATCGGCGGCGACGCGCCCCCCCTCGTCGTCATGGTGACCGTCGACCAGCAGCGCGATGGTCGCCTGGGCGTACGCCAGCCGCTCCATGGCGGCGCGATGGCCGGCGCCGAAGCCCGACAGCGCCACCGCCGACAGCATCGGGTGAACCGGCGCGGTCTCGAGGAAATAGCCCACGCGGTCGCCGCGATCGGCGAAGTGGTGGCAGGCGACCGATTGCGGCGCCCCGTAAAAGCCTTCGATGGGCTCGTCGTAATATGCGACGAGCGGCACCGTGGGGTGCAGGAAGGTACGCCTCCCGACGGCGTCGCTGGCGTTGACGATCTTCGACCGCAACAGCAGGGCAGGGGTGTTGATGGCGCCGCCAGCCAGGACCACGCCGCGCCGCGCGTACACCACGAACCGCCGGGGCCGCCCGGTCGCCGGATCGATCACGTCGCACACGACGCCCTTGGCGCGGCCCCGATCGGTCTCGATCAGCTTCGCGCGGGCGTTCGTGAACAGGTGCGCGCCCGCCGCCAGCGCGTCGGGAACGTAGGTGATCAGCGCCGACTGCTTCGCGTCGATGGGGCAGCCCATCCCGCAATAGCCGAGTCGGGCGCACCCCTTGACGCTGCGGCGAACCAGCTCGGGGGCCCAGCCGAGCTTGCGAGCGCCCTCCAGCAGCTTGCGGTTGTTGGCGTTGACGTCGGCTGGATCGCCCTCGCGGATCGACAACCGGGCCTCCACGGCCGCGAAGTGCGGTGCCAGCGTGGCGGCGTCCAGGCCCACGACGCCGTGGCGGGCGGCCCACAGCGCCAGGGTCCGCTCGGGCGTGCGGAACGACGACGTCCAGTTGACGGTGGTGCCTCCCCCGACGGTGCGGCCCTGCAGGATGACGATCGACAGGTCCTCGGTCGCCCGATTGCCGTGGTCCTGATAGAGGGCGTCGTACGCCCAGGACTCCTGCATGTTGAAGTCGCGCCGGGTGTGATGCCCCCCTTCCTCGACGATCATCACGCGCGCCCCCGCCTCGGCGAGGACCGCGGCGGCCACGCTGCCGCCCGCGCCGCTGCCCACGACGCAGAAGTCACACTCGACGGCCAGGTTGGGCTCGGCGCGCGCGTCGCGAATTCGGCCCGGCAGGCTGAGGCTCACGCCGGCCCCTGCGGGACGACCGGCGGGCCGGCATACCCGATGCGGGCGTAGACCTCCGGCGATGAGTAGTAGATCGCGTGGGCCAGGCGCTTCATCGCCTGGTAGCCGCTGCGGAACAGCGCCACGTGGGAGTGACGCCAGGCCTGAAGCCGCTCGTCCTGCGCGTCGGGGGAAGACCGCGTGAACGTCCGGGGCGTCGCCGCCGACAGGAAGCCGGTGAGGGCATTCTCGAAGACGTGAAGCAGCTGGCGAAATTCCTTGATCGCGCGTGGGTGCAACTGGGCGAGGAGCGTGTCCAGCTTCCCGGCGGCGTCGAGCGACGCTGCCGTCGGCCAGCCGCTGGCGCCGTCCCCCGGCGCGAGCCGGGCGGCTGCCGCGGCGAAGATCGCGTACTCATGCGGCGTGAGCGCGGTCAGCCGCGCCCGGGGCGGCGGGCCGTCCTGCCCGGAGCGCCCCCATAGCGACAGCGAGCCGCCGCAAACCAGGATCGCACCGCCGAGGACGCCCTTCTTCAGCAGGCCGCGGCGCCCCGCGTTCACCGTTCGAATCACGGGCGTAGACTACTCGCGGAAGCGCCTTTCGGCAGGAGGTTTTCTGCCCTGCTGGCGCGCGCTTGCCATTCAGGGCTTCGTCGATTAGGAATCGCCCGGTAGCCGCGAGCCTGGAAAACTAGAGCAGGAGTCACCTTTGGTGTATCTGCTTTGATCTACCTCCTTTCGCACCCGCACTCCGAATACCTCACGGGGAGCCCCCCTCCTTGAAGCCGACCGATATTCGCGATCCCGAGTATTTCCACAAAGTGGTGGACTGCCAGTGGGCGTGCCCGGCCCACACGAACGTGCCGGAGTACATCCGATTGATCGCGCAAGGGCGCTTCTCGGATGCCTACATCGTCAATCGGCAATCCAACGTCTTTCCGGGGATCCTGGGTCGCACGTGCGATCGCCCGTGCGAGCCTGCGTGCCGGCGCGCACGGGTCGACGAGCAGCCGGTGGCGATCTGCCGCCTGAAGCGCGTGGCCGCCGACCACCGCGACGACATCACGGACCTGCTCCCGAAGGCGCCCGCCAGGCGCAACGGCAAGCGGGTGGCCTGCATCGGCGCGGGTCCCGCGTCGCTGACGGTGGCCAACGACCTGGCGCCGCTCGGATATCACGTCGTGATGTTCGAGAAGAACGCGCAGCCGGGCGGGCTGATGCGCACGAACGTGCCCTCGTTCCGGCTGCCGGCGAAGGTCCTCGACGAAGAGATCGACATGATCCTGAACATGGGCGTCGATATCCGGTACGGCGCCCCGGTGGGCAGCATGCGGGCGCTCATCGACGAGGGCTACGACGCGGTCTTCGTGGGCACGGGCGCCCCGCGGGGCAAGGATCTCGACCTGCCGGGCCGCCGCGAGGCCGCCGAACGCATCCACATCGGCATCGACTGGCTGGAGAGCGTCGCGTTCGATCACATCAAGACGATCGGCGCGCGCGTGCTGATCATCGGCGTCGGCAACACCGCGATGGATTGCTGCCGCACCTCGCGGCGCCTGGGGGGCACGGACATCAAGGTCATGGCACGCCGGCCGCGCCAGTTCTTCAAGGCCTCGCCCTGGGAGCTGGACGACGCCGAGGAGGAGCAGATCCAGATCGTCGTGAACCATGCCCCCAAGCGCTTCGTCGTCGAGGGCGGCAAGTTGACGGGGATGGAGTTCGAGCGCCTCGAGTGGAAGGAGGACGCGAAGGGGAACGCGGCGTCGACGGTGGTCGAGACGGTGTTCCTGCCGGCGGACGACGTGATCCTGGCGATCGGTCAGGAGAACGCCTTCCCCTGGATCGAGCGCGACATCGGCATCGACTTCGACAAGCACGGCATGCCCGTCGTCGACAAGGTCACCATGCAGGCGACCCGCCCCGGCGTGTTCTTCGGCGGAGACGCGGCGTGGGGACCGAAGAACATCATCTGGGCGGTGGCGCACGGGCACGAGGCGGCGATCTCCATCGACCAGCACTGTCAGGGCCTTCCCGTCACCGATCGACCCGCGCCGGGGATGAACCTCGTGACCCAGAAGATGGGCCTCTACGAGTGGAGCTACAGCAACGACTACAACCCGGCGCACCGGGCGAAGATGAAGCATGTCGATCTGCGCGAGCGGTTCAAGCAGCTCAGCTTGGAGGTGGAGCTCGGCTTCGATCCCGAACAAACGGCGCGCGAGGCGCAGCGGTGCCTCAACTGCGACGTGCAGACCGTGTTTCGCGACAAGCTGTGCATCGAGTGCGACGCCTGCATCGACATCTGTCCGGTGAGCTGCCTGACCATCACGCCGCCGGCCGAGGACGAGGCGACGTTGCGCGGGCGCCTGACGGTGCCGGCGGAGAACAGGACCCAGGCGCTGTTCGTGTCGGGCGCGTTGCCGCAGACGGGGCGGATCATGGTGAAGGACGAGGACGTGTGCGTTCACTGCGGCCTGTGCGCCGAGCGCTGCCCGACCGCGGCGTGGGACATGGAGAAGTTCGAAGTCTTGATTCCACTCGCCGGGAAGAGCAAAAACCGTGCATCAACAGCAACGAATTCCTAAGATCAACGACTTCGCCCTGAAGCTGGCGAACGTCAATGGCACGGGGTCGGCCAGCGCGAACAGCCTGCTGATGCAGGCGATCTTTCGCATGGGCATCCCGGTGTCGGGCAAGAACCTGTTCCCGTCGAACATTCAGGGCCTGCCCACCTGGTACGAGGTCCGCGTGAACAAGAGCGGGCACGTCGCCCGAGCGCTCGACTACGACCTCGTCGTGGCGATGAACGCCGAGACGTATGCGCGCGACGTCAGGGAGGTCCGGTCCGGCGGCTATCTCCTCTACGACTCGACCTGGCCGCTCGACGCCAGCCTGGATCGTCCCGACGTGCAGTTCCTCGGGGTCCCGCTGGCCAGGATGTGCAACGAGATCTTCGGGGCCACGCGCGAGCGGATCCTGATGAAGAACATCGCCTACCTGGGCGCGCTGATGGCGTTGCTGGACATCGACACCGCCATCGTCGACCAGATGCTGGAGGAGAAGTTCTCGAAGAAGAAGGCGCTGATGGAGTCGAACCACCGCGCGCTGAAGGCGGGGTTCGACTACGCGAAGGACCACCTCGAGTGCCCGCTGCCGATCCGGCTGGAGAAGATGCACGCGACCGACGATCGCATCCTGATCGACGGCAACACGGCGACGGCGCTCGGCTGCGTGTACGCGGGCGCGACCGTGGCCGCCTGGTACCCCATCACGCCGTCGACGTCGGTGATGGACGCCTTCAAGGGGTTCTGCGAGAAATTCCGCAAGGATCCCGAGACGAAGAAGAACAACTACTGCATCGTTCAGGCCGAGGACGAGCTGGCGGCCATCGGCATGGTCATCGGCGCCAACTGGAACGGAGCGCGCGCCTTCACCTCGACGTCGGGGCCCGGCATCTCGCTGATGAGCGAGCTCATCGGCCTGGCCTACTACGCGGAGATCCCGGCCGTGATCGTGGACGTGCAGCGCACGGGACCGTCGACGGGCATGCCGACGCGCACGCAGCAGGGCGACCTCTTGGCGTGCGCCTACGCGTCGCACGGCGACACGAAGCACATCCTGCTGTTCCCGGCCAGCCCCGACGAGTGCTTCTCGCTGGCGGTGGCGGCGTTCGATCTGGCGGAGCGCTTCCAGACGCCGGTGTTCTTGCTGTCGGATCTCGACATCGGCATGAACGACTGGGTGTGCCCGCGGTTGAAGTGGGACGACTCCTATCGTCCGAATCGGGGGCGGGTGCTCGGCGCCGCCGAGCTCGAGGCGGCCGGAAAGTTCTTCCGTTACTCGCCCGAGAACGAGGAGCACGTGGCGGCGCGGACCCTGCCGGGGACCAGCTCGCGAGGCGCGTTCTTCACGCGCGGGTCGGGGCACAACAAGCTGGGGGGCTACACCGAGATCCCCGACGAGTACCAGGAGGTCATGGACCGCCTCGCCAGGAAGCACGCCGCGGCCGGGGCGGCCGTTCCCGCGCCCATCGTGCGCACCCAGCCGGAGGCCCGGGTGGGGATCATCTCGCTCGGTGGGTGCGATCCGGCGGTTCGCGAGGCCGTGGACGTGCTGGCGGGGCAGGGGATCGCCGCCGACTACCTGCGCGTGCGGGCGTTCCCGTTCGGGCCGGTGGTGGAGCAGTTCCTGGCGACGCACGAGCGCGTCTACATCGTCGAGCAGAACCGCGACGCGCAGCTCAAGACGCTGTTGACCGTCGAGACCAGCGTCGCCAAGGACAAGCTGCGCTCGGTGCTGGTGTACGGCGGATTCCCGCTCAGCAGCCGCCATGTCGTCGACGCAGTGGTGAAGCAAGAGCAACCCGTCCAGGCAAAGGTCTAAGCGCCATGGCATCCATCAAGAAGCCGTCCGTCGTTCACCCGAGCGCGCGGGCCAACAAGCTGGGCCTGACCATGCGCGACTACGAGGGGTCCATGTCGACCCTGTGCGCGGGGTGCGGGCACGACTCCGTGACCGCCGCCATCGTGCGCGCGTTCTACGAGCTCGACACGCCCCCGCACATGATCGCCAAGCTGTCGGGGATCGGCTGCTCGTCGAAGACGCCGACCTACTTCGTCAGCGGCGCCCACGGGTTCAACTCCGCGCACGGACGCATGCCCTCCATCGCCACGGGGGCCAACGCCGCCAACCGCTCGCTGCGCTACATCGGCATCTCGGGCGACGGCGATTCGCTTTCGATCGGCGTCGGCCAGCTCGTGCACGCCATCCGGCGCAACCTCGACATGCTCTACGTGCTCGAGAACAACGGCGTCTACGGCCTGACCAAGGGTCAGTTCTCGGCGTCGGCCGACGTCGGCACGAAGAGCAAACGCGGCGAGGCCAACAAGCAGAGCCCCATCGATCCGGTGATGCTGGCGCTGAGCCTGGGCGCGACCTTCGTTGCGCGCAGCTTCTCAGGGGACAAGGCCCAGCTGGTGCCGTTGCTGAAGGCGGGCATCGCCCACGGCGGCTTTGCGCTCATCGACGTCATCTCGCCTTGCGTGACCTTCAATGACCACGAAGGGTCGACGAAGAGCTACCTCTACACGCGCAAGCACCTCACGCAGCTCCTGCAGGCCGACTTCGTGCCGAAGGCCGCGGAGATCACCGCCTCCTACCCCGAGGGGACCAAGACCACCGTGACGCTGCACGACGGCAGCACCGTGCGCCTCAGCAAGGTCGCCGCCGACTACGATCCGTCGGATCGCAAGCGGGTCAGCGCGTATCTGCAGGACCTCCAGAGTCAGGGAGAGGTCCCCACCGGGCTGCTGTACGTCGACCCCAAGTCGGTCGACATGCACGAGATGAGCGCGACCACCGACGTGCCGCTGACGCAGGTCCCGTTCGAGAAGCTGTGCCCGGGCAGCGCCAGGCTGAACGCGCTGCAAGAAGCGTTTCGGTAGCGAGCGGATCTCGACGGCGGTCCCGGCTTTCCGCCGAGGCGGAGCGCACGCCGCGCACGCCGCCCACGCCGCGCACGCCGATCGCGTTGCCCGGTCGACCCGAATCGCCGCGCCGTCACTGCGAAAGTCGCGGCATCGCCACCGTCGCGCACTCGACGGTTGACACGCAGTTTCGTTTCTCCTAGGGTTCCGGCGGCTTAAACCCCATGGCGCTCGAATTCTCCGCGCAGGCGAAGCAACGCATTGAACGCCTGCTGACCCAGTATCCCACCAAGCAGGCGGCACTATTGCCCGTGCTGCACCTGGCCCAGGACGAGTTCGGCTATCTGCCGGACGAGGCCCTGCACCTCGTGGCGGACACGCTGCAGCTTCCGGCCGCGCACGTGTTCGGCGTGATCACCTTCTATACGATGTTCCACCGCGAGAAGAGCGGGCGGAACGAGCTGATGGTGTGCACCAACGTCTCGTGCATGCTCCGGGGCGGCTACGAGATCCTGCACCACATCGAGGCTCGCCTCGGGATCAAGGCGGGCGAGAGCACCGCCGACGGTTGTTTCCACCTGGTCGAGGAGGAGTGCCTCGCGGCGTGCGCGAACGCCCCCATGATGATCTGTGGCGACCGCTATCACCTGGATTTAACGCCCCAGAAGGTGGACACCATCCTCGATGACCTGCGCAAGCGCTGGCAGGAGCGGGCCCGTCAGGCGCCGGTCGGCGAAGCGCCGGCGGCGACCAAGATGGGGCTCGGGCCCGAACGGAAATTCTGAGAGGCGCGAATATGGGCTGGGAAGAAGCCAAGGGCGTCAAAATCGTCACGAAGAACTTCGGGGTTCCCGACGGGCACAAGCTCGTGACCTACCGCGCGCGCGGTGGCTGGGAGGCGTTCAAGAAGGCCACGGCCCTGGCGCCTGCGGCGATCGTCGACGAGGTCAAGAAGTCGAACCTGCGCGGCCGCGGCGGCGCGGGGTTCCCGACCGGAATGAAGTGGTCGTTCGTGCCTAAGGAGGCGCGCACGGTCTACCTCGTCGTGAACGCCGACGAATCCGAGCCCGGCACCTGCAAGGATCGTGAGCTGCTCGCCTACGATCCGCACCTCTTGATCGAGGGCATGGCGATCGCGTCGTACGCGATCCGCTGCCAGCACGCGTACATCTACATCCGCGGCGAGATGATGCGCGAGGCGAAGATCGTGCAGGCGGCGATCGACGAAGCCTACGCCGCCGGACTGCTCGGGGCCGATCACCCCGTCGCGGGCGGGGGCACGTTCCGCGTCGACATCACCCTGCACCGGGGCGCGGGCGCCTATATCTGCGGCGAGGAGACGGCGCTGCTGAACTCGCTCGAGGGCAAGCGCGGGTGGCCGCGCCTCAAGCCGCCGTTCCCGGCGGTGAAGGGCTTGTTCCAGCAGGCGACGGTGGTCAACAACGTCGAGACGCTGATGAACGTCCCCGACATCGTCACCAAGGGGGGCGAATGGTTCGCGGGCCTCGGCATCGGCAAGTCGGGTGGCACGCGCATCGTCTGCGTGTCCGGCCACGTCAAGAAGCCGGGCGTGTTCGAGCTCCCGATCGGCATCTCCTTCAAGGATCTGGTCTTCGACGTCTGCGGGGGCATCCCGAACGGCCGCAAGATCAAGGGCCTCATCCCCGGCGGCACGTCGATGCCGCCCCTCGACGCGAGTGAGCTCGACGTCCCCATCGAGTTCGACGCCCTCATGACGGACCCCCGCATCAAGGACGTGGAGATCAAGCCCGGCCTGCCCTTCGACATGGGTAACGGCCGCCGGCTGAAGAGCATGGCCGGCTCGGGCGGCGTGGTGGTGTTCGACGACGCGACCGACGTGGTCGCGCTCTGCGCCCGCATCATGCGCTTTTACGCCCACGAGTCGTGCGGGCAGTGCACGCCTTGCCGCGAAGGCAGCGGCTGGCTGGCGCGCGTGTGCACCCGACTCGCGGCCGGCGACGGCCACTCGGGCGATGTCGACCTCTTGGGGACGGTCGCCAACGGCATCGCCGGGAACACCATCTGCGCGCTCGGTGAGGCGGCGGCCTGGCCGATGATGGGCTTCCTCACCAAGTTTCGGGCCGACTTCGAAGCGAAGCTGAGGAAGGTCGCCTGATGGGCGCGGACTCGACGTCGGGCAGCCTGCTGGCACCGCTCGCCTCGGCCGAGGGCGTGATCTTCGCGATCCTGTCGATCGGCATCGTGGCCATGGCCCTGTTCTGCATGACCCGCCGCAACCCGGTCACCGCCGTCATGAGCCTGGTGGCCACGTTCTTCGGACTGGCCGCGCTCTACGCGACCTTGTCGGCGCACTTCCTGGCCGTCCTGCAGGTGCTGGTCTACGCGGGCGCCATCATGGTGTTGTTCATCTTCGTCGTGATGATCCTGAACCGCGAGGAGAGCACGTTGATCTCGTTGCGGGGCCTGCCCACGCGGGTGCTCGGCGTGGGGGCGGGGCTGTACCTGCTGCTCGTGTTCTTCCAGATCGTGATTCCCGACGTGGTGACCCCCCCCGCGCCGATCCCGGATTCGTACGGAACCGTGGCCTCCATCGGCAACATCCTGTTCCGGGAGTTCACGTTCCCGTTCGAGGCCATCTCGGTGCTGCTGCTGGTCGCGGTGGTGGGCGGCGTGGTCATCTCGCGCTCGAACCGCAAGGAGAAGGACGCGGTCGACGCCGCCGAGAAGCGCCTCGCCATCACGCATCTCAGCACGGCGGACTATCCCGAGGCGGCCGAGCACCTCGAGGGCGGGGAGCCGGACGACGGGCACGGCGCCGCCGCGGGCGGTGGAGGACATCACTGATGATGCCGGCCTTCTATTATCTCTGTCTGTCGTTCGTATTGTTCGTGATCGGCACCGCGGGCGTGCTGTTGCGGCGCAACGCCCTGATAGTCCTCATGGGCATCGAGCTGCAGCTGAACGCTGGCAACCTCGCCATGCTGACGTTCGCGCGCCAGCTGGGCGACGAGAAGGGGCACGCCTTCGCCTTCCTCATCATCGCGCTGGCGGCGGCCGAGGCGGCGGTGGGGCTCGCCATCCTGGTCAGCCTGTTCAGGGCGCGCCAGACCATCAACCTCGATGAAGCCTCCTTGATGAAGCGTTGACGCCATGAACGCCGCCGAGTCCTTCAACCTTCGCCTGATCCCGCTGCTGCCGTTCCTCGGCGCGGCCATCCTGATCCTGTTCGGCCGTGGCTTCAAGCGCGGGACCGTCGTGGCCATCGCCGCCGGCGCCATCGGGGCGGCAGCCTTCCTGTCGTTCAGCGCCTTCTTCCAGGTGCTGCCCGCGGTGGCCGAGGAGGGCGGGCTGCGCGACGTCGTCTGGAAGTGGATCGCCGTCGGAAACCTGTCCATCGATCTGGCGTTCCGGATGGACGCGCTGTCGGGGCTGCTGTGCCTGATCATCACGTTCATCGGCTTCCTGATCCATCTGTACGCGGCCGGGTACATGGAGCACGACCCGGACTACGCGCGGTTCTTCGCTTACCTGAACCTGTTTTGCGGCTCGATGCTCGTGCTGGTGCTCGGCGACAGCATGCCCGTGATGTTCGTGGGCTGGGAGGGCGTGGGCCTGTGCAGCTACCTGCTCATCGGGTTCTGGTACTCCGAGACGGCCAACGCAAACGCCGGCAAGAAGGCGTTCATCACGAACCGTATCGGCGACTTCGGGTTCTTGATCGGAATGTTCCTGCTGTTCCACGCCACCGGCACGCTGCGCTTCTCCGAGATCGGCCCGCTGGCGACCGCCGGCTCGACCCTGATGGTCCCGTACTGGGGCATGCCGCTGGCGTTCTGGATCGGGCTCTTCCTGTTCATCGGCGCGACCGGCAAGTCCGCCCAGCTCCCGCTGTACGTGTGGCTACCGGACGCGATGGCCGGCCCCACGCCCGTCTCGGCGCTGATTCACGCCGCGACGATGGTGACCGCCGGCGTCTACATGGTGGCCCGGCTGCACGCGCTCTACGTGCTCGTGCCTGCCTTGATGGCCATCGTCGCGCTGGTGGGCGCGGCCACCGCGCTGTTCGCGGCCATCATCGGGTTCGCGCAGAACGACTTCAAGAAGGTGCTGGCCTATTCGACGGTCAGCCAGCTCGGGTTCATGTTCGTCGGCGTCGGCACCGGCAACTTCTCGAGCGGCGTGTTTCACCTCTACACGCACGCCTTCTTCAAGGCCGGCCTGTTCCTTTGCGCGGGCTCGATCATGCACGCGATGAGCGGCTCGGGGGACATCACCAAGATGGGCGGGCTGCGCAAGCTCACGCCGTGGACGCACGGCGTCTTCGTGGTCTGCTGGCTGGCGATCTGCGGCGTGCCGATCTTCTCTGGCTTCTTCTCGAAGGACGCCATCGTGGCCGGCGCGTTCGCCACCGAGGCCTTTGGCACGGGGAACCTCGCCTGGGTGGGCCCGGTGGTGGGTTCGATGTTGCTGCTGGCGGCGCTCGGCACCGCCTTCTACATGTCGCGCCTGTATTTCCTGGTGTTCTCGGGCGCTTCACGCGCCGACCACGAGACCCAGCACCACATCCACGAGTCGCCGTCCATCATGGTGGTGCCGCTCGTGATCCTGGCGATCGGCGCGGGGCTCGGCGGCTTTGTCGGCGTTCCGGGCGGACTCCTTGGTCACCCCGAGTGGAACCTGCTCGGCGAATGGCTGACGAGCTCGGTCGGTCCGGAGTTGGAGGTTCCCCACAACACGGAGATGACGTTCATGGCCATCTCCACCGGCCTCGCCCTCCTGGGTATCTTCCTGGCGCGAGCGTTCTACGGGGGCGGGTATCGCGAGCCCGCCACGAAGTTCGCGAGCTCCTTCCCTGGCTTCGTGCAGCTCGTGCGCGACAAGTTCCGGGTGGACGAGCTCTACGCCGCGGTGATCGTGCGACCGCTGCGCGGGCTGTCGGTGGCGCTGTTCAGGATCGTCGACCGTGTGTTGATCGACAAGCTGCTCGTCGGGGGGACGGCCGCCATCGTCGACCTGCTCGGCCGCATCACCCGATCGTTCCAGGTCGGTGACGGCCAGCGCTACATGGCCGCCTTCGCGGTCGGGGCGGCCGCGCTGGTGTTCTTCGCCACCCGCCCGACGCTCCCCGCCCACCTGAAGGTGAACGTCTCCGGGACCACCGTGACGGTGGACGCGAGCCGCGCCGGCCGCCAGTCCCAGCGCGGGCTGACCTACGCCTTCGACTTCGACGACGACGGACGGTCCGAGGTGACGGGAACCTCGCCCGAGGCCCGCTACACCTACGACAAGGCAGGGACGCACACCATTCGCGTCACGGTGACGGATCCCCGCTGGCACACCGAAAGCCACATCAAGAGCGAAATCGATCTCGGCAACGGAGGGCGAAACTGATGGGCGTCCTCGCCTGGATTACGCTGCTCCCGCTCGCGGGCGCGGTCCTGACGATGCTGGTGCCTCGGGAAGAGGAGGCGATCCATCGGGGCATCGGCCTCGGCACCGCGATCATCACCTTCCTCGCCTCCCTCTTCATCCTGTCGGACTTCGACGCAAGCAAGGCCGGCTTCCAGCTGGAGGTCGACAAGGTCTGGGTGGAGTCGCTCGGGATCCACTTCCACCTGGGGATCGACGGCATCTCCCTGTGGCTGGTGCTGTTGACCACGTTCCTCATGCCGGTGACGCTGCTGGCGCCGCAGGCGATCGGGACCCGCAACGTGCGGGTGCGGGACTTCGTGGTGGCGATGCTGGTGCTCGAGGCCGGGATGATCGGCGCGTTCCTCGCGCTCGACATGTTCGTGTTCTACGTGTTCTGGGAGCTGATGCTCATCCCGATGTACTTCATCATCGGGATCTGGGGCGGCGAACGGCGCCTCTACGCGAGCATCAAGTTCGTGATCTACACCCTGGTCGGGTCGCTGTTGATGTTGGTGGCGATCCTGTACCTCTACGCGCAGTACCACGCCGCCACCGGCGCCTTCTCGTTCGACTACGTGTCGCTCGTGAGGCTGTCGCTGCCGTTCGAGCCGCAGTTGCTGTGCTTCCTGGCCTTCGCGCTGGCGTTCGCCATCAAGGTGCCGCTGTTCCCGCTGCACACCTGGTTGCCCGACGCGCATGTGGAGGCGCCGACCGGCGGGTCCGTGATCCTGGCGGGCGTGCTCCTGAAGTTCGGGACGTACGGCTTCCTGCGCTTCGCGCTGCCGATGTTCCCCCTCGCCACCGAGGCCATGGCCCCCACCATCGCGGTGCTGGCCGTGATCGGCATCGTGTTCGGCGCGTTGATGGCCTACGTGCAGGACGACGCGAAGAAGCTGGTGGCCTATTCGTCGGTCTCGCACATGGGCCTCGTGGTGCTTGGGATCTTCACGCTCACCCAGATCGGCATGCAGGGCGCGATCTTCCAGATGCTGGCGCACGGCATCTCGACGGGAGGTCTGTTTCTGGGCGTGGGCCTCCTCTACGACCGCCGCCACACCCGGAACCTCGCGGACTTCGGCGGCCTGTGGAAGCGGATCCCCGTGTTCTCGGCGTGCTTCCTGGTCATCGTGCTCGCGTCGGTGGGCCTGCCCGGACTGTGTGGTTTCGTCGGTGAGTTCCTGGTGCTGCTCGGGACCTTCGGAGCGCACAACGAGTGGATTCGTAGCGGGCTTGCGGGGGGATTCCTGCCGCTGCCCCGGATCCTCACCATCGTCTCGGCCAGCTCGGTCATCCTGTCGGCCATGTACCTGTTGACCATGATGCAGCGGATCTTCTTCGGCCCCCTCGACAAGCCGGAGAACCGCGACCCGCACGTGCGGGACATCCACGGGCGCGAGCGCTGGGTGTTCGGGATCATCATCGTGGCGGCGCTCGCCACCGGCATTTATCCCCAGCCCATCCTCAGCCGGTCCGAGAAGTCCGTGTCGGGGCTGCTGAGCCTGTTTCAGGCTCGCCTCAAGGACGCGAAGGCCAACCCCGAAGCGACCCCCCACATCTATCCGGCCAACCCCTGATTCGGATCCCGATGAACTTCGACAGCAGCCAAATCTTCGCGTATCTGCCCATGTTGATCGTGATCGGCATGGGCTGTGTGGTCCTGCTGGCCGAGACTTTCGCCACCGCCGCGAGCCGGAGCGGGCTCGCCTGGTTGGGCGTCGGTGGCTGCATCGCCGCCTCGGTCGCGCTCGGCTTGCAATGGGGCGATGCCGCGCAGGCGACGACGCACTTCCAGGGGATGTTGATCGTCGATCGCATGTCCCTGTACCTGGACGCCACCTTCCTGGTCGCGGCGTTGCTGACGCTGCTGTTCGCGCCGCCTTACCTGCGCGAGCAAGGGTTCGAGTTCGGCGAGTTCTACGCGATGGTGCTGTTCGGCACGGGCGGCATGATGATGGTCGCTCACGCCGCCGGGTTCGTCACCCTGTTGATTGGCATCGAGACGATGTCGCTGGCGGCCTACGTGCTCACCGGGAGCTGGCGTCGCAACCTGCGCAGCTCCGAGGGCGCGATGAAGTACTTCCTGATCGGGGCGTTCGCCACCGGCTTTCTCGTCTATGGGATGGCGCTGGTGTACGGAACGACGGGCGGCGCGCTCTCGTACACCGCAATCGCGGCCAAGGTGCCGGAGGCGTCGAAGACGCCGGTGTTCTTGTTCGGCGAGTATTTCATCTTGATCGCCCTGTTCTTCAAGGTCGCCGCCGTCCCGTTTCACATGTGGGCGCCGGACGCGTACGAGGGGGCCCCTACCCCCGTCACGGGCTTCATGGCCGCGGGCGTGAAGGCGGCGGCGTTCGGCGGCATCCTGCGCATCCTCGAGACGGCGTTCGGAAATCCCCTCCTGGTCTTCGACTTCACAGGGTGGGCGAACATCGTGGTCGTCCTCGCGGCGGCGACGATGTTGCTCGGCAACCTGGCCGCGCTCCGGCAGGAGAACGTGAAACGGCTCCTCGCGTATTCCTCCATCGGCCACGCGGGGTACATCCTGGTCGGCGTCGCGGCGATGGGACTCGGCTCGGCCAGCGCGAAGCCTGCCGTCCTCTTCTATTTGCTCAGCTACACCTTCACGACCCTCGGCTCGTTCGGCGTCATCGCGTGGATCGGCAACCGGCAAGACGAGCGCCTGTTCGTCGACGACTGGGCGGGATTGGGCGCGTCACGGCCGGCCGTGGCCCTGGCCATGACCGTGTTCCTGCTGTCGCTCGGGGGTGTGCCTCCGACCGGCGGATTCTTCGCCAAGTTCTTCCTGTTCAAGGCGGCGCTCGAGTCGCCCCAGCTCTACTGGCTGGTCGTTCTGGGCGTGCTGACCAGCGTGGTCAGCGTCTTCTATTACCTGCGCATCGTCGTGGCGATGTACTTCCGTGAGCCGTTGCGCCCCCTCGCCCCCACGGACGCGGCCGCGACCCGCGCGGCGCTGGTCATCACGGCGTTCGCGGTGCTCCTGCTGGGCATCTTCCCAGGCCCGTTCGTCGATCTGGCCGGCCCGTTCGTCGGCAAGTAGTCCCGCAAGGGCTCGGTCTAGTTGGGTTTGCCGTCCAGGGAGCTCGCGTCGGTCGCGGCCGCGTCCGGGGTTGGCTTGTTGCGCTCTTCGGGGAGCAGCTCGTCCGACGGTGGCGGTGCCGCCTGTGGTTGGTCGGCGAGGAAGCGGAGCACCACCTGCTCGACGATCTGTTCGGAGAAGCCGCCGAACACGAAGTCGAAGCCATGCTGTGCGTAGGGTATGTACAGGGTCTCGTACCGAACGCCCGCCTCGTGCAGCTTGTCGGCCATCAACTCGCTGTGGGTGAGCGCCACGAATTGGTCGCGGCCCCCGTGAATCAGCAGGGTCCGGGGCGCGCTCGGCGTCACCCGACCGGTGGGGGACAGCAGGCGGTACAGGTCGCCGCTGGTCTCCGGGGTTCCGCCGATGAACCCGACCTCCTTGGCGCGGCTGTCGTACACCGCCGGGGCGGCGTGGTTGGAGAACCCCCAGAGGAGATCCGTTGGACCGTAGAAATCGACCACGGACTCGACGGTGGTGTCCGGAGCGTCGCAGCTCGGCCGCAGCTTGGGATCACCGGGGGTATACCCGGCGAGCAACGCCAGGTGTCCGCCCGCCGATCGACCGAGCAGGGTCAGCCGCTTTGTGTCGACGTTCCATTCGGGCGTGCTCGCGTGCTGCTTCACCCAGCCCACCGCGCACTTCAGGTCGCCGGTGGCCGATTGCCAGTTGGGCTGGGGGGCCATCCGGTACTGGACGTCGAAGACGGTGAAGCCGTGGTCGGCGAGGAACCCGCTGAACAGCGAGGCGTCGCCCTTCTCGCCGGCGGACCAGCCACCGCCGTGCGCGACCAGGATGGCGGGCGAGGGCGCGCTCGAGCCCGAGCGTGAGACGTAGACGTCGAGACCAAGGGCGCGCCCGTCCACCGTGTTGTATGTGACGGTCTTGGCGGCAGTGATGGGGCCCTCGGTGTCGACCTTCGACCCCAGATAGCGGCCAAAGCTGAGGTCGACCCGGCGCTCGCCCGCGAGCCGCAACGCCTGGGCGGCAGGGATCAGGGCCACGACGAGCGCTGCCAGCGACAGCAGCACCGCCAATTCCGCCAGGCCTCGTGTCCCTGGGCGGCTGCTCGCGAGCGCCAGCACGGCGGCCACGACCGCCAGGGCCACGATCGCCAGGCTCTTCTCTCCCGCCAGAATCGCCGCCAGGGCAAGCGTCTTCGAGGGGGAGGGGAAGATGATCAAGGCCGCCGCCGCGGCGGCCACGGCCGCCAGGACGAGACCCAGGATCGACAGCACGCGGGACATGGCACGACGCTACCGCGATGCGACGGGAGGTGCCACCGTTGGCCGACCGTCCTTGGTCGACCGTCCTTGGCGCCGACGGGGCGGAGGCCGCGCCGCTTGGTGTAAAGTTTACCGCCATGGCCGAATCGCCCGAGAGCAACAACGATGAAATGAAGGAGCTCGCCGCCGTGCGAGGCGAGATCGACGCCACCGACGACGCGGTCCTGCGCTTGCTGAACCGCCGCGCCGGCTTCGTCGCGCGCGTCGCCGAGCTGAAGGAGAAGTTGCGGACGCCGTTCTACGTGCCATCGCGCGAGCGACAGATCATCGAGCGGCTCTCGGCCTCCAACCCCGGCCCCTTCCCGACGGAGGCGATCCGGTCGGTGTTTCAGGAGGTGTTCAGCGCCTGCCTCTCTCTAGAGCGGACGGTGAAGGTCGCCTATCTCGGCCCGGAGGGGACGTTTTCGCACATGGCGGTGAAGCACCAGTTCGGTCTGTCGGCGCGCGCCATTCCCATCAAGACGATCGGAGGCGTGTTCGAGGAGGTCGACCGAGGTGGCGCGGATCTCGGCGTCGTCCCGGTGGAGAACTCCACCGAGGGTGTGATCATTCCCACGCTCGACGGTTTCGTGGACAGCGATCTGAAGGTGAGCGCCGAGATCATCCTCAAGATTTCTTTGTGCCTCTTGGCTCGCCAGGGCGTGGAGCTGGAGCAGATCGAACGCGTCTACTCGCTGCCGGTGGCGATGGCCCAGTGTCGGAGGTGGCTGGCGACCCACCTGCCGCGGGCCACCGTGGTCGAATCCCCGTCGACGGCGGAGGCCGCCCGGTCGGCGCTCGGCGACGCCCACGGCGCGGCGGTCGCGTCCGAGATGGCGGCGAAGCTCTACGAGTTGCAGATCCTGAAGCGCAACATCGAGGACTTCGCGCAGAATGTGACCCGCTTTCTGGTCCTGGGACGCCAGCAGCCCGGTGCGACCGGTCGTGACAAGACGTCGATGCTGCTGACCACGCGCGACGAGCCCGGCATCCTCTACCGTGTCCTCGGGGCGTTCGCCGAGCGGGGCCTCAACATGACGAAGATCGAGAGCCGCCCGTCGCGCCGCCGCGCCTGGGAGTACGTGTTCTTCGTCGATATCGACGGCCACGCGCAGGATCCCGCGGTCGGCCAGGCCGTGAGCGCGGTGCGTGATCAGTGCGAATCGCTCAAAGTTTTGGGCTCCTACCCGAAAGCTGACGCCACCTAGTGGACAAGGTCTCCCGTCGCCGAGAACAGGCGGGGCGGGGCCGTCTGCAGCATCGCCGCTCGCTTGAATACCTCGGGTATTCGGCGCTTCGCTGCTCCTTGCATCCGTCCCCGCCGCGCCCGTTTCGGCTCGGTCCGACTTTATCCACGGGCTGCCAGCGCCGATAAGGCAGATCGTGCGCGCCGCACGACTGCCGCTCCTCTGCTTCCTGCCCGCCGCGCTGCTGCTGACCGCCGCGGCGCCGGCGGGGGCCTTCGTGCGCACCCGCAGCGTCACCACCAACGCGCCGCTCTTCTGGAGCCCTGGACGGGCCAGCTTGGAGGTGGTGCTTCCTCCGGACATCCTGGGGCTCTCAGCCACGGACATGCGGGGGGCGGCGCAGGACGCCGTCAACACGTGGAGCCATCCTGCCGTCCTTTGCACAAGTCTGGCGCTGAGCTTGGCCCCGGGGTTCACGCAGGGGCGGGTCGTCGCGTACGACGGGCACAACCGGATCATGATGCGGACCACCGCCTGGTGCGCCGATCCGGACGCCTTGACGGACTGCCACGACTCCTCGCAGGTCGCCCTCACGACCGTGTTCTCGCGCAACCACCCGGGCGCGCTCGACGATGGCCAGATCCTGGAGGCCGACATCGAGGTCAACGGCGTGGACTTCGAGTGGGGGGTCATTCCGGACGGCCCCATCTCTGGCCGTGACTACGAATACACCTACGACTTGACCAGCGCGCTCACGCACGAGACCGGCCACTTCATCGGGCTCGCCCATGTGTGCGAGCTGCCGGGGGATCCGGATCGCTTCGACGACCACGGGCTTCCCTCGCCAGCGTGCTCCGCGTTGACCACGAACGCGGCGCAAGGGTTCCTCCTCGATTCCACCATGTACCCGATGATGAACCCCTCGGACACGAGCCTGCGGACCTTGTCCGAGGATGACCTCGAGGCCGTGTGTTCGTTGTATCCCGCGCTCGTGCCGACCGTCATCGGAGCTTGCGCCGTATCGCCCGGTCCAAGCGTCGGCCCGCGCGGTGGCGCGCTGGGCGCGATGGCGGCGTGCGGGGTCGCTTGCGTGACGCTTCGTCGCCGGCGCCGCCGCGGTTCCTAGTCCCCTGGAAAAATCGTCGAATGCGACGAGCCTGAGCGCAACGATCGCCGCTCCACGATCTGCGCTGCGTCGGCACCGGGACTCGCGGGGGGGCAGAGGCCCGAGGTCCGAGGCCTCCAAGCAGCCGATGGTGGCCTCCCGGACCCGTTGTCCGCGGGGCTACAGGAGCCGGCTCCTGTTGCGGCGCGGGCAACACTGCGAAACAACTCATGAACCTCAAGGTGAAGCGATGGCCGACCGATGCCATTGTCATCTCGATGCGCAAACGAATCTTAGTTGTCGACGGCGACACCACGGCGCAGTCCGTCCTCCTCAACTTGCTCGGAAGCCTGGACTACGACGCCATTCCGGCGTTTGACGGCCCTGACGCGATCGCCCGCTTGCGGCGCGAGTCGTTCGACCTCTGCATGACCGACGTTCGCCTCCCCGGTCCCGACATTCCGCACGTGGACGGCTACGCCGTCCTCAAGGAGGCCGAGCAGCACCACCCCGCCATCCCCGTGGTCATGCTCCGGGCCGAGGCGACCGTGTCCGACGCGGTTTCGGCCGTGCGTGCCGGCGCGGTCAATTTCCTGCGCAAGCCGTTTCACCCGTCGACGGTGGAGGACATGCTTCGGCTGGTGCTCGAGGACGCTTCACGGGCGCGGTCGCGCCAGCGGACGCTGATCCCCTGCGCCGCGATCGTCGGTGAGCACCCCGTGATGCAGGCATTGCTCGACCAGGTGGCCCGGGTGGCGGACACGGACGCCGGTGTCTTGTTACGCGGCGAGACGGGGACCGGCAAGGAGGTCATCGCGCGCCTCATCCACGCCTCGGGCCGTCAATCGGGCGGGCCGTTCGTGGCGGTGAACATGGCGGCGATCCCCGAGAACCTGGCCGAGTCGGAGCTCTTCGGGCATGTGCGCGGTGCGTTCACAGGGGCCGACGGGAACCGCGTCGGGCTCATCGCAACCGCCCATCAGGGGACGATCTTCTTCGATGAGATCGGCGACATGCCTCGTGCGCTGCAGGCCAAGCTGCTTCGGGTGCTCCAGGACCGCGAGATCACGCCCGTCGGGGGCGGCTTGCCCATCCCCGTGGACATTCGCGTCATCGCGGCCACACACCGCGATCTCGAGGAGATGGTCGCCGACGGTTCGTTTCGCGAGGACCTGTTCTATCGCCTCGACGTCGTCCCCCTCGAGGTGCCGCCGCTGCGCCTGCGCCGCAGCGACATCCCGGCGCTGGCCGAGCACTTTCGCCGGGCCATGAATGCGCGGGAGGGCCGCTCCGTCCCCGCGTTCTCCTCCGAGGTGATTGGGCGCCTGTGTGCGCACGACTGGCCCGGGAATGTCCGAGAGCTCGAGAACCTGGTCGAGCGCCTGGTCATCGTCGCCTGCAACCGCGGCGTCATGGTGCGAGACCTGCCAGCGCACCTGCGCTTCGAGCTGGTCGACCTCGAGGCGGGGCCCATGGATCTGCCGATCGCTGGCGTGGACTTGCGGACGCTGCTCTCGCAACTCGAGGACCGTCTCATCGGGCAGGCGCTGGCCAGAACGGGCGGGAACAGAAATCGCGCGGCGGAGCTGCTGGGCATGAATCGAACGACGCTGGTCGAGAAGCTGCGTCGGAGAAACGTCGCGTGAGCTCGGCGGCGGGCGAGAGCCGGCGCGACGGCCGGGAGGAGGGGGGGGCGGCCATCCGGGAGTGGCGTCATCGCCGACCTCTCCGTCATTGGGTTGACGGCGTGACGGGCGCGCGATCGCCATTCGGTTGACGGTCCCGGTTCGTTGACGCATCCAAGGCCGCGATTCGCGTGGCATCGGCGGTGTGGCTCTCGTGGCACAGGTCGTGCTGAAGGAGCACGCATGGCGATCACGAAGCGAAAGAAAGCGGATGCGTCGAAGGTCTCGCGCACCGCGCCCGCGGGCAAGAAGACCGTCAAGAAGCCCAAGAAGCTCTCCAAGGCGGAGCTGCTCGCACGCCGCAACGCTTATGCGGCAAAGTTCTTTCCCTACATCGAGAAGGTGGCCCGTCGGCTGGCTCGCCGGCTGCCTGCCCATGTGGAGATCGACGACTTGATCTCTTCCGGGGTGATCGGGCTCATCGAGGCGGCCGAGCGCTTCGATCCCGAGCGTGTCGATCGCTTCGAGGCCTTCGCCGAGTTCCGCATCCGGGGTGCCATGCTGGACGATCTCCGTTCACGCGACACGCTGTCCCGCGACATGCGACGCCTGTCGAACGAGCTCCGCGACGCGACCCGCAAGCTGGAAGCACAGCTCGGCCGGACCCCGGACCAGGAGGAGATCGCCAAACGCTTGGGCGTGGGCGTCGACGAGCTCTACGCGCGCCAGCAGAAGCTCTCGGGGTCATCTGTCGTCGGAATCGACGACGCCGGCCCCGATCTCTTGGAGCGGACCGGCGACCAGACGGCCGCCGATCCGTTCGAGCAGACGTCACGTCACGAGATGACCGAGCGCTTGGTGTCAGGCATCGGCCACCTGCCGGAGAAGATGCAGCAGGTGCTCTCGCTCTATTACTGCGACAATCTGAACCTCAAGGAGATCGGCGCGGTCCTGGGCGTCACCGAGTCGAGGGTCTGCCAGATCCACGGCGAGGCCACCCGGCGACTTCGCGATTCGCTCTCCGACATCGCCAGCGAGGCCGCCGCCTGAGGCAAGAAAGGAGAGCTAATTTCTCAATTGTTTCAGCGGGGTGTCATTTTTTAACGCGACAGGACTTAAGTAATTATTGGGGGGCGTCGATGTTGGTGACATGTCCACCACCTCCAAGTACATCGCCCCTGGAATCCGGGCTGAAGCCGCTCCCGTTCCCGCCTTGATGGATTCGGCGGGTGCTCCCATGCGGCTCTCACCGCGCGTCGAAGCTTTGCGCAAGCTGGTGGCCGCGGGTCAGTACCAGGTGAGCCCTCGTCACCTCGCCCACCAGATCCTGCGCGCCGCCGGCATCAAGCCGGAGTAGGGCGCGCGAGGGGCATCAGACGGCCCCGTGCGAGCGGCAAAGCCGCTCTCTAATCTTCCGGCTCGGCGACCTCGACCCGATCGCGACCGTTGGCCTTGGCGCGGTACATCGCCGCGTCGGCCAGCCGAAGCAGAACGTTCTCCCGTCGCAAAGCGGTGGCTCCGGGCGCAAGGTGATCCCGATACGACGCCACCCCGAGAGACACGGTCACGGGTGGCAGGGGGCTCGCCTGGGCCCGATCGAAGGGGTCGAGCGTGGTCGTCTTCTTGATCGACACCCGCAGGTGCTCCGCGGCTTGAACCGCCTGCACCAGCTTCGCTCCCACGAGGATCGCCACGAACTCGTCGCCACCGTAGCGCGCGAGGATCGACCCGGGCGGGCATACGTCGGTCATCACCCGCGCCACCTCGCGCAAGACCGCGCTTCCAGCGACGTGACCGTAGGCGTCGTTCACGGCCTTGAGCTGATCAAGATCGATGAAGAAGATCGATAGCTCGCCGCCGTTCTTGTCCGCGCGCGCCAGCTCCTCTTGCAGCCTGTTGTGGAAGTAGCGGCTGTTGTAGAGGCCGGTCAGGTCGTCCATCCGCGCCAGCGTCCGGTTGCGAATGGCGTCGAGCGCGTTCTGGATCGAGGACGAGATATACGCCGCGAAGATGCGCAGCAGCTCCTTGTCCTGGGCCGAATATGCAGTGCCCGTGGACCTGTTCGTCAGGGCGATGACCCCGCAGATCGAATCACCCACGATCACCGGCACCGTGAGCACCGACCGGATGGACGCGCCGCCGTCAGCGCCGCCGGCCAGGGCGGCCAGCGGATCGTCAGCCGCCAGCGAATCGGTCAGCAAGGGGCGCCCTGATCGATAGACCTGGCCGCAGATCCCTCGATCGCTGGGGATGCGTTGGCCGAGCCGTTGCGCCGCGGCCGGGCCGAACGCGGCGATGAAGGTGAGGCGCGGTGTCGGAGATCCCGCCATCTTGGCCCGTGGATCGTCGAGCAAGATTCCGCCGGATTCCGACGGGACGAAGTCGTTGGCGCGCTCGAGGATCTCCCGCAGGGCGGCATCGAGGCGGACCTCCCAGCGCTCGCTGTCCTGGTCGCGGCGCACGCGCACGAAGAAATGTCCGATGTCATCCGATGACAGCGTCACGATGGGGGGTCGGGCCGCCACGCCCATCGGGGACGAAGGCTCGTCGAGCCGAGGGGCCGTGGGCGCGCCGTCGAGCGGTTCGGATCCTGCCACGCGGCCATTATCGCACGACCGCGGCGACTCCTCGACCAGCGACGCGATCTTCTCGCGCAGCCAGGTGCCGGCGGCGAAGCCGTTTCAGACCACGTCGGCCGCTTCCGGATCGAAGGTCGTGCGGTAGGCGGCGCGCACGCGGGTCCGCCGTTCCAGATCGCGCACCACGATGTCCGCCACGTCCACTCCGTACAGCTCCTGGACCGAGTGAATCCCGCCGGGCGTGAAGACATTCAGCTCGAGGACCTTGTCGCCCACGATGTCGACGCCCACCAGGTAGAGGCCATCGGCGAGCAGCTTCGGGCGCATGATCTCACAGATGCGGGCCTCGACCGGGCCGAAGTCCGTGCGCGAGCGGGTGGGGGCCGACCCGGAGACAGCGCCGCCGGTCATGCCGATCACCGCCTGCCGGCGGTAGATGGCCACGCGCTTCCCTACGCGGATCGGCTGGGCGCCGAGCAGCAACAGGCGCTTTTCTCCCTGCTCGATCTCCGGCAGATACTCCTGCGCCACCGCGTACCCGGTCTCGGTCACGGCTGTGATGATCTGGTTCAGGTTGGAAGGCTTGCTGCGCGGCACGTAGAAGACGAGCTCGCCCCCGCGCGGCTGCAGCGGCTTCAAGACGGCCGGTCCGCCGAGCGCCCGAATCCACTGCTTCAGCTGCTGGGGGGACCGCGACACCAGGGTCTTGGCGCGGATGTCCGCGGGAAAGTCGTTCAAGTAGAGGCGACTGGCGGCCTTGCGCAGCCCCTCGTGATCGTTTACCACCAGGGTCCCGCCGAGGCGGAGCCGCCACGCGAAGTCGATGAGTGGCGCCCCCACGCGGCCCACGTTCTCGCGCGTGGGGTTGTAGCGCAGGAACACCACGTCGAAGTTGCCGAGGTTGTCCTCGTCGACGACGGCCTCGTCGGAGGCGAGGGCGCTCGCGTACTCGGCGGGTAGGGCGTAGTCGCCGTGACGCACGCGGCGTGTCGTGGCGAGGACCGTGTTGTCGTCCAGGAAGGACAGATCGTCGACGGAGACGAAGCGAACGTCGTGTCCCCGCCGATGCGACGCGAGCGCCAGGTGGATCCCCGCGTAGGTGGCCTGCTGGGCGCGAACATCGGCGACGACGAAACAAATGCGCATGGACGTCCGGCTAACGCGAATCTCGCGCCCGCTCCAGGATCGGGATCAGGCGGTCGAGCGGCAACGCCGGCGCGACGTGCCCGGCCGGCCCCGTCATCTCGTCGGCCATGCACAGCGAGTTGACGATCGCCTCTTCCGTGCATTCGACGATCGCCTCGTACAGGCCGTCGCACGCCTCGTCGAGCAGCACCTCGATCGATGCGGTCATGCGCGAGGTGACGCGGGGGACCTTGTTCGCGGTCGAGAACCCCACGATGATCTCGCCCGATCCGTGCGCCGCGAACGAGCCCACCCGGCCGATCCCCAGCGCCGCGCGCTTGCACAAGCGCACGAGCTGGGACGAGAGCAGGGGCGCGTCGGTGGCCACGATGACGATGATCGACCCCGCGTTCTTCAGGCGCCGGTTCTGCGTGAGGTCGGGCTCCAGCATCTCGCCGACCGGCACGCCGTCGACGCGCAGCGAGCGCATCACACCGAAGTTCGATTGCACCAGGATCCCGAGCGTGTACTCGCCGGCGGCGGCGTTTTGTCCCAGGGTCACGCGGCGGGAGCTCGTGCCGATGCCCGCCTTGAAGTCACAGGTGATGAGGCCGGTGCCCGCGCCGACGGAGCCCTCCGCGACGGGGCCGTCCGTCGCCTGCTCGATCGCCCGGTAGACGTGCTCGGATCTCACGTGGCGCCCCACCGTGTCGTTGAGCCACGAATCGTCGCACTCGCCCACGAGGGGGATGATGACATCGTAGTCCGTGCCGATGCCGGGAAAATGTCGGGTCATCCACTTGACGGCGGCGTCGGAGACCTTCCCCACGGCCAGCGTGTTCGTCAGCAGGATGGGCGTTTCCAGCAGGCCCCATTCGGCCACCTGGGTCAGCCCCGACACCTCGCCCGCGCCGTTGAGCACGAACGAGCCGGCGATGACGCGGTTGTAGAAGATGTCGTCGTGCGGAAGCACGGCGGTGACGCCCGTCCGCACGGGGCCGTCGCCCACGACCAGGGGGCCGTCGCCCTTGACGAGCGTCGTGTGTCCCACCCGGACGCCCGGCACGTCCGTGATGGCGTTGTACGGCCCCGTGGGAATGTGCCCGATTGAGAAACCGAGCTCACGCAGGCGCTGCCTCATTCAAGCGTCGGCGCGGGGGAGGCTACCAGGGCAGCCGCGGGGGGGCTGACCGCGGGGGCAGCCGCCGGCGTCCCCGCGGCCGGTGTCACCGGGGTGGGCAGCGGTGTCGGTAGCCCGTTGACGGTCGACGAGGAGGCCATGCGCGGGATGGCGAGCTGGCGGTCGTCGCTCTTGGCGTCCGCGCGCGAATCAGAGCGGGATGACCCTTGCGATTCCGCGTTCTTCGCGGCGTCGGCGCGGCGCTTTTCGCGCAGGCGTTTCAGGCCTCCCGCCAGGATCTCGCCGATCAGCGTGCGGTAGTCGATGCCCGCGGCGGTGGCGATCAGGCACAGATCGGAGTAGCCGGGCGTGAGGCCGGGCAGCGGGTTGACCTCGATGACGTAGATCTCGCCCTTGGCGTCCACGCGGAGATCGACCCGCGCGACGTCGCGGCAGTCGAGGGCCTCGAATGTATCGCGCGCCACTCGTTCGATCGCCTTCAACTCGGCGGGGGCGAGGTCGGCCGGGCATTGGTAGCTGACGTGCTTCTCCCACTCCTGCTTGATCTGGTAGTCGTAGACGGGCCGGGGGTTGGCCTTGTCCTTGAAGATGATCTCCATCGGCGGCAACACGCGCGGGCGCCGATCGCCGAGCAGACCGACGGTGAACTCGCGCCCCGAGATGTACGCCTCGATCAGCGCCGGCTGCTCGTAGCGCTCGATCAGCTCGCGCACGACGGTCCGCAGAGACGCCTCGTCGTCGACGACCGAGGCGTGCGCGCTGACGCCCTTCGAGGACCCTTCCTGGTTGGGCTTGATGATGAGCGGGAACTTCAGCTTGGGGGACAGGCGCTCGCGCCCCGTCTCCATGACCTGAAACTCGGCGGTCAAGATCCCGTGCTGCAACAGCACGCGCTTCGACAGCGCCTTGTCGAGGGCGATCGACAGCGTGGCGGCATCGGAGCCGGTGTAGGGCAGACCCATCAGCTCGCACAGCGCCGGCACCGCGGCCTCGCGGTTCCGCCCGGCGACGCCCTCGGCGATGTTGAACACCAGGTCGACCGGCGTCTCCATCAGCTGTCGGGGTAGCTCCGCGGTCGCCTCGAACATCATCACGTGATGACCGTGGCTCTCCAGCGCGTCGCGGATCGAGTCGATGGTCTCCGGCGCGTCGTACTCGGCCTCGGTGTCGTTGCCGCTCTTCGAGTCCACCCGCTTGACGTTGAAGGTGAACCCGATGCGCAACGGCTCGGGCGGGCGCCGCTTCTTGGCGCCCGTCTTCACGACCAGGCCCTGACGCTTCGCCGCGCTCTGGACGATGGCCTGCAGGGTGTCCGCGTAGTCGAGGCCCTCGCGCGCCGCCGCGGCGAACGTGCTCGCCCCTCGCTCCAGCGAGGGCAGCGCGTTCACCTCGAGGAGATAGATGCGGCCGTCCTCGCCGAACCGGAAGTCGACGCGCCCGAGATCCCGCACCCCCAGCGTCCGCACCGCGAGCTTGGTGAGCGCGCGGATCCGCGCCACGGCGTCCCGGGGCAGATCGGGCGGGCAACGCACGGAGACCAGGCTGGAGTCGGCGGACTTGAGGCGGTAGTCGTACAGGTTGAAGCGACTGCGCGCCTCGGGCTCCACCTCGTAGTCGACCGGCAACAGGACGCCCTCGTCTCCGTACCCCTCGAGGAACGGCACCGTGACGTCCGAACCCGGGACGAATTCCTCGACGAGGACGCCGTTCGGATAGTTGCGCAGCGCGCGCGGCAGCATGTCGGCGAGCTGGCGGGCGTCGCGCGCGACCGCGTCGTCGCCGATGCCCTTCGACGATCCCTCGTAGTTCGGCTTCACGAGGACCGGCATGGCGAGACCGAGGGTCCCCGGCTCCTTCATGCGGCGGAGATCGTCTGGTGTGACCAGTCGCGCCCGCGGCGTGTCGATGCCCTGTCGCTCGAGGACCAGCTTCGTCAGCCACTTGTCCAGCGTCACCGTGAGGACGTAGGCGTCCGAGCCCGTGTACGGAAATCCCAGCTCCTCGAACAAGGCGGGGTAGAACGCCTCCCGCGCCCGCCCACGCCGGCCCTCGGCGGTGTTGAAGATCAAGTCAGGTCCGATCGACTCGATTCGCGCTGCCAGGTGCGAAGCGGGCCCCGTGACCTCGACCTTCTCGACCTCGTGACCTCCTGCCCGCAGACCGTCCGCGATGGCGTCGACGGTCTCCACGGTGTCGAACTCGGCTTCCTCTTCGCTGTCGGTCAAACGAAGGTTGTGCGTAAACGCGATCCTCATGGGTGACCTGACGCGACCCTGCGCGTGGACGCTAACCCTAACAGGATCGGGCAGCAGGCATGAAAGCTTTTCACCACGCGCCCGGGCCGGTGCGCTTCATCCGAGCAGAATCCCGCCGCGGCCGCCGAGCGCTTCGCCAACTTTCTCGCCCAGCTTCTTGAGATCCTCGCTCGGGCGCACCAGGTAGGCGTCGACACCGCTGGCGAAGGCTTCCTTCACCGACTCGTAAGAGGGGTACGCGGTGTAGAGCACGGACGCGCAGTGAGGGAGCAGGCGCCGCGCGTGCTCGATGACGCGCAGGCCGGACACGCCCGGCAGGTGCCGGTCCGCCAGCACGAGATCGAAGTGCTCCTTTTGCAGCCGGTTCAACGCGTCGTCGCCATCCTCGGCGGCGATGACGACGTAGCTGCGGCCCAGGTAGTCGGCGATGAGACGGCGGCGCGCCCCCTCGGCCTCCACCAGCAACACGCGGCCCGCCCGCCCCGTCTGCGTGACGCGCGGTCGGGCGAGCTGCTCATCGCGGCGAGAGAGCGCGCGCCTGACCCGGGCCCTGAGATCCTCGACGTCGCGAATCGGCTTTTCGATGTAGTCCTGGGCGCCGGTGTCCATCGCCTCCACCGCGGAATCGAGCGACGAGTATCCGGTGATGAGCACGATGGCCGGCGCCGGCGTCAGCGCGCGGGCCGACCTAAGCACGTCGAGGCCCGAGGCTCCAGGGAGGTTCTTGTCGGTCAGCACCAGATCGAAGTGGCGCTTCTGCATCAAATCGATCGCCTCTTCCGCCGATGCCGCCGTGGTGACCCGGTAGCCTCCGCGGCGCAGCGCCTCGCGGAGCACGGTCAGCACCACCGCCTCGTCGTCGACCACCAGCACCTCGTGTCCGGTCGGCACGATCGGGGACGCGGGCTTGTCCAGGGCCGCGTCGGCGATCAAGCTTGCGTCGACGTCGTGGTTCCTCGCCGGGTTGTGGGTCGTCGGTTCGCCGGTCAGGATTCCGAAGCGCGTCAGGCACTCTGCCAGGCTCAAGCCGATCGACTCGGAGCGCCGCCGCGCCGCCACCGAGGCGGCGATCCTGCCGAGCAGGGCGACCTTGCTGCTTGGAAGGTACGCCCGCACGCCCCCGTAGATCGCGTCGCGCAGGCGCTCGACCGAGGGCGCGTCGTCGACGACGATCAACGCCGCTCCAGGCACGCGGTCGCGCGCCTCCTCCATCGTCTTTTCGACGGAGCCGTTCGCGGACAGGCTGGCGACCACGGCGTCGGGCGCGGCGGCCGTGGTCGAGCCGCCGAGGTGCCTACCGAGATCGCTCGCGCCCAGGATCGAGATGCTCGGCTCGGCGCGTGACAGGGCGAGCAGCTCTGAGAGCGCGGCGGTCAGCTCCGGGTGGGAGGCCGCGAGCGCCTCCCGAAATCCGTTGAACGCGTTGAGGACGAGCTGACCCCGCGTCCGGATCTGGCGCGACGCGACCAGTCGCTTGACGTGCGCTCGCAACAACACGTCCACCTCGGGCAGGGGCCGGGGGAAGACGGCGGCGACCTCCCGGCCAAACGCCTCCGCGCAGCGCTCGGGATCGCTGGACGCGATGAGGACCACGTCCGAGAAGGGCCGGAGCTCGCGCCAGGTGGCCAGCGGATCAGCGTCGGCGGCGCCGGCCGGCGGCTGTTGGCTCGAGCGCGGCGTGCGCTCCGCCCCTTCTCTCGTCTCCTCGATGGCCAGGAAGGCCAGGTCGAAGGATTCGTCGGCCAATCGCAACAGCGCCGTGGCCGTGGAGGTGGCTTCGACGACGGCGCCCTCGTCTTTCACGATGTCGGCGATGCGCTTTCGCTCGTCGTCGTCAGCCAGGCCCACCAGAAACCGCCGCTGGCTCCCACGGGCGGCATTGAGCAGATGCTCCAGTACCGCCTTGGGGTCCGCGCGTGGGGCCATGCGCCACGACTATTGTACCCTACAGGCCCCCACCCTGGAAGGTCTCCCCACCCTGGAAGGTCTCATGGATGGCAGGGTTGAGCCGGCGACCCATATCATCATCATCCGGCCTTCATGCTCATCTTTCGCACCTGACTTGTCGATCCTGTGGACGCATGGCAGAGAGCCCCTCGCTTCCCCCCGCCTCCGCCTCCGCTCTCGGAGCGGTCGTCGACGCCGTCGCGGACGATGCCGGCGCGGCCGCGGACTCCGAGCCGGTGGAGCGGGCCATGGCGACCACGAGGACGGGGCGGATGCGTCGCGGAATCGGCGCGTGGGTGGGCGCGCGCTTCGACTTTGCCGTGGCGAGAATTCTCGATCTGCGCGCGCGGCGAGGCGTGACGTTCGAGCACGAGGACGACACCACGCTGACCCGAAGCGGCGGCCCCATCGCGCGCTGGGTGTCGTTTCCGCGGGGCGTGAGAACGGTGACCGCCGCGATGTCGCTCTGCGCGGCCGCGCTCGGCGTGTCGGGCATCTTCGCCCTGGTTGGCAGCAACGCCGCGCTCGCGCTGGTGGTGGGCTCGGCCGGTCTGGCGCTGGCCTCCCTGGCGGGTCCGATCGGTGTCCGCATGGCGAATCGGCTACATCGCCTCATCTCCAGGCGGCGGCGGTTCCGCATCTCCGAGCTGAGGGGGGTGCCGGATCGGCGCGCCGTGGCGGTTCGAGGGGTGGTGCTGGGGAGGCGCGCCACGAAGTCGACCATGGACTCCCGCGCGGTGGTGTGGTCGCTGACGCGGTTTCGCCTGGGGCGATCCCCGCTCGCTCGGGCGTTCTTTCACGAGGTCGCCTTCGATTTTCTGATCGACGATGGCACCGACGAGCCAATCTGGGTCGAGGTCACCGGCGGGATGGTGATCGATCGCTTTCCAAATGACCGGCGCATCCAGTTTCAAAGCACCACGTTGCTCGACATCGATCATCCATTCTTGACCCACCTACGCATCAGGGACCGCAAGTTGCGCGCGGCCGAGATCGCCATCGCTCCGGGCGACATCGTCGACGTCGTGGGCCGTTTGTCTCGGCGCCTCGATCCGAGCGCCCCCTCGGATTCGGGCCGCGAGCCTCCTCAGCGACGGGCGCTGAGGTCGGGGACGCGGGTGCCCATCATGGTCAGGAAGGTCCTCGAACCGGACCTGGAGCTGGCGCGGGTTCGCCGACTCGCGGCACCGGTCACGCCCGATGTCAGCCCGGGCGAGCCCCCCCTCCGTCGATTTTGACGGCGGCTTCGGGGCGGTCCGATCTCGACGATTGCGGGGCCTTGGTTTATTTTCGCTTCGCAACGAGGAGGCCCGGGACCTCATGGCGGGGCCGGCACGCCGCGGGCTGCTAAGGTGCGGGTACCGCCCATCGCAAGCGCGTTAGCCCCGGCGGACCGGCACGGTTATGGCAGTGACTTCGGGGACACCCCCTCCAAGAGGAGCATCATGAAGGCCACAAAAGCTGCATTTGTTTCGGCGCTGGCAGGCTTGGCCGTTCTCGGCATTCACAGTGGCGCGCGGGCGCAACAGGCCGAGCCCGCCCCGCCCGAAGGCCCCCAGTATCCGCAAGCAGACGCGCCGCCTCAGAATTCGCCGCCGCCCGCGCCTGCCGCCGCCCCCCCTTACGAGGCCCAGCCCGTGTACCCGCCCGGATACGGCCCACCTCCTGGATACGCCCCCCCCCAGGGCTATGCGCCGCCCCCCGGTTACGGCCCCCCGCCGCCGCGTTACTATGCGCCCCCGCGGGCCTATGGACGGCCACGGTACGCCTACTACCCGCCGCCCCCGCCTCCGCCGCCCTACTCGCTCGAGCGCCCTTTCATGTTGGGCGGTTCGCTGGGGCTGGCGACGCTCCACTATCACCCGGGCGACGGAACCTCCACCTCCGACGCCGCCGTCGGGTATTCGGCGCGCCTCGGTTTCGGTCTTTCGCCGCGCTTGCTGTTCCTCATCGAGATCAATGGCGCCACCGCCTCCGGCTCTGACGGGTACTACGGCAGCGTTGCCTTCGATCAGACGATCTACGATCTCGGGCTGCAGGTCTTCCTGACCCGCCGACTGTTCTTGCGCGGGGGGGCGGGCTTGGGGAACATCCGCGCCTGGGACGACGGCGGCACCTTCGACGCGCGCACAGGATTCGCGATGACCGCCTCGGTTGGCCTCGAGTTGCTGCAGGGATACAACTGGTCCTTCGAGCTGGCCGGGCAATGGATCACGGGGTTCTATTCGGACGGCAATTGGACCAGCGGCGCCGTGAACCTGGGGTTCAACTTCTTCTAAACGGGTCGCGCGCCGCTCGCGGGCGTGTTGCTTGCGGGGAGACGCGGGTTCTCGTACTCTGCACGCATCCGAGATCGACTCACGAGAGGCTTCGCGCGGGCGGGGTTCGCGGTATTTCTGAAGGACCCCATCAGGGGCCTTCTCTTGGTGCTCGCCCTGTCGGCAGCGACCTGCGCGCACGTCGAACCGACGATGTGCGCGGCCGACAAGGACTGCAAGCTCTCTCGCGTTTGTGAACGGGGCCATTGCGTGTGGGCGACGCCCCCGTCTGCTCGTCCCGCCGCGGGTCCCGTTTCCATCGCGGCTCCCCCGGCGCTGCTGGCCGCTCTCAGCAGCGAAACTGCCGAGCCGGCGCGCGGGATGTTTCGCCTCGGGCCGCTGCACCGTGGGCGCTCGCCGAACACGATTCCCGCGCGGAAACCCACCGTCGCGTGGACCTATCTGACGGGCGGTCCTATCACCTCCTCCCCGGCGCTCCTCGACGACGGAGAGGTGGCGTTCGCATCACACGATGGCCGGCTCTACGTCGTGGGGCGCGACGGAATGTTGAAGTGGTCGCACGCCACGACCGACATCATCTTCAGCTCGCCGGCCGTGGGCCACGATGGCACCACTTACATCGGTTCGGACGACGACCATCTCTATGCGATCGGACCGTCCCAGAAGCCGCTGTGGAGCTTCCAGGTTGGCTCGTGCCCCCAGCGGGTGGGTGTGGGGCCGGACGCGAGCCGCTGCGATGTGGACGCGGGGCCGACGATCGGCCCCGACGGGGTCATCTACACAGGGGGGGATGGCATCTATGCCATCAATCCGGACGGGACGCTGCGCTGGCGCTTCGCCACCGGAGGCCACGTGTCGTCCGCGCCGGCGGTCTTGCCCGACGGCATGGTCGTCGCGGGCTGCCAGGACGACACGATCTACGCGGTGGGCCCCGACGGGACGAAGCTGTGGGATTTTCGAACCGGGGGCGACGTTGAATCAAGCCCGGTCGTCGGGGAGGACGGCACCATCTACGTCGGGTCCGACGATCGGAAGGTCTACGCGCTCGGCTTCGATGGATCCTTGCGCTGGGCATTCACGACCGGCGGAGACGTTCGCGCGTCCGCGGCGCTGTCACAGGCGGGAATGATCCTGATTGGCTCATTCGACGCCCAGCTCTACGCGATCAAGCCCGATGGAACGTTGGCCTGGACGTTCCGGACTGGCGATCGTATTGTCTCCTCCGCTCTGGTCGATGTGAAGGGTGCGGTATTGTTCGGTTCTCAAGATGATCGCGTGTACGCGCTCGAGGCGGACGGTCGCCTCAGGTGGTCGGTCGAGCTCGATGGCGATGTCGACAGCTCACCGATCGTCGCCGCCGACGGGACCATCTTCGTCGGCTCGGATGACAAGAAGCTCTATGCGTTGCGCGCTCCCGCGGGCCCGGCCGGCAACGCTCCTTGATTCCCGGCCTGTTCTCATTTTCGATGGCTCAAGCTCTCCGTCGCGGGTCGCCAGGGCGGTCCGGTCTTCGATCTTCAAGCACCATCGCGTTCCTCATGAAAGGTTAGTTCTCCATTGTCTGACAGCGATTTCGACTCGAGTGGCGAGGGTTCGCCCCGTGCCAGCTCCATCCGGCGCCTGACGGGCCGGATCAAGGTTCATCCGGTCGGCTACGGCTTCGTCGTGCCGAACGACAACACCGAGGACGTGCATGTGTCCGCGCGAAGCCGTGGCACCGCGATGGACGGTGACACGGTGGAGATAGACGCGTGGCCCGGCGTACGCGGCTTCGAGGGGCGCGTCGTGCGGGTGACCGCGCGCGGCCGCGCCAAGGTGACCGGCCAGCTGACCCGGTCCGGCAAGCGCATCTGCCTGCAGCCCGACGATCCGCGAATCCTGGGCGTCGTGACGTTGATCGGCGCCGACGCGCTGGCGGCGACGGAGATGGGCCGCGCGGTAGTGGCGGAGATAGTTCAGTACCCCGAGACGCCGGACGGTCCGATGGAGGCGCGCGTCCTGCGGGTCCTCGGCGATCCCGACGATCCGCGGACCGAGGTCGAGAAGGTCCTGGCGGTGGCGAGCGTCGAGGACGCCTTCCCCGCGGAGGTGGATCGCCAGGCGGCGGGGTTCGCGCAGGAGGTCGGGGACTCCGAGCGCGTCGATCGCGCCGATCTCCGGCATATCCCTTTCACCACGATTGACCCCGAGACCGCGCGGGACTTCGACGACGCGGTCGCCGTGGAGCGTCTCGACGGCGGCGGCACGCGGCTGTGGGTCGCCGTCGCGGACGTCTCGCACTACGTTCGCGAGGGGACTCCCCTCGACGCCGAGGCGCGAAAGCGCGGGTGCAGCCTCTATCTTCCCAACCGGGCGATTCCGATGTTGCCTGAGCCGTTGTCGGCGCGCCTCTGCTCGCTGGTCCCGGAGGAGGACCGGCTGGCGATGGTCGTGCGCATAGACTTCGATCACGACGCCGGGGTGGTCGCGACCGACTTCTCGGCGGCGTTGATTCACTCGCAGGCGCGGCTCGATTATCCCGGCGTGGCGGCCGCGCTGGGGGGCGACACCCGGGGCAAGCGCCGGAAGTACGAGCCGTTCTTGCCGGCATTGCGGCACATGGACTCGCTCTCCAGGCAACTGCGCGCGCAGCGGCTGCTGCGCGGCTCGCTGGACTTCGACCTGCCGGAGCCCTACGTCGAGCTGGACCACGACGATCCGCGCCTGGTGCGCGACATCCGCAAGTCGCGCCGCGATCCCGGCGAACGTCAGGCCTACTCCATGATCGAGGAGTTCATGCTCGCCGCGAACGAGGCGGTGGCGCGTTCGTTTCGGGAGGCGCAAGCGGACGCGGTCTGGCGCATCCACGATGCCCCGGACGCGGATCGGCTGGAGCAGTTCTCGCAGCTGGCAGCCCACTACGGTATCGCCATCGACGTGGACGACGCCCGCACGCCGAAGGGGCTGCGTCGCGTCCTCGAGCGTTTGCGCGGGCATCCGGCCGAGAAGGCGCTGTCGTTCGCGCTGCTCCGTTCGCTGAAGCAAGCCACTTACGACGTCGTCAACCTGGGGCATTTCGGGCTGGCGTCGCGCGATTACCTCCACTTCACGTCCCCCATCCGCCGCTACCCCGACCTCATCGTTCACCGCTTGCTGAAGATCCGCCTGGCGAGCGCTGGGAAGCCCTCCGGGGGCTGGAAATCCGCCAGGGATCAGGCACCGCCCGAGCGGGGCGAGCTCCAGAAGATGGCGACGGACGCGTCGTTCGCCGAGCGCACGGCCATGGAGGCCGAGCGCGAGGTCATCGACATCTACCGGGCGTACTTCATGCGCGATCGGGTCGGCGACGTCTTCGACGGAATAATCTCGGGCGTCATGGGTTTCGGGATCTTCGTGGTCATCGATCAACCGTTCATCGAGGGACTGGTCCGTGTCGAAGCGTTGTCCGACGACTATTACCTCTTCGACGAGGTGACGGCGCGCCTGGTGGGGCGGCGCACGGGCCGCACCTTCGCGCTCGGCGACACCGTCAAGGTCGAGGTGCAGTCGGTCAGCGTGGTGAGGCGCAAGATCGACTTCGCCTTGCACGAGCACGGCGAACGGGAGCGGCGCAGGGCCCTCACGGCGCCGGTGAAGCCGGGTGACTCGCGGCGCGGGCATCGGGAGGGCGAGCGGGCGGGCAAGCACGCTCCGGCGGAGGCGCGCCACGGCCGGAGCCGCGCGGAGAAGAAGGCGCGGGCGGCGGCGTCGCCCAAGCATCCGGCGCGAAAGGGCCGCCCCCGGCGCTAGTCCCCCCTGGAAAGGTGAATCCTCCCATATCTCGCTGGTCCTCTTCGTCCCTGGCTGCGTTGCTCCTCGGTTGAATACGTCGAGTATTCGCCCTCGTCGCGCCTTGCCAGGAACGAAGATGCCTCAGCGACATATGGAAGCCTTCACCTTTCCAGGGACTAGCAGCCCGCGCTTCGGAAAGTTTACCGAAGATTTATCCGTTCGAAATCAGCCGGCAACGGGTGGTTCGTATGATCGGGATATGCCTGGGATGTGAATCATGTCCCAGGATTTGCCATGGCTTCGGTTTCAGGAGAAAAGCAGCACGCCATCGTGGTTACGCTCGACCCGGGTCTGCGGGCGGGCCAGGTGGACTCGCCCGCGGGAATCATCCGGAGCCTCGGGTACGAAGTGGTCGTCACGGGCTACGATCTCGGCGAAATCCGCGCCAAATCTCTGCATGCTGACGTGGTCGTGATCGAGGCCGGCAGTCATCTCGAGATCGGGCGGGATGCGATCAAGCGTCTGCGCGCCATGGATTCGCTGGTGGGGACGCGGGTGCTCCTGTGCGTCGACGTGACGCGGGTGGCGGGCCTCGATCCGGAGATCGGCGCGGACGATTTCGTCCTGATGCCCATCGTTCCGCGCGAGCTGTCGGCGCGGCTGCGGCAGCTGGGCTGGCGCGAGGTGATGGGGCAGGGTGGGCGCGTGGTCAAGCACGGGGGCTTCGTGCTCGACTGCGTCTCGCTGCAGGCGACGCACGAGGGCCGGCCGCTGAAGTTGACGCCTTACGAATTTCAGCTGCTGCGATTCTTGGCGGAGCGGGCGGGCGTGGTGTTCTCGCGCGAGGAGCTGCTGACGCGGGTCTGGGGCTACCGGCATGTCGGCCGCGGGCGAACGGTCGATACGCACATCCTCAACCTGCGGGGGAAGCTGGGCCGCGCCGGCGACCTGCTCGAGGCGGTGCGGGGCATGGGCTACAAGCTCAAGCGCTCCGACACAGACGAAGAGGCCGTGGTCGAACACCGCTCGATTGCGTGATCCCAGCGCGCCGCGCGCGCGACCGCTGTAAGCTTCGGCGATGGACCTGACCGGACGAATGGGCGATGCCGCCACCCTCGACGCGTCGCTGTCGAAGCTCGCGCGCGGGGTGGTGGGCTCCGAGATCCTCCGTATCGCCGCGGAGATCCGCGCCCTCCAGGCGAAGGGCGCCGAGATCTGCAACCTGACGGTGGGAGACTTCGATCCGAAGCAGTTTCCGATCCCCGCGCAGCTCCTCGCGGGTGTGAAGGACGCGCTCGGCGCCGGGCAGACGAACTATCCCCCGTCCGACGGGGTCTTGGCGCTGCGCGAAGCCGTGGCCCGCTCCTATGCGCGCAACCTCGGTCTCGAGTACCCGGTTGAATCCGTGCTCATCACGGGCGGGGCGCGTCCGTTGCTTTACGGAACGTTCCTGACGGTCCTCGATCCCGGCGAGGTCGTCGTCTACCCGGTGCCTTCCTGGAACAACAACCACTACGCCTACTTGACCGGCGCGCGCGCCGTCGAGCTGCCGGTCACCGCCGAATCGAACTTCTTCCCCACGGTCGACGATCTGCGCCCGCACCTGTCGTCGGCGCGGCTGCTCATGCTGAACTCGCCGCTCAATCCCACGGGGACGGCGATCTCTCCGACGCAGCTTGGGGCGATCTGCGAGGCCGTGGTCGGCGAGAACGCCCGCCGCGCGCGCGCCGGAGGGCGCGCGCTGTGGCTCTGCTACGACCAGGTCTACTGGCAGCTCGTCTTCAGTTGGACCGAACGCGCCGTGCGCCACGTGACACCGCCCGAGCTCGTCCCCGAGATCGCGCCGCACACGATCATCCTCGACGCCGCCTCGAAGAGCTTCGCGGCCACGGGGTTGCGCGTCGGCTGGGCGGTGATGCCGCCGGTCGTCCGGCAGCGGATGGCCGACATCCTGGGACACGTGGGGGCGTGGGCGCCGCGCGCGGAGCAGGTGGCGATGGCGGCGTGGCTCGACGATGACGCGGGCGTGTCGGCCTACCTGGCGACGATGAAGGCGCGGGTCGCCGCTCGCCTCGAGCGCCTCGCGCGCGGCTTCGCCGAGATGCGGGCGGCGGGTTTGCCCGTCGACGTCATCCCGCCGCAGGGCGCGATCTACCTGTCGGTGCGCTTCGTGCTGCCAGGAAAGAGCAACGAGCAGATTCGCAAGCAGCTCCTCGACGAGGCGGGGTTCGCCATCGTTCCGTTTCAGGCGTTCGGGCTGAAGGGGGACAGCGGCTGGTTCCGGATCTCCGTCGGGGCGGTGTCGGTGGAAGACATCGACGCGGCCCTGCCGCGCGTCCGCGCGGTGCTCGCGCGCGGGTAGGGCACCTGCCGGTCCGGTCGCGGGCGGTTGGTCGCCAGCGTTTGTCTGTATGATGCCCCCCCTCGTGGAGATGGTCGCCCCTCGTCCGCTCGTCAGTGAATCCGCCCGCCTGATGACGCCGGCGCTGTGGGTCGTCTTCGGTGTCGCGGTGCTCGTCCGGGTGGGGCTGTTTCCGTTCGCCGAGAACAAGCAGGCCGACGCCCCCATCCGCACCTTGCTGGCCGAACGGATGAACGACGAGCCCGGCGCCGCGGCCGATCCCCGCGGCTTCCGTCAGTTCGGGCCGCTTCCCATCGAGTTGATCCGCCCGTTCCTGGCGGTCGCGGGCGGCGGCCGGTGGGCGTCGCGGATGCCGTCTCTCCTCGCCGGGCTGACGGTGTTTCTGCCGTTCTTCTCGCTGGCGCGCCGCCTGACCGGGGAGGCGACCGCTCGGGCGCTGGCTGGTTTGGCGCTCGCGCTCGCGCCGGTGCAGGTTCAGGTGTCGACGACCGCGGCGACCGAGGCGTTGTACCTGCTGCTGCTGCTCGCCACGCTCGATCGGCTTCACCAGGCGGTCTCCGGGCGCCGGCGGCGGGACTTTGTCGTCGCCGGCCTCTTCGGCTCCCTGGCTGCCGTCACCCGCTACGACATGTGGCTGTCGCTGCCGTTTGCGGGCGCGGCGATCCTCGTCATCGGCCCGCGCGATCGGCGCGCGCTCCTCGACGTGGCGGCGTTCCTGTCGTGCGCGGCCGTGCTGCCGCTCGCGTACCTCGCGTGGTCACTGAAGGCGGCCGGCGATCCGTTCTTCTTCGCGCACCACATCACGCGCGATCACGCGAACCTGGCGGCGGCCGCTCGGGGACGGATGGGTCCCGTCGCGGCCCGCGGGAGGCAGCTGGCGATCTGGGCCATCTCCTTCGCCGCGGCGATGACCCCCCTCCCTTTCTTCGGACTGTGGGGGATGCCGAGGGCCTGGCGCGCCGCTTCGCCGGCGACGCGGGTCGTGCTCGTGACCGCCTTGGGCCCGATCGGGGTCTATTTGATCCAGGGCCTCGTCCTCGGCGAATTCGAACCGCTCGCGCGCTTCGCGGTCGCGCCCGGCGCGGTGTTGCTGCCGCTCGCGTGCGCGTGGATCGTCTCACGGTGGGGGCGACGGCCACGGGCGACGCTCGTCGCGCTCGTCGCCACGCTGGCGCTCGCGCAGAGCGGGGTGACCGAGGCGCTCGCGTTCGCGGGACCTGGCAGGAGCTGGTCCGGGGCCGAATCCCTCGGGCCGCTCACGCGCCTGGACGCCGAGGACCGCTCCCTCGGCGCGTACCTGCGCGCGCATCGCCGTCCGGAGGAGGGCGTCTTCATCGACCCGCTCGGGTATTCCGACATCGTCGTCGTCGAGGCTGCCGGGATCCCCATCGGGAAGGCCGCGAACCTGTCGTCGACGCGGACGCCGTCGCCCACCCTCGCGGCGATGCGGGCGCGCACGGAGGCCTCGTGGTTCGCGGCCCACGATGCTTCGTGGGGGCGCACGCCCATCCCCGATTGGCCGCGCGACGGTCTTCGCTTCGGCGGCTGGCGTCTGGCCCACTACTGGCCAGGGCGGGAGCCATGAAACGGACGGCGATGGGCTGGTTGATCGCCCTCGCTTTTCTGGTCCGCTTGGCGTGGGTACTGGCGATTCCTTCGCGCCCGGTGGGGGACTTCGCGCTGTACCGGGAGTCGGCCGCCTATCTCGTCGAGCACCACGCACTCGATCCCGAGTTCATCTACATGCCGGGCTACGTGTTCATGCTGGCGGCGGTGGAGTGGCTGGGCTGCGGGTTGCTGGCGGCGAAGATGATCGGCGTCGCCGCCGGAACCGCCATCGCGTTCGCGACGGGGGGCATCGCCGAGGGATTGTTTGGCCGGCGGGCCGGCCTGGTGGCCGCCGCGATCGCGGCGCTCTGGCCCGCCGGGATCGCGGTGGCCAGCGTCACCGGCACCGACCTGCCGGCGGGCGCGTTCGTCGCGCTCGGGATCTACGCGCTCGTTCGGTACGGGCGCGATCGGCCCTGGGCGGCGGCGGCGCTGTTTGGGCTGCTCATGGGCCTCGGGGCCTGGGTGCGGGCCGTGGCGGCGCCGCTGTGCCTGTTGTCGTTCTTCTACTGGTGGGCGGTCGAAAGGCGGGCCCTGCGCGCTGTCGCTCGCGCCACAGTGGGGATGGCGGTGGCGTTCGCGGTGCTGTCACCGTGGGCGCTGCGCAACCGTCACGTCTACGGCGAGCTATTCTTCACCGACAGCCACGGCGGGCACACGGCCCTCGTGGGGGCCAACCCCAACAGCGAGGGGACCTACAGTCGATCGCTGAACCTCATGTTCACGCGCGGGACGGGGTACCGGCTGACTGACACTCCGGCGCGTCATCGAGAGTCGGACCGCGTCGCGTACACGCTCGCCAGGAGCTGGTCCGCGTTCGATGTGCCGTACGCCGTGGGCTTGCTGGGTGCGAAGGCGGATCGGCTGCTGTCGCACGAGCGAAACCTGCTGTACTGGCCGATCTACCGTCAGGGCGTGCTGCCCCCGTCGCGGCGCGCGTTTCTCGATGCGCACCGGGCGGCGCTGGAGCGGCTCGCTGACGGGTTCTGGTGGGGGCTGCTCGCGTTGTTCGTGGCGGGGGTTTCGCTCATCGCCAGGGAGCGGGACCGTCGGGCGTTGGCGTTGCTCGTGTTCCCGGCCGTCATGGTGGTGATCTACGCATCCTTCTTCTCCGAGGTTCGCTATCACCTGGCGATCGCGCCGTTGCTGTTTCCGATCGCGGCCTGCGCGCTGACCTGGAGCGGCGATGCGTTCCGGCGCCGTTTTCGCGGCGACGCGCGCCCGCTTGCGCAGCTGGCGATCTCCGTCTCGCTCGTGTTCCTGGGGTGGCAGGCCCTGCTCGCGTCGGGCAAGGCGCTGCGCGACCGGCATCGCTGGGCGGTCAGCGTCTGTGCCTTCCCGACCGAAGCGGAGACGCATCTTTGCATGTGGCGCCGCCGACTGCCCGTGACGGGCCCATCGCCGGTGCGGGGCACATGGGACGGCGTCGGACTTCGTGTCGGAGGGAACGTGGGCGACGACGTCGTGGCCTCCGCGCGGACCTCGATCGTGCTGGGTCCGGGGCGTTACCGCGTGCGCGCCCGGGTCGCGGTGGGCGGGGCGGCCACCCCGGGCCCCGATGTCGTGGCGTCAATCACGGCTGGCGAAAGCGTCGTCGCGCGCGCCGTTGTGCCTCGCGCGGCGGGGCTCGGGGTACGGGACACGGCGAATGCGGCAGACGGCGCACCCGCCGAGGGCTTCTTCGATCATGAAGGTGGCGCCCTGCGCCTCGACCTCAACGTCGAGCCCGGCGCCATCGGGTCTTCTCCCGACGGTGCGACGATCTGGTTTTCGAAACTTCTGGTTGAGAGATTTCCCCCTTTGGAGATAATCCCCCGTCGATGAGCAAGGCCCCCATGTCCTTTCTTGTTGGATCCGCCGGGGTCTTCCTGTGCTTCTCCGCGGCGCTCTCCGGATGCGGCTCCACCGCCGACTCGCGGCCCGAGAAGTGGTCCTACATCTCGCCCGTCATCATCCAGCCGAGCTGCGCCACCGCGAACTGCCATTCGCAGCTGGCGGAACGCTCGGGCGTCGTCCTCGACACCGTCGCGGACGGGTATCAGCAGCTCCTCAGTCGACACTTCGTCATCCCCCAGAACCCGGATAGCTCCGCGCTCGTGGGGCTGCTTCGCGGCGCGGGAAACCTGCGGATGCCGCCCGACTTTCCCTTGCCGGAGGCCGACATTCAATTGATCGAACGCTGGATTACGAACGGGGCCGCGTGGGATGGCCCGGGCTCGAAGCCGGCGGGGACGCCTTGAGCTCGCGTTCGTCGCTGGTCCTCGTCGCGGTCGGTGTCGCCGCCTTCGTCGTCGCGTTTTCTAGCGGCGCGCGCGAGGCGAACGCCTATCCCCAGTTCCAGTTCAGCTCGGGGACGCAGCGCTGCGCGCAGTGCCACTACGCGCCGGCGGGCTTCGGGCTGTTGACCTCGTGGGGGCGGGACGAAGGCGCGGACACCATCAGCCGCGGCGGCGACGGAGCCTTCCTTCACGGTCTGTGGACACCGCCCGCCTGGCTGGCGCTCGGAGGCGACTTCCGCGCGGCGGCCATCCGCAACGAGGCGGGCAGCTCGGGCCCTCCCGAGGTGGCGGTCTTTCCGATGCAGGCCGACGGCTATGCGCGCGTCGGCTTCGGCGACTCGGGCATCTCGGTCTACGTCGCGGGTGGGTTCCGCGGGACGACGCGGCCCGGAACCGGCTCGGACAGCATGGCCGCGCACCTCGAGTCCGTGATCTCCCGCGAGCACTACGTCATGTGGAAGCCGAGCGCGACGGGCGCCTATGTTCGCGCCGGCCGTTTCTACGCGCCGTACGGCCTGCGGGTGGCCGAGCACATCTACTACATTCGCAGCGTCACCGGCTTCAACCTCTACGAGGAGACCTACAACGTCTCGGGCGGCTATCTCGCCGAGGACTGGGAGCTTCACGTCACCGGGTTCACGCCGCCGCCGAACAGCCTGCCGCTGCCCCTGCGCAGCACCGCGACCGGCTCGGGTGCCGCGGCGTACGGCGAGCGGCGCTTCAACTCGATGGCGGCGCTGGCCCTGCAAGCCCGCGTCTCGCTCAACAAGGATCAGACCCTGATTCAGGGCGGCGCCGTCGGTAAGCTCTGGCTGGACCGGCCGCGTATCTTGTTCATGGGCGAGCTCGATCTACAGCGACGCAGCACGACCGGCGGCAACGGTTCGAATCAGATGGTGGGCTACTTGGGTCCGACGTTCTTCCCCGTGAAGGGCGTGATGGCTTCGCTGGGGCTGGAGCGGTACCAGGAGGATCTGCGAATCTCGAGCACGGCGCACACCGCGGTGGACCTGCAGGTCAACTACTTCCTGTGGGCGCACTGCGAGATCATCCTGCTCGGGCGCTATCAGATGAACGGCACCGGCCTCGCCGACGGCCCCGCCGACTCGCTCGGCATGCTACAGCTTCACTATTACCTGTGAGGACGACGACGCCATGACGACCTCGCGCATGCTCCTCCTCCTGACTGGCCTGGTGGTGACGTCCGCTGTCGGCGCCGGATGCGGCGCCAGCGTCCCCTCGAATCCCAACTGGGTCGAGGACGTTCGGCCCATCTTGGTCGCCCGGTGCATTCGATGCCACCAGAATCCGGTGGCCAACGATCCCGGTAAGACGCCGAACGCCTTCGGCAACTTCGATCACGCCAATTTCAGCGACTTCGCCGGCGCGGACCTGGTCTACGTGAAGATGGTGGGCGACGCCGTCGCGGGAAAGATCGCGGGCTCGCCTGCCGGCATTGGATTCATGCCGCCCCCACCGTCCGAGAAGCTCGCGGATTGGCAGATCGAGACCCTGCAGCGCTGGCAGAAGAACCCGATGTAGCCCTCCTCCCGGGGGCGGCGATCGCGACCTGCCTCCGAGGAGAATGTTCGTGAAGAGTTTTTCGACGCGGCTGCTGGTCGGAGTGCTGTGGCTGACCGCCCTCGGCGCCGGGTGCGGGGCCAACGTGCCCGCCGACCCCACGTGGGAAGACGACATTCGTCCCCTCCTCGTGGCGCGCTGCGTGCGCTGCCACAGCCCCGGCGGCGGCGATCCCGGCTATCTCGGCGGGGCGTCGGCGGTGAGCTTCGACTATGCGACCTTCGACGCCGCCAGCGCGGCCGGCGTCGTCACCTTCATGAAGGGCAGCGATCTGCTGCCGGGCGCCACGGCGGATGCGCGCAGCGGCAAGATGCCGCCCCCGCCCGCGGCGCGGCTGGCGGATTGGCAGATCGAAATGCTCGACCGCTGGCTGAAGAACCCGAGCTAAGTGCACCGCCGTCGAAGGCCCCCTGCGAGACCCCCGGTGAGTTGGCTCGACGGCGGGGCCGGTCCAGCAACCGGGGTCCCCACGCAGGTCCGCCTGCGTGGGGTGGAGTAAAGCTGGACCTCCGGGTGCTCGGATTGGCTACGCGATCGCCGGAGGCGAAAGCCTTGCGAGGCGCAGCCTTGCTGCTTTCATCGTGCGGGATGGAGCCCGCACTCTTTGTTCTCGGGATTCTCCCACCACCAGCGCCCGGCTCGCGGGTGCTCGCCCGGGGCCACGGCGCGGGTGCAGGGCGCGCACCCGATCGACGGATAGCCGCGGTCGTGCAGCGCGTGGATGGGCACGCGGTGCTCGTCCGCGTAAGCGCGCACCTGGGCCGCTGTCCAGGTGACGATCGGGTTCAGCTTGCAGATGCCGCCGTGCTCGGCGTCGAGCTCGATCTCGGGCGTGTCCGTGCGCGTGACAGACTGCTCGCGGCGCAGCCCCGTCACCCATGCGTCCACCTCGCCGAGCACGCGCCCGAGCGGCTCGACCTTGCGAATGCCGCAGCACTCGTGGCGGTTGTCCAGGGAATCGCGGAAACTGTAGAGACCCTTCGTTCGCTCGAGGCGCTCGACGGCCTCACGGGCCGGAAATTGCCACTCGATCTCCACGTCGTACTTGGCGCGCACACGCTCGGCCGCCATGTACGTTTCGTCGGGAAGCCGGCCCGTGTCGAGCGCGAACACCCGAACGCCAGGATCGACCTTGTGCGCGAGGTCGATGACCACGCAATCCTCGATCGAGAACGACGACGCGATCGCCAAGCGCCTGCTGAACCGATCGAGCGCCCAGCGCAGCACGGTGGGGGCGTCGGCTCCGGCGAGCCGGGCCGCCGCTGCTGCCACCTCGGATTTGTCCGCCTTCATATCCGGAGAGTGTACGTCGTGTCGGTGTACCGTCGAGGCGAAAGCGCAGCTGTCCTAGCTTAGCTAGGGGCCAAGCAACGGCTACGGCTCGCCCCGCGGGGACGATGATCGCGACGCGAGTGACGTTTCCTCGCCGAGCATGACCTCTCTCGAGGCGAGGACTGCGCTCCCGGCCATTCCGCGGCGCCTGCTCCCGATGTTCGTGACGCCGCGCTCGAGCGCGGCGTCCGCGAGCTCGTCCGCGGCGACGAGCGTCATCAGGAACGTCTGCCCGCGATGGCCGTCGAGCCGCACCGGCGCCTCCCAGGTTCCGTCCTGCCCGGCGACCACGCGTGTCGCGAAGAACGGAGCGCTCGGGCACCTCCCGGAGGCCTCGGCCACGAGCCACAAAGGCCGATGGAGCCCCTCGGCGACCACATGACCCCGGACCCGTAGCTCGGCCGACACGGCGGCCGTCGCCGCGGGCGTGTCGATGGTCGCGATGGTCAGCCTGGTGTGCAGCCGCCAGGCCACGAAGAAGCCCGCGACCATCCACGCGAAGACGATGCCGTGGACGATCCGCCGCCGCTGGCTCGCGCGCGCTCTCTCCGCGAGCGCCGCCTGCCAGGTGCGGGGGCCAGCAAGCGCCCCTGCTCCTCGGCCACGGTCGCCGTGGCGCGCCCCGTCGGCGGCGAAGCAGGCCTCGCAGGAGATCTCCCCGCCCTCCGTGTACAGAATCTCCGCGGCCTGCAGCGCGCCGCCGCAGATGACGCAAGACTTCGCCGGTTCGCGCATGGGCCCACCTCCGATCGAGGCCAACTCTAGCAGACGGCGCGAAGCGCCCGATTGGCCGGGGCCTCGGTGGCCGGGGCCCGTTTATCGGCCGACCCGCGTCGGCCGCGGGCGCGTCAGAACAGGTACATCAGACGGAGGCGCGCGCTCCACATGTCGTTGCTCCAGGTGCCGCCGCCGCCGCCGCCGATCTGGGCGAGGTCGAAGTCGGAGCGCGCGTAGGCGATGACCGCCTTCACGAAGAGCTGGTGCGCCACCAGGTACTGAAGGGCGCCGAAGGCCTGAAGGTTGGCCGTGTAGTCGACCTTCCCGTTGTTGTCGCGGTTGTCGTCGGTCTGCGTGGTCCAGTCGACGCCAGCGCCGAAGATGAGATCGCGGAGGTTCGGCGACAGCAACGAGCCCAGCCCGAGGTTGGCGAAGCCGCCCACGCTGGTGGTCTTGTACGTCCCGGTGGCGCTCGGCGCTCCAGTGTCGGTGGGGTTCGAATTCACCCACCCGATGCCGCCGCTGACACCAAACTCGATGGTCGGATCGAAGACGAATTGCAGCGAGCCACCCACTCCCTTGCGGACGATCGAGAACTTGCTGTCGCTCTTGGCCTGCGTGGAGTTGCCGTTCATGTCGAGGATGGAGGTGATGTACGAGTCGCTGTGGGTCTGCTTCAGGTACTCGCCGCCCACCTTCACCTTGACCAAGCCCAGGTCGAGGATCGCGGCGGGCCGTCCCCCCAGGGTGTTCGAGCCCGAGTTCGTCGCGACCGCGTCCGCGCCCAGCTGCCCGAGCAACTCGACGCGGAAGAACGGCGTGGGGTAAAGGTGCAGGGCGACGTTGCCGACCGCCTGCTGGGAGGGCCGATCGTGCAAGTACGTGGCGCCGTAGTAGTCCGGCCGCTCGAACGTCGCCGAGCCGAACCCGTTCTGGGTGGCGCCCCGGCGTTCGATCGTGTTGATGTCGAGGCCCATCCCCGTGTGGTACATCTCCCAGCCCTCGTAGCGGCCCACCTTGACGTCCCAGGAGTTCCAGGAGCCGACGCGGAGCCACAGATCGTCGATGTCGACGATCCCCGCGCCGGCGTCGCTCTGGGAGTGGATCTGATCGCTGTTTCCAACCACCTCCATCTGGCCCTGGACGAAGAACTTTCCGTCGGAGTACGTCGGCGTGGCGCGCAAGACCGCGCGCGCTTGCTGCACCCACTCTTTCGTGTCCGCCGACACCATGGGGCTGTGGCCGCGGATGATCTGCTCGTACCCCGTGTCGACCCACGCCGAGCCCGAGAGGCCGAGCCCCGTGCGCGGCATGTACGGCCACTGCAGGCCGTGAAACGAGGGCTCGAGCCACAGCGAGCCGCCATAGATGCCTCGCTTGTTGCCGGGGTACGCCTCGGCGCCGAGGTGCTCGACGTAGAAGACCGACCCCGGAGGCACCGGGGATGCAGCCGGTGCGTCGCTGCCAGGGGGCGTCGGCGTCTCGGACTCGTTCGCGGGGGCCGACGCGGGCGCCCCTGGGACCGCGTCCGACGAGGCAGAGGTCTCGCTCACGGGCTTGAGCGCGGGGGAGCCGCTCGCGGCGAGCGTGGTGGTGTTGCTGGCGGCCACCAGCCCTTCTGACGTCGCGGTCGGGGCCGCCGTGGTGCTCGTGGTCAGCGCGGCCGAGGATAGCGAACCGGGCTCCGACGAAGACGAGCTCGACGTGTCCGACTCGGACCTCGACCTCTTCTCCTTCGACTTCTTGGCGTGACCCTTGGTGGCAGCGGTGGCGTATCCGGTGCCCATCACCGGCCCCAGAAACGCCAAGGAAAGCAGCAACACCATCGATCGCGGGACAGGCTTCTGGCTGTTCATCGTCATGTCTGTCGGTCGCCTCCGGGACGGACTGGGGGATCGCGCGTTTGGTGCTTTCGCCTATCCCGCGGAAAAAGGCAAGGCCTCGAATGGGTGTCGGTTCACTTCACGGCCAGGACGCACCCCGAGTTGCTCGTCCCTGGGGGGGGCCTGCGCCAATAGCCGCCCGGGCACCCCGCTTCCCCGCAGTACCCACCATGCGCCGAGCGTGGGTCAGTTGATGGTGAGGGTGTCCGTCAACATCAGGTCGTTCTTCGTGTCGTCGGTGCCGGCGGAGCTGCGCCCCACCATCACCGTGACGGGTCCGGCCGGATACTTCCAGCTGCTGCTGCCACTGTCCCAGTACTTCAGGTCGGCGATGCGCAACGGGATGGTGGCCGTCGCGGTCTTCCCTGCCGCGACGTCGACCCGCGCGAAGCCCTTCAGCTGCTTCGACACCTCAGCGGATGACGTGAAGAGGAATACGACCTCGGTGCCGTTCACCGTGCCGCTGTTCGTGACGTCGACGGTGACGTTCACGATGCTGCCCGGGTTCGTGCCAGAGGGCGCCTTCGCGCTGCTGCACGGCACCTGCAGATTGGCGTACTGGAACTGCCCCGAGTAGCTGAGGCCGTACCCGAAGGGATAAAGCGGCTTGGTCCCCTTGTTCTCGAAGTAGCGGTACCCGAGGTAGTAGTCCATCTGCGTCGTCCCGCCGCCGTTGAACGTCGGGAACTGGTTGACGTCGCTCGGCCAGGTGACCGGCAGCTTGCCTGTGAAGTTCTGGTCCCCGAAGAGCAGCTCGCCGATGGCCTGGCCGCCCACCATGCCGGGGTACCACGCCATGACGATGCCCGACACCATGTCCTTCCAGGGCATGACGTTGATGGCGCCGCCGCCCTCGAGCACGACGATCACCGGCTTTCCCGGGTTCATCGTCGCCACCTGCATGATCAGGTTGTTCTGCATGCCACTGTTCAGCTTGCCGTTGAGATCCAGCACCGACCTGTCGCCGCTGCCGTTGTACTCCTCGCCCTCGTCGTAAGGCGTCATTCCCGCGATGACGACGATGGCGTCGGCGCCGGACGCCGTCGCGGCGGCGTTGCCGCAGGTGACCGTGGCCGACGAGCCCACCGCCATCTGGATGCCCTTGCAGGGGCTGATCGCCTTCGCCGGATCGAAGTCCACGCGGCTGCTGCCCACGTCGCCCACGCGGACGCCGTTCGGGAAGTCGATGGTACCGTTGTTGATGTCGTCGGCCCGGTTGTTGATGCCCCCTGAAACCTGGCCCTGGCCGTTCGCGGTCCCGAAGTAGTCTTCCTTGGTGCCGACCACCGCGATCTTGCCCATCTTCTTCAGCGGCAGGGCGTTGTTCTTGTTCTGCAGCAGGACCATCGACTCGCGCGCGGTCTTCTCTGCGAGATCGATGTGCGTCTGATTGAAGATCGAGCCGCCGCTATATGTCGAGGACGACGACTTGAGTCCGGTTCCGGTGACCAGGTTGAACCGGTACTTCTGTTCGAGGACTCGCTTTGCCGCGGCGTCGACCTGCGCCTGGGTGATGGTGGTGCCGACGATGCTCTCGATCAACTTGTAGTTGATGCTCATCGGCAGCTCCATGTCCGTGCCTGCATTGACGCCTGCCGCTGCGGTCGTGGCGGTTCCGGTCTGCGCCCCGTTGTTCCCCGACAGCGCCCACCAGTCGGTGATGGTGAAGCCCTGGAAGCCGAAGTCCGTGCGGAGCACGTCGGTCAACATGAACTTGTTCTGCGTCGAGCTCGCGGCCGGCTTCCCGGTGACCGCCACGGGGTTATACGCCCCCATGACGCAGGCGACGCCGCCGTCCTTGATCATCATCTCGAAGTGACGCGCGTAGATCTCGCGGAAGGTCCGCTCGTCCATGGCCGCGGTCTTCATGGCACGAGAGTTTTCGATGTTGTTGGCGGCATAGTGCTTGGCGCAGCCGGGGACGTACTCCTGGATGCCGGCGACCGACGCGGTCCCCATGCGGCCGAGCAGGAAGACATCTTCGCCGTAAGTCTCCTGCGATCGTCCCCACAGCGGATGGCGCAGGATGTTGGTCGTGGGCGCCAGCAACATCGTCTGGCCAGCCGCGACCATCTCGTCGCCCATGGCCTGACCGATCTGGTATTCGAGGTCCACGTCGAACGTGGCCCCGCGGGCGGCGGCGACCGGGAACACCGTCGAGCGACCCTTCGAGCCGCCGCCGTAGATCGGGGCGTCGAGGTTGACGCCGCGGGGGCCGTCGCGGAACCGGAAGCCCTTGATCGAGTGCATCGTGTTGTCGGGTTGCCTGAAGACGTCGTCATAGTAGGTCGGCGACGTCGTGGGCGGCTGCGGTATCCCGCGCATTTGATCGGCTTTTTCCGCCACTGACATATTCAGCAACACGGAGTTGGCCATGTTGTTGTACATGGTGTGCTGGGCGGCCGAGTAGCCAGGCATCTTCGGGTCGGTGGGCGGCGTCGTGTCCGTGCACGCCATCTTCATGCCCGATCCGCCTCCGCTGCCGTTGCCACCCGAGCCCGTCCCATTGCCGCCCGAGCCGGTCCCGTTGCCGCCCGTGCCGGTGCTGGTCCCGTTGCCGCCCGTGCCGGTGCTGGTCCCGTTGCCGCCCGTGCCGGTGCCGGTCCCGTTGCCGCCCGTGCCGGTGCTGGTCCCGTTGCCGCCCGTGCCGGTCCCTGGTCCGTTGCCGCCAGTGCCGCTCTTGCCTCCCGTGCTCGAGCCCGACGAATTGCCGGTGCCGCTGTTCCCGCTCGATCCCGAGCCCGAGCCGCCTGTCCCATTGTCACCGCCGTCGGCAGACGAGGCTGCTGGACGACATCCGAATGAGGCGCACGCGAAGGTGAGGGCAAGGGCCACGTGAAGCGAAAAAACCGGGGACTGCCGCATTTAAAACACTCCGACTGGGGTTTGGGGGAACGCGCGGAGGTTACACCGAAAAAGTTCGCGGAGCGCGTGATTAGGCCAAAGAAAGGCTCGGTTTCGTGACGGGGTTCAGTGGCGCGCCGGCCTCCTTTCGGGCCAAGAATACCCGCGAAATCCGCACTTTGAAGCCAGCAAACGTAGTGTCCCCAACGCCTGGAGCGGGAGAAGATCCGGAGGACGAGGCGGACCGCGTCACGAGCGCACGGGTCCCGCAAGCGCTGCTCCCTGTCGACGTGGTGCGTTCACCGCGCGCGGCTTCGCCCGGTTTCGGCGGCCAGCTTCGCGAGCCTCTCGATCGTGGCGCCGTCGGCGAGCAGGTCATCGACCGTCTGTTCGGCACGGAAGCTCCAGTTGGCCTGGCCCACCGTGCCCGGCGTGTTGATGCGCTGTCTGGCGCCGAGGGCGTCTTGGAACGGGACGATGGAGAGGGTGGACGGCGCTGAATAGATCAGCCGCAGGATGAGATCCCGCGCGCCTTCGTCGAAGGGTCTCCCCACGTCGAGCGCCTTCATGCCGGGGAGCTCGCGCAGACGCTCCCGGGCATCGGCGGGCAGGCCGTCGTACCACGCCGCGGTGGTGTCGGTGTCGTGGGTGGCGTTCGTGGCGACCGAGGACTCTGGCCAGGACGAAGGATCGCGGTACTTGTCGCCCTCCTTCTCCCAGCGCAGCACCCGGTAACCGGGCACGCCGGCGCGCTCGAGGGAGGGTCTCAGGATGGGCGGGACGGGCCCCAGATCCTCGGCGACCACCTCGCCGAACTGTCCCATCAAGCGCATGAGGGTCTCGCCCAGGCGAAGCTGGTCGTGCTCCTCGGCGGGCGAGAAGCCCTTCAGCTTTCCGTCCGCGGAGCGGTAGAACGTCCGGTAGAAGCCAATCGCGTGATCGATGCGATAGAGCGAGAACAGCTGGCCGGCGCGGGCCGCGCGCTCGCGGATCCAGCCATAGCGATCCCGCGCCAAGGCGGTCCAGTCATAGAGCGGCAGACCCCAGTCTTGGCCGTCCGGCGATGCCTCGTCGGGCGGCGAACCCACGTGCACATCCGTTCGAAACAGCCAGGGCCGGGCCCACACGTCGGCCGAGTCCACGCCGACGACGAAGGGGAGATCCCCCATCAACTCCACGCCGGCGCGGCTGGCCTGCAGGCGTGCCTGGCGCCACTGCCGATCGAGCTGCCACTGCGTCCACTTCACGCGCAAGATGGCGTCACCCGCGTCTTGCCGCAGCTCCGCGAGGGCACCGGGGTCGCGGTCGCGCACGCCCGCGGGCCACTCCAGCCAGCGGACGCCGTGCTTGTCGTGGGCTGCCCGAAACAGCGCGTAGTCTTCGAGCCAGCCGCGATTCGCGCTCATGAACGCGATCAGTTGCTGTGCGCGCGCGGTCTGGGGCTTCCATTCGTCGCGCATGAAACGCTCGAACGTGAGCGCGAGCGCGATCTGCTTGAGCTGGCGCACGCCCCCCCAGTCGACCACGGGGGCTCCGTTGGCTGAGGCCAGGCGGTCTTGCGCGTCCTTGGGAAGCGCGTCGCGGCCTCCCGCCGCCTGGAAATCCTCGCTCTCATCCAGCGACAGGTAGACGGGATCGAGCGCGAAGGCCGAGCTCGCGGAGTAGGGGCTCGCGTCGGCGCCGCCGACCTCGTTGACCGGCAGGAACTGCAGCACGGAGAAGCCCGCCTTCGCCGCCCAGGTCGCGAAGCGAGCAAGATCCGGGATCTCGCCGATGCCCCAGCCCGACGGCGTGCGGATGGAGAAGAGCGGGATGGTGACCCCCGCGCGCCGCCGCCGCCGCTGGGCCTCGCGCTTCGCCGCGCGCGCGGGCGCTTCGGCGGCGGCCCGGGCGACCTGGGCCTCGAGGGGTTGGCGCAGGACCACCAGCGCGCGACCCGTGACCTGGTATTCGCCCGCGCAGGGCGCGTCGGCGGCCTTCCCGGGATCCGCGGTGTCGAGCTCCACGAGCCACTGTCCCCCAGCCGAGTCTCGCCCGGGCAGGCGAAACGTCACCGGCTCGTCGTGGGCGTTCATCAGCACGAGCACGCCGTCGTCGAGCAGCCGCGCCCCTCGTTCGTCGAGGGTGTGAAGCGCGTCGCCGCCCAGCATGACCCCCAGCGACGAGATCCAGGGGCGCTGCCAGTCCTCGGGGTTCATCTCCTCGCCGTCGGGCCGCAGCCAGGCCACGTCCTTCGCCGTCGAGTCCCACACATAGTCCCCCACCAGGAAGCGGGTCCGCTGCAGGACCGGGTGGCCGTGGCGAAGCCGGATCAGCCTCCGCGTGAAGTCGACGAGCGTGCGACGCCGGTCATCCAGCGTCCAGTCCACCCACGAGATCTCGTTGTCCTGGCAATACGCATTGTTGTTGCCGCGCTGGGTGCGGCCCCTCTCGTCTCCGGCGAGCAACATGGGGACGCCCTGCGAGAGGAACAGCGTGGCGAGCAGATTTCGCTTTTGGCGCTCTCGCAAGGCGATCACCGCGGCATCGTCGGTTTCGCCCTCGACGCCGTGATTCCACGATTGATTGTCGTCCGCGCCGTCGCGGTTGCCCTCGCCGTTGAGGTCGTTGTGCTTGCTGCCGTAGGTGACGAGGTCGTGCAGCGTGAAGCCGTCGTGGGCCGTGACGAAGTTGATGCTGGCCTGAGGCTCGCGTCGATCTCCCAGATAGAGATCGGCCGAGCCGCTCAGGCGGTAACCCACCTCCGACGCCAGGTTCTCGTCGCCCTTCCAGTAGCGGCGAATGGCGTCCCGGTACTTGCCGTTCCACTCGCGAAAGGGCGCGGGGAAGTTGCCGACCTGGTAGCCCCCGAGGCCCCAATCCCATGGCTCGGCGATCAGCTTCACGCGCGACAGCACGGGGTCCTGCGCGATGATCTGAAAGATGGGGGCGTCCGGGGCGAACTGTCCCGCCCCGAGGCGGCCGAGGGTGTTCGCCAGATCGAAGCGGAAGCCGTCGACGTGCATCTCGGTCACCCAGTAGCGGAGCGAATCGACGATGAGGCGGGCCGCCTCCGGCGAGGAGGCGTTGAGGCTGTTGCCCGTGCCGGTGAAGTCGAGGTAGTACCGCCGGTCGGGCATGAGCCAGTAGTAGGTGGCGTTGTCGATGCCGCGGAAGCTGAGGGTGGGGCCGAGGTGGTTGCCCTCGGCGGTGTGGTTGTAGACGACGTCCAGGATCACCTCGAGGCCCTCGGCGTGGAGCGCCTTGACCATCGCCTTCCACTCCCGCACCTGCCCGCCGGCCGTGCGGTCGCTGGCGAGGTCTCGATCGGGCGCGAAGAACGCGAGCGTGTTGTAGCGCCAGTAGTTTCGCAGCGAGCGGTCCTCGAGGAAGCCGTCGTTCGCGCAGGCGTGCACCGGCATGAGCTGGACCGCGGTCACGCCGAGGTCTTTCAGGTAGCCGACGACAGCAGGATGGCCGAGGCCGGCGTAAGTGCCCCGCAGGGCCTCCGGGACCTCGGGGTGAAGCTTCGTCAGGCCGCGGACGTGCGCCTCGTAGATGACGGTCTTGCGCCAGGGCACATCCGGTGGCGCGTCGTTGCCCCAGTCGAACGACGGGTCGACGATCACCGCCTTGGGAACGCCGGACGCGTCGTCGCGTTGGTCGAGCGAAAGATCGGCGAGCTCGTCGTTGGGGCGGTAACCTTGCACGGGCTGCTTCCAGTCGATGCTCCCCCACAGCGCCTTGGCGTAAGGATCGATGAGCAGCTTGTTCGGATTGCAGCGATGTCCCCGTTCGGGCGCGTAGGGCCCGTGAACGCGAAGGCCGTAGAGCGTCCCGGGGCGGAGCTCGGGGACGTAACCGTGGAAGGTGTATCCGGAGGTCTCGGGAAGGTCGAACCTGTCCGTTTCGGTCCCGGGTGCCGAGGGATCGTACAGGCACACCTCGACCCGGGTCGCCACCCGGGAATAGATGGCGAAGTTGACGCCGTGTCCGTCGAAGGTCGCGCCACGAGGATTGGGTTTTCCGGGCCAAACGGGTCGCATCGACGACCAATGTAAGAGCCCCTCCGAAGGCAACAAGCGGCAGTCGGAAAAATTTCCGAGTTTCCGCTGGTCGGCCGCGCGCGCCGCACCAGCGACGGTGGGGTATCCGGCAAGAGCGGCTTGCACCTGCCCGGGAGCTACGCAACCATCGTCGGCGTGCGACGCTTGCCTTGTGCGCTGTGCCTGCTCGTCGCCGGCTGCCTGGCGTCGGGGCCTGCGAGGGGGCCCACGGTCCTTCCTGCCAGCACGGCCGCCCTCGAGGACAGCATCGCCGCGTGGTACGCGACCGATCCTGCAGGCAGTGGCGTTCTCGGCGGCGCCTCGGCCGAGGCGCTCGCGCGTGCCGTCGCGGAGGGCTTGCGGTCCCGCGGCGACGAGCCCAGGGCGCTTTCCACCCTGGCCAGGCTCGGCGGTTGGTACTTCGGCGAGATCAGCGCGGGGCGCCACCCGACGTCCGCCCAGTCCGAACGGGCCGCCGAGCGCCTGGGATTCCTGGGCCAGCTCCATGCGGCGTCGGTGTTTCCGCTGGGCGCCGAGGTCCCGGGGGCCTGGCCCGACGTGCTCGCGCAGCTACCGCGGAACGCGATCGTCAACCGGTACGGCGTTTGGCTGTCGCCCGAAGGACAGACCGCCGTCGTGGTGTTCGCGGCCGTCGAGCTGACGCTCGAGCCCTTTGCCCGCGAGCCCCGCCCCGGTGAGGTGTTGCGCCTGCGGGGGGCGATAGGGCGGCGGTTCGCGCGCGGTGAGGTCTATCTCACGCCACCCGCGGGCGCTGTCACCCGGACGGCGCTGGCCGGGCGTGACCTCGACGTGTCGCTGCCCTTGTCCTCGACGGGCATCTACCGGGTCGAGGTGATGGGGGATGGCCCGAGCGGGCCGGTGGTGCTGGCGAACGCACCGGTCTACGTGGGCGTCGATGAACCGCGGGCTGACGACGCCGCCGCGGGTGCCGGGGCAACCGGCGCGGGGGCCGCGGAGCGAATGTTCGCTCTGCTCAACGGCGCGCGCCGAGACGCCGGGCTTGCTCCGCTGGTGTTCGATCCGCAGCTCGCGACCATCGCGCGCGCCTACTGCGACGAGATGGTGAGGGGCCACTTCTTCGGCCACGTGTCGCCCACGACGGGCACGGTCGCGGACCGCGTGCGGCGCGCAGGCATCGCCGCGTCGATGGTCGGGGAGAACGTATCGCAGGGGGAGTCCCCCGAGGCCGCGCATCAGGGCCTGATGGACAGCCCGGGCCACCGGGCGAACATGCTCGATCCACGCTTCACTCATGTGGGCGTGGGGGTGGTCGCAACGAACACGGAGCCGCCGCTGGTGGCGACGCTGGTGTTCCTGCGCCGGAGCGATCCGTCGCGCCTGACCGCCGCGGACGTGACCGCCGCGATCGCGTCGCTGCGGGCGCGGCGGCGCGTCCCACCCGCGGCGACGGATCCGGTGCTGACGGCCGCGGCGGAGGCGGGCACCCGTGCGTTCGCCTCCGGCGCGGCGGGGTCCAAGGGACAGGCCATGGATCTCGCCGAGGCGGCCCTCGTGCGCGAGGACCGGCGGCGGGGCGTGGTGCGTAGCAAGGCGTGCGCCGAGTGGCTGGAGATCTACGAGCTCGCCGATCTGGAAGACGTCGCGTTGCTGTCGAACCCTGCCGTCAAGGGCGTGGGCTTGGGGGTGGCATGGCGGGCCGACACCGCCCCTGCCGGCCTGGCGGTACTGGTGCTGGCAGACGGCGCGGGCTGCAAATAGGGGTGCACTAGGGAATGATGAAGCCGCAGTTGGTGAACACGAAGTTCGTGTCCACCCGGAAATCTGAGGCGGTGGTGTGGCGCTCGGCGTGGAACAGGTCCATCGGGTACGTCTGGCCCTTCACGATCCCCAGCTTGGCGGCCTGGGCGTCGAGATCGATCGTCGAGCTCAGCTGGCTGTGCAGGCCCCCCAGGTCGATCGCCAGCTTGCCGTTGATGAACACCCACAGGTCGTCGTCACCGGTGAACGTGAAGTGCTCGCCGCCGGCGTACGCGAAGCTGGTGTGCACCTCGGTGGTGAACCCGAAGTCGTGCTGCTTCCCGTCGCCCCCCGTGCCCGAGTTCCCCCAGCCAAAACCATCCAGCGGGAAGAAGTTGGAGCTGTTGAACGTCGAGACGCCGCCGTTGGAGGCGAACTGGAGGTAGAGGACGTACGGCTTGTTGACGCCGTCGGTGTCCCGGTACCACTCGTCGTAGTTGGCCTTGGTGGTCGTCTGCTGACCATAGGGGCACGTGGCGGAGGTGGCGCCGGTCTCGCACTGCGAGGCATAGACGGGCTTCTTGTCCGCGCCCAGCTGCGCGGCCACGAGACCGACGGTCGCGCCTTGCCCGGAGAAGGCCTCGAAGTCCGGATCGCCCCCGGGCTCGTTCTTGCCCTTGAAGTCCCTGACGACGCCGGTGAGGAAATCGCACCCGCTCGCGCTGTTGAGCCCGTTCGTCGCGCCCGTCGAGGCGAGGGGTTCGCCGAGGGCGTAGCCCCCGACGTCGGCGGGCTTGAAGGCGACGTCTGGCGCCACCCCTCCCACCGCGGAGTCCGAAGTCAGGTTCCCGCCGCCCCCCAGATCCAGGCTCCCGATGATCGGGCCGCCGTCGGGGAAGATGGTCTTCTCGGACGCCTTGTCGAACGAGCAGCCGAGTGAAAAGAATGCAATCGATCCGGCGAGCGAGGCGAGAAGGGGGGCGCGAGATAGGGCTATCAAGGGTGGTCCTCTGCGAAAGATGTGATTATGAAAAAACTTTAGCATGTTCGACCAGGACCGATGCGACGAGGCGAGGGTCACTGCCGCAGCCCGCTACCTCCCGACGATCATCGGCCGGCCCGTTGCGAACTTGACCGTGACCGCCGCGGCGCTCGGCGGCGCGCCATGATAGAAGCGGAATCCATGTTTCGGATGCGGGACGGCTGGGCGCGCCCGGCGGGCATTCTGGCGGGTGTCGTCGTCCTGTCGGTGGCCGGGGTCGCGCCATTCGCGTGCCGTCGCAACTCGGGCGCCGCGAAGCCGGCCTGCGCGCAAGCGGCTTGTGAAGACCGGTTCACGGCGAACGTCACGGTCGCCTCCGCGTCCATGCGCAAGGGAGTCCACAGGATCGACATCACGCTGGACGGCACCGAGCTCGGATGCGCGTTCGAGCTCCCACCCAAAGTGGCGAGCGCGGACGGGAGCATTCTCGGCACGTGTCAGCCCGGGCTCGCCGTCATCCTCAGACCGCAAGCGTCAGGAAAGCTCGAGGAGTCGATCACGGTGATGGGGACGCCCAAGTCGGTCGGGATCACTGAATCCGTCGACGGACAGCCGGTCTTCGAGCAATTTGTCACGCCGGTCTATCAGGTCGCGCACCCAGGCGGGCCCGGATGCGAGCCATCGTGTCGCCAGGCCGCCGCCCACTGGGTGACGCGGTGAAGCCCGGACGCTCGACCAGAAATGAGTTATTGTTTCCAGCCAGGCCAATGCTCGGTCCCCCCCGCCGCGTAGCCCTAGCGCTCCTTTCGTTGCTGGCCGCTGCCTGCGGCTCCGGGAGCGCGCAGGGCCCGGGAACCGGGGGGCGGGCGGGAGCGGCGGGCAAGCCAGGAACCGCGGGGATCGGCGGCGCGGCGTCCGCCTCCAGCGGGACCGGTGGCGCGCTGGTCCCCGGCAACGGTGGGGTGACTGGCGGCGCGGGAAACGGTGGGGCGGGTAGGCCGGGCAGCGGCGGCGGCGGCGGCGGCGGCGGGACCGGAGGTGCGGCCGGACAGGGCGCAGGCGTCGGGGGGGGCAATGGCGGCGCGAGCACCATCGCCTGCGCGCCGTTGCCGCCCATCGGTCGCCGATTGTGGCGACTGTCCTTCCAGCAGTTTGCGAACGTGACGCAAGATCTGCTGGGCGCCGCGCCGACGACCACCGGCGCGCCTGGCAGCGAACGCCCTTCCTTGACGGGCGGGCCGGACCTGGTCGTCAGCACCGAGGATCTGTTCGCGCTCTACGGCGGCGCCGAGTCAGTGCTCGGCCAGATCGCGCCGCGGGTCCCGCAGCTCGCCGCGTGCATGACCGGCGAGACCGACGACGCATGCGCGGGCCGCTTCGCGCGCGCATTCGGGCTGCTCACGCTCCGCCGGCCACTCGCCGACGCCGAGGTGACCGATCTGTTGAAGGTCTACGCCGTGGGCGCAAACAGGGGCTTCGACAACGGCATCGGCTTGATGATCGAGGCGTTGATCCTGTCGCCGTCGTTCTTGTATCGCACCGAGCTCGGGCCTGGCCCGGCGACGGCCGACGCGGCGACGGGAGCCTATCCCGACACGACCCTGACACCGTACGAGGTCGCGACGCAGCTCGGGTTCCTCTTGCTCGGCTCGACCCCCGACGCGGGACTGCTGGCGGCGGCGGCGGCGACCGGCGACGCGGGGCTCGCGACGAAGGCGGGGATCATGGCGCAGGTCGACCGCTTGCTGGCGCTGCCGGCGACGCGCTCGAACCTGACGAACGTGATCGGCACCTGGTTCGGGCTGGACGCGGTGCTCATGAAGGACAAGGCCCCGGCGCTGCTGTCGCCGCTCGCGACCGCGGACCAGGACGTCTCGGCAATCGGCGGGGAGGTGCTGACCTCGGGCCGACAGTTCATCGCCGACGTGTTGTGGACGAACGCCGGAAAGGTCACCGATCTCCTGACGTCGCAGAAGGTGTTCGTCAACCAGCGGCTGGCGAGCCTTTACGGCTTGCCGTTCACCGAGCCGCTCCCCACGACGTTCGTCGCCGCCACGTGGCCGGTGGCACAGCCGCGCACGGGGATCTTGACCCAGCCTGCCTTCCTGTGGGCCGCGTCCGATGCCGACACCAACAATCTCATTCTTCGGGGCAGGCTGCTCCACGACGACGTGTTTTGTGAGGAACCCGTGCCGCCGGACGTTCCGCTGACGTCCCCCGAGGCCTTTAAAGTCGATGCGACCGGCGACAGCGAGGCGACGCGTTCCGACGCGCGGCTCTCGAGCGCGCTGTGCGCCGATTGCCACTCGCAGATTGATCCATATGGGCGGCTGCTGCAAGGCTTCGACGCGGCCGGAAAGTTCACCACGACGGACGAGGCGGGAAGAAGCGTCGACCCATCGGTCACGTTCGTGCCGCCGTCGGTGTTCGCGCCGGCATCGTTTTCCGGACCGCAGGCGTTCGCATCGGCACCCGCCACGGCCTCGCTGCTGTCAGATTGCGCCGTGCTGAAGATGTCCAGCTACGCCATCGGCGACGCGATCTCCCCCGGCAATACCTGCGAGGTCAACGATCTACGCGCGGCGTTCCGGCGGTCGGACGGCACCGCGGCGGCCCTGTTCAAGCAAGTCCTGCTCGCCGATTTCGCGCGCGCCCGCGCCGGAGGTACCAAATGAGCGCCTATCGGATCGCGCGCCGCGCGTTCCTCCGAGGCTGCGGCGGCTCCTTCGCCTTGCTGGCGCCGCTCCTGCGCGGGATCGAGGCGCGCGCGCAGGGGATGCCCGCGCCGCTCCGGTTCCTCGTCATCCAGCGCCCCTGTGGGACCGAGCTCGATCTCTGGCGCCCCGCGGCCGCGGCGACGACCACCAGTTTCACGCTCCCGGTGGACAGCGCGCCGTTCGCTCCCTTGCAGTCGAAGATGGTGATGATCGACGGCCTCAACCTGATATGCGTCGGCCCGACCGGGAACTCGGGCGGGCAGAACACCGCCGAGGGCGGGATGGTCGCGCTCATGACCGGCGTGCCCACCCTGGGCCAGATCGGCCAGCAGGACCACGCGGCGGGCGGTCCCTCGATCGATCAGTTGCTCCTCGCGCGCTCGCCCGTGCTCGGGGGCGCGGGGTCCCCCATGGGAAGCCGGACGCTGTTCGGGTCGTTGCAGCTGGCGGCCGACATTCGCTCGGATCGCGACGAGGTGGCGCCCCGGGTGCTCTCCTATCTGCCGCCGACCCCGAACCCCGACATCAGCTACGCCCGCCAGCCCCTCTACCCCGAGACGCAGCCGCTCAATACGTTCCAGCGTCTCTTCGGCGGCGCGCTGCCGGCGGGCAGCGATTCGGCCGCGCTGCTCGCGGAGAAGCTCAGCGTGCTCGACTACATGCGCAGCGATCTGACGCGCCTCCGGACGCTCATTCCCGCTTCGGAGAAGGTGAAGCTAGACGCTCACGCCTCGGCCATCCAGAATCTCGAGGCCAGCATCCGCGCGTCGTTGCCAGCCCAGGCCGTGTGCATCCGCCCGCCGCTGCCCCCCATGTTCGCGCAGACGGGAGTCGGAGCGAGGGGCTCGCTGGCCCCCGCTGGCGGCTCGAAGCTCTCCGGCGTGGACTACTACGTCCCGGGGGATCCCACCAGCCATCCTCATCAGGTCCTCGGGCGAACCCAGCTCGAGCTCATCAAGGCGGCGTTTCTGTGCGATCTGGTCCGCGTGGCGACGTTCATGTGGGCGTCGGGCACCAGCAATGTCTGGTTTCCGACCACGTTCGACGGCGCGATGCTCCCGACTTCGGTGTTCCCAGGGCCGGCGACACCCCATTACGAATCGCTCGGCTTCGATCCTTCCACCCCCGAAGGGATAGCAGCCCTCGCCTGGGGCGCCGCCATCGATCGTTTCTACAGCGAACAGACGTCGCAGGCGCTGCAGGCCTTCGACGCGGCGACCGACCTCGACGGCAACACGCTGCTCGACAACACCGTCGTGCCGTACCTCAACGACGAGTCCAACCGCTGGGAACACGGCCAGCTCAACATGCCCCTCGTGGTCTTCGGCGGAAAGAACACCCGGATCAAGGGCGGCACCTTCCTGAAGGTCACGGGCGGCGGGTTGCCGATGCAGATCGATCTCAGGACGATCGGCGGGACCGGGAACCGGCCCTTCAACGACTTCTGGTTGGCGCTGACGCCCATCTTCGGCGTCACGCTGCCATCGCTCGGCAGCAAGGCGCAATACACGGGCCCGCTGCCCGGCTTCGTGACGTGAGGCCCCGCGCCGCGAGCTCCATCGAGGCAAGCGGGACCCGCCGAGCGCGATGCTCACCGCGCCCAGCGACTCATCCCTTCGGCTGTCGGTGCGCCAGCTCCTCCATCGAATGAGCCAGCTTCACGTCCAGCGCCGTCACGCCGCCCGCGTCATGCGTCGCGAGATCGACGATGACCTTGTTCCAGACGTTGGACCACTCGGGATGATGGTCCATGCCCTGGGCCACGAGCGCCGCACCAGCCATGAACTGGAACGCCGCCACGAAATCCGCGAACTTGTACTGCCGATGCAACTTGCCATGCTCGAGCTTCCAATCGGGCAGCTTCGCGAGCGCGACCGCCAACTCGGCATCACTCAGTTTTTCGGGACGAGCTGTTGGCATGGGGACCAATATGGGGCTGATCGCAACTTGGGCAATGGCGTCACCCCCCAGCACGACCCGCGCGACACGATCGATCGCAGGGCGGCGGGGCCCCCTTGTGCCGCTCTGCATAGATTCCGGAATCTCGACGGATTTCATGCCGGGGATGTCGTGCGCCGGTGCCCGCGCGGTGCCCCGCCGCCTCGTGCCGCTCAGCAGCCACACCACCATTCGTCGCGGAGGCGGCGATCCCGATCGGATAGCAGGCCGCGGTCGGGATGGGGAACTCGGCAATGATGCCTGCCGTCGAGGTCACGTCGATCAGGCCTATCAGGTCTTAAACGAGATAAGGCGCGGCGGGGGTGACTTCTATGCCGTCGAGGCCGGGCAGCCGAACGCACAGCTCACCCTCTGTCCGGCGAATGTCTGCACGCCGGCAGCCTGCCAGCACGGCTGCCCCCTCGATCCGACCAAGGCCCCAACTGACGCCTCGCGTGCGGCCTGTTCGAACTGGCACACGTTCATCAGCAAGGTCCGTAGCGGCTCCGAAGAAGCTGGATACCGTGCGTGCCGATCTCGACGACCCGCCACCCGGAATGTCCACTCATGAGCCTGTGAACGACTTGACCGGGCCTGTCGATGTCGTCGTCCAAGAGGCCGAACGGCCAGCTCCGACAACCACCGCGCGCTGCTTCATCGGCTTGTGCGCCTACCTGGGATCGCGGAGGGGCTAATTTCGGTCGTCGCGGTTTTGGTACAGGACGCCCTCGCACTATCAAAGCAACGTCGCCGTCCTGGCCCCGCAACTGACAAGCACCTGCCCCTGAGGCAGCCCCACGGGGTGCCCCTTCGCAGCCCAGTACGTCCGGAAAGATGGCCAAAATGTCACGTTCTTGTTGACGGGGACCGGGGCGACATCGACTTAAATGCCGGCTCATGCGTGCACCCTCACCTCGATTCGTGAATGTCGCGCTGGCGTGCGGCTTCGGTATTGTATCGTTCGCCTTCGGATGTTCTTCCAGTTCGGGGCCTGGTGAATCGGGCGGGCAGGGCGGGAAGGGGGGAGCCGCCGGTAAAGGGGGCCAGGCGGGCGGCGGGATGGGTGGTGCGGCTTATGGCAGCGGCGGCGCGGCGGGGCATGCCGCAAACGACGGCAATGGCGCGGGCGGCGTCGGCGGCACCGGTGGCGTCGAGGGGCTCGCGGGACATCCGGGCGGCGGCGCCGGCGGGGGAGCTGGTGCCGGCGGAGGAGGTGGCGCGACGGGCGGAAATGGGGGCGGAGGCGGAAAGGCCGAAGGCGGCAAATCGGGCCAGGGCGGCAACGGCGGCCAGACCACGGGCGCGGGTGGTCACGCGGGCGCGGCGGCCGGCGGGATGGCGGGCAAAGGCGGTGCCGCGGGAGGTTCCGCCGGTGGTTCCGCTGGTACAGGCACGGCAGGCGCCATTGGTTCGACCGGCGGTTTTGGGGGTGCAGGCGCAACGGGGGCGACCGGTGGCGCTGGCGGAGCGGCGGGGACCTCGGGTGGGGTTGGCGGCGCCGGCGGCGTTGGCGGGCCAGTCTCGTTTGTCTCCGGAACGGAGTGGCCGACGTATGCGGCAGACATGAACGGGATCGTCGGTTCGACCCTGGGCCCGGCGGTGGTCGTCTACGCAGGCACCGTGCCCGCCTTGCCGGGCGCGACCTGGATCTGGCGTAAGGATTGGTCCGCCTCGGGCCTCGGAGATCTGGTCTTCGCCGGCTTCCAGAAGACTTTCGTGCTGGGGTCGAAGCCCTCGGGCAGCATCCGGGTCATGGTGAACGACTTTGCCGAGATCATCGTCAACGGCTCGGTGGCCGGGACCGTCGGCAGCATAACCAACGAGAGCGTCGCCTACGCCGCGCAGACGACCGTGCCCGCGCCGCTGGATCTAACGCCCTATCTCATGCCGGGGATCAACACCATCGAGATCATCGCCCAGAACGGGCCCGCCAGTTACACGGGCGGTCAGTGCTCACCGTGCACCTATTCGGTCAACACCGCGGGCGTCATATTCGCCGGCACGCTAACCTCGAACTGACCGCGGAAGTCAGTCAGGTGCGCTTTGCGATGGCCTGTCCTACCAGAAATCCATCCGAAGCGAATCACGCGGCCGTCCGCAGGTACTCGTGATGAAGACCACCGGGGTGGGGGAGGCAACGACTGGACCGCCCGCCTCGCCGCCTGAACCACATGACCGGCGCAAGTCCCGGACGACCCCCAAGAGACCTCGAGCGCCAAGCCCGCCTCGACGTGCTGGCACACCCGAGGGGCCCGTCGGCGATGGCGCACGCATCACAGCAGCAGGTTCGGCCTGCCATCCATGATCGGCCCCGCCCGGCGCCCGGATGACTTGTTGGCGAAGGACAGGGGGCGGCGTTCGGTCGGCAGCGGCGGTCTGCGACGAAGATGTTAAGGTGCGAGCGATGACGACCGAGGCGACCGCAAAGGCAAAGGCGACAATGGTGAGCAAGGCGGAGGCCCGCCTGGGTCGGCGATGGCTCGTCTCTTTGTTGGCGATGCTGACATTCTCTTCGCCGCTCGGCGCCCTGTTCGTGGGGTGCGGCTCCAGCGACGGCAAGGCGGCAAGCGGAGGAAGGGGCGGCTTGAGTGGCGGCGGTGGTGCGGGAGCCGGGGGATCCGCTGGTGCCGGCGCACCGTCGGGCGAGATCGTCTGGGAAGAGGACGGCGTCTGGCACAGCGTGCCGACCGCCCTGGCCGACTACACGACGTCGGCGTCCACGGACGTCATCGAGATCGTGGGTGCCGAGCTTGTCTTGGTCGGCGAGAGAAGCATCGGCATCCTGGTCGGCGCCACCCCGCCGCTCGGCGGCACATATCAATGCAGCGATTCCGTCGCCCCGATCATCACCTACTCCGACGGAAGCACCACCGCCTATCAGGCGCAGAGTTGTAAGGTCGCCGTCGCCATTCCGACGACCGGGGCCGGTGGCGGTGCGGGGAACGCTACGGGGACGTTCACGTTCGTCCTCACCGCCGCCGGCGGTATCACGAAGAACATCACGAACGGGACCTTCGACATTCCGATCACGCGCGGAAACTGACGCCGAGCGACTGATCGACCCCCGTGGTGGCTGCGTCACGCATCCGCTGGGATAGCGAGGAGCCACGAGTTCCCTGTACCAGCGGAGGATGGTGTCGGGGCTGGCGATGCAGGCGACGTCACGCGTCCTTGGCGACCCAGTTCATGCCCGAGCGTCGCATGAGGTAGCAATGAGGACAGTACGTGAACGGCATTTCTTCGTGTCGTCGAAAGCAGAGGCCGGGGCGATTCGCCCCGGCCGCCTGTTTGGTGCTGCCGGTCAACTAACCGGCGTACGTCCGGCGCTCGGTCAGCGTCGAGCGTGCCGTCCACGTAGGCCCGGAAGGACCTGCGTGCCCTCAATCTGGACGGCCGTCAGCGCGTTCGGGTTGAGCCCCAGGAGGGCGAGGATCGTCGGTGCGACCTGGGTGGTCTCGACGGAGGTGGACTCGACCTTGACCGGTATGCCCGGTCCGCTGACAACCATCAGGACGTGTCGGTCGCCGGTGTTCATACCTCCGTGCTCGGCGAGCTTGGTCGGCTTCGCGTAGACGATGCCCACCTGGACCTTGCCGAAGACGTCCGGGTATTTTCCGTTGTCGACCGAGACGCCGAAGAAGTGGGCGGCCTCAGCGCCGGCCCAGATCTGGGCGAGGCCCGAGTGCTGGACGGTGACGGGGTTCTTGTTGACGTCGAAACCATCAGCGGTGTGGTTCCACAGGTAGCTCTTGACGAAGTCGCAAGCGGCCTGCGAGTTGTCCGACAGGTAGGACTGCCACAGGTCATCGTTGGTTCCGGCAACGATCAGGCTCGTGTTGCTCGGGTGCGTCTGCGCCCAGGCGGCGTTGATCGCGCTGACGATCGGGCCGTCCTTGACGGTGATGAGCTCGTTCGGATCCTGCGGCGACTGGCCGTGCTTTGCCGTGACGATGATCGTCGTCGAGCCCGCGAGGCCGTCCTTGTGGATCGTAGCAACGATGCGGCCAAGTTGAGCGTCGACGTAGTCGAGCGCGCTCGAGAGGACGGGGCCAGGAACGAGCTGACCGTTGACCCACTGGTAACCACCTGCCTCCGGAGCGCTGGTGGTGTAATTCCCGTCCGCGTCCGGACCGATCAACGTCGTCGGAGTCGAGCGGATCTTCTCCGCGACCGAGACGGTCTGGAAGTTCATGCCGAAGATCGCCGGGGTGCCGACGTGGGTCTTGCCCGAGTGGTCGAGACCGTCGATCTCATTCAGGATGGCCTGGACCTTGTAGCCGTCGTACTGCTTGGTGGCGGCGTTGATGTGCGCCCAGTCGTCGTCCTGTGGGTAAGGGACACCGTTCGGCATGACAGCCTGCGAGTCGATCTCCGGCGAGAAGAGGTCGTCGATGCTCTGGCCGTTCGAGCCCGGACCATTGAACGACGCGTAGACCTCGTGCTTGTCAGACCAAGCGGTGCGCAGGCCGGCTTTGTGGATGACCTGGAAGATCGTGTTGACGCCGAGGTAGTCCCACGGGGTGATCGGCTTGCAGGTCTTCGGGTCTACTGGGAACGTGCCCGAGTTGAGCGACGTCTTCGGGTCGAACTTCAGGTCCATGATCGCCGCGGGGTTGGTGTCAACGCCGTTGGCGAAGATCGAACCGTCCTCGTCGAACGACGGGAAGGTGCCGCTCGTGGGGTCGATGAAGTCGGGGACGCTCGCCAGCGCGTCATCCGGCGAGTCATAGATGACGTCCCCACCGGTGGCCGGCTGACCCGGGGTGCAGGCTGCGCCCGCCTCGTCGACCTTGTGGCTGTACTCGACGTCATAAAAGACGCCGGTCGATTTGGGGTTACCGCCGGTCATCAGCGCGGTGCCACCCGGGTCGGAGTCCGACGGGTTGGAGGCCGCCGCATTGGTGTACTCGCTGCCGGAGTGAGTCAACTTGGCAAGCGTCGAGCTGGGGTGGTTGGCGACGTACCAGTGAAGGTCATTCTGGTGCATGCCATCGACGCTGATCAGAAGGACGTGCTTGATGTCGCCGTGATCGCCGTGGTCGTCATCGCCCTGGTGGTCGTCGTTGCCTCGGTGGTCCTGGTCACTCACGAGGGCGGAGGTTGGGCTGGTGGTGGTGGTGCCGGTCGGGTCCGTCCCGCAGGCGGTCAACAGGGACAAGGCAAACAACGAAGTGGTCTTCTTGTGAGTCATCGATCATCTCCTTTTGGGGCGGATGGCTGATCCAGTACCGCAGGTAGATCTCGACGCGCGTTTCGGTCTCGCAACGTTCTGGTGGCCCAGAACTGACGTGACGCGAATGCGTAGGGTGGGTGACGCCACGAACGACGGCGAACGTTTTCGACGTGCCACCCGTCACGTTCTTCGACGATGATCGGAAGAACATCGTTGGTGAAGGAACTAGAACCTCGAGGGGCTCTCTACTCGGACCATGGTCGCGATCGCGCGGCGCGAAGGCGGCCGGCCCGACGCGCCGACGCCCGCCCAGAAGACGCGGTCGTCCATCGACAGGCCTGGGAGGCAGGGGTGCTAAAATGGCGGTATGCCGCTGAAGATCGATGAGTCCCCGATCCCGGAAGCTCGCGTGGACGATCTCGACCTCGACAAAGAGGGTGATGCCGCCACCTGGGATGCGCGCATGGATGCCATGGCCGAACGACGCATTCGTCAAGCGCGGGCGCGGCTGGAACAGATGGGCGTGATCGACCCCGAGGGACAGCTCGTATCGCGGCAGCTGCCTCCCGACATCCTTCCGACCTCGTTGACTAGCGTCGAGACCGGTTGAGACGCGGTAGCAGCGTCGAAGACCGCCGCCCGCCCGGTCATGCTCGTGGTGGCGGGGCCGCCGGGAAGCGGCGCGACAGTGCGAGACGTTCGTGGACGAGCACATCGACGGGAAGCGAAGCTTCACCGTGGAAACCACGATGCGAACGCTGGTGTCCGTGCGTCAGGCAGAACGGGCGCGGAACCAGGGCTTTCGAACGGCCCTCACGTTCTTGTGCACCAGCTCGGCGGACATCAAATCGAGAGGGTGCTCCAGCGTGCCCAGGCGGGTGGACATGCCGCGTCCGAAACCGAGACCCGGGCTGTGCACTTGGCTGCCCTTGCGAACCTTGCCGAGGCGGTTCGGGTGTTCGATCAATGCCGGATTCTCGATACGTCGGAGCCGTGGAGGCAGCCTCGTCTCGTTGCGCGCGCGGCTCATGGCAAGTGCGCGCTAGCAGCCCGTGGTGAAAGCGAGCGCCGGCCGGGCAAGGGTGCCTCGGACGCTCGCGGCGGGTGACTGACCAGGGGCGGTACGTGAGGCGATGTCGCGGCTCAGATGGGCCACAATGGCCACGAGCCGGCGCAAGAACGCCAGGACGGCCGAACCGTGGGCGGCTGGACGCGGGCTGGGGCTGGGGTGGGGCAGCAGGGCGTGAGCCATGGGCAGGTCCCGGAACGTGGCCCCATCGGAAAGAACCGTGATCCGGCCGGCCGAGGCGTCGCTGGCCCGCGCCGACGTTAGAAACGCGCTCGATAGAGCCGAAACAACGCCCACGATGCGAAAACCCCTGGGCGAAGACCCACGAATCACATGCTCCCGCCCCTGGCGCACCAGTCCAGGACTGAACCATGGCCTGTGCCTTCCGTCAAAGAGCCCTCGACGCGGCCAGGGCGGGGGCCATCCAAAAGCCGACTTCCATATCGTCGCCTTGGGCGTCGAACCCCGCTTGATATAGGTTGATAGTCGGCATGTCACAGGAGGCCTAATTGCGTTCAGGGTGTGATGATAGGAGACTCCGTAAAGCACACCGCTAGGGTCGAGCGACAAGGGCGGCATCTGATAAAACTCGGGGTCGGAGGCGCGGCCCCTGACGTCAGGTTCGCGGCTGGGGCTCTCTTTCATGCGCGGTCCGTTCAAACTCGATATTTGCCATCTATAATCTTGCGAATGGTCGATTTGGCCGATACATTGCCGTTCCACGGAGGGAACGCCAATGAAGAAGGCAACGATGATCGGAACGACGTTGTTGGGGATGTTGCTCGGAAATCAATTGGCCGGGGCGGCGACGGAGACGGAGTGGGAGCTCCCCTTCCCCGCCCCGCAGCCGCTGCAGGTCGCCAGCGGTAGCAGCGGCACCTATTACATCGACTTCGACGGGACGAGCGGAATCGCCTACCTCGGCCGGCTGGAGCCGGGCGAGAATCCTCGCCGCGAGAAGTTCAAAGAAATGGCCACGCCGTTCGAGGCGAGCACGGGCAACGACCTGCAGATTCGTCCGTCGGACGGCGCGGTGTTCACGACCGACCTCGCCACACGCGCGTTGGCGCTGGCCGACCTCGACACCCGCCGACTGACCATCTGGACGATGCCGCCGGCGGCGGACAGCGGCCCGCGCAGCATCGCCTTCGACAGCAGCGGTCGCGTCCTTTTCCTCTCGTCGGGGTCGACCGTCGACGCCGCGATCGGTCGGTTCAATCCCTCGACCGGCCTGGTCGAGCTCTGGACGATTCCCGAGACGATCGTGGCACCCGGCTCCGACTTCGCCTCGCGGATCGTGCAGGCCGCCGACGGCACCGTGTTCTTCAACGTCAACGGCTTCGCCCATCCGGCCCTGTTGGGCCGACTGGACCTCTCCACCGGCGTCTTCACCTCCTGGGTGACGCCCGAGGCGCCCATCCCCGGGCTCGCCGCCGATGGCACGGGGGCGGTCTACTTCCAGGAGCAGGGGGACACGCTGGGCGTCGCCCGGTTCGTTCCGGCCACCGGCACGCTGACGGAGTGGACCTTCGTCGACGACATCTCGTTCACCCAAAACATGGTCCTCCAATCGGGACTGTTGTACTTCGGGAACAACGGCCCGACCGCAATCGTCAGCCTAGATCCTTCCGTGGCCGGCGTCGACAGCACGTTGTCGCCCGCGGTCAACGATCCGGTCACCCCGTCGAGGGCCGTGGTTAGGCCGGTCGTGACCAAGCGCGATCCGCACCGCAACGACAACGTCCGCGGGGCGGTGACCGTGTCGACCCCCACCACCGCCGGCCCCTTCACCGTCTACCCGACCGACTACCCCGACTACATCGCCGGCGACAGAGCCGGATCGATCTACTTCACGGGCGGCGCCGACGGCGCATCGATCGCCAAGCTCACCTTCTGAGCCGTCGGCGAGCTCACATAGCGGTACGAGTTCGAACCCGACTCGAGCCGAACGAAGATGTCGCCGCCGGCGCTCGCGGCGGAGGCCGTCACCGAGCCCGACGACGGCTACCTGGTGCTTTTCACTGGCTATCGGGCCGTCCCTGGGTCAAGAGGAGTAGGGGCTGATTCAGGGGTCAGGAGGTGTGGATGAGCATTCGGCGGTATTGGGTTTCGCTGGCGATTGCGCTCGCGTCAGCAGGGTGGGCTGGAAACTCGTTCGCGGCGGCGAACACGACGCCCAAGGTGGAATTCGTGACCGTGGCGGCGCAGCGGCGAGAGCCAGTCGTGGGGGTAGGATTTCACCCGGCAACTTCATCGGTCCGCTCGCTGTCGAGGTGATCCTTCGCCCGCTGCCACACGTCGCCGTCGACGTTCAGGTGGGCGCCCTGAGCTTGGACAATGGCGTGCATGGGCTGGATGTCGCGCCCCAGCTCCAATGGGAGCTCCTCCGTGCGTGGCAAACACCGTATATGGGACTCGGCTTTCGCTATGAAGAGGTTTGGTTGGACGGGGTGACGGCCACTAGCAAAGGCGGCTCCCTGGTCGGCGGCTGGCAATTTCGGTGGCAGTCCGGATTTGGAGTGCTGGTTGGTGGGGGCGCCTTGTACCGAACTCCCGTAACTCTGAACGCCCCTAGCGCCGGCTACTACAGCTCCGGGGGTCTGTCCGGCACGTAAGAAGTCGGCGTGCGCTCCTTCTTCTGAGGGACGCGGCAACCAGGCTTTCGCCGTTCTGACCTGCGGGCAGATCGCCAGTGCGGGGAGCGCGCAGAGGAGAAGGCCATCTTCGACGTGTTCTACCTGTCCGGGACGAGGCCGCGCACCTTGTGAATAAGCGTTTTTACACTGTTCCGTGGCAGGTGGGCAGGAGGATCTGGGGCGAACCGTGGGCGGCTGGACGCGGGCTGGGGCTGGGGTGGGGCAGCAGGGCGTGACGCCGGAGACAGGGGACGTTGGCGGCATGGAGGTGTCCGCTGCGAGCAGACGGGCGTGCGGTCGCTACGCGGGATCGGAAGGGAAGGGGTCGAAAGGAGGCGAGCCGGTCGAAGGCGAGCGGGGCGCCGCTGCGGTCGCTGGCGGGCCGGTGGGAAGGCCGACGCCTGACAGGAAGCGGCGGACGCTGTCGGGAGCTTTCACCAAGGCGACGAGCTTCATTCTCCCGCCACAGCGGTGGCAGTCGAGGACGTCGACCTGAAAGGTTCGCTTGAGGAGCTCGGCCCATGGGAGGTACCTGCGACGACGAGGTACGGGCGCCGGCACGGGCGTCGCGGCGGCAGCGGCGGGCGCCGCGGTCGCGGCCGCCTCCTCCTCGCGGCCTGCGGGGACAACGTCGCGGCGGTGTCGGCTGCGGGGCGCGAGCAATCCGTGATACCGCACGAGGTGCAGCCTCGGGGCCGGCACCAGCGCCGCGAGCCGCGCCATGAAGGCCTGCGGTGCAAGCTCGACCGCCGTCGTTCCGTCGCGATACGGCTTCTTCAGCGTGATGCGCAGCCGGCCGTCCGGCAGCACGGACAGGCGCTCGTTCGCCAGCGGCGGCCGCAACAGATAGCGGCAAATCGCTTCGCGCCCGCGGACGTCCGCCGCGTGGACGTGCGTGGCCGCGTGCAGTGAAAATCCGCCCTGCTCCGCCGTCAGCCGACCCGTCTTCCGCGGTCCGGTCCGCTCGTCGCCGCGCGCCACCAGCACGATCGGCGCGACCTTGCGCGCGGGGCCCGCTGGCGGCGCGCCCGACACCGCGCCCGCCAGCAGCCGCGCCAGCAACGGATCTTTGTCGGCGAGCACGTCGCCATCGCCGTCACCGCCGACGACGGCCAGCACCTCACCGTCGCCGGCGGTGACGACAGGCGCGAGAATTCCGCGGCGTTCCAGGTAGCGCAGGATGCGGCGCCGCGCAGTCGCGAGGACGGCCTCGACGTCCTCCTGCCGCAGGCCGGGCGCCGCACGTAACGCGAGCTTCCCATCGCCGCCCGGCGCGTACACGCCGTCGACCAGCAACGTGTGAAAGTGCGGGTTCAGGCGCAAGTCGGATGAGGCGCGCTGAATCGCGGTCACCCCGCCCGTGAGGCCGCCCTGGCCGGCGCGGCGGCGGTAGTCCCGCGCGACCGTATCCACGAAGAGGCGCAACACCGCCGCCAGCGTGCGACCGTCGAAGGCCAGGCGATATCTCACGGGGTGCGGCAGCGTGAGGACCCACTGTCGCAGGGGGGCGTCGGGGAGCCGCTCGTCCACCAGCCGCGCCGCGCCCTCGCACATGCGCCGGCCCATGCAACTCGGGCAGAAGCCGCGCGCCTTGCACGCGAACGCCACCAGGCGCGAGGCTCCGCAGTCACCGCAGCGCACGTGCGCGAAGCCGCGCGCCAGCATCCCGCAGCCCAGATAGCCCGCCAGCTCCCGCCTCACGAATCCCGGCAACTGCCGCCCTTCGCTCTCGTCCCGCCACGCCGCCTCGAAAGCGCCCAGGTGGGCGCTCACCGTCTGCCACAGCGCCGTCTCCTCCGGCCTCCGCCGCTCGTACCCACGCGCCCCCGCGTCGCCCGCCGTGGGCTGCGGGCTCGGGCGAGGGTGAGCTGATGGTGCGTGCACTGCCCGAAGGCATCGGCTCGGCCGCCGCCGTGTTGCACCGGCCTGGTTATGCCGTCCACGCTGGCGTGCAGCTCGAGCTCAACGGCGCGTACTACTGCGCGCCACCCTGGCCACATCGGGCACGTGCTCCCCGTTCAATGGGACGAGCAACACGTGCGATTGACCCGCAGACGAAGCAACTGATGCGCGAGTACCGACTGCAGGAGCGCGGTCGCTATCGCAGCAAACGCCCCCGGGTCGATGCCCCGACTGACGAATGAGGAAAGCCGGAGCACCCCGATCAATCTGCCTACCCGACGGCCATCGCCGGCGTGATCCGCCACATCACGCCCCCGCGATGGCCATCATCCACCCGGACCGCAAACCCATCATCCAGCCTGCGCGGCAACACACCGCAACGGCGGCGGCGTCACGAACGACGACAATCTCGTGGACGCCATCGCCGAGCTCATGGACGTGATGCGGGATCTCTGTCGCTTCGCGACCGTCTTTCGCATGGCCGGGCCCGACTCCTGGGCGGAGACGCTCATCGAGCAATGCGCCGAGCTCCTCGCGCACCGCGCGCGTCTCCTGTCTGGCTCCCGTGAGGGCACGCGCGCGAGCCACCCGACATCCGAGACGAATGCCGTCACCGATGGCGGCGGCGTCGCCGGGTTCGAGTCGAAGAACTACGGTTGGACCTCGTTCTCGGCGGGGGGCGTGCGCGCTCTGTGGTGGAGCAACATCTTCCCCGATGATCGCCGACTCATCCTGGTCGAGAGCGCGATCGACGCGCTCAGCTTCCACCAGGTCCACGCCGCTCCGCGCGTGCGGTACGCCAGTACCGCGGGTACGTTGAGCGAGCACCAGCGTAGAATCCTCGCGGACGCTCTGAAGACGCTCCCTCCTGGAATGACCGTCGGCCTCGCATTCGATGCGTATCCGGTTGGAGACAAGCTCGCCGAGCAGCTTCGGGCGCTGGGCGCGGCCGAGGCTTCGCGAGACCGTCCTCCCATCGGGAAGGACTGGAATGAGTATCTGCAACACCTCGAGCGCGAGCACGTCAGCGCGCGCACGCCGTCGCGCGGCCACTCCAGGAGCCGCTAGACGATGGCTCTCGCGACGGCCCTTCGGCAGCCGCTTGGCATCCTCGTGGCGGCTCTCCTGACGGCTCTCGTCATCGTGTCGGCCGCCAGCGCCGTCGCTCCTTCCTTCACGTGGAACCTGTCGCCAAGCCTGCCGCGCGGGCTCTATCACCTCGATCCGGCCGCTTCACCCACTCGAGGCGCGATCGTTTCGTTCCAGCCCCCCGCGCCAGCCGCCGCGTTGATCGCTGCGCGCGCCTACCTGCCGCCCAGCGCCACGCTCCTCAAGGTCGTCGTCGCAGTGCCGGGCGACGGCGTCTGCATCGACGACGCCTCTGTTACGGTGAACGGACGCTTCTTCGGCGCCGTCGTCAGCCGCGACTCGGCTGGCCGCGCGCTCGTTCACTTCCGGTTCTGTGGCGCTGTGCCGGAGGGCCAAGCGTTCGTGGCGACCCGTGCACGGCTCAGTTTCGATAGTCGTTACTTCGGGCCGGTTCCCGTCGCTTCGCTGACGGTCGCTGTGCCGTTGTGGACGTATTAGCGACCATACTCGCGTAGTCTTCATCCAGACCATGTAGTAAGCGCCAGCGCAACGTCCGAGGCGCGGTCCGGCCGCGCGCGCTCTCGGGGCGCGGATCGCGTCGCGTGCCTCTACCTCAGCATTCCACGTCCGCGGAGTCCCTCGCTCCTCGCGCGTCCTGCGTCTCTCTCGCCGCACTGCGCGCGATCGGGGTAGGCTGTGCGGCGGCGGTAGCGCGGGCCGGCGCCGGGGCACTGCTGGCGGACCGCGCCGTTGCTGCGGCCTTCGTCCCAACCACCGTGGGTGTGCCGCGCCGTCCTTTCCGGCTCCTTCGCTTTCGCCTCAAGTAGCCTCGTAGAGTCGCGGCGTTGATGGCGATTCCCTGCTCCGACATGAGTCGTGCCAGCTCTTCCGGGGAGTAGCCGCGGCGCCTCGCGGCGCCGAGCTCGGAGGCGAGCAAGATGACAGCCTCTTGTTTGCTGACCTCCCGTGGCTGGTTGCGCGGCAGCTCCGTCAGGCGTCGGCGCAGCGCTTCGATGTCATCGATCGTGATGGCCATGAGTCCTCCGATTCGAGTTCACACGGTTCTCGGGTAGCGCTGCGGCCGCGTTGCCGCGCGACTCCACGGTTGGATCGCCGATCGAGATGAGAGCCGGGTGAGATCGGTGTGGCCTGAGTTGATCAGACGCAGGGCAAGATAAAGAAGTGATTACACGTAGGACTTACGTCCTCGTAATCACTTCGAAAAATGTAGTATCACGCGCGCCTGCGGTGATATGGCGTGGCGAGCAAGTGCGCGCGTTGACTCGCGATTCTCGGGTATCACACGTCGTTCGACTTGGCATTCCTCGACGGTGCGGGGCATTTCACCTCAATGCGCCGCGCGCGAGACCCATTCGCTCCGGCAACGCTCGCGCCCCCGGACGCGAGTACTGGTACAGGCGATGGAAAAGTCATTCGGTCACGGGGCGTCCTTCCGACCGCGAATGGGCGGTAGGGGCGGTGAGGTCGCGTACCAGCGCGCGCCACGATTCTGCCGCTCGGTGCTGGTCAGAGCGCAGCTTCGGTTCGCGCTCGTAGCTGGTCTCTCCGGCGCGCGCCCGCGAAAGCACGGCATGCGCGGCGTGGCCGACGTTCTCCGGCCGAAGACCGGCGCGCGTCGCTGCATCGTGAAAGCGCGCATCGTGGGGATGAACCCGAGTGGTGTGAAGGCGGCGCGGCTACACCTCGCGTACATCGAGCGCGACGGCGTGGAGCGCGACGGTTCCGAGGGGCGGCTCTATGGCGCCGGCGAATCCGTGGATCGCGCCAGCCTGACCGATGCCATCCGGGGCGAGCGACACCAGTTCCGCTTCATCGTGTCGCCCGAGGACGATATCGATCTCACGGCGTTCACGCGCGAGCTCGTGCGCCGCGTGGAGCAGGATCTCGGCGCGCGGCTCCACTGGGGAGCGGTCAACCACTACAACACCGACAACCCGCACGTTCACCTGGTCGTGCGGGGCGTCGACCGGGATGGGCGTCAGGTCTGGATCGATCGCGCCTACATCTCTGAGCGGATGCGGTGGCGCGCCCAGCATTTGCTGACGGACGAGCTCGGGCCGCGGCCGAAGCACGAGATCGAACGCCAACTCGACCGCGAGATCGGACAGGAGCGCTTCACGAGCATCGATCGAAGGTTGGCGAGCGTGCTCGGTCCGGATCAGACGGCGACCATCGCGCGGATCGCGCGGGCTGTTGATGACCGGGGACGGCGGCGATTGGTGGCGCGGTTGCAGACGCTCGAAGTGCTCCAACTCGCCACGCACACGTCGCCCGGCGCCTGGCGCCTCGACGTGAACTGGCAGAGCGCGCTTCGGGAGCTGGGGGAGCGCGGCGACATCATCAAGCGCCTGCACCGTGCGATGGGCAAAGCAGCCCGTCCCGAACACTACGAGGTGATCGATGCCAGCACCGATCGGGCGCCGATCGAGGGAGTGGTCAAGGCGAAGGGACTTCACGACGAGCTTCGGGGTGACGTCTACGCGATCGTCGAGACGCCGCGCGGACAGGCGGCCTACGTCCCCCTCGACGCAGCCAGCGCGGAGTCCATTGCCGAGGGGGCCATCGTCCGTGTCGCCGTCGAGCGACAGACCTGGTCAAAGCCGATGGACCGCGTCCTCGCGCAGGTCGCCCGCGAGAACGGCGGCATTTACGATGCGAAGGCACACCTCCAGGCACTCCAGCGGAGGCCACAGGTGATTGGCGGTAAGACCACTCCTGCCGAGGATGTCGTTGCCGCGAACATTCGGCGGCTCGCGCGCCTGGAGCGGCACCAACTCGTCGTGCGCCTTGCGGACGGTCGCTGGCGGGTGCCGGCCGATCTCGTGCAGATGCTCCGGGCTCGCGACGTCTCCCATCCACGACGCCTGGTTCGGGCACGGCAGGTGGCGCCATCGCTCCGACGGCAGGTCACGTTGCGCGCTCCCTGCTGGCTTGACACGCAGGAGCCTGCCGCGGCGCGCGCACCCTACGGATTGGGGGTCGAGCTCGGCGCCGCCATCAAGGCCCGAGCGCGGTTTCTGGCTGCCCTGGGGGTTCCGCTCGCGCCACCCGACGAGCGCGCGCGTACGCTCGAGCGCCTGGAGCGGTTCGATGCCGCCCGGAAGCTCGGCGCCGAGCACGGCTTGGCCCCGCTGCCGGCGCCGCTGCCTGGCATGCGGGGTACGTTGCTCGCGTGTGGTCAGAGCGCCGCCGGGGCGCAGCTCGTCTGCGTGCTCGACCAACGACGCCGACAACTCGCTGTCATACCCATGCCGGCTGATGCGCGCCCGCTGGTTGGGCGTGTCGTCACAATCAGGCGCGACACCAGCGGGCGGCTGGTCATTCAGCCGGGCGGTCTTGGAAAGGGACTTTGAGATGACGAGCAGTACCAGGACGACCGGCTTCGTACTCGCGCTCGCCTTGGCGGCGGCGCTTTTCGTCGGCAGCTTCGTGGCAGCCACCCAGTACGCGGCCTCATGCCTCTCTTGGTCCGAGCGCCTAGGGCCGGCGGCGCCCGAGATCTTCGCCCTGGCGCAGGCCATCAACTTTGTTGGCGCGCTCGCGGCGTTCGCGGTCCTGATGGCGGCGGTAGCGGGGATCAGAGGGAATGCGGTCAGCACCACCCACGGCTCGGCCCGCTGGGCAGAGGCCAAGGCCCGCGGCTAGGACCGGCACGTGACTCACCGCACTGTCCGCGCCTCTGCGAACGACAACGCCGAGATCGCGCCATTGGCCGTCCAGCTCACGCTCGACAGCGCCCAACTGGAACGCCTCGCAGCTGCGCTGGCGCCCCTCCTCGCTCGAGAACTGGCCCTCGTGCTCCCTGCCCGTGATAACTTCCTAGGTGCTGACGTTTCGCCGCGCCGAGGGAGGAAGGAGGATGGAAAATGGCGCAGCGAAGAAAGGGCGAGCGCGTCCTTGGACCCTATCCACATGCAGGACGATGGCGACTCATCGTGGTTGGCCCGGGAGGCGAAAAATCTCGTCAAGAATATGAGAGCAAGAAGGAAGCAGACAGGGTCAAGGTCTGGGTAACGAAGGAGTTGCAACTTGCCGAGGAGCGAACCATCGGCGACGCGAAGAGGGAGTACGCGATGTATCTGCGGAACGAAAAGCAGAACAAGCCGGGCTCGGTGGAAGACACCGCGTACCGCCTTGGAATGTTCTTCGCTGAGGTGGGAGGGGACGGGACGGTGATCCGCGGGCTTGAGGACGAGGCGCTGTCGAGCATTACGCCAAAGAATGGGGCGGAACTCTACGGCGGACTTCGTCGTCGAAAGGCGAAGAGCGGCAAGCAGCTCTCCGTCGATTCACATCGCAACATCCTCGCCGAAGCGAAGTCGTTCTTGAAGTGGTGCGCAGGGAAGAAGTGGATCGTGGGAAATCCGCTCGACGAGGTAGAGGGTGTGGGGAAGCGCAAACACGGCAAAGAGCAGCTTCGGATCGACGAGGCACGTCGATGGCAAGCAAAGGCGATCGAACTCGCGGACCGCGGGGAAGCGGGCGCGATCGCCGCGATGATGTGCCTGCTCATGGGGATGAGGTGCTCGGAGGTGGTGAGCCGCGTCGTTCGCGATCTGGACGATGAGGGGCGGTTGCTCTGGATCCCTGACTCAAAGACCCTGGCCGGCCGGCGAAAGCTTCAGGTGCCTGACTTCCTGCAGCCCTACCTGGTCGGAATGGTGAAGGGACGATCCTCGACGAGCCCTCTGTTCGGCGGGGAGCACTGGCGGGACTGGCCCCGCAAGTGGGTGCAGAGGATCTGCAAGGCGGCAGGCGTTCCGAAGGTGACCGCCCATGCCATGCGGGGACTTCACAGCACGCTCGCCGTTGACAGTGGCATCACTGGGCACGCGGTGGCGGCAGCGCTTGGCCACGAGTCGTTCAAGACGACAGCCGAGAGCTACGCTCAGCGCGACGCGGTGGCGAGCGCCCAGCAGAAGCGCGTCCTGGGGGTGCTCTCGGGAGGCAAACTCGCCTCCTGAATCACCCCCTGAATGGGGGCAATCGTTCCCCAATCATTCCCTAACCGTTCCCTGCACTACAAAGTCAGAAAAAAAACCGAGTCATATCGTGGAGCTGAACGGGATCGAACCGTCGGCCTCCTGAGTGCGATTCAGGCGCTCTCCCAGCTGAGCTACAGCCCCGACCGCTCGCGACCGGAATCGCGAGCCGGCGTATTCTACGCATGAGCCTTCCCATTGCAACCGTTTCCGGCTGCACGGCGTCGGCAGGGGCTCGGGGCCGTGGGAGTGACGAGGCCCGGCGACCCGCGCGCTCTCGCGCCGGGACGGAAGTATCTCGACGGTCACGCTTGTCCCTCGGCTCCGACGAGAATATGCTTACGCTCGAGATGCCTGACGGCCAGTCGAAGCGCGGTCCAGCCGGGGGGGAGCGCCGTCAGGGGGAGCGGATTCCGCTCGAGATGTGGGTGGAAGAGACCACGGACCGCGACAGGTACTTTCGTCGAGCCGGGAACCTGTCCCGGGGGGGCCTCAGGCTCGATCACACGATTCCGCTGCCGCTCGGCACGCACGTGAACCTGACGTTCACGCTCCCCGGGGACAGCGATCCGGTGGATGTGTCGGGCGAGATCGTCTCCAGCGCCGGTCCCGACGATCTCCGTATGGGGGTCAAGTTCGTGAACCTCAAACCCGACGCGCAAGCGAAGATCGACGCCTACCTCGCCCGGGTCAGCAGCGCCGATCGCTGACCTGGCTGGCGGCCGCCTCGCCCTTTGGGCGCCCGCCCCTCCCACGCGCGCCTACTCCCGACCACTCTTGCCGTGGCGGATCTCGCCGATAACATGTTCGATGATGGCGAGACTCGCGACCGTGCTGCTTGCCGTGCTGGCGTGCGCGGGCTGCGGCGAGCTTCGCGGACGCAAGAAGATTCAGGAGGGCACGGCCGCCTTCAAGCGCGGCGACTTCGTCGCGGCTGTCGGCCGCTTTCGCGAGGCTGTCGCGTTCGTGCCGGAGATGCCGCTCTTGTGGTTGAACCTGGGCTATGCCTGTCGCGAGCTCATCGTTCCGGGCGCCCCCGCCGCCGAAAACCGAGCTCCCGCGCTCTGCGCGCTGGATGCGTTCAAGCACCTCCGTGAGCTCGCGCCCGCGGATCCGCGCGGCGATCGCCTCTATGTGCAGACGCTGTTCGACGCGGGCGAGTTCAAGACGATCGAGCGCACCTTCAGCCTGCGTCACGAGAAGAACCCCGCCGACCTCGACGTGGTGCTGGCGCTCGAGCAGGTCTACGTCAAGACGGGGCGATGGCGCGACGCGCTCACCTTCTATCGAAAGGCGGCGGCGCTTCGCCCCCGCGATCCCGAGGCTGCGTACGCGGTGGGGACGTTCATCTGGCAGACGCTGGCGGCGCACGGGGGCGGCCCAGCGGTGGACGCCTACGATCCCCGCCCACATCCGAAGCAGGACGCCGAGCAACCTCCGCCCGGGCCTCCGTCAGCGACGACCTCGGCCCCTTCGCCCATCGGCGCGCGCGCGTCGCGCCCGCCGCCCGCCGCCGAGGACATCGCGGGCGACGAGCGGCTGGCCCTGTGCGACGAAGGGATCCACGCGCTGGAGCGGGCGCTCGAGCTGCGACCGCGCTACCCGGACGCGCTGACGTACATCGGGCTGCTCTATCGGCAAAAATCCTTCGCGCTGTTCGACGATCTGCCCGCCTGGGAGCGAGCGGTGGGCCAGGCCGCCGCCTATTCGGCGCGCGCCGCGGAGAGGCCGTGAGCGTCGGCTTGGCGGGGATGTCGCGCGGCGAGGCCTGGCGGCAACGATCGTGGCGCCATGTTACGGTGGCCATCTCGATCGCGCTGCACGTGGCGGCGGTGTTGGTGGCGATCGCCTACTCGTTCTGGCATGTGGAGGAGCTGTCTCCGCCGTCGGTGACGGTGACGTTCGTGTCGGCGGCGGCCGCGCCGCCGCCGCCGCCCCCGCCGCCGCCGCCGCTCGGCGGGCAGGGCTCCCCGGCGAAGCGTCGGCCGGTCTCCCGCCCGAAGACCGAGGCTGTGCCGGTCCGTCCCACCCCCGCGGAGTCGCCCCACCCTCAGCCGGAAACGCCCGCCAAGGTTCCGGTCGCCGATGTCCCCAAGACGCCTACCACGCCGAACACCGCTCCCGAGGGCGCCCGCGAGGGGACAGCCCCGGGCGTGAAAGGCGGCGTCGCCGGTGGCGTCGCGGCTGGCGTGGCCGGCGGTGTCGTCGGGGGCGCCATCGGGGCGCCGCCCCGGGTCGCTCCGAAGTTCCTGCCTCCGCAAATGGGCGCGCAGCTCAAGCTGTCGGGCGCGGAGCCCGACTTCCCCGCGGTCCTGCGGCGCCCCGGGGCGAGCTTCGTGGTGGTGGCCAAGATCTGCGTGGGCGTGGCGGGCGGGGTCGACACCGTGACGGTGCAGAAGCGCGCCGATCCCTCGCTCGACAACAACGTGGTCACCGCCGTGAAGGGCTGGCGTTTTCGGCCCGCGACGGCGAACGGCGCCCCTGTTCCTTTTTGTTATTTCGGCCGATTCGAATTCAAATCCGACTAGGAGCGACCAATGAACTTCACCGTGATGGGGCTATGGAATGAAATGGGCGTCGTGGCCCGCGCCGTGGTCATCGTGCTCGTCGCCATGTCGATGTATTCGCTCGCCATCGCCGTGGAGAGGATCGTCACCTTCCGGCGCGCCAGGACAGCCTCCGCGGCGTTTGCGAGGGCGCTCGAGCCGATCCTGGGGCGGCCGGGTACTCTCCTCGCCGCGCAGGGGCTCGACCAGAAGTTTCCGGGAAGTCCGGTGGCGCGGGTGGCTGGCGCCGGGGTGGCCGAATTCGGCAAAGCGACCGACGCTTCGGGCGCGAGTGTCGTGAATTACGACATCGTGGACGCAGTGGTCAGGGCGATGGAGCGGATTCGCGAGCGCGAGCTTGCGAATATGAAACGCGGACTTCCGTTGCTGGCAACGGTCGCCTCATCCGCTCCTTTCGTTGGCTTGTTCGGAACGGTGGGCGGCATCATCACCGCCTTTCAAAAGCTGGCGGATCCCACCAAGGGTGGCGGTGGTATCGGGACGGTATCGGCAGGCATCGCCGAGGCGCTGGTCACGACGGCCGTCGGTCTTGGCGTCGCGATCATTGCGGTCTGGTTCTATAACTTCTTCAACGCGCGCGTGGACGAGCTGACCGTCGACATGGACGAGACGGCGTCCGAGCTGGCGGACGCGGTCATCAAGGACGGACGGACGAAGCGGGCCGCGGGCACGCCGTGATCGTCACCGGGCTTCGCGGTCGGACGGTTGGCGACGGCCGTGGCGGCAGGCGGCGGGCGCGCCGGGCCGAACCTCACAAGTTGAAGGCGGACATCAACGTTACCCCGCTCGTCGACGTCGTCCTGGTTCTGTTGATCATCTTCATGGTGGTGACCCCCATGCTCAGCAAGGGCGTCAACGTCGACCTGCCGATCACCCAGCACCACGACAAGCGCAACGACGACAACCGCGACATCGTGGTGGCCATCACCCAGCGCGGGGAGCTCTACGTCGGCAGCGACCGCGTGGACCTGAATGGGCTCGGCGCCGCCGTCGCCGCGGAACACCGACGCCGCCCCGAAAAGACCATCTTCTTGAAGGGGGACACGCGGCTGGAATATGGCGCCGCCCGACGGGTCATGGAGGCGATTCACAGGGTTGGAATTGCGGACATCCAGCTCGGCACCGAAGAGCGGAGGGAGCCGTGAGCTTCGGGACGGGTGGCGGAAAGGGCCCGTCCAGCGAGATCAACGTGACACCGTTGATTGACATCGTGCTGGTCCTGCTGATCATCTTCATGGTCCTCACGCCGGTGATGCTGAAGGAGATCGCGGCGGTGGTTCCCCGCAAGGCGACCGACGACCTGCCGGCGCCGGCGGGGGGCGGACCGATCGTGCTGCGCATGGATGCCGAGGACCATGTGTCGCTCGGGGGCGAGCCCGTGGCGCTGTCAGCCTTGCCCACCGCCGTCCGGGACCGCCTGGCGCACGCTCGCCAGAAGGTCGTGTTTTTCGACTTCGACGACCACGCCAATTATGGAAATGCCGTTCGCGTGATGGATCTTTGCAAAGGGGCGGGTGCGAAAACCCTGGGGATCGTCACACGCGACTGACGCCCCGGAAACAGTCCGTTTCATATCCCACTTCGCGCCTTTGACCCTCAAGTGTGGGTCCGATACGGACGATGACCGGGGCCGGAAACTTACAAGAACGCTCTGTACGGTGTACGATGACGCCCACGCCGGTACATCCGCTGCCAGAATACCCGGCTTTGGCAAGGAGCCATCAATCAATGGATCAGGTGCAAACCTCGAGCTGGAAGTTGCCGGTTGGTTGCGCGGTCGTCTTGGTGTCAATGACGGCGGGTTGCGCGCCCTCGAATTCGGTGCAGGCGGGGGCGCCGATCATGCTGTCATTTGGCCCGGTCAGCGCGGCTGCCCCTTATGACGCTTATGGATCCCCGGCCTATTTGCCGCTCGCGACCGATGCGGGGCCGGCCACGGTGCCGCCGCGGTCGAGCTTCCTGGCAATGTTCGATCGAATCCTCGATCCGACGACGCTCGAGGACACCGACGGGGGCGCCAAGGCGGGCGTCGCGGCGCTCACCTCGGACGTGGTGGGGGCGGTCACCGAGGTGACCACCAACTACACGCCGAACGGCGACCCAGTGAACCACGTCCTCGTTCCGCAGGGCCCCAGCATCATGGTGATCCCGACCTGCGGGATGCCGTCGGCGTCGCAGATGCTGCTGGCGCTCGACGTGGCTAAGCTCCGTTCACACGATCAGACCAAGACGGCGACGCTGAAGGATGGGGTCGCCGCGACGCTGGCGTTCGCCACGGATCCGTTCTCGGCGACCACCGACGTGCCAGCGCCAGCGCCCGCGACGAACGACCCCAGCGGACCGCCCCTGCCCGCCGTGGTCGACCCGACCCTGGTCGTCAACCTGACCTTCAGCAATCAAACGCCCCCCGGCTTGCCCGATGCCTGCCAATCCGTCCCTCCCCTGCCGTCGATCGCGTCTCACATTCACGTCGCGGGGACGGTGTCGGGGGTGCCGGTCGTGCCGCTCGCGGCGGTCGTCACCCAGGACATGGCCGATGCCGGCCACTGGGTGGTGTCGCCACCGGGAACGACGGCGGACGGTACCCCGGGGGCCTGGCCCGCGGGCGCGCTCATCACCGTCACGGTCGACGTGGGTGCGACCGATAGCTTCAACAAACCCCTGGCAACGGAGGCCTCCGCTTCCTTCCTGGTGAAGTCGTGAAATCCTCGCAAAGGCAGGGCGCGGTGAACATGAAATCGACGAGCTCATCTCTTTCCCGGTGGTTGATCGCGGGTATCGCCGCGGCGCTCATGCTCGCGGGCAGCGGCGTCGCCCGCGCGCAGGAGACCACGGGCCGCATCGTCGGCGTCGTGACCGACGAGGCCAGCGGAGCGCCGCTCGCCGGTGTCACGGTGGTCCTGCAAGGGAAGCAGGGCGAGGACGCGACGTTGACCGACGACCGCGGCAACTACGAGTTCGTCAATCTCGCCATCGGGACGTACGCGGCGCGCTTCTACAACGCGACGTCGTCGAGCAACGTCGTGCGCGAGGACCTGACCGTGTCGGCGGGGGCCACATTGCGAGTGAACGCGGCGATCCCCAGCCAGGTCGCCGTCCAGGAGACCTACGTCATCCAGAAGAAGGCTGCCGCCGTCGACGTCGGCAGCGGGCGTCTGGGCCTGACCATCGGCGAAGAGTACATGACGAACCTGCCGCTCGACCGCACCTTCGGCGACCTCGTCTTGAAGGCGCCGGGAGCGTTCCTCGAAACCTCGGGCGGGGTCTCCATCGCCGGCGCCTCGGGCCTCGAGAACGTCTACATGGTGGACGGACTGAACGTCACCGGGATGGAATACGGCGACATCATGAACAAGACCACGAACGCCTCGGGCGGCTCGAATCTGACCCTGGACTTCATCAAGGAGCTGCAGATCAGCACCGGCGGCTACCGCGCCGAGTTTGGCGGCGCCATGGGCGGCGTCGTCAACGTCGTCACGAAGTCGGGGACGAACGACTATCACGGGTCGGCCTTCATGTACTGGTCGCCCTACTTCCTGTCGGCAGATCCGAAGCGGGTGAACCACAGCGGCTCCGTGCTGAGCGGCACCGACAAGCCGGACTACGACACGAACGTTGGCGTCGAGGTCGGCGGTCCCATCATCAAGAACAAGCTGTTCTTCTGGGTGGGCTTCGCCCCGCGCCTGGAGAAGAACCACTACTTCCGGGACGTCACGCCGCTCATCGGATCCGACGCGCACGACGGCATGGCCGCCGCCGATCAGAGCGCCGCGGGAGTCATCTTGCGAACCCGAACCCGCGAGCTGCGCCAGAGCTACCAGTACGGGGTCAAGGTCGACTTCCTGCCGGCGCCCGAGCACAAGCTGACGCTGAGCTTGTTCGGGACGCCGACCGCGTCCGAGCACGTGCGGTCGCTGGCCGGCGAAGAGGCCAACAACGATCCCCTGTGGGCGCTGGAATCGATTCACAAGAACAACACGGACGTGACGGCGAACTGGATGTCGCAGTTCCTCGATCGCCGCATCCGCCTCGACGCGAGCGTCGGCCTTCACCGCGAGACCTACACCGACGAGAGCCCGTACTCCAATCTGAACAACCTGAACCAGCTCGAGTACCACGGCGGCAGCCTGTACGACTTCGAGCACATCGCGGGGTGCCAGCCCGTCACCTACGCGGACACCGGCAGCACCTTCGATCCCTGCCCGGTCGGTGTGAATCAGGCCGGCTACCACACGGGCGGCTTCGGGCAGGTCAAGACCTATACCGGCGATCGCTGGATGGCGGACGTCAAGCTGACCAGCTTGTTCAACAAGAACGAGCTCAAGGTGGGGGCGCACGCCGAGCTGAACACCTTCGATCAGACGCGCTACTACTCGGGCCCGCTCGGCGAGCGCAGCCTGGTCCAGATCTTTCCCCCGGGGGTCCTCGCGCCGTGGACGTTCTTCACGCTGCCGCCGGGCACGTACGCCTCGCAGTTCGATCCCTCGCGCGGCGGTGATCCATCGGTGCTGGCGGACCCGACCAAGCCGTACTACCGCGATCAGCTCACCGCCAACGTCAAGAGCGTCAACACGGCCTACTTCATCCAGGACTCGATCCATCCCACGACGAACCTGACCGTGGACCTGGGCATCCGGTACGAAAATCAGAAGATGTACGATTTTCGTGACAACGAATTCCTCGATCTCGGCAACTTCGGGCCGCGCCTTGGCCTGGTGTTCGATCCGAGCAACGAGGGTCGTTCGAAGCTGTTCGTGAACTACGGCCAGTTCTACGAGACGATCCCGATGAACCTGGCGGCGCGTTACTTTGGCGGCGAGGGCATCGTGTTGCCCATCTACTCCATTCCGAGCTGCAACCCGCCCATCACGCAATGGACGGGCGTGGGGGGAGAGTGGAAGGGCTGCAATCAGGTGGGGTCGACGTTCGTCAACGCGGGCGCACCGTACCCGGTGCAGTCGAACCTGCGCGGGCAGTATCACAACGAGATCATCGCCGGCGCTCAACATGCGCTGACGCCTGATTTCGTGGTTGGCGTCAACTACACGCACCGCTGGCTCGGGGGCGTGGTGGAGGACGGTTCGGCCGATCCGAACTTGCAGGCGGTCCTGGCGAACCCGGGGAACGTGCCGCAGGCCGCGCTCGACAACGTGCAGAATCAGATCACCGCGCAGACCGCCCTGTTGAACACCACGGCGGACCCAGCTCAGAAGGCGATCCTGCAGGCCCAGGTGGACAGCCTGAACACGGAGTTGCAGGCGCTGAAGACGCTGGGCAAGGAGCCGAAGCCCGAGCGGACCTACGACGCGTTGACGTTCACGGCGTCGAAGCGCCTGGCGCGCAACTGGTTGTTCCAGGGCTCGTACACGTACTCGCGGCTGATCGGTAACTACAACGGCCTCTACGACGCGGACAACAGCTACTTCGCGCCGAACGGCGGCAACGCCTACGATTCGCCGGACCTGGTCGTCAACAAGCGGGGGCCGCTGGCGAACGATCGGCCGCACTCCGGTCACATCGATGCCGCCTACCAGGTTCCGACCTCGGTCGGCACCGTGACGTTCGGCATCAGCTACTCGGCGTTCTCCGGCGTGCCGCGAAACTACGTCGCGTCGGTCGTCCAGGGGCAGCAGCTGATCTTCCTGCTGCCGCGCGGCGCGGCCGGCCGGACGCCCACGGTCACCCAGGCCGACTTCAAGATCGCCTACCACCGGGATCTGTCGAAGACGACCGCGGTCGAGGCCTTCTTCAACCTGTTCAACATCTTCGACAGCCGGACGGCGTTGCAGCTGGACGACAACTACACGTTCGACCAGGCGGCCCCCATCGTGAACGGCAGCGTCAGCGACCTGCGCTACGCGAAGAATTCAGCCGGGTTGCCCGTGCAAAAGAACCCCAACTTCGGTCAGCCGATCGCGTATCAACCTCCGTTTCACGGTCAGATGGGTCTCCGCTTCTTGTTCTGAGGCACTCTCCGCAGCCGGTGGGCGCGCGGGGTGGCCGGGTGGCCGGACGCAAGCGCGCTCGGGGGCCGGGGGGCGGACGCGGTCGCCCGGGAGAGTGCGCCTTTGCGGCATCCCGCGCGCTGAATGAATGGCACGCCGGTCGCAATTCGCGGACGGCATGCTCGCGCGCGTCTCGTCGGCCACGGTCATCGGCATCCAGGCGGCCCCCATCGACGTCGAGGTCGACTTCGCCGTCGGCTTGCCCGGCTGTCACATCGTGGGGCTCCCCGACGCCGGGGTGAAGGAAGGGCGCCTGCGCATCCGCGGCGCGCTCGAGAACAGCGGCATCAAGCTCCCCTCGCGGCGGATCACCGTCAACCTCGCGCCCGCGGACCTGAAGAAGGACGGCGCGGCGTTCGACGTTCCCATCGCGGTCGGCATGCTGTGCGCGGCCGGGGTGGTGCCGGCCGAGGTCCTGGCGGATTCGCTGTTCGTGGGAGAGCTGGCGCTCGACGGCCGGCTTCGTCCCGTGCGAGGCGTGTTGCCCATAGCAGTCTGGGCGCGGAAGCACGGCGTTCGGCGGCTGTTCGTTCCGCGCGCGAACGCGGGCGAGGCCGCCGCCGTCCTCGACGGCTGCGCCGTGTTTCCCATCGGGGCCATGGGCGAGCTGGTCGCTGCCCTCACGGCCGACGCGCCCGCTGTCAGCGAGCCGATCTCGGGGGTCACCGCGGACGCGCCCGGAGGTCCGGCGCCGCCCGATCTCGCCGAGGTGCGCGGTCAGGCGGTGCCTCGGCGCGCCCTCGAGATCGCGGCCGCCGGGGGCCACAATCTGCTGTTCGTTGGCCCGCCGGGCTCGGGCAAGACGATGCTCGCGCGCCGCATCCCCGGGATCTTGCCGCCGCTGACGTTCGACGAGGCGCTGAGCACCGCGATGGTGTATTCGGTCGCGGGCCTCCTCGGCGCGGGGCGCGCGCTGCCCCGCGAGCGTCCCTTCCGGGCGCCGCATCACACGGTCACCGTCGCGGGGCTGGTGGGCGGCGGCCCGGCGTCGCGGCCCGGCGAAATAACCCTGGCCCACAACGGCGTGTTGTTCCTGGACGAGCTGCTCGAATTTCAGCGCCCGGTGCTCGAGGCGCTCCGGCAGCCGCTGGAGGAGCGAGCCGTGAACATCGTTCGCGCGCGACGGACGGTGGATTACCCGGCGGACTTCATGCTGGTGACGGCCCTCAATCCCTGCCCCTGCGGGCACCTCGGCAGCCAGGTGCGCACGTGCACCTGTTCGCTGTCGGGGATCGCCGCGTACCGCGCCCGCCTGTCAGGGCCGCTGCTCGATCGCATCGACATGCACGTCGAGGTCGCTGCCATGGCCTACCGAGATCTCTGCGACGGTGCCCCAGGAGAAGGCAGCACGGCCGTGCGGGCGCGCGTGGTCGAGGCGCGCGCGCGCCAGCTGACGCGCGCCATGGGCGGCCCCGGCGGCGGCGCCACGAACGCACGTCTCCCCGCGAGCGCCCTCGATCGCCATACGGCCCTCGATGACGCCGGACACCGCCTGCTCGAGCGCGCCGTCGAGCGCCTGGGGCTCTCCGCGCGCGCCATCACCCGCGTGCGCCGCGTGGCCCGCACCATCGCGGACCTCGCGGGCAGTGACCCCGTGCGCGCCGGCCACGTCGCCGAGGCACTACAGTACCGCGTGCTCGACCGCCCCGTGAGCTGACGAGGGCACGCGCTCGCGACTCCTCAACTCACGGGAGGCCCGAGGTCCGAGGCCTGAGGCCTCAAACGACCTCACGACCACGGCTTGCCTTGCTTCGCTCACCAGGTGTAGCGCTTACCGTTGATCCTGTAGTTGAGCACGTAGTGGGCGGAGAAGAACGGGACGTTGTGGCTCTGGTCCACGCGGTATTGCTCGTAGCTCTCGGGGTTCATCCACTTGTTCATCCAATACGTCTTCTCGGGGCCGGCGGTGAAGAACGTCTCCTGCGTCTTCGGATTGACGAGCTCCCAGTCTATCTCCGCGCCGAGCTCGGGAAAGGCCCACCACAGGCGATCGCCGCCCACCTTCTCGAGCCCGCCGAGGACGAAGTCCACCAGCCGCGATGGATAGTGCGGCAAGCTGGCGGGAACCGCCCGCCCCGGAATTTGTCGGTAGACGCCCACCTCCGCGCCGATGCCTCCCGGGAAATCGTCCCGCCCCAGGAATTTCTGGCACCAGCCCTTCCATAGCTGGATGACCACCGGCTTCCCGTCGATGGTGTCTTGGATGACCTTGGTCGCATAGTCCGGCCACCACAGCTCGGCGAACGACGGCAACGCCTCGCAAGCCGTCTTCCACCACTCGGCGGTCTCGACGTAGGTGTAACCGCGGTCATCGCCATATTCCTTCGTCGGGCTGCTCTGTTCCGCCATTTGCCGTCCTCCGTTGATTGTCTCCAGTTGCGCCCGAACGGAAACATCTGTCAAGGCAAAACCTCCCGGCCGAAAGCAGCCGGCATCGGCGCACGGCTCATCGACGAACGCGCAACTAGTTCGGCGTCGATCCGAAGCCATCGTTTGCACCCTTGCACCCTGGACCCAAACGAAGGAGAGACCATGTCGAGCGTGAAGGAGAAGTTGAAGGCCGTGTCGGCCGCGATCGCCGCCATCGAGAAGCAATTTGGAAAGGGCGCGATCATGCCGCTCGCAGGCGGCGAGGTGGCGGAGATCGGGGTCATCCCGACGGGGTCGGTGGGCCTCGATCTCGCGCTCGGCGTCGGCGGTTTGCCGCGCGGCCGGGTCGTGGAGATCTACGGCCCCGAATCCTCGGGTAAGACGACGCTGACGCTACAGGCGATCGCCCAGGCCCAGAAGGCGGGCGGTGTGTGCGCGTTCATCGACGCCGAGCACGCGCTCGACATCACGTACGCGCGGAAGCTGGGCGTGCGTGTCGAGGAGCTGCTGGTGTCCCAGCCCGATTGCGGCGAGCAGGCGCTCGAGATCGCCGACAAGCTGGTGGGCACGGGGGCGGTCGAGCTGATCGTCATCGACTCGGTGGCCGCGCTGGTCCCGCGCGCGGAGATCGAGGGCGAGATGGGTGACGCTCACATGGGCCTGCAAGCGCGCCTGATGAGCCAGGCGCTGCGCAAGCTGACGGCAGCGACCGCGCGCACGAACACATGCGTTGCCTTCATCAACCAGCTTCGGCAGAAGATCGGCGTCGTCTACGGGAATCCGGAGACGACGACCGGCGGCAACGCGCTGAAGTTCTATGCGTCGGTGCGCCTCGACATCCGCAAGACCGGCGTGATCAAGAACGGCGAGACCGTCGTCGGCAACAAGGCGCGCGTGAAGGTGGTGAAGAACAAGGTGGCGCCGCCGTTTCGCGAGGCGGAGTTCGAGATCCTGTACGGCGCCGGCGTGAACTGGCCGGGCGAGGTGGTGGACCTCGGCGCCGAATCGAACCTGCTCGAGAAATCGGGCGCCTTCTATTCCTGGAAGGGCGAACGCTTCGCCCAGGGGCGCGAGAAGGCCTGCGCCTACATCGCCGAGCATCCGGAGATCGCCGAGGAGATCCGCCTCAACCTCATCGAGGCGCGCAAGGCCGAGAACCGATCGCTCGGCGCGCCTGGGACGACCAACGGCGCCGCCGCCACCGCCGCGGCCTGAGGGCGAGGCCCATCACGCGGGGTTATTCTCTAGTACACTGCCCGCCGTGATTGACATTCGCTTGCTTCGTGAAAAGCCCGACGAGGTTCGGGCCGGGTTTGCCCGCCTGGGCGCGGACGTGGACATCGCCGGGGTCATGGCCCTCGACACCCGGGTGCGTGATCTGAAGAACGAGTCACAGATGTTGCAGGCGGAACAGAACCGCATGTCCAAGGAGATCGGTCGGGCCGCGCCCGGCGAGGCGCGCGACAACGCGAAGGCGGCGAGCGGCGCCCTGAAAGAGAAGATTGAGAAGCTGGCGGCGGATTTGACGGCGGCGGAGGAGGCGCTGGACGCCCAGTTGCTCGAGTTGCCGAACCTGCCGCACCCCTCGGTCCCCGTCGGCAAGGACGACTCGGAGAACGTCGTCCTCCGCGAGGAGGGCCCCCGCCGCGCGTTCGACTTCGCGCCGCAGCCGCACTGGGATCTGGGGACGAGGCTCGGGGTCATCGACTTCGAGCGGGGAGTGAAGATTTCGGGGTCGCGCTTCTATGTCCTCAAGGGGTGGGGCGCCCGGTTGCAGCGGGCGCTCATCACGTACATGCTCGACCTGCACACGGAGAAGCACGGGTACACCGAGATCTACCCGCCCTACATGGTGAAGCGCGAGTGTCTGGTCGGCACCGGGAACCTCCCCAAGTTCGGCGACAACCTGTACCGCGACGCGGAGGAGGACTTTTGGTTCATCCCGACCGCCGAGGTACCCGTCACGAATCTCTACCGCGACGAGATCCTGCCCGAGGCCGCATTGCCCGTCCGCCACGTGGCGTTCACGGCGTGCTTCCGGCGCGAGCAGATGGCGGCCGGTCGGGACACCCGCGGCATCAAGCGAGGCCATCAGTTCGACAAGGTCGAGCTGGTGAAGTTCGTGCACCCGGACACATCGATGGACGAGCTCGGCAAGTTGCTGTCCGACGCCGAGGACGTCCTGCGGGGGCTCGAGCTTCCCTACCGCGTCATCCAGATGTGCACCGGCGACCTGTCCTTCTCGGCCATGGTGAAGTACGACCTGGAGCTCTGGGCGCCGGGGCAGAACGAGTGGCTCGAGGTCAGCTCGTGCTCGAACTTCGGCGACTTTCAGGCGCGCCGGGCCCGGATTCGCTTCAAGGAGGCGGGAGAAAAGGGGAAAAACCGTTTTCTCCACACCTTGAATGGATCGGCGCTCGCGCTCCCTCGGACCCTCATAGGGATCCTGGAGACGTATCAGCGGGCGGATGGTCGGGTCGACGTCCCGGCGGCCCTCCGTCCCTACCTGGGGGGCGCCACGGTCCTCGGGTAGGCGACGAACCGAGCTCCGACCAGGGCCAAAAAATTTGGTGCCCGCGCTTCCGCGATGAATGTCGCGGGACCGTTCCGTGGCTAACCACCCGTAACCTTTGATCTTGCACGCGATTTTGATACAGTTCTAGCCTTAGCCATGACGAAGGCCGACCTTATCGATACGGTTGCGGAGAAGCTGAAGTTGCCGCGCGGTCGCGCCGAGCTCCTGGTCGCGCAAGTGTTCGATAGTATGGTGGAAGCGTTGCGCCGCGGCGACGGGATCGAGATTCGCGGCTTCGGCAGCTTCTCGATTCGAGAGTACAAGGAGTACGAAGGCCGCAACCCGCGGACCGGCGAGACGGTGCACGTGAAGCCAAAGCGCCTCGCGTTCTTCAAGGTCGGCAAGGAGCTGCGCGAGCGCGTCAACGACGGCCGCTCCGAGGCCGCAGCGTCAGGCTCCTCGTCCGGCAACGCCAGCGCAGGCTGATCGCGGGCGGCGTCAGCCGATGCGCCAGGCCGTGCCCGCGGGGCCGTCCATCAGCTCGATCCCCTGCGATTTCAGCTCTGTGCGAAGCTCGTCGGCGCGCGCGAAGTCTTTTCCGGCCCGCGCCTGAGTCCGTTCCGCGATGCGGGCTTCCACCGCCGCGGCGTCGATGCCACGGCGCTGACAAAGGCGGGCGCGGCGGGCCAGCAGGAACTCCGACGGCGCGCGCTGAAAGATACCCAACGTCTTGCCGCACGTGAGAAGGTCCTCGCGCAGGCGCGCCAGGGTCCGCTGGCGCACGTCCTTCGGCGCCGACTTCGGCTCGTCGAGGAGCTTGTTCGCGAGCACGAACGATTCGTACAGGTGACCCACGGCGGCGGCCGTGTTGAAGTCATCGTCCATCGCCTCGCGAAACGCCGCGGTGGTTCGATCGGCGGGCGACACCACGGGGCCGGCCGCGACGGGTCCAGGCGGAAGACCCGCGGCGTCGAGGCGTTCGAGCGTCCGGTAAAAGTAGTCGAGCCGCCCCTCGGCCTCGTCGAGGTCGGGGAAGGGGGACCGCCCCTCCGTCTCGGGGCCGATCTCGAAGGACACGGGGCTCCGGTAGTGGACGCTCACGAACAGCAGGCGCAGCGCCTCGAGGTCATGCGTCTCGGCGACGCGCCGGATGCTGACCACGTTGCCGAGGGACTTCGACATCTTCTCGCCGCCGAAGTTGACCATGCCCGAGTGCAGCCAGTGCTGGGCGAACGTGCCCAGGCCGAACGCCCCCTCCGACTGGGCGCGTTCGTTCTCGTGGTGCGGGAAGATCAGGTCCGCGCCACCACCGTGGATGTCGAAGGTCTCGCCCAGGAACGTCTGCGACATCGCCGAGCACTCGATGTGCCAGCCTGGCCGTCCGGGGCCCCACGGGCTCTCCCACTGGGGCTCGCCCGGCTTCGCCGCCTTCCACAGCGCGAAGTCGAGCGGGCTTTGCTTCTGCTCGCCGACCTCGATGCGCGCGCCCGACTTCAGGTCGTCGGGGCTCTGGCCCGAGAGCGCCCCGTACGAAGGGAACTTTCCGACGGAGAAATAGACGTCGCCGGCGGCCGGGTAGGCGAGGCCCCGGTCGACGAGGCGCGTGATGAGCGCGCTGATCTCCGAGACGTGCGCGGTCGCCAGCGGCTCGGCGTCGGGCGCCGCGATCCCGAGCGCCGCCTGATCCGCCGCCATGGCGTCCATGTACTTGCGGGCCACCGCATCGGCGGAGATGCCCTCGGCGGTGCCTCGGCGAATGATCTTGTCGTCGATGTCGGTGACGTTGCGGACGAACCGCACCGCGAAGCCCGAGGCGCGCAGGTGGCGCACGATCACGTCGAACGCCACCAGCATGCGCGCGTGGCCCACGTGACAGATGTCGTAGACGGTGATGCCGCACGCGTAGAGCCCCACCTTCCCCGGGACGAGGGGCACGAAGTCGATCTTGTGCTTCTGGCGGGTGTCGTGGATGCGGAGGCTCATCGTCTCTCTCTCTCGCTCAGGCCGTCCTGCTGGTTCTGGCGCCGGGCCGCGACTTGGCCAGTCCGACGAGGTTCACGCTGGCGAACGCGATCAGGACGACGGCGATCGCGGCGTCGGAGAAGTGTTCGCGGGGCAGCTCCGCCTCGACGATCAGGTAGGCGTCGGCGGGGACTTGCACCGTGCCGAGCGTGCGAATGGTCGCCAGGCCGACGAGCGTCCGTGTCATGCCGCCGCCCCCCGCGCCCTTCGTGCCCCCGGGGGCCGCGGGGTCGACGCTGTCGGCCGCCCGGACGGCCAGCGTCGAGCCCTCCACGGTGACGTCGGCCAGCCGCGCCTTGACGGTCTCGCGGACCTCGCGAAGGTCCGACTGATAGTCGATCGCGCCCAGATCGTCCATCAAGCGATCGCGCTTGTCGGCGGGCACGGCGACGATCCACGTTTGACGGTCCTGCGTGGCGCGCCCTGGCCGAAGCACCTCGGCGCCGCGCGCCACCACGGCCGCGCGGGCCGCCTCGGGATTGGCGAAGCGCCCGACGGGTAGGCCCACCTCGACCTCTCCCGGGCGCACCAGCTCGAACGCGAGGATGTCGTTCGGGCCGAGCATGACGGTGTCCCCCGCGAGATCGGGCAGCGAGACCGACGGCGAGACGCCCGCCGCGACGATGCGGTGGACGTCGTCGGGCTTGAAGAAGTGGGTGGCGCCCACGTGGCCGGCGAAGTAGCTGCGGATGGCGTCCTCGAACGGAAGGTCCGAGAACCGCAGCAGGCGGCCCTCGAACACGTCTGCCTCGGCGCGGAACCCGGGCAACGGGTTCTCTCGCCGGTGAACGAAGATGCGGCTCTGCGTGCCGAGCAACCGGGACAGCTCGGTGAACGTCCACGAGCCCTTCGTGTCGACCTCCAGCGCGCTCTCCCGATCGGGCGTGCCGCGCACGCGGATCACGTGGTTCACGCCGTCGGCGAGCACGACGCGCCCGCGTTCGCTGGCCATCAGCGCCCGCGCGTCGCCCAGATCCGCCGGGTGCGGGGACGACAGGAAGAACGCGAGATCGCTGCGGGTCTTGACGACGAGGAACAGCGCCAGGACCGCCGCGCCGAGCGCGAGCGCGGGGTGTCGTATCCGAGGATTCGGAATGTCGGCGAACTCGTCCACCTCGCTGAGGCCGGCGGGGGTGGGCCGAGGACCTGTCTGGGCCGGATCGTCCATGGACGTGGAAAAAGCCGGCCGAGACTAGCACAGAAGGTCGGCGCGCCATGCTTGCCGGCATCCGGCGATTCCTATATGACGGCGTGCTGATGCGAGGGACCTTCGCGTGCGCGCTGGTCGCGGCCGCCGCGCTGGCGGCGGCTGGCTGTGGGAAGGCGCGGACCCCGGAGGCGGCTCAGCAGAAGCTGTGCAAGGCCGTCGGCGCGCGGGACGCGTCTGCGCTCTTCGAGGCGCTCGACGAGAAGACCCGGTGGGCCTGGATGACCGTGCAGAAGTCGCACCGCGAGGCGTACGACATCATCCTGAGCAACTACCCAGAAGGGGCGGAGCGGGAGCGCGAGCTGCGGCGCTTCGAGCGCGGCGCGGTGCTCGGGAGCGGGCGTGCCCTGTTCGCCGAGGCGTTCGGGCAGGCGGCGCTCGCGACGCTGGGGCCGTTTTGCGCCGGCGACGCCCGGTTCGAGCGCGGGCCCGACGGGGAGAACGCCACGGCCGTGCTCGCCTCGGGCGCGCACGCACCCTTGCGCCGGGGTTCGAAGGACACCTGGGGCTTCGCTGGCTTCGCCGACGACGCGGAGGATCGGCAGCGGCGGGCGCTGGCCGACGTCGACGAGGTGCGTGTCAGCGCCGCTGACTACGAGCGCGCCGCCACCCGCTCCGCCAAGTAGTCGCGTTGGAGCGCGCCTTTCTTGCCGTCGCGTCCGAAAATGGCCAGACCGGCGGCGCGTTCGGCGCTATGCAGAGGGCATCGTGCTCGCGGAAGGCGACAGGTGGTATGCGGCCCTCGCGGCGCGCGATGCGCGCTTCGACGGCGTGTTCTTCGTCGGTGTCAGCACGACCGGGATCTACTGCCGCCCCATCTGCGTGGCCCGGACGCCCGGCCGCGACCGCTGTGAATTCTTTACCGACGCCGCGCACGCCGAGCAGGCTGGCTACCGCGCGTGCTTCCGCTGCCGCCCCGAGGGCGCGCCGGGCCTCGGCTCCGTCGACGCGCGCTCACGGATCGTGCGGGCCGCGCTCACGCGCGTCGACGCCGGATGCTTGAACGACGGGTCCGTCGCCGCGCTGGCCGCGGAGCTGGGTGTCACCGCCCGGCACCTCCGCCGGGCCATCGAACAAGAGGTGGGCGTGCCGCTCGTGGAGATCGCGCAGTCGCGCCGCCTGGCGCTCGCGAGGCGGCTGCTCGCGGACACGCGGATGTCGCTGGCGGCGATCGCATTTGCCAGCGGGTTTCGCAGCCTGCGTCGCTTCAACGCGGCGTTCGCGCGGCGGTTCGGCCGGGCGCCGTCGCGACTGCGCGGCGCCCACCCGGCGGGCGCGTCCCCCACAGGACCGATCGACGATGCGGCGATCGCGCTTCGCCTGGCGTTTCGTCCGCCGTTACCCTGGCGCGCGCTCCTCGGGTTCCTGGGCGCGCGGGCGATCACCGGCGTCGAGGAGGTGACAACCGACGGCTATCGCCGCACGGTGCGCTACGGCGACGACGTGGGGATCGTCTCCGTGTCGATGGATCCAGGCGGGTCCTGCTTGCGCGCGTCGATCGCCACGGACCTCGTCGGTCACCTGATGAAGATCGTGGCGAGGGTTCGGCTGCTGTTCGACCTCGACGCGCGGCCCGACGTCGTCGCGGAGCGCCTCGCCGCGGATCCCTTGCTCGGTCCGAGCGTGCGCGCGGCGCCGGGGCTGCGCGTGCCGGGCGCGTTCGATCCCTTCGAGGCAGCCGTGCGCGCGGTGCTGGGGCAGCAGATCTCCGTGCGGGCCGCCACGACGCTGGCCGGTCGCCTGGCGGCGCGCTTCGGGCTCGAGCTCCGGCCGCCGGCCTGCGCCGCGCTGTCGCGCACGTTCCCCTCGCCCGGCGCGCTCGCGTCTGTGCCGGTCGCCGCGCTGGCGTCGATCGGGCTGCCGACGGCGCGTGCGGCGACGCTGCGGGCGCTGGCCGAGCTGTTCGCCGCGCCGGGCTTCCATCGCCACCTCGATGCCGGCGAGCGCGACGAGGTGGCGCGACAGTTGAAGGCGGTTCCGGGCATCGGCGACTGGACGGCGGCCTACGTGGCGATGCGGGCCTTGCACGATCCGGACGCGTTTCCGGCGGGAGATCTGGGGGTGCGAAGGGCGCTGGGCGGGCTCGGGCCGAAGGCGGCCGCGGCGCGCGCCGAGGCGTGGCGTCCCTGGCGCGCCTACGCTGTCATGCACCTGTGGTCGGCAGCGCCGCCACAAAGAAGTCAGGAGCGAACATGAGCGCGATCACCTTCATCGAACTGATGAGCCCCATCGGTCGGCTCCGCATCGTCACCGACGCTGACGCGGGCGCCATCTGTCGGCTGGACATGGAGACGCACGCGGCGTTCGCGACGCGCGTGGCGGGCGAGCGCGCGGACACGCCCCTGCTGCGCCTCGCCGCGCGCCAGCTCCGCGAATACTTCGACGGGGCGCGGAGGAGCTTCGAGCTGCCGCTCCGGGAGCTGGGCACGGCGTTCCAGCGACAGGCCTGGCAAGCGTTGCGTGCGATCCCGTTCGGTCAGACGCGCAGCTACGCCGAGCAGGCCCGCGCCATCGGGCGGCCGACCGCCACGCGCGCCGTCGGCGCCGCGAACGCGCGAAACCCCATCGGGATCATCGTCCCGTGTCACCGCGTGATCGGCAGCGACGGCAGCCTGACCGGGTACGCCGGCGGCGAGGCGGCGAAGCGCTGGCTGCTGGCGCACGAAGCCCGCACGTCGAATCGGCGGCCATCGGTGGTCCAGGAAGGGCTACGCTTCTAGAACATGTCACCGCCGCCGCCCGTCGTCGTGCGCCCCGCCGAGGTGAAGCTCTCCGCGCGGCTCAAGGCCAGCGCGCGCCATTCGGCGCGCGCGCTCGGGCTGGTGTGGCGATCGTCGCCGGCGGGCGTCCTGACGCTGGCGCTGCTGACGGTCGTCGCGGCGCTGTTGCCGCCGTTCATCGCGTACGTGGGCAAGCTGATCATCGACGTGGTGATGTCGGCGCGCGCCGCAGCGCCGGGCGCGGGGCGCGAGCTGGTGGTCGCGCGGGCGGTCCGGCTCGTCGCCGTCGAGCTCGGCGCGGTGGTGGCGATGGCGGGGACGGAGCGGGTGCTCGGGCTGGTGCGGCAGGTGATCGGGCTGCGCCTGGGGATCGACATCAACGTGCGCATCCTGGAGAAGGCGTTGCGGCTGTCGCTCCGCCACTTCGAGGACGCGGAGTTCTACGACAAGCTGACGCGCGCGCGCCGCGAGGCCTCGACGCGACCGCTGTCGTTGATTCAAAGCAACTTTCAGGTGGTGCGGAACGGGCTCACGCTGGCGGGGTACCTCGCGCTGCTGGTGGGCTTCTCCGGGTGGATGGCGCTCGCGCTGCTGGCGGCGACTGTGCCGGCGTTCGTCACCGAGACGCGCTTCTCGGGCGCGGCGTTCCGGCTGCGCAACTGGCGTTCGCCGGACGCGCGGCGGCTGACCTACCTCGAGTACGTCCTCGCGAACGACGAGCACGCGAAGGAGGTCAAGCTGTTCGGCCTCGGGCCGCTGCTGCTCGATCGCTACCGGCGAATGGCCGAGACGTTCTTCACCGACGACAGGCGGCTGGCCGTCAAGCGGACGCTGTGGGGGTACGGACTGTCGCTGGTGAGCACCGCCGTGTTCTACGGCTGCTACGCGTTCATCGTCGCCGCCACGGTGCGGGGCCGGCTGACGCTCGGCGAGATGACGCTGTATCTCGTGGCGTTCCGGCAGGGCCAGCAGAGCTTCCAGGCGGTGCTGTCGGCGGTGGGCGGGATGTACGAGGACACGCTGTACATGACGAACCTGTTCGACTACTTCGCCATCCCGACGGACAGCCCCGACGAGGTGCTGGCGGCGCCGGCGCCCGCCGTGTCAGGAAACGGCGTCGCGCAGGGGGGCGCCACGGAACGAGGCATCCGCTTCGAGAACGTCGGCTTCCGCTATCCGGTGGCGGGCGGCGGTGGCGCCGACGGGGGCGAAGCGGGGCGCTGGGCGTTGCGCGGGATCAACGTCTTCATTCCGAAGGGGCAGAGCCTGGCGCTCGTCGGCGAGAATGGCGCGGGCAAGACGACGTTCATCAAGCTGCTCGCGAACCTCTATCAGCCGACGGAGGGCCGGGTGCTGCTCGACGGCCGCGACCTGCGCGCGTGGGAAGAGACCGCGCTCCGGCGTCGCATCGGGGTCATCTTTCAGGACTTCAACCAGTACCAGCTGGCCCTGCGCGAGAACGTCGCGTTCGGCAGCGTGCAACACCTCGACGACGCCGAGCGCGTGGGTCGGGCGGTGGAGCAGGGGGGCGCGCGCGAGCTGGTCGCGGGCCTCGCGTCCGGCCTCGACACGCAGCTCGGACGGTGGTTCTCGTCGGGCGTCGAGCTGTCGGGCGGCCAGTGGCAGAAGGTCGCGCTCTCACGCGCCTTCATGCGCGACGAGGCGGACATCCTCATCCTCGACGAGCCGACGGCCGCGCTCGACGCCGAGGCCGAGCACGCCGTGTTCCAGCGCTTCCGGGCGCTGGCGGCCGGGCGCACCACCATCTTGATCTCGCACCGCTTCCCCACCGTGCGAATGGCCGACCGCATCCTCGTCCTCGAGGCCGGCCGCGTGGTCGAGGACGGCAGCCACGCCACCCTCCTCGCCGCCGGCGCCCGCTACGCCCACCTCTTCAACCTGCAAGCCGCGGGTTATCTGTGAAACGCGCGTGGCGGTGGTCGCGGGGGCCTCGCCCAGCCGGCTCACCAGGCGAGGATGGTGAGCGTACCCACCTGGTCCGCCACCGCGAGCCGACGCACCGACGCGCGCACGCTGATCTGGGCGATCCGCGAGGACGCGAGCCTCGCACGCGCGAGGACTTTCCCCTGGACGAGGTTCCAAACCACGAGCTCGCCGGTGAGCGTGCCGGCCGCGGCGATGTCGCCGTCGACGGAGAACGCCCCAAGCTTGCCATCGAAATCGCCGCGAAATGTCCGCTGCCCGGTGGTTGCGTCGTGGACCTCGACTCCGCTCTGATCGGCGACCACGACGCGCGCGTCATCGGTAAGGAACGCGAGGTCCACCACGAGATCGTTGGCGGACCAGGAAGCACTCGTCGCCAGCGACGGCAGCCGCCAGACCTCGATGTCGTCGCCGCGCAGCGCTGCGACGACACGATCGCCGCGCGGGCTGATCGCAGCGCGTCGGACGTCGCCGCGAGCGTGCCACTCCTGCGCCGCGCTCCCAGCTCCCGGGGGCAGCGTCCGAACAAGAAGGGTCCGATCGTGGAAACTCGCGCTCAGCAGGCGCGTCCCGTCCGCCGAGAACTCCAGCGCCGATTGCTCCGCGACGCGCGCGGGCGATTCAGCGCGGCCCGTCTTGCGATCGTAGACCTCGCCGCCAAAGGCGATGTAGCGACCGTCTGCGCTGCGCGCGGCCAGCGCCGAGCCGAAAAACTTGTGCTCGAAGTCCGTGCTTCCGGTCTTCCAGTTCCACTCATTCACCGCGCCACCCTCGGTGGCGACGAAGACGACATCGGGAGATGCGAAGGCAACCACCCCTAGGGTCCCGCTTGCCCCGCGGTCGAACGCGGGCGTTGATGAGGTGAACGGTCCGGCCCAGACCGTGACATTGCTCTTTTCGCGAGAGGCGGTGACCAGCGCCCCTCCCGAGGCGTCGAGCTCCAGTGCCGACGGGGATGCCTCGGCGCCCGTCGCGATCCGGGCCACGACGGTCGCCGTCGGTGGGTGGCACGCCGAGACGGCCGCCAGCACGACCCATGCTAGGGGCGACCGTCGCGCGCGGCTATTTGGCCGACACGAACCCATAGAAGAAATCGAGGCAATCCTTCACCCGAATCCCCGGCCACATCTGGGTGACGGCGCGCATCGGGGTGCCCCAAGTGTACACGTCGAACTCGACCGTCGCGTCGAGCAGCGCCTGGTCACCGTTGACGGCGGCGCCCCGCGCAAGCAAGGTCGTCGCGGAGGTCCCGTTGACTCTGATCTGGGAGGCCAGCACCACCCAGTGGTCCGGAATCGTCGTCTGGCCGTTGCGCCGACCCTCCAAGAGATCTGTCCGATGAACAGACAGACGTAGTGCCCTGTCAGGAACTTCTGGTGTGCGCCAAGCAGGGTGAACAGGTCTTTGTCGAAGAAGACGTTGGTCTGGTTTGCCACATGGGAGAAGATTGTGCGCTTGAACCAGAAGGCGAGATCGCTCGGCAGCGTGATTCCAGCCATCCGTTGGTTAGGGGACTGGTAGTCCTGGAACTGTGAGGAGTCTCGGAGGCTGGCAAGCTCTACATGGCAGCGATCACGGCCGTGCGTTTCAACCCCGTGATCCGTCGCACCTACGCCGCCCTCCGGACCCGCGGCAAGAAGCCCAAAGTCGCCATCGTCGCCTGCATGCGCAAGCTCCTCACCATCCTCACCGCCATGGTTCGCGACGGCCGTCGCTGGTCGCCGGACCTCTCCCCGACCCTCTCCATGCTACCGCATGGAGAGGGGGAAGGAATTCTCCTGTGCGAACGCGCTTGACACAGTTGCTCTCCCCGCAAGCGGTCCGCAAGCGGGGCGAGGTGAATCAGAAACGGTCGGAGCCTGAGTGACCGCGCGCCCGCACGGGTCGATGACCCAAGTTCGATTCCGTTGGCGCTTTCGTGGGTACCAGGGGTCGTCTCCGGTCCCGGCACTCGGAGCCGCTACCACGGCCACCTGCCCACGACCTATTCTTTCTTCATGCGCCTCGCGACCGACCTCACCGACGGATCGGCGGTTCCCTACTTCTTGTGGGACGAGCCGCTGACCCTGGACGAGCTGCGCCGACGACTCGCCGGGGACGACGATGAAGAACGCGTCCGTCTGTCCGCGAAGGTCATGCGCGAGGCACGCTTCGACGAGGCCGTGGGGTTGGTGCCGGTTGCGGCGATGGTGGCCGACTATCCGCGGTTGCGTCGGAATCTCGGTCGACGGCTGGCCTTCTGGGATTTCCTCAGCGCGGAGTGGCGGTCCCTTGGCCTCGTTCCCTAACCTGCTGAGCCCGCTCTGCTACCCGTGGGTCGCCACGGCGGCCAGCGGCAGCTCGTCTTCGTCGATGATCATGCCGCGGCATTTCGGTGAGCCACAGCGGCACGGCTCGGCCAGGTGCGCGGGGAAGGCGTAGTCGTAGGCGAGCTCCTCGCCGGCCGCGATGGGCCGGCGCGCGAGGACGCGGGCGTAGACCTCGCCCGTCGCGTCCACCCCGGTGTCGAGCGTCGCGTTGGGGTCGCAGGAGTGGTTGATCCAGCGGGTCTGGTCCACCATGTCGAAGTACAGGCCGTCGGCGATCCACAGCGAGTAGCGGTCGTCGACGCCGTCCCCCTCGCGCCAGGCGACGCCCTCCACCTCGGACAGGACCTCACCCGCGGCGTAAGGCCGGGTCGCCACGACACCGTAGCCGTCTATCGATGATCGAAACACGCGCAGTCCGGGAAGCTTCGGCATGACGCGGGAGTATGCCCCAGCACTAGGCCGCCCGTCGATTGCTGCGCGCCTCCCCCGCCGACGTCGATGTCGATGCCGATGCCTGCGCCGGTGACGCCGCACCCGTGCCCGTGCCCGAGGCATCGCCCGACGCCACGCCTCCATCACCGCTCCCGCCCACCCCCACGCCAGCGCGCGCGAGCAGGTCCGCGCGCAAGCGGGCCATGAGCTCGGGCCGCGACGCCAGCACCTGACTGGCGGCGTCCCGACCGTTGCCGAGGCGCTCGCCCGCGCAGGACAGCCAAGCCCCGCTCTTCTCGATCAGCCCGGCTTCGACGCCCAGATCGATGATCTCGCCGCTGAGCGAGATGCCCTGCCCATAGGCGATGTCGAACTCCACCTCGCGAAACGGCGCCGCCAGCTTGTTCTTGACGACCTTCACCTTCGTGCGGTTGCCGACCACGCGATCGCCGTCCTTGAGCGCGCCGATGCGGCGGATGTCGAGCCGTACGGAGGCGTAGAACTTCAGCGCGTTGCCGCCGGTGGTGGTCTCGGGACTGCCGAACATCACGCCGATCTTCATGCGCAGCTGGTTGATGAACACCACCAGGGTGTTCCCGCGCGAGGTCGCGCCCGTCAGCTTGCGGAGCGCCTGGCTCATCAGCCGCGCGTGCAGGCCCACGTGCGAGTCTCCCATCTCGCCCTCGAGCTCGGCGCGCGGCACCAGGGCCGCGACCGAGTCGATGACGACGACGTCGACGGCGTTCGAGCGCACGAGGGTGTCGACGATCTCGAGCGCTTGCTCGCCGCAGTCGGGCTGCGACACGAGGAGGTCGTCGGTGCGCACCCCCAGCTTGCGCGCGTACCCGATGTCGAGGGCGTGCTCGGCGTCGATGAACGCGCACACGCCTCCGGCGCGCTGCGCCTCCGCCACCGCGTGCAGCGCCAGCGTCGTCTTGCCCGACGACTCCGGCCCGTAAAGCTCCACGATGCGGCCGCGCGGCAGGCCCCCCGTGCCGAGCGCGATGTCTAGACCGAGGGATCCGGTCGAAACCACCGAAACCTCGGCAGGTGGTCCCGCGTCACCCAGGCGCATGAGGGAGCCCTTTCCGAACTGCTTCTCGATCTCTGCCAGCGCCCCTGAAATCGCCTGACGGCGCTCCGCGTTCGCTTTGCCTTCGACGTTCGTGACGGTCTTCGTGTCCATGGTTCGTGTCCCCTTTCCATGAACAAGACCTTAAGGTCTATCTATGACAAAATACGTCGCACATGAAATCGACCGAGAAAACCCCGCGCAGCGGGCGGCGCGCGGGGCCCGCCCCCTACGCGCCCGCCGTGCGCTTGCAAAGCGTGCGCGCGATGCTGGACGGCGGCGCGGGCGCGACCGTCTACGACATCGCCGAGCGGCTTGGCGTCAGCGTCAGGACTGCCCTCCGCTACCTCGAGGCGGTGCGCGCGGCGGGTGAGCCCCTCCACGAGGAGACGGTGGACCGCAAGAAGCTCTGGCGGCTGATGCCCGCGGGGCGCCGGGAGACGCTCACGCTGACGACCAGCCAGATGTTGAGCCTCTTCCTCTCGCGGCGAGTGTTCGACTTCCTGGCGGGCACCGGATTCAAGGAGGATCTCGACGACGTCTTCGCGCGCCTCGAGGCGACGCTGCGACGGCGGGACTTCGTCGCGGCCCGCAACCTCGACCGCAAGATCTTCGACGTCAACGAGGCGCCCCACATCTACGAGGGCCGCATCGAGCACGTCAACGAGATCCTCACCGCGCTGTTGCGCGAGGAGCGACTCGACATTCGCCACCAGAGCATCGGCGAGGGCAAGCGCGCGGTGCGGTTCGAGCCCTACACGCTGCTCGTCTACAAGAAGGGCTTGTATCTGGCCGGCCTCAGCCACGCGCACGGTGAGGTCCGGACCCTGGCGCTCGACGGCTTTCGCGACGTGTCCTGGCGCCGCGGCGACGGGTTCTCGTACCCGGCCGCCTTTCACCCCGCGGAGCTCGCCGAGGGGGCGTTCGGCCTGATCAAGGGCGCGCCGGCCACGGTGCGTGTCTTCTTCACCGAACGGGTGGCCCGTTACGTCACGCGGCGGTTGTGGCACAAGACCCAGACGTTCCGGCGCGTGGCGGGCGGGGTGGTGATGACCGTGCGGGTGATGGGGACGGTCGAGCTGGCGAGCTGGGTGTTGAGCTTCGGGGACCAGGCGGAGGTGCTCGCGCCCGACGAGCTGCGCGCCAGCGTGGCCGCCGAGCTTCGCCGCGCCGCCGAGCGCTATGCTGGCCTCGTGGCCCCGCCATCGTCGTCGGCATCGAGCTCGTCATCGCGGCCGCGTCCAGCGACGAAAGCAGGCCCGGCAACGTGATCGCCTCCCGGTCGCATGGCTGGGTCGCCATCGTCGCGTTCGCGGCGCTGGCGGGAGCGGCGGGATGCCGCCCGCGGCCGTCGTATTCGCAGGCGGAGATCGATCGCCACGTCATGCTGCAAGGGCTCGGTCCGGGCTTCCTCCTCGGCGTGGCGACCTCCGCGTACCAGATCGAGGGCGGCAACCACAACGACTGGACGGACTGGGAACGGGGGCGATATCCCGATGGGCGTCCGCACGTCGCGGATGGCGCGACCGCCACCCGGGCCGCCGACTCCTGGAACCTGTGGCGTCAAGACGTGACGGCGCTCGAGGAGCTCGGCGCGAACGTCTACCGCCTGGGCATCGAGTGGAGCCGCCTCGAGCCGGCCGAGGGCGCCTGGGACGAGGCCGCGGTCGCCCGTTACCGGGAGATGCTGGCGGCGCTGCGCGCGGCGCGCCCGCACGCGATCGCGCCGATGGTGAACCTGTACCACTTCACCTTGCCCGGCTGGGTGGTGGCGCGCGGCGGGTGGGAGTGGCCGGGCGCGCCAGCGGCGTTCGCGTCGTTCGCGGGGCGCGCCGGGGAGGCCTTCGGCGACCAGGTGGATCTGTGGTGCACGCTGAACGAGCCCAACGTCTACGCCACCAAGGGATACCTGTCGGCCGACTGGCCGCCCGGGGTACGTGATCCTAAGCGGGCCGCGCGCGTCCTCGCCCAGCTCTTGACCGCGCACGGCCTGGCGGCGGCGGCGCTGCGCGCGCACGATCGCGTCGACGCCGACGGGGACGGCGCCGCGACGCGCGTCGGGCTCGCCCACAACGTGATCGTCTTCGATCCGGCGTCGCGGGGACCGCTCGACGGGTTGGTGGCGCGCATCGCCGATCGCTTCTACAACCAGGCGATCCCCGACGCGCTGTCGACGGGCCGCATTCGCATCGAGCTGCCGATGGAGGTGACGCTCGACGAGGAGGCGCCGTCATTGAAGGGCCAGGGCAGCCTCGACTGGCTGGGCCTCAACTACTACACGCGGCACGTGGTGCGGGCGCACCTGGACCGCGCGGCGCCCTACGAGATCGTCGTCGATCCCGCGCGACCGCACAACGATCTGGGCTGGGAGATCTATCCCGAGGGGCTCGAACGGGTGCTGGAGAGATTCGCGCGCTTCGGCTGGCCGATCCTCGTCACGGAGTCCGGGGTCGCCGATCGCACCGGGGCCATTCGCCCGGGCTTCATCCGCTCACACATCTATGCGGTCGATCGGGCGCGCGCGGCGGGCGTCGACGTCATTGGATACATGCACTGGTCGCTGATCGACAACTTCGAATGGTCGCATGGCTACGAAGGTCGGTTCGGGTTGTACGCCATCGACTTCGCCGGCGATCCCCGGCTCGCGAGACGACCCACGCCCGCGGTGGCCACGTTCCAGGAGCTGGCGCGCAACATCGGCCTGCTCGCGAAATAGGTCATCGTCGACGGCTGGAGCCGAGCACGACCGCCGCGACCGACGACACGATCAGCGCGGACGCCGCGAACGTGCGCGGCCCCAGGGTCTCGTCGGCGACGGCCCACCCGAGCAGGACGGCGATCAGCGGGTTCACGAACGCGTAGGTCGAGGCGCGGGTGGGGCTGGTGTTGCGCAGCAACCAGACGTACGAGCCGAAGCCAGCGATGCTCCCGAACACCACCAGGAACAGGATGGCGAGCAGGGGCACGGGCGCGGCCATCGCCATCGCGACGTGGTGAAGCTCGCCGCGGGCCACGGAACCCGCCAGCAGCAGCGGGCCGGCGGCGAGCATCTGCATCGCCGTCGCGAGGAACGGCGACGCGGACGAAGGCAGCCGCCGGGACCACAGCGAGCCGACAGCCCAGGAGAGCGTCGCCGCGATCAGGACCGCGGTGGCCCAGCGTGGGCCGGCGGAGGTGACCGCGCCGGCGGCGCTGGCGGTGAAGCGCCCGCCGAGCAAGATCCCCACGCCCGCGAGACCGAGCAAGACGCCGAGCAGCACGAGCGGGGAGGGTGGCGGCGCGCGGCGTGCCAGCCAGGGGAGCAGCGTCATCCACAGGGGAGTGGACGCGATGATCAAGGCGGCGACGCTGGAGGGCACCCACTGCTCCGCCCAGCACACCGAGCCGTTCCCGACCGCCAGCAGGAGCCCCCCGACGATGAACGCGGAGCCCCAGTGGCGCGGGGCAGGGGCCGGGACGCCGCGTGCGCGCAGGAACGCGTAGAGCGTGCCGCCCGCCACGATGAAGCGGACGCCTGCCATCAACAACGGCGGCCAGGTGGCGACCGCGAGGCGAATCGCCAGATACGTCGATCCCCAGCAGACGTACACCGTCGCGAACGCGAGGAGCAGCGCCGCCTGTCGTGCCGGCGGCGCGGCGGCCGGTGGATGCTGGCTCACGGGGTATCGGTCGTCTCTACGGGACCCGACGGGGCCGGCCGCGTCATCCGGCCGATGCGGTCCGCGACCGCGGGGTAACGCCGCGCGAGCTCGGGCCCCTCCGCGAGCGTGAAGTCGCCGAATTCGAAGCCGGGGGCCACCGTGCATCCGACGAGGCAGTACGGCGCGCCCGGCGCCAGCTCGGTACCGAACCACGCTCCTGCCGGCACCACCACCTGGGGCCGTTCGCCGGCCGCGAGGTCGAGGCCCAGCCGCGCGACGTCCGAGCGACCGTCGGGATGGAGGCGCAGGATGTCGAGCGGGCCGCCCTCGTAGAGGTGAAAGATCTCGTCGGACAGGAGCCGATGCAGGAAGGTCGCGGGCGCGTCGGGGCCGATCAAGAAGTAGATGGCCGTCGAAGCGGCGCGCGGTCCTGTGTGGGTCGGCGCCGCCACTCCCGTCGCGGCGCGGTAGGTCTCGACGAAGAAGCCGCGCTCCGGATGCGGCGCCAGCGCCAGGCGCGCGATCAGCTCGCGGATTCGGTCATGCGCTGGAGAGGCCACGCCGCAGTTATGTCGGAAATCATCCTCGAAGTCATGTGCGCGGAGTCAGTGAATGGGCACGGGCGGCGGCGCCGCCGGGCGGCTCGGTGATCAAGTATGCTGGCCTGGTTCCGCGAAAGGACGACATCATGCTCGATCCGCCGAAGAATCCTGTCGTTGTCATCACGGGGGCGAGCGCCGGAATCGGCGCTGCCGTCGCCGAGCTCGTCGCGAAGCGTGGCGGGCACCCGGTGCTGGTCGCGCGCAACCGCGGCGCGCTGGATGCCGTTGCCGCACGCTGCGGCGGCGAGCCGCTGGTCGTGGTCGCGGACGTCACCCGGCGCGCCGAGGTCGAGGCCGTCGTCGGCGAGACCCTGAGGCGGCACGGACACATCGACGTGTGGATCAACAACGCGGGCCGCGGCATCTCGCGCGCGGTCTCGCAGATCACCGACGAGGACTTCGACGAGATGATGACGGTGAACGTGAAGTCGGTCCTGTACGGCATGCAGGCGGTGCTGCCGCATTTTCGCGCGCGGCGGTCGGGGCACATCATCAATATCTCGTCGATGCTGGGCCGCGTCCCGTTCGCGACCATCCGGTCGGTCTATGCGGCCGCGAAGCACGCCGTGAACGCGCTGACCGCCAGCCTGCGCTTCGAGCTGCGCGATGACTTCCCGGACATCGTGGTGTCGTCGGTCCACCCGGGCGTGGTCGCCACCGAGTTCGGCGTGAAGGCGCTGCACGGCGGCCCCGATTCGCGGCAGCTCCCGGGCGCCCAGCCTGTCGACGAGGTTGCCGCCGTCATCGCCGACGTGATCGCCAGCCGCGCGGTGGACGTCTACACGCGGCCCGAGCTCCGCAAGGTCGTCGCCGACTACTTCGCCGCCGACGACATGGCCGCCTTCGAGGCGAGATCGACGTTCGGCCCCCCGCGCCGATAGCCGCCGGGTCTCAGGGGGGCCTGTTCGCTTCTCCGTCGCCCTCGAGGTGGAACTTCTGCTTCGCCACCTTGCCGGGGCTGACGGTCACGTTGGTGGTGAAGTTGATGTTCAGGTCCGGGCGTCGCAGGTCGAGGCGATGCGCTCCGCAGGGCAGCATCAGCTCCACGGCGGGCGTGTGATGGCGGGTGTTCTCGCCATCGATCCAGACCTCCGCCCAGGGGGTCGAGCCCACCGTCAACAGGCACGTCGTCGCGGGCGGCGGGGTCGTGCCGGTCGGCTTCTGCGCCACCGCCGTGCCTGCCCCGGCGCGGACCGTCGTCGGCACGGGTGGGGGCCACGGGGCGGCGAGGGAGTCGTCGTGGCTCTTCAGGTGCGCCAGAAATCGCGTGGGGGCGTCGGGCTTCATCTCCACGGCGCGGCGCCACGTCTGAAACCCGGGCTTCGCGAGCTCGAACGTGTGCATCCCGACGGGCAAGGAGCCTCGCGTCCGGGTCACCGCTTGTTTCGTCGGGCCCGGGTATGGCTGGCCGTCGATCCACAGCGGGATGCCTGGTGGATCGCTGGCGATGTCGAACTCGGCCGCCGCCGCCACCGGGGCCGGCGCCGGCTGGGGCGGAGACGGTATGGGCTGGACAGCGAACCCGGATGGTGGCGGCGCGGGCCTGGCCGCCGCGGCCGGGGACGCGCTGGCCAAGGCTGATGAGCCCGCCGATCGCCCGGGGGCCCTCCTCACCGCCCGAAGGCCGGCGCTGAATCCGACGAACAGCAGCGCGAGCGATGCGGCGACGATGAGACGGGCGCGGTTTTTCCGCGTCGCGCCTGTCACCAGCCGCAACAGCTCGCCCGTGTGCCGGCCCAGGGTCGTGCCCCCGGTCGCCGCGGCCGTGCTCGTCTGTCGTGGCGGGTGGGGCTCCGCGCCGCGCGCGGATGGCGACACGAGGCGCGCCGTCTGGGCTACGGGCGCGGGCCGCGGAGCGGCAGGGGAGGCGGGGCGCCTTCCATCTGGCCCGGGGGGCCTGACGGAGGCGGGGGTCTCCGCGCGCCGCCGCGTGCCTGGGCCCTGCGCCGCCGCGCGCAGGTGCGCCGCGAGCTCGGCCACCGAGGCGTACCGATCCTGCTTCCGTTTGGACAGGCCCTTCGCGATGACCTTCTGCAGCTGCCTCGGCACGTCGGGGCGCCGCGCCGCGATCGGCTCCGGGTCCTGGTGCACGACCTTGTAGACGACCGACGCGAGCGTGTCGCCGGTGAACGCCGGAAGGCCCGTCAGCATCTCATAGGCGATCGCCGCAAGCGCGAACTGATCCGTCGCCACGTCGACGTCGCTGGTCTTCCCCTCGGCCTGCTCGGGGGACATGTACTGGGGCGTGCCGAGCACCACCGAGGTCTCCGTCAACCCGCGCGAGGCCGAGCGAATCTTGGAGATGCCAAAGTCGAGCACCTTCGTCCGCTCGGGCTCGTCGTCTCCGGGCTTGCGGGCGAGCAGGAAGATGTTCTGCGGCTTGAGATCGCGGTGGATGATCCCGTTGCGGTGCGCTTCGGTCAACGCCGCCGCCACCTGACGGGTGATGTCGACCACGCGGTCGATCGGCAAGCCGCCCTCGCGGTCGATCAGCTTCTCCAGATTCTCGCCCTCGAGGTACTCCATCACGAGGTACGACATCCCCGTGTAGGTCGTGTTGAAGTCGATGATCTGCACGATGCCGGGGTGGCGCAGCGCCGACGTCACCTGCGCCTCGCGGCGGAACCGAGCCTCCGCGTCTGGCTGCGCGCTCACCGTGGCGTTCAGCACCTTGACGGCGTAGCGACCCGACAGCCGGGAATGGCGCGCCTCATAGACCTCGCCCATGCCGCCATCCCCGATGCGACGGACGATCTTGTACGTCCCGTCCAGGACCGCTCCCGCCTCGACCAAGCTTGCCACGCGGGCAGCGATGTTAGCAGCCCGGCAGCCCGCTCGCCGCTTGGGCATCCGTTCGGTTAGACTCGACGGCCGTGTCCGAGCTGGTGCAAATTCGCCCGAGCGTCGCCGCGCGGGCGGCGTCGCCCGGGCCGCGGGCCGATGCGCCCGCCGGTGGGGCCGCGCCGCGCGGCGCGACACTGCTCGCGTACGTCGAGACGTACGGGTGCCAGATGAACGTGGCCGACACCGACATGGTGCTCGGGCTGCTCCACCGCGACGGGTACGCGCGCACCGACGATGTCGGGCGCGCGGATCTGATCCTCATCAACACCTGCGCCGTGCGCGAGAAGGCCGAGGACCGGGTGTTTCAGCGCGCCAGCATGCTGGCCGAGCACCGGCTGCGGCCGGGCGTCGTCCTCGGGATCACCGGCTGCATGGCGGAGCACCTGAAGGAACAGGTGCGCGCCCGGGCGCCCTACGTGGATCTCGTGCTGGGGCCGGACGGATACCGGCGCCTCGTCGACCACGTGCGCGACCTCCGCGCGGCGCGCGCCGCCGGTGTGCTCGACGCCGGCGTCGAAGACACGACGCTCGATCGCCACGAGACCTACGAAGGGCTCGATCCGGCGCGCGCGATGACCGGCGGGATAACCGGGCACATCACCATCCAGCGCGGCTGCGACAAGTTCTGCACGTTCTGCGTGGTGCCGTACACGCGGGGCCGCGAGCGGGGCACGTCGCCTCGCGAGGTGCTGCGCCAGGCGCGCGCGCTGGCGGCAGCCGGCTACAAGGAGGTGCAGCTGCTCGGCCAGACAGTGAATTCGTATCGCTACGAGGACGTCGGCTTCGCCGAGCTCCTGCGCGCCGTGGCCACGGTCGACGGGCTGGAGCGGATTCGCTTCACGTCGCCGTACCCGCTCGACTTCTCCGAGGACGTCATCCGCGCGATGGCGGAGACGCCCAAGGTCTGCAAGCACGTCCACCTGCCGTTGCAGTCCGCGTCCGACGCCGTGCTGGCGCGGATGCGGCGCGGGTACGACTACGCCGAGTTTCGCCGGCTCGTGCGCGCGCTTCGCGCCGCGATGCCCGACATCGCCATCAGCACCGACGTGCTGGTCGGGTTCTGCGACGAGACGGAGGACGAGTTTCGCCCCACCCTCGACGCGCTCGACGAGCTGCGCTTCGACGGCGCGTTCATGTTCGCCTACTCCGAGCGCGAAGGAACCACCGCGGCTCGCAAGCTGCCCGACACCGTCCCCGCCGAGGTGAAGCAGCGGCGCCTCACCGAGGTCATCGCCGCCCAGAAGCGCATCACGGGCGAGATCTACCGGGAGCAGGTCGGCCGGCGCGAGCGGGTGCTGGTCGAGGGGCCGTCGAAGCGCGCGCCCCACGAGTTCTTCACGCGCACGGACGCGTTTCGCCCGGTGATCGTGCCGGCGGGGCCGGGCATGGAGGCGGGCGCGCTCGTCGACGTGTTCATCGAGCGCGCCACCCTCGCCACGATGTTCGGCCGGCTCGCGTGAGGGGCGGATTCACGCCCGCTCGATGAGCTCGACCTTGTAACCGTCTGGATCGGCGGCGAAAGCGATGACCGTGGTGCCGTGCTTCATGGGTCCGGGCTCGCGCGTGATCCGGCCGCCGGCCGCGCGGATGGCGTCGCACGCGGCGCGGACGTTCGTCGTGCCGACGGCGAGGTGGCCGTACCCCGTGCCGAGCTCGTAGCTCGCGACGTCGTAGTTGTAGGTGAGCTCGATGGCGGGGTGCGTGTCCTCGGGACCGTACCCGAGGAACGCCAGCGTGAACTTGCCGTCGGGAAAGTCCTGCTGCCGCAGCAGGCGCATGCCGAGCGCCCGCGTGTAGAAGTCGATCGAGCGGCGCAGATCACCGACCCGGATCATCGTGTGAAGGATGCGCATGGCCGGATTTCTGGCATGGGGGCCGACGAAAGGCCAACGCTGACGATTTTACTTGCGCCTATTTTTTGGTGTTCTATAGTACCTAAATAATGAACGATAAAAGCCTTCGCCTCCTCCCCGTCACAGCGCTGTTCGCGGTCTTCACCGGCTCCTGTCTGCCTGCCCAGTCGTCTGACGACTCCGGGGCGGGTGGCAGTGACCCTGGCACGGGCTCGGCGGACGCCGGCGCGGCGTCAGCGTCGGTCTTGTTCGCGACGCAAGGCACGACCGTCGCCGCGCCGACGCTGGCGCCTCCCTCGGCGAAGTTTCAGGCCTTCTTGCAGCAGAAGACCCAGGGCATCCTGAACACGGCAGCCGTCACGCCGGCCTCCCGCGCCCTCGGCTACGTCCCGCCCCCGGTCCATCTGTCGGGGCAGAGCGCCGGCCTGTCCACGCTGGGGGCGCAGACCTTCCCCGCCAGCTACGACCTCCGCGGCACCGGCAAGCTCACCGCCGTGAAGGATCAGGGGGGCTGCGGCTCCTGCTGGGCCTTCGCCACGTACGGCGCCTCCGAGTCGGAGCTGCTCCCGGGGGAATCGGCGGATTTTTCCGAGGAGCACCTCAATGACTGGAGCGGCTTCGACATAGGGGCCTGCAACGGCGGCAACGCCGCGATGTCCATCGCCTACATGTCGCGCTGGGCGGGCCCCGCCGCCGAGGCGTCGGACCCCTACAACGCCGGCGCGTCGAGCAAGATCAATCAAGTCGTGCCGGTCACCAAGCACCTCGAGTCCGCGCTGACCATCCCCGACCGTACGGGCGCGCTGGACAACGGCGTCATCAAGTCCGCCATCATGACCTACGGCGGCGTCATGACGACGATGCTGTGGGACGGCTCGGGCTGGAATGGCACGACGAACAGCTACTACCTGCCGGTCCCCGGCTACTACGCGAACCACGCGGTCACGATCGTGGGCTGGGATGACAGCTACCCCGCCAGCAAGTTCCCCAAGGCTCCCCCCGGAAACGGCGCCTTTCTGATTCGCAACAGCTGGGGTTCGTCGTTCGGCGAGGCCGGCTACTTCCACATCTCCTACTACGACCCTTACATCGGCATCGAGAACAACGTGTACGACGTCCTCGCGGCCACCACGAACTACGCCGCCGCCTATCAGTACGACAAGTTCGGCGTGACGGCGACGCTGTCGGGCGGCGCCGCCCCCTACTACCAGGGCAACATCTACACGGCCACCTCCAGCGCGCCCATCACCGCGGTCGGTTTCTACACCATGGTGCCCGGGACCACAGTCGACGTGTCGATTCGCACCGCCCCCGTCGGCGCCAACCCGTCGAGCGGAACGCTGGTCGGCACGATCACCGGCGTGGCGGAGACCTTCGCCGGCTATCACACGATCTCGGTGGAGTCGCTCGGCGCCCAGGCGACTAACGGCCAGACCTTCTCGGCGGTCGTCAAGCTGACGGCCCCGCAGATGATCATTCCGGTCGAATACGCGTACTCCGGCTATTCGAGCCACGTGACCGCGAAATCGGGCGTGTCTTTCTATGGGCTCGACGGGCAGAGCGGCGTGGCCTGGACCGACGTGGGCGCCGTGTACAAGGCGAATATCCCCGTCAAGGTGTTCGTGGGCGCTGGCGTCTCGTGCGACGACGGAAATCCTTGCACGACGGACACCGGTACGCCGGGCAGCTGCGTGCACACCCCCGCCGCCGCGGGAACGGTCTGCCGCGCCTCGAAGGACGCCTGCGATACCGCCGAGGTTTGCACGGGCACGACGACAGTCTGTCCCGCCGACGGCTTCGTGGCGAAGGGGACGCAATGCCGGGCCGCCGCCGACGTCTGCGACACCGCGGCCGTGTGTAGCGGCACGTCGCCGAGCTGCCCGGCCAACGCGTTCAAGCCGAAGACGACGACTTGCCGCGCGGCGGCTGGTGCCTGCGACGTCGCCGAGATGTGCACCGGGAGCTCGGCCGCTTGCCCGGCCGACGGCGTGGCCCCCAAGACCTTCGCCTGCCACGCGGCGGCGAGCGCGTGCGACAGCACGGTCACCTGCGACGGAGCGTCGAAGACCTGCGCCGCCGCCCAGGTGAAGCAGAAGGGCACCGCGTGTCGTTCGGCCGCGGGCGAGTGCGACGTCGCCGAAGTGTGCGACGGGAAGGCGGCCACGTGCCCCACCGACAGCTTCGTCGCGAAAGGAACCCAATGCCGCGCGGCCGCTGGCGTGTGCGACGTGGCCGCCACGTGCACAGGCACCGCGGCCGCTTGCCCGGCGAACGGCTTCAAGTCCAAGGCCACTGTCTGTCGCGCGGCGGCCGGGCCGTGCGACGTCGCCGAGTCGTGCACGGGAGCCGCGGCCAGCTGCCCGGCCGACGCGCTCGAGCCCAAGGGTTTCGTGTGCCAGGCCACGTCGAAGCTGACGTGCACGGGCAGCGCCACGACCTGCACCAGCCATCCGTGACCAGACGCCTCTGTTAGACTCGCGGGCCTCTCACGAGCGAGGCCTTGCCCATGGACAGCGTTCCGAGCCCTTCCAGCCTCACCTTCGAGGACCTCGTCATCTGGTCGTTCGTCGGCTTCTTCGCCTGGTTCTTCGTGCGCTATGTCCTGCGCGGCTTCTACACCGTCGGTCAGAGCGAACGCGCCGTGAAGACCGTGCTCGGGCGCGCCGTGCGCATCGAGGGCGCCACCACCCTGCAGTCGCCCATCGCGGCTGACCTGCGGGACGACGAGAAGGCGCGCTACATCTATCCCCAGGTCCGCGTCATCCCGCCCGGGGGGCCTTACTTCAAGTGGCCCTGGGAGCAGATTCACAAGGTGTCGGTCGCCACGCAGACCGTGAACATGGCTTACGATCCCGAGACGCCGTCGGCGAACGCGGGCGGAACGGTGATCGACGCCGTCACGAAGGATCACCTCAACACGGGGCTGACGGGACAGCTCCGTTATCGCGTGTCCGAACAGAATCTTTACGGGTTCCTGTTCGGGGTGCGCCGGCCCATCGTCCACGTCATGGGGTATTTCGTGTCGGTGCTGCGCGAGCGCATCGCCAACTTCGCCGCCCGCGCCCGCGATCCGGCGGCCGGCGCCGTCACCGAGTCCGCCAGCGTCGAGGGCGTGTCCATCAACGATCTGCGCAAGAACCTGCGCGATCTGAACGAGCACATGGATCGCGAGTGCCGCTCGTCGGCCGCGCGGTACGGCATCAGCCTGGACGCGTGCCTGATCACGGGCATCGATCCGCCGCCCGAGGTCGAATCCGCGCTCGCGGCCATCAACACCGCGCACAACCACGTGTCGTCGGAGATCAGCCTGGCGCAGGCGTCGGCAGATCAGAAGATCGTGCAGTCGCGGCGCGCGGTCGAGATCGAGACGCTGAAGGCCCAGGCCGAGGTCGAGCCGCTCACGGCGCTCGCGCGCCAGCTCGCGGCGCTAAAGCAGGGCGGCCCGGGGGTCCTCGGCGCCTACCTGCGCAACGTCCGCCTGGCGCTTTACCAGAAGGCCGAGCGCTTGTTCCTGGAGGTGCGCGAGTGATCTCCGGGGGGATCGTCGCCGTCGTCACCTTCGTCGCCTGCTTCATCCTGGTGCCGGTGATGTTCTCGCTGGCGCGGCTGTTCGGCGTGTACACCATCGTTCACGAGCGCGAGTGCAAGGTCTACGTCCTGTTCGGCAAGGTGCTCGCGACCCTGGACGAGCCTGGCCTGCACTTCCTGTGGCCGAAGCTCGGGCCCGCGGCGCTCATCGTCAACTGGCTCGGCACGCGCTACGCGCTCGACATGCGCCTCGACCAGGAATATCTGCGCAGCCAGGCCGTGAACTCGGAGGAGGGCGCGCCGATGGGCATCGGCGTCTGGTTCGAGATGTACATCAGCGATCCGGTGGCGTTCCTGTTCAAGAACGCCGATCCGCGTGGCTCCATCCGCGCCAACGTCGGCAACGCCACCGTGCGCTGCCTGTCGAACATGCCGCTCGCCGCCATGCTCGAGGATCGCCACGCCATGAGCCTGGCGGTGCGCACGGAGGTGTCGGCGAAGGCCGACGAGTGGGGCTACGCGATCGGCTCGGTCTACATCCGTAAGGTGCACTTCCGCGACGAGGCGATGATCGCCCAGATCGAGGCCAAGGTGGTGAACCGCCTCCGCCAGGTCACCTCCGCGATCCAGCAGGACGGCATGAACCAGGTCAGCATCATCACCAGCACCGCCGAGCGCCAGGCGGCCATCGAGTTCGCGAAGGCCACGGCGCTGCGCCCGCAGATCGTGGGCGCGGCGCTTCAGGCGGTATCGCGCGATCCCGACGTGATGGAGGCGATGTTCGAGATGCTGGAGACGCAGCGCCTGCTCGACGGCGCGGCGAAGATCACCCTCGTGCCGACCGGCACGGGAAAGCTCGCGCCGCTGCTGACCGGGTCGCGGTGACGCCCAGCGAAGGCGCTTCATCAGGTGCCGGCTAGAGTCCGCGCTGCTGTCGGGGAATTTATCGGTGCGCGATCTGCGAGGCGCCTGGCGGGACGAGTACGAGCGAACCCTGGGTTTGCGCCCGGCGGATGACAACCAGGGCTGCCTGCAGGACGGACACTGGGCGGCGGGCATGTTCGGCTACTTTTCCACCTATGCCCTCGGCAACCTGGCCGCCGCTCAGCTCTACGATGCGGCTCGGGCGGCGGAGCCTGGACTCGAGCTCGCCCTCGAGCGCGGTGACTTCGGCCCGCTGCGTGCGTGGCTACGGGTACAAGTGCATGGGCATGGCTCGACGCACGGCTTCTTCGAACGCGTGCGCATCGCCACGGGACAGGACCTCTCCATCGCCCCACTCGTGCGATTGCTCGAAGGCCGCTATCTTTGATTTCGGGCCGGCGGCGACCGCCCACGGGTCGGGGTTGCCGCGGCGCCGGCAAGCCGAGCTCGGCTGCCCGTCGCGGTTCGAACGCTGATTTCCAGCTCCGCGCCGGCGGAGATTGATTTCATACGCGACGCCGCCCAAGATCGGCGCGCTGGTGTTGCACCAGAACGGACAGGATCTGCATGGCAAGCGACGGCTCCCGCCTCGTTGACGCGCGGATCGGCGATTCGAAGGGGATGTGGGGCGAATTGGCGGATTCGGGGTGGGGCTCCGGATGGGCGGGACCCGGTCTGTGACCTGCGGAGACGATTGACCTGAAGACGCCGTCAGGGGACTTGCAGTAACGTCATCAGCTCACCGTTGCTGCCCATGGTGCACTGTCCTGCGGTCGCTTGGCTCGCCAGGCACGCGCACGTGCGCATGGACAGACACTTCGTTGGAATGTCGACGCAGGTGTGGGTGGGGACAGCGCCCACGGGCCCGCCCTCGATGGTCCTGCAGTATTGGCTCATCGTCTGGCACTTGCCGTCGCCGCACGAGAAGCACGGCGCGGGCGCCGCTTCCATCGATTGCCAGTGACCGCCGGTACACTGGAGCCAGTTGCAGAACTGACAGACGTCGGTGCAGGGGCCACCGCAGGTGGCGCCCTCGGTGGTGCAGGCTGCCCCGCTCGCCGCGATCGCGCACGAGGAGCCGCCGCCGGCGCCGCCCACGTCTCCGGTGCTCGCTCCGCCGCGACCTCCCGCGCCGGCGGCGCCGCCGCCCGTGCCGCCGCCCCCGACTCCACCGGACGGAGATCCGCCCGTGCCCACCTTGCCACCTGCTCCATTACCCCCCGCGCCGCTGCTGCCCGCCAGGCCAGCCTTGCCGGCTCCTCCGCCCGTGCCACCGGCGCCACCGGTACCGACGGTGCTCCCGGCCGCGCCCCCGGTGCCGGTGCCCGAAGTCGTCTGCCCGCTGCCGCACGCTGCGAGCAAGAAGAGCGGCACGCCCAGGACGATCGAGAATCGCAGGTCGCGAAGGGAAGTGGGCCGCTCCGCCGAGACGGAGGACGCTGAAACGATTCGGTCTTCATTCATCGTCTGCCACGCTAGCGCAACGACTGTGCCACGGGTGAGGTCGGGCCTGTCGCCGCGGTCTTCGGAGCGTGACCCGGACGCGGCGGTCCCACCGCACTCAGAAATTCGAGCCTGTCGCCAGAGGCCCGTGGAAGCGAGTCAGCCGGTTCGGGGAGACCCAGCCAGTCAAGTCCGGTGTTTAGCCAGAAACACGACCGTACCCGCTGTGGCATCGGCAAACCGGCGCTTGATTGATCCGTGGCAATCGAACTCCTGGGCCCTCCGGTCGGCCGCCGCTGGATTAGAGCGCGAACACCTTGAGCGCGATCGCGAGGCAATACGGACACTGTGCGCTGTCCATCCGCCCGCAATACCGCGACGTGAGCGGAGCAGTGTCAAGAGAAGGGCGGGGTGGTCGCCCCGGTGAAGGATCGCGCCGTTGTGATCCGCGCCGGCGTCGCCCACACTCTCGCTGTCATGGGGCTCGCCTCGAACGCATCACCGGTCGTTCGCCTGCTTCGCGCGGCGGCGCTCGCCGGATCCTTCGTGTCGCTGGGCCCGGCCTGTCGGACGGGCCGACCGGCGGAGCCCGGGGCGCCGTCTTCCGGGTCGGCGCTGGTGTCGCCAGCCGACGACGAAGCGGTGATCGGCCGCGGAATCTTGCGGCGCGCGGGCGAGCAGATCGTCGACGCTTCGGGGCGGCCGGTGCGCTGGCGCGGCGTCGCGTTCGGCAACCAGGTGTGGGGTGGCCGCGCGCTCCCGGTAACCCACCACGACGAAGCTGATTTCCAGCGCGTCCGGGCGATGGGGATGAACGCCGTCCGCTTTTACATGTTCTACGGGACGTTCGAGGACGACGTCACGCCCGGTCGGTACAAGGAGGCGGGGTGGCAATGGCTCGATCGCAACGTCGGCTGGGCGCGACGTCACGGCGTCTATCTCATCCTCAACATGCACGTGCCCCCGGGGGGCTTCCAGTCGAACGGCGAGGGGCACGCCCTGTGGGAGAGTCCCGCCCTGCAGGATCGCCTGGTGGCGCTGTGGCGGGCGATCGCGGCCCGCTACGCCGGCGAGCCCATCGTCGCCGGCTACGATCTGTTGAACGAGCCTGGCGTGTCGCGCGGCAAGGCCCAGTGGCAGTCGCTCGCGGCCCGGATCACCAGGGCCATCCGCGAGGTCGATCCCCGCCACATCATCATCGTCGAGCGCGTGAACTCGATCGCGAAGAAGTGGACCAACGACGACGACATGAACTTCTTCCTGGTGGACGACGCGAACGCCGTCTACACGTTCCACTTCTACGATCCGTTCCCCTACACCCACCAACTGGCGTCCTGGGCGCACATGGGCGAGGGCGGCAAGTACCCCGACGACAACAAGCTGGCTCGATCTTCGGACACCAAGTGGCTCAACATCGCCACCTTCGACAGCCCGACGCTTCCGCCCGGCGACAGCGGCTGGACCCACTCGGTGAGCCCGCCGCTCGTGGCCAGCGACGCCCGGGCGCGCGTCGGGCACGTCTCGCTGGTCGGTCGCGCGGTGGGCGCCGGCCGGGCGGTCTTCGACGATCTGGTGATCGAGGAGCGGGACGAACGCGGCGCCCCGCCGGGCGAGGTGGCGCGTCTCGATCTGCGCAACACCGGCGGCTGGTACTTCTGGAGCGTCGACGGTAGCGGCCGCAGCGGGAGCCTCGCCGACGGGCACGGCGGGCCGGGCGCGCTGACCATCGACGGCACCAGCGACGACGCCAACCTGGGGTCCGCGCAGCACGAGTTCGCGCTGAAGCCGGGGCACGCCTACACCGTCAGCGGCTGGATGCGGGGCGAGCGCCTGCCTGCCGGGGCCCGCGTGCAGATTCGCCTGGATTTCCTGGGCGTGGACGGTCCGGTGATGGGGTGGAATCGGGACTTCCTGCGCGCCGCCGTCGATCGCTACCGCGCGTGGGGCCACGCCCACGGCGTCCCGCTGTTCCTGGGCGAATTCGGGCTGCACCGCCCCTGCTTCGAGCAGGACCGCGGCGGGCTGGTCTGGGTCGAGGACATGCTCGACCTCCTCGAGGAGGACGGGCTGTCGTTCACGTATCACGCGTATCACGAGGACGCGTTCGGGATCTACCGCGGAAACGGCCGCGTCGATCCGGCGCGGGCGAACCAGGGATTGATCGATCTGTTCACCCGCAAGCTCGCCTCGTCGCGAACGGGCGGACACTGACCTGGCGCGGGCCCCAGGCAGCGAACGGCAGCGGCGCAGGTCACTTCACCGGGACGCAAACGGAGGCGCAAGCGGTTGCCGGGGCGTGCCGCCGCCGCCCACTCGGGTGGCGGAGTTGCTGTCGACCACGGGCGACGGATCTCGTGGGCGCCGCTGGGGATGCGGTCGACGGTGGCGGCGGCCGGGGTGGGCCCCGCGACTTCGAGGTACAAGCCGCGTACTTGGCGCAGGTCATGGACGGACCGCGGCGTCGCGCGGTTTGACGGTTCGTCGCTCTACTCCGAATCACGCGAAACCTCTGCCGTCGCACGGTCGAGAAGACCACCGACGGACAGCCGCGCGGCCCAACTGCGCACGTAGCCCATATCCAGCCCGTCTCCCTGCGCGCGCAAGACGCCGAGGATGTCGTGCCACTGCCGGTCGGAGATCTCACCGCCCTCGCGGTACCAAAGCAGCTTTCGCAAGACGCTGTCTTCGGGGGCCTTCACGACGAGCTGCACCCCATCGCGAACCGTGACGGCGCGACGGCGGGAGAACTCGGATTCGTCATACGGACCATGGGCGTGGCCAAAAAGGTCGATCTTCAGAACCTGCGGCAGGTAGAAGATGTTCGCGGATCTCCCATGCAGGACGGCGTCCCTGAGCATCTCTCCGTCGATCTCGAAGTCGGGGCCCAGCGCGGCTGCGAAGTCACCGAGCTTGCCTACGGGTATGTCGATGACGAAGTCGATGTCGTTGGTCGCGCGCGGCTGCCCGTCGAGAGAGCTTGCCAGACTGCCACCAACGAAATACCGCGCGCCCACCGATTCCAACGCCCTGGCGACCCGCAGCGCCACGTCGATGACGTCTTCAGGCCGGTCGCTCATGTTTCGGACGCCCGTCGAAAAGCCTGCGCGCGACCTTGGCGCCGTACAGTCGCTCCGCAAGGCGCTCGTGAAGCTCTCGCGCCGAAAGAATTGATCCTGGGTGCGCAGCCTGGATCCCCGCCATCGCAAGCTCGCGGGTCGCGCGCGTCAGGCTGGCGCAGATCGCGAGCCGCTGCGCGGGTCCGGCGCTTCGGATCAACTCGAAGTACCGGCGCTTCGCCTTGGCCGGGGTGTCGTCCACGAGCACGAAGCTAACACGCCGGGACCCGGGCCAGCGCCGTCACCACGCAGGTGACCTCGCCGATGGCGACGCGAGGCCGAAGCCTTGGATGGCCAGGTTGTCGCTGAGCATCAGCGAGCCGCAGCCGACGATGGTGGTCAGCGAACAGATGAAGACGGAGCTGTCGAATGGCATGCCCGCTTTTGGGGACGAATCACTGCCGTTGCCACTCGGGCGCCGGCACCGGCCGGATCAGCGCCGCGTGCGACAGCCAGGCGAACAGCGTCTCGAGATCGTCCCGCTCGCAGTCGGGAAACGCGCGCGCGGCATCTTCGACCGAGAACGCCGCGGCGGTGCCCAGCACCCAGTCGATGATTGGCCGCACCTCTTCGCTGACCGCCAGGCCCGTTTCGGCCTGCGGCCGATCCGTTGGTCCGCTCAGGACCGTGCACCTCGACAGCCCAGCCACATCGCCGGCCTCGTACCTGAGGCTCGAGTTGGGGAGGCGGATGTAGCGCGTGAAGCGGAGGTCCACCGGGTACTGGCGCTGCCCGCCCGTCGTGAACGCCTCGCTCGACCACGCCTTGTACGCGTCAGAGGCGGGCAGCGTGCGCAGCCGGCCGGCGAGATCGCCCATCAGCCCGGCCAGCGCGTCCTGCTCGCGCCCGGCGGCCTCGCCCGCCGCCCAGCCGCCATAGCCGCGGGCCCGCCACTCGGGCGACTGGCCCGCGTAGTGCCGCAGCAGGTTCAGAAGCAGCGCCAGCCGCGACGGGGCGCGCACCACCACGACGATCGACAGCGCCTCGCCTGACTGGCCGGCCGTCGTGTGCCACGTGCCGGCGGGCATGAACAGCACGGACCCGGGCCGCAAGGTGGCGCTGCTCAACCCGCGGGCCATGATCTCGTCGGTCGTCCTCGGGAAACCGTGCCGGTACGCCTGCGCCCAGTCCGGCTGCGCGGCACCGATGGGGGTGAACTGGACGTCCGGGTTCTCGACGTAGCCGTTCGGGGCGTAGCGAAACTCCTTCTCGCCGCGGACCTGGATCAGCAGCTGATCGAAGCGATCGTGGTGCAGCGACAGCCCCGAGCCGGGCGCGTTGGCGAACGCCGCGAGCGACGCGCATTCGAGCAGACCGAGCGCCGCCTCGAGTGCCCGCAGCCAGGGGGCCGAATCCGGTAACGCGCGATCGAGCTCCACGAAGTAGACGGTCAGGCCCAGCCGCAGCAGAGCAGACGCGTGCGCGCCCGCCACGGCCACCTGGACCCCGTCCTGCGCGGTGCCGTTCGACACCTGCAGCGCGCCCGTATATCCGCGCACCAGCGTCTCGACGCTGTCCATCAGGCCCGCGCGCATGAACGCCGGAAGACGGGCCACGTCGCCGTGCCGGACCACCAGGTCCGTACTGGAGAACAGCTCGGGCGCGGCGACGCCGAACAGGTCGAGCATGGGGTCCGACGACATCAGACATCGCCATGGTACGATGAAACCCGTCTTCGGGCGCATCGACGTTCCAAAGACGCGGGGAGGGACGATGGACAAGCCGGCCAGCACGCGCAAGCGATTGTTGATCACGGGCATCGGGGCGATGGGCGTCGCGTTGATCACCCCGTCATGCGGCAGCGGTTCGGGCGGCACGACGGGGTTCCCGGGCGTCGTTGTCACGGACACCGGTGGCAGCGGCAACGGTGGGTCCGGCAGCGGCAACGGTGGGTCCGGCGGCGGCGGCGGCGGCTCCGGCGGCGGCTCCGGCTCCGGCGGCTCCGGCTCCGGCGGCGTGGGCGCCACGGGCGGCGCCATCGGCACCAGGGCGACGGGCGGCGCCGGAGGTGGCGGCGCGGCGGGACACGGCGGAAGCGGTTCGGGTGGCAGCGTGACCGGCACCGGCGGCGCGATCGGGACCTTCGTCGGCAGCGGGGGCACCGCGGGCGGCGGGTTTCATGGCGTCGTCATCATCGGGACGGGCGGCCAGGACGGCGGCGGCAACGGTGGCAACGGTGGCCACGGCGGTGGCAATGGTGGCCACGGCGGTGGCAATGGTGGCCACGGCGGTGGCAACGGTGGCCACGGGGGTGGCGGTGGCAACGGTGGCCACGGCGGCAACGGCGCGGCCGGCGGTGCCGCTTAGCGCGGGGGCCGGGGAGCGCGGGCCCGGTACTGCCTCAGGTCGTCGGCACGTCGCCAGAGCAGATCGTCGATGCACACGACGTCTTGTCGCCGCACGGGTCTCGCTTGCGAAGCCAGTCCTTTTGCTCGGCTCGGATCTCGGTGCGGCGATGGCGACGAGCGGGCCGTCAGCGCGACTTTGCCCGGCTCGCCGTTCGTGTGACGCTGCCTCGGCCGCCCGATCTCGAGCGCCTGTTCGAGGTCGCCGACCGCGCCTGGCGACTCGTTTCGGCGCGCGCTGGGGCGGGGCGAGCCCGCTGTCGCTGGCCTCCGGCGAGCGTGGCCTTGAGCGCCTCCATCAGATCGACGACCTTGCCGGGTTTCTCCTCGCCCGGCGCGCCACCGATCTCCTCCCCCTTGTCCTTTTTGCGCACGATCTCCATCACCCGCTGCTTGAAGGTGTCCTTGTAATCCGTGGGGTCCCAGTGCCCCGACAGCGACGCGATCAGCTGGCCGGCCAGGGCCAGCTCCTGCTTACCCACGCTCGCCTTGCGGTGGGGTGCGATGTCGAGATCCTTGGCGCTGCGAACCTCGTCGGGAAAAAACATGGTGTGCAGCGCCAGCACCTCGCCGAAGGGGCGGATGCAGACGATGTACTCCTTCGTGCGCATCACGAACCGCCCGATGGCTACCCGCCGCTCCTCTTCCATCGCCTGGCGCAGGAGACCGTACGCCTTGCCGGCGGCTTCGCCGTCGGGGCCGACGTAGTAGGTCTGATCCCAGTTGACAGGATCGATCTCCTCGAGCGGCACGAAGCGCTCGAGGTCGACCGTGTGCGACCTTCGAGGCTCGGCCGCCTCCAGCTCGTCGTCGCTCAACGTCACGAAACGACCCTTGGCGACCTCGAACCCCTTCTCGATCTTCTCCCACGGCACCTCGTGGGTGGACCCCTCCGCCACCCTGAGGTATCGAATACGCTTCCTCGTGCCCTGCTCGAACTCGTGGAAACCCACGCGATGCGATTCTGTCGCCGAGAACAAGGCGATGGGAATGTTGACCAGACCGAAGCTGATCGAACCAGACCAGAGGGAGCGCGCCATGCCAAAGAACGCTACACGGCGCGTGCCATGGCCATTCAACGTCGGTCCGCGCCGAATGCGAGGTGCGTTGTTACGATCGCCACCCGTTGCATGACAAGCCGTAACGGACAGCGCCCCGCCGGTCAGGGCGTGACGACGATCGGCGCGTGCAGGAACTTCACCACTGAGGCCTCGTGATAGATCGCCACCAGCTCGGTGGCCCCGGCGGCGACGGTCAGATCGACGGTGGAGAGCGGCGTTGTCGTGCAGTCGCTGACCGTCTCGAGATCGAAGAACCCGAGGGTGAAGCTCCCGGGATCGACGGAGAACACCTCGGGAACGCCGGCGGATTCGGTGAGCAAGCAGGGCTGCCCCACGACCGCGAACGCGGGAACGACGGGTCCGCCCAGATCGAAGATGTTGTACGAGAAGTGCAGGTTGGCCTTGCTCGCGCTTCCGGCCACCAGCTTCGACTCTTCGAGCGTCTCCGCCGAGACGTTGGTGCCGTTGTCGACGTCCTTCACGATCACGGTGGCCTGGTTCCTGGTGGCGCCGAGCCCGGTCAGCTGGATGCGGGTGCGATCGCCCGCTACCGGCGGAACCATCCAGCTCGCGCCGGCGGCCGGCGCCTCACCGCTCGGCAGCAAGACGAACGTCGGCTCCATGGTGAACTGGTTGAGCGGCACGTCGAGGTAGGGCGAGATCGTTTCGTAGGCGATGTTCTGTCCGAGGCGCACCGGGTTGGACTTGGTGTCGGCGCCCCAGGCGTCGAAGCTCACGCGCTTGACGAGGTTCACGACGCGGACGCGGGCGGTGGCTCCGAGCTGACCGCCGCTCGTTCCGCCCGTTCCGGCGGGGGCGCCTCTACCGCCGGCTCCGCCGTTGGCATTCGTTGAAGTCGCTCCGCCGCCGCAACCGGCAGACCAGACGATGGCGGCGCTGACGACGATCCCACGGACGCGTAAGTTCAGATGACGCATCCAACAATATTCTCATATTGCCGAAGGGGCAGGGTGAAAAACCAGCATGGGCCGATGCCGCAGATCGAGGATCGTGAACACCACGTTGCCTACATCGGTTGGGAGGATTTCGTGGCCAATCAAGAGAAGATCGAGGGCGCTCGAAATCGCTCAATGCGAGTAGATCGCTGCTGGAGAGTAAGGTCAGACTGCCCCCGTAGTCGCTCGGCTGTTCGTAGTTGTAACTCACGTACGCATAGCCGAACGCCACGCGAGCCTCCGCCGTAGAAAAGGCAGCCGGCAAGGTCGGGGCGAATGACAAATACAGATCCGTGTTGTGCGTGGTCACAGTATAGGCAACGTAAACTGTGGTGTCGTTCCGCGCGACCTGGTCGCCCTGCGCGGCGATGGTTTGACTGACCGCACCGGAACGCCGGACTTGCGCTCGATGTGACTTGCAAGCCGGGTCGGTACTGACCAATCGCACCGCAATCGAATCGCTGCCGCCGGATTGTTCCGTCTCCGAAGAGCAACCCGCGAGCACCGTGCACCCGTCGGCGCGGTCGGAAACCGGCCCAAACCCGACGCGAATGTCTCGGTGGGATGTATGTCACCGGCCCCTTTCAGAACGGGACACCGACCCCCAGCACCCCCTGGATGGCAATGTCCGAGCGCGGTGACTGGCCATACAGCAAACCCATGGCCCGACCGGTGAGGTCCACCAAGAAATGGGGATGCCGCACCAGCTCCACCCCTATCTCGCCCGCGTAGGCAAACGCGCCGCGACCGTTGATGCCACCGCCGCCCAGGCGAAGGCCGAGGTAGGGGTTCCCGAACAGGCGGCGACCGCCGCCGAGGAAGTCCGAGTAGACCGCCCCGCCCACCGTCAACAGCATCGAGCGCGGGTCAGCGTCGCGGGATGGCAGGACGTCGAAGGTGAGATCGAAGCGACGTCCGAACAGGATCCCCACTCCGGCGCCATAGCGGTCGCGGTGTCGCGCGCCCCCGTCGATGAACGAGGACGCCAGGGCATGCCCGAAGAGCACGAACTTCTGCTCGGGCGCGCCGGCCACGTACTCGTCGTGGGTGGTGACGTGAACGTCCAGCGTCGCCAGCGCGACGCGATCGCCGAGGTAGCGGTGTTGACCCTCGAGGCGCTCGATATCGGCGCGAACGCGCGTCGTCTCGCGCTCGATGGACAGCACGTCGTCGAGCGAGGCGTTCGGGTGCTCGGCCATCAGCTTCTCCAGCCGGTCCATCTCGCCGCGCAGCGTGCGCAGCCGCAGCTCCTCGTCGAAGTATTCGCGCGAGACATCGCTGGTGGCAAGCTGGCTCGATTCGAGCGCCCCCAGTGTGCCCAGCCACGCCACGAAGGGCGCGACCTCGGCGGGAGGCAAGCGAACCTGAGAGCGCGCGTGAACGCCGTATTTGGCGCCGCTCAGCTCGTCGGAGACCACCACGCCGCCGCGCGCGACGGCTCCGGCGCGCACCGCGCTCGCCGTCGCGCGCACGTCGGCGGTGGAGATCTCGACCGCGCCCGACACGACCAGCTTCTGTTGCGTCTCGTCGGCCGTCGGTCGAGCGGCGGTGGGCGCCGTCGACGTCGTCTCCCCGACCTCCGCCTGGGCAAGCCGCCGCGGCAACCGCAACGCTTTGCCGACGCCGCTCATCCGTCGAACGGCGGGCGCCTCGGCCAAGGGCGAGCCCCCGCCGCTCTGCTGAACGGCCACGACGTCCTGCCACGCGGGCGTGGCCGGCAACACATTGGGGAGGGCCGGGGGCGCGCCCGCGGGTGGGCGCCGGCTCTCGAGAATCGCGCCGCACCCTGAAACCGACAGCGCCACCACGCCGAGCACTGTCACGAATCCGCGGGACCGCATCCTCCGATTGTAACCGTTGGCGGGTCGGACATTGCGGGCAAGAGGGAGCGGGCGGGGTGACCGAGGAGCGGGCACGACAGGCGGCGGTGGTGTGGTCGAGGACGTGGCGCTGTCGTTTACGGAGAGAGTGCGCGCACAAGACCAAGACCGACAAGACGACAAGACCGCACCCAGGTTGCTGTCTCCGGGCATGGTTGGAGCGTCCGATCAGCGGTGGGAGCGCCAGGTCAGCGGGCGTGAGTTGGGCCGGGAAGGGCAGACTGCAGCAGCTTCGCACGGCACGAACAGCGATCTGGACGCTTCCGAGCAGACCAACGCATCAGGGGGCAACCCGTCTGTCCGGAATCGGTCCAGTCGAATCGGAGTCAGCCTGCCGGGACGGTTTCGCAATAGGCGCCGGCGAAGTGGCGGAGCCAGAACGTGCCCGCAGGGAAGGCGACGGTCCTGACACCAGCGAGAAACAAGTCGCGTGCGTCCCTGTATGCGGCCAGCCAGCTGCGATTGCGGTTCAGGGCTTCGATCCTGCGCCAGACGTTTCTGCTGGCGACGCGGGGGCTCAGTTGGCGGCGCGGCTCGCGAGATTGGGGGCTGTCGTTCCAGTGCTGGTTGAGTACGGCGGCGCGACCAACGACGGTGCGACCTTCCTGAAAACGTTGGGAGGCTGCCCGAAGCTCGGCGTCGGCGACGCGTTCCCTGATGGTGGAGGCCAATCCGTTTGGGCAGGCGTTCAGCAGCTGGTCTGGTGCGTGCAAAGGTAGTTCGGCCGATTCGGGCATGAGGCCGTCTTCTCGGAAGAAGGTCTTTGGCCTGGTGGCGCGCAGGGGTCTGTTGGCCAGAGTGGCGGACAGCGAGTTGACGCCGGGCCAGTGATGAACCTTCTCGACGACATGGTCTTTGACGGGATTGGTCAGGGCGTAGACCATCTTGTCGAGGATGTCGTGGCCCGCGACCAGTTCGACGACGGAGGTCTGTTCGGACGCCCAGAAAGCCTCCCAGCGCCCACG